>Ga0256832_1001017_pt1 | contig 18816 bp, 10 predicted proteins | sample 134614metaG_FD_190534 | JGI IMG/M metagenome (GOLD analysis project Ga0256832, IMG submission 190534) | Hydrothermal vent microbial communities from Lau Basin, Pacific Ocean - 134-614 | ecosystem: Environmental > Aquatic > Marine > Hydrothermal vents | place: Pacific Ocean: Lau Basin | collected...
GCGGAGATGAAAGCTGGATTCCGTCTGCCCCTGGACATCTCCCCCGACGAAATGCGCTTCACCCTGGCCGAGATCGCGGAGGCGCACGGGGTGCTGCTCACCTTCGGCGGCGGGGAGCCCGCCTATCGGGCGGAGAAGAACACGCCCCTGGTGCGGGCCTTCCTGCGGGCCATCCGGGCGCACAACGCCAAACCGGGCTTCGTGCTGAAAACGGGCACCTCGGACATGAACGTGGTCGGGCCGGTGTGGAACATCCCCATCATCGCCTACGGCCCGGGCGACAGCGCCCTGGACCATACGCCCGAGGAGCATATCGAGATCGCGGAATGGGCGCGTTCGGTGGCGGTGCTGACCGACGCGCTGGACAATCTCATGACATAAAGAAGCCGCCCCCGAATCGGAGGCGGCTGGGAAGGTTGGGAGAGGGCGGTTGGGTTAGCGAACGACCGGAAGGTAGATGGCGGCCTTGTCCAGGATGGTGATGCTGCCATCCTCCGCGGCGGGGTTGAGGCTCGTTCCCTGGGTGTCCGTCATCTTGGCCGTGGTCATGTCCAGCTGGGAGGCGCCTGGAGCCAGCACGCGGAAGCGCAGGGTGGCGAGAATGCCGTTTCCGCTCACGCCCGAGGCGCTGCCAAAGGTGACCGCGCCCAGGGAGACGCTGCCGGAGGCGTTGTCGATGGTCGGGCCCAGGGGGATGGTCTGGCGTCCGGTGGACCCCAGCCAATCGCCCAGGGTCGCATCCTGCAACTGCAATCGTTGAGGATCGAAGGCGACTGTGGTTTCGAAGCTGGCCAGGTCTTGCACGTCGCTGGCCCGAATCTGCACCTCGATGACGCCCGCGGCCAGGGAAGTGACGCTGCTGCGAGGCGCGAAGCTCATGCGAGCGCCCTGATCCAGGCCGAAGAGCCCTTCCGTCTGACCATAGCCGGGGTGGGCTCCCTGGGCCAGGACGGCATTCGATCCCTGGCAGGTCTCGCCCCAGTGGCTGACGACGATCATGATGTCCGAGACGTCGATGACGCCGTTGCCATCCAGGTCGAGGGCGGGGTCCCAGCCCGGTTGACCTTCGCTCAGGCCCCAGGCCGCTACGACCATCATGATGTCGGAGATGTCGACGATGCAGTCGCCGTTGAGGTCGCCTTCCAGCGATTGCACGGTGACGCTGGCATCGCGGGCGTGCACGTTGGCGTAGGCCTGACCGGCCGCGTCGGTGAGCTTGTAGGCGTCGAAATGCACGACGGAATCGCCTTCCGCTACGGCGCGGAAGGTGAAGCGAGCGAGTTGGCTTTCGCCCGATGGGGGCTGACCGCTGCCGAGGCTGTAAGCGCCGAAGCGAATGACGCCGTTCCGGTTGTCGATGGTCGGGCCCAGGGGCGCGGGCGTGCGGCCTGTGCCGTCCAACCAGTCGCCCAGGGCGGCCGATTGGGCCTGGATGACCGTGGGGTCGAAGCGCAGGGTGACTTCGTAACCGGCCACACGGCCCCCTTGCGACTTCATGTCCAGGGTGAAATCGTCACCCTTGCCCACGGATCGATGCTCGGGATCCAGCCATAGTTGCACGCTGCCGGGTTCCGGTGTGGGTGCGGGCGTCTCGGTGGGGGAGGGCGTGTGGGTGGGCTCCGGTGTATGCGTGGGCTCTGGCGTGCGGGTGGGCGTGACTGTTGGCTGCGGTGGCGTGAAAGTTGCCGTGGCTGTCGGTGGCGGCGGGGTGAAAGTAGGCGTGGTCGTGGGATTGGGGTTGGGATTGGCCATGCCATGCGGACCCGGTCCATCGGGCACGTTGTCGCCGTGGCAGACCGTGCATTCGCGCAAGGTGTCTGCGTATCCCTGCAACCGGGTCACCTGGATGTTGTCCCGGTCCTCGGTGCTGGGAAGGATAGCGTGGGTGCTGCCATGGCAGGATTCGCAGTAGAGGCCGCCGTGGCCCTTGGATTGGCGGAAGAGCTTGCCCGGCTCCTCGGCGTATTGGTCGCCATGACAACTGCCGCAACGAGGCAGGTCCACCCAGGGCTCGCGGTTCTGGTTGGCTACGTCCTGAATGGTTCCATGGCAATCCTGGCAGGTCAAGCCGGCCGCGGCCATGGTCCCTCGCAGACATTTGGTCTGCGGGCCGGGGTGACATTGATAGCATTCTGCCTTGGCGTCCTCCTGGACGCTGTTGGGGAGGCCGAGGGCGCTGCCATCGTCATCGCCGCCACAGTCGTCATCGGGATCGATGCTGTTGGGAATGCCGTCGTCGTCACAGTCATCATCGCCGCCACCATCGCCATCCCCGCCATGTTTCTTGTGGATGGCGTGGGAAAGGCTGGGAAGATCGGGATCTCCCGCCATGCCCAGGGCGTTGGAGCCGTGGCAGTTGGCGCACAGCACGGGGCGCTGATCCATCAGGCGGGTGCCCTCTTCCTTGTCATGCAGGGCGAGGATGTTGGTCTCGGTCTTGCCGGTAGAGATGCCCTCCATGCCATCGGTATGGCAATCGTCGCAGTGCATCTCGGTGGAGACAGGCGCGACGAAGGTAGTGCGGGCCAGAACCTCGCCCGTCGTCGCATCCTTCGCCACCAGATCAGCCAACTGGTAGGGCTGCGCCACATGTCCCGAGTTGTCCTCGTAGGGCGTCAGGGGCACGCCCTCGATGATGAAGTAATCATCCATCAGGTTCATGGTCCCGGTCAGCCGGGCTCCGGTCAGACCCTCATCCGGCTGCAGGGCCACGCCGAAGAGCTGATCCGCGTAGTCCCAGAAATCAATCTTGTCCGAACTCGTGGTGTTGTTCTGGAAGCTGTATTCGATGATCACGTTGTCGGTGACGATCTCCGGTTCAGGTCCCACGCGGATAAGCTGCGCCCACAGCGTGTTGTAGGGCGGCAGGATGGCTATATCGGCGAAGGACTCGTTCATGCAGTGCATGCCCAGGTCGTTCCAGCCGATGAGCTGGTACTGGCCGTCCGCAGGCGGAGGATTGGGCGCGCCCGATGGCGGAGGCGTGTTGGTGGGCTGGGCTCCCGGATGGCTGGCCGCGTCGCCGGGGAAGGTGAGGGCGTTGATCTCGTCGATGTTGACGTAGCCGTCGCCGTCCGAGTCCAGCAGTTCGATGGCCTGGAAGTTGTGACCATGGGATTTGTAATCCTGCCCGTAGGGGTTCAGATCGGGCACGCTCGTGTGACAGGTGTTGCAGCTATCGAGTTGTGTGCCCGACGTGTTGGGGTAGGTGTTGACGAACTCGGTCAGGTAGTTGCTTTTCGCCTGAACCACGTCCGCCTGGCTCTGGGGCCAGAAGAGCACGGCTCCCGTGACCAGGATCAAGGTCAGGCTGACGAGCAGGAGCCAGTGCAGGCGGCGCAAGGGGAATTGAGGTGTGTGCGAAGGGTGGTTTTGTGCCATGGTGTCATCTCCTTTCTCAGTGTGTGGATATGGCTTTCGTGATTTTGTCGATAGTCACCTCCTATGAAAAATGGGAATTTAAAGTGAGCTCCAGGGCTCAACACATCCTTCGTAACTACTAACGTAGCAAGGTCGAAAACCACGAAGACACGACGACACGAAGGCTAAAAACAAAGGTTTTCTTCGTGTCTTCGTCCCTTCGAGCCTTCGTGGCAAGGCATTTTCGATGCCGAACCAGGCTACCTTAGCAGTTACCATTCTTCATTAACGCAAGATGAATGAAAAGGATACGGCCGTGAACGCGAAAAAATCGCCCGATTTGTGAGAAATCGAGCGATTTTGGGTAGCTACTCACGCAGCGAGGTCAAAAACCACGACGACACGACGACACGAAGGCTAAATACAAGGATTTTCTTCGTGTCTTCGTTCCTTCGAGCCTTCGTGGTAAGGCATTTTCGAGGCCGAATCAGGCTACCTTAGCAGTTACGATTTGGGAGGAGAAAACGGGTTAATCGGCTGGAAAAATCACCAGACCATGGGCGTGTAGCCCTCCTTGACCAGATCGGAAACATATTGGCCCACATACTTCACGTTCACGCCCAACGAAGCGAGGCTGTCGCTGACTTCGGTCATATCGGAAACGGCTTTGCAGGCGGCGACTTCCTGATTCTGCTCCATGAACTGGTGGAGGGCGTTCTGCAATACGGGCTCGTTGACGAGGACCTACTCGGCCGGGCCGAAAACGACGAGCTTGGGATCGTCGATCCAGCCATGTTTGAGGGCGTTCGTGGCGTACATGATGCCCGTCCGGGCCTTGAAGGCGTCGGAAGAGCTGATGATGATCAGTAGTTTATCGGATATGAGGCGACTCCTTAGTGAGCGTCTAAAAATAACTTCCCTTTTTCGCCGCAACACTGGCCGAGTGAACTCGGGCTCTTTAGGCGCTTCGCGCCGGTGGTCGCCCTTCGGCGACCCTTTTGTTTGTCGTCGTTTTGGACGGCGAAGGCCGTCCACTGGCCGCAGGCCTGAAGCGCCCGACTTGAGTCGGTGAGCACAAAAACGGGAACTAATTTCTGGACGTGTACTTAGCGTGTGAGTGAATGGATGGATATCTTTCAGACGCGTTTGCCGGACGGGTTCTTACCCCTGTCTTGGATAGCAGGCGACGCTAGGCACGGCTCGCCGACGCGGATGAAAATGGCGGGCGCGTAGCCCCGTAGACCGGTAAACCAGAAAACCTGGAAACCAGGGAAACCGGGCCGATTCGCTCCCTTACCCGGTCTACCGGTTTTTCCGGTTTACCAAATCTATTTTCGGAACAGTCCAATGGCAGGCGCGTCCGCCATCGCCATGTCAGGCTCCCGCTGCCAGATCGGAGGCGGCGGGGACGCCGTGCAGGGAACGGGCCGCCCGCACCGCCCGCACGATGGCTTCGGCCACGACCTCCGCAGCCAGCGCGCCCAACGCGCCCAGATCGGCTTGAACGTCGCCTGTGGCCAGGGTGAAGACGATGTCGCCATCGAAGGGATGGTGGCTGGGGCGGATGACGCGGGCGATGCCGTCGTGGGCCATCATGGCCACGCGTTTGGCCCCCGCTTTATCCAGCCGGGCGTTGGTCGCCACCACGACCAGGGTCGTATGCGTCCGGCCATCGGCCACATCCCAAAAGGAGCCGCCTCCCATCCGTCGCAACAGACCCGTCGCGCTCAAAAAGCCTTCCCCCGCGGGGTCGCGCACCCCGGCCAGAATCTCCCCGCTGGCGGGATCGATGACCTCGCCCACCGCGTTCACCGCGGCCAGCGCCGCCACGACGACGTCGCCCATGGTCGTGCTGGCGTTGCCCACGCCTCCCTTCGTGGCCTGGGCGAAGCCCAGCAGCTTGCCCACGGTCGCGCCCGTTCCCGCGCCCACATTGCCTTCGGGCAGGGGACCATCGGCCGCGGCTTCGCAGGCTGCGTAGCCCGCGGCCGCGTCGGGCCGGGCGTGGGGGTTGCCCAGGGCCAGGTCGAACAGGCAGGCCGCGGGCGCGATGGGCACTTTGGCCACGCCCGTGTCGAATCCATAGCCATGCTCCTCCAGCCAGCGCATGACCCCGTCCGCCGCGGCCAGCCCGAACGCGCTGCCCCCGCCCAGCAGGATCGCGTGCACCTGCTGCACCGTGCATGTGGGATCCAGCAAGTCGGTTTCTCGCGATGCCGGCGCGCCTCCCCGCACATCCACGCTCGCCACCGCGCCTTGCGGGCACAACACCACCGTGCAGCCCGTGCTCCCCTCCTCATCCGTCCAATGCCCGACCTGGATGCCGCTCACATCGGTCAGTGCGTGATGCATGATAACCTCCTGATTGAGGATGGCTGACGCCAGAGACGACGAGACCCCGGTCCACGCCCGAGGTCTTGTCGTTTACTTACTGCTCGCTTGTTGTTCCTTCAATTTGCGCACCTTTTTGGGCTTGAGGCGATATTTGCCATGCGTGCCTCGCCAGATCTTGCCGCGCCGGGTGCGCCGGTCACCTTTACCCATGAAAAGCCTCCGGAGAATAAAGTGGAAGTTGAGGGTTTTTGCGGCTTTCCATTATATGGAGGATGGTCTTTTTTGGCAAAAATTGGTCTGGGCGAGCTGCCTGGAGAATTGGATTGGTAAACCGGGAAAGCGGTAGACCGGTAGACCAGTAGACCGGGTGGGTCAACGAATCTGTCTGGTTTTCCTGGTTTTCTGGTTTACCGGTTCGCTCATATTGGAATTCCCAACATGGGTTACGTCATGTCGTGGATTTTGCGCTTCGCTAGATTCCTCGGTCGCTTCGCTCCCTCGGAATGACGTTTCTTTGTCGGCTCCTCCATATGAGCGTACCGGTTTACAGGACTACGCAGCTCGCCATTAAGCTGTTCAGATTAGGCGCGGTTCGGGATTCGTGGCTATAATGAAGTCCAGGCCCACCTCACCACCATCGAAAACCGATCCCCGACTTCTGACAGCCGACCATGGCCTGGCGTTTGATCATCACCGAACCGGCCTCCGGCGCCTGGAATATGGCCGTCGATGAGGCTATCGCCCGCATCGCCGCCCGCGACGATGCTCCTCCCACCCTGCGCTTCTACCAATGGCGGCCTCCCACCGTCTCCCTGGGGCGACATCAGCCCGTGGAGGACGTCGATCAGGAAGAATTGGCGAAGCGGGGTTGGGGCGTCGTGCGTCGCCCCACCGGCGGCCGCGCCATTCTCCACACCGATGAGCTCACATACAGCGTCGCCGGGCCCGCGTCCCATCCCATTCTCGACGCGCCTGTGCTCGATGTGTACAATCGCATCAGCGAGGGACTTTTGCTTGGGTTGCGACGTCTGGGCGTGGATGCGGTGAAAGCGCCCGCATCGGCCCGGACCAATGACGATAGCGCCGCCTGCTTCGAAGTCCCCAGCGCCTATGAGATTAGCATCCGAGGCAAAAAGATCATCGGTTCGGCCCAGCGCCGGGCGTCGGGCTTTGTGCTTCAGCATGGGGCGCTGCCCCTACGAGGGGATATCACCCGGCTGGTGGACGTGATGACTTTCGAGACGGAGATGCAGCGGGAGGCGTTCCGGCGGCATCTGGCCGAGCGGGCCACGACCCTGGAGGCCGAACTGGGACGTGTGGTTTCCTTCTGGGAGGCCGCGGCCGCGCTGGTGGACGGTCTGAATTCGGCCCTGGACGTGGATTTCGAGGAAGGTGAGCTCACGGCCGAGGAATTGGAGATGGCCCGGCAGATCGAGTTGGAGAAATATGGCTCCGACGCCTGGACCCGCCGCATCTCCCGCACCTCCCAAGTACCTTAATCACTGACCCTCTACCCCCATGCCCATCGGTTCCGCCCTGGTCGAGCTGGAGATTCCCGCCAGCAGCTCTCTCAAGGACAAGCGCCGGGTGGTGAAATCGGTCATCGCCCGTCTGCGCAGCCGCTACAATCTGGCCGTGGCCGAGGTGGATTATCTGGATGACCGTTATCGGGCCGCCATCATGCTGGTGACTGTGGCCAACAGCAGCGGCTACGCCCACGGTCTGCTGGAGAAGGCTGTCGATGACATGGCCTCCTGGCGGCTGGATTGCGTCATCGCCGCGTACGAAATCGAAATCTGGTGAATGAAAAAGGCCGCTCCCCATGGAAGCGGCCCTGTGCGTTGCAAGGGATGGTAACTGCTAACGTACTTGACTTTAGGCCGCCAAAAGCCACGAAGGCTCGAAGTTTTTCGAAGACACGAAGGAAAAATACAGAAAAATACGTCGTGCCTTCGCTTTTCTTCGTGTCTTCGTGGCAAAAAGTGGCGGCAACACCTTAGTAGTTGCAAGGGATGGGGATTTACGAATTGGCGGCTTCAATGAGCTGGTCGGGATTGACGATGGGGCCGTATGTCTCCTTCAGAGCCAGCAGCTCCTGGCGCTGCCGCTGATAGACCTCGAAGATCGTCTCCGGCACGCTCTCTTCCTGGCGATACGCCTCTTCCTGGAGATCCAGACGCCCGACCAGATTGTCGATATACAGGGAGAACTGCATGTCGTACAGGGATTTGGGGTAGTCCTTGTCGATGATTTCCTTGAACAGACGCTTCAGGTCCTCGTAATAGGGCAGGAAGCCGATGGGCGTCTCGATGGCGTCCACTTCCCCGTGGGCGCGGCGCTCCAGCCACGACAGCCACACCCGCACGTCGCGCTTTTTTCCCAACAAGCCTTTACCCGAGCCGCCGCGGGCCTCATGGGTGAGGAAGTAGTTCAGTCCGGCCATGATGGGGCGGGTCTCGTCGGTGAAGATAGGGGAGTTGAAGAATGCGAATTGCGCCCGCATGTAGTCACCCAGAGGGCCGGGGATGAAGGGGGAGTTGGCCCAGGGCTGCCGCCGCACCCCCTTGGCGCCGATCTCGGTGGCCGTGGCTGCGGACACGATGGATGCGCCGATGGCGACGCCCTCATCGGGATCGCGGGCCACCCACACCGGAGGCATGGTGTCGGCGTCGCGGCCGGAATACGTGATCACCTTCACGGGCACGCCCGCGGGGTCCTCGGCCAGCTCGACACTGTAATTCTTGATGGACTTGCCCGGGACGGTGACTCGGGCGTTGGGATGGGACATGGGGATGGGATTGCCGTTCTCATCCGTTTTGCCCTTCCACCATTCTCCCTGAAAATTGATGCCGCGGTCAGGGATCTCATCCTCCGGACAGCATCCCTCCCAATAGGGCACGCCGTCGTGGATCAACACGTTCGACCAGATGACCTCCGATCCAGGCTCCCGCAAAGCCGTCATCAGATAGGGATCGCTATCCCAGTTCACATCCTTGATGATGCCGAAAATGCCCTTTTCCGGATTGATGGCCCGCAATGTCCTGTCTTTCTCCTCGATCCACATCTGGGCCAGATCGTCGCCGATGAACACATTGCCCGCCATGGCGGTGGTCGTCTTGCCACAGCCCGAGGGCGCCGCGCCGGCGAAGAAGGTCACCCGGTCGCCCGGGCCTTTCATGCCGGTGATGAACATGTGCTCGGAGAGCTCCTTGCCCACCTTGTAGTACGTGGCCAGGTCCACCGCGAAGCGGTGATTGCCTTTCTTCAGCAACAGGGTGTTGCCCGCATAGGTGCAGAACATGCTGAAGGTGGTCAGCCAGCTCCGATCCATGAACACCCGCGCTTTGGGCAGGTCCTCGGGGCGGTTCGGGCCCTGCGAGTGGACATTCTTGAAGATGACGCCCACCCGCTCGGCCTCCTGGTCGAAATACGCAAAGATGTTCCGATAGAGGATGTCCGCGCTGTGCATCACATAGGCCGAACTGGTGATCTCCAGGGCCGGAACCGTGGCGGGAGCCCCCACCGGACCGCGGGCGTAGAACCCCACCAGCATGGTCATGCCTTCCATGATATTCGTCATGTGCTCCTTCACATACTCGAACGCCTCATCCCGTTCGATCTTCAGGGCCAGCACGCTCACTTCCTCATCGGGATTCACGATGTAGAAAGTGCGGTCGATGATGCGGGCCTGCTCCTGGGGCAGATCGAAATGGATCGTATGATCCGGCATCTTCAGCCGATCCTCTTCCTTGCGTTCCAGCGCGAAGGCCCGCACCCAGGCCACATCCTCCGGCGACCCGGAATGGATGAACACCCGATCGGGGTTGCACATGGCGATGGCGTTGGCGATGGTGAGTAGCGCCTCGTCATGGGTGATCCGGCTCAATTTCGCCCGATTCGCCTCATCCAATCGCTGGTCGAAGAGGGACTGTGCTTCATCGAGGGTCTTGACCCCTCCGATTTCCGTCAGGATATCGATGCCCTTGCGTAGTTCCAACATGATAAACTCCTTCTGTTTGGGGTGGAGATTTGTTTGTGCATCATTGCACGGGGACGAGTTGAATGGTGGAGGCAGATGCCTTCAATCTTACACGAGAAGGACGGGTTTAGGCCACTTTTAGATTCGGTGTGGCGGCCCTGCACACGTCCTGGCTTCATTTTATCTGATGCGTGTCCACACTGTCTTCCACAATACGATCACCAGCAACGACCCGTCCCAGGTCCACAGCCTGTTTTGCGCCGCGCCGCTCCTTCGCTCTCTCGCTCTCTCTCCCTTTCGCCCCCTCGCTCAATATCCCTCCGCCTTGTACTGATAGATAAACTCGTCGTGGTCGGTGATGGCCCGGATCAGCGCGTTCGCGTCGGGATTCTTCGGATCGACCCAATAGACGTGCAGGTCCTCCGGCCCCTTACGCTCCACGATGGCGGCCAGCACATAGCCCCGGGCCTCTGCATACTCCCGCAGAAGCCTCACCATATCGGCCCAGCGGGGCGGGTGCGGGTTCTTCACCTGGTGATACATGATGATGGCCGGGCGCTGTTTGTCAAGATATTCGAAATCGAGGCCGTGGTGGGCCACGTATTCATCATTCAGACCGAAGGGATCGATGGCCCGCCAGCGCGAGAAATAGGGAATCCAGCCCGCCTCGGTGGCCACCACGGTGTAGCCCTTGTCCGCGAAGGGGGCCAGGGCCTCGCCGATGGCCTTGCGGTCGTCGAACACGGTGGGATAGAAGCTGTTGGCCAGGCGGTAGGCGCTCTGCGCGTTGAAAACCACCAGCGCCAGTGTGATCACCAGCGCGGCCACGGCCAGCTTCTCGGCCCGAACGCCCTCGAATCGCCCCTCCGTGAATTTCATCCCGGCAACGATAGCCGCCAGCAATACAATCAACGCCATGCGCTCTAGAGCCACGAAGGGCGCAAACAGGATGAATCCCGCGGCCGTCGCCGTCGCGACGTACAACGCCAGGTGGCGGCGTCTGAGTGGCGGCGGAGGCGTGCGCAGGGTCAGCGCGGCCAGGGCCATGGCCGCCCCCAGCAGGAAGATGGGATAGACCGGGTATTGGAAGCGCTTGCCCAGGTTCTGAAGCTGGTCGATGAGCAAGTAGCTCCAGGGGAAGATCAGCGCGGGGGCGAGGATGATCAGCTTTTTCACGCCGTCTTTCGGATCGATGCGATAGAGCCCAATGCCGATGAGTATCAGCAGGGGCGCCATGAACCGGAACAGCTCGTAGATTTCGGGGAAGTAGCGCATGTGCAGCCACTCCCCGGCGTTTTTGACATAAAATGTGTTAGGCAGGAAATAGCCGAAATACTGCCAGCGCCAGAGGAAGTAAACGCCGCCCGGAATCACGAACAGGGCCAGGGTGGCGATGGTCAGTCGCCTTCGTCCCGAGCCATCCAGCAGGATGAACGCGGCCGCCAGGGCCAGGGCCGCGAAGAGCGCTCCCTCAGGACGGGTCAGCCCTAGGAATAACCCGGCCAAAGGCAGCAGGAGTATGGACCACTGGCGGGCCCAGGGCCGGTCGTCCGAATAGACGGCCAGATAGATCATGACCGTCATCAACAGTATGAGCAGGGTGAACAGGGGCGTGGCGAATCCCGCCCGGATATGGTAGCTGAGGGGGCCCACCGCGAAGGCCAGGGTGGCGAACAGGGCCGGCAGGAAGCGCTTTCCGCTGAGCGCGAAGGAGGCCGCGGCCAGGGTCTGCACTGCCAGCAGCCCCACCGCGAGATTCAACGCCCGCGCCGCGTCCTCGATGGAGAGGCCCGTGAGCCGGTTCGTCGCGGCCAGCAGCACCGTCCACAGAAACTCCGTGCCGCCCTCCACCGGGTCTTCGCCCACATTCCACACAATGCCATGCCCCTCGGCCAGATTGCGGGCATAACGGAAGGTGATATACGCGTCTTCGGAGGGAGCCAGGGGGTGCTTGGTCTGCGCCACCAGCAGGCCCAACATGCCCAGCAGGATGACGGCGAGCAATGCCAGAGTCGATTTCTTCATAGCACGGGCGATTATATCAATTGCCTTGACGATAAGTCCAATACGCCTCAAACCCGCGTTTGACAAAATCGTCATTTTCCTTCATGATTGTGTAACTGCTAACGTACTTGACTTTAGGCCGCAAAAAGCCACGAAGGCTCGAAGTTTTTCAAAGACACGAAGGAAAAATAAAGAAAACACGTCGTGCCTTTGCTTTTCTTCGTGTTTTCGTGGCAAAAAGTGGTGCGACGCCTTAGTAGTTACATGATTGTTTACAGTCCCTCACTGGATTTCCTGAAAAAACCTTAACCACGGAGACACAGAGAGCACGGAGAAGGAAAAAATAAGGTTTGGAGATTATTTTCTCCGTGAACCCCCTTATTTTTCTCTGTGTCCTCCGTGTCTCCGTGTTGAAAAATCTTTTTGCAGTGTATCCCTCGCTGAAAATTGAACACTGATCACTGAATACTCCTGTTTTCCCCCCCATTCCGCGTTTCCCCACGTCCCCCCATGTGCGGTTCGCAGCAGGAAGGTTCTCATGTCCCCCGACACCCCCATCACTACGATACGTCCCCCGTATGCGTCCCTGCTTGACGTGCTCAAGCGCCGCCAGGGCGCAGGCTTCATTGGGCGATCCCCCTATATCGACCGATTTCGGCGCAATCTGGCGCTGTCGTTGGATGACCCCCAGCGCCAGTTCATCTTCATGATCACGGGCGAAACGGGCATCGGCAAGACCTGGCTGATGGCCCGGTTGCAGCGTCTCGCCCAGGTGGAGGCGGGCGCGCGCGTCCTGTGGGATACAGGGGACGCAGAAAGCCCCCTGGCCGTGATGGTCCATCTCGCGCACCAACTGGCCCAGGCGGGCGTGGCCATGCCTGCGTTCACGCCCGCTTACGAAACCTATATTACATATCAACGCACCCTCGCCGACGATCTGGATCATAGCTCGGGGGTGCGTTTTTTCCTGGCCGAAAAGCTCATCGACGCCGCGGTGGACTGGCGTCGCAGCGATTCCGGGTGGGGCTTCACAGCCGAACCGGATCGAGACGCCATCGCCGCGCAACAGCGCCAGGCCGACCGCGATCTCATCCGCCTGATCACGCCCGACGAATCCACCTTCACCCTGGTCACCGACCCGGTGGCCGCGCTCTCGCCCCTGTGGCTGGCCGATTTGCGAGCGGTGGCACAAACCGAATCCCTGGCCCTCTTCTTCGACGACGTAGATCGGGAGGACGGCTGGCTGGCTGACTGGCTGCGCCGTCTGCTCAGCGGCGAATTTGGCGACGCGCCAGCGGGTTCGTTATGGGTCATGGCTGCAACCGAACCCCTGGACGAACAATGGCTGGCCCTGGCCGAGATCACGGAGCGCTTCGCGCTCAAGCCTTTCCCCCAAGAGGATGCCCGCGCCTTTCTCGCCTCCTATAATGGGCATCACCCCGACGCGTCCCAGACCTCCGAGGTCTCGGCAGACATCGGAGGTCTCGATACGCGCGCTACACAACAGCCCGCCGCCCTCCCCCTCGACTTGGCCATCCGCGCCACATTACGGCGGGCATTGAGAGCTGACGCGCCTTCCGCCGCGCCCCTTCAGACCTCCGAGGTCTCGGCAGACCTCGGAGGTCTCCGCACCCTGGTCGAAAACCTGGACGACGATCATCGTCGGGCCCTGCTGCTGGCCGCGCTGCCCTGGACCCTCACCCGCGAGCGGCTGGTCCAGCTTCTGGGCGAACCCCTGGACGCCACTCCCCTGACCGACTGGATTCTGGACCTGCCCATCGTGCAGCCCCTGCCCGGCGGCTGGCGCATGCACGAATGGGTGCGGCGGGAGCTGTTGGCCTTAGGCCGGGAGAAAGCGCCCGACGCGGTGCGCTCGGGCCTGGAAACCCAGGCCCTGGCCCTGCGTCATGCAGCGGACGACCTGGGGCTGAGCGGCGAGGCGCGCTGGACCGACCTAGCCTGGCGCGAGCGCTGGCTCGAACACCTCAACTACCGTCTTTTGCAGGACGCAGACACCTTCCTGGGCATGGCCCTGGACGCAAGCCTGCTGCTGTTGGAGCTGAATCCCCATTGGGCGCAGGCCCTGGCCCGCACGATGATCCGCGCGGGCCGGGATGGCGCTGGGGAGACCGTCCTCGCATGGGGTCGGCGACTGCATGAGGCCGCCGCTGGCTGGACAAGTGAAAACTATGTCCCCGCACTGGATTTCTGCAGATCCCTTATCGATTCCGGCTTGCTGGAGCCCCATCGCCTGGGCGAAGCCCTCGCCTTCCGGGCTTGGCTCCTCCGCTCCGACGGCCATCTGGACGCAGCCCTGGACGCCTACGCCCAGACCGTTCAGGCCGATCCCAACTTGGCCTGGGCCGCGGGCCAGCATGGAGCCACCCGTTTCCTCCAGGCCCGGGACGACGAAGCCCGCCTGCTCCTGGGCCAGGCCCTGGAAAAGGACGCGAACCGTGACTGGATCGCGGCCCTGGACGGCTGGCTGGCCTTCGCCGCCGACGGCCTCGCCGACGCGCACAACCTCTTCACCGCCGCCCTCACCCTCAACCCGGCCCAAAACGCCTGGGTCTATGGCTGGCGGGCGGAAGTGCTGCGTCGGTTGGGAAAGCACGAAGAAGCTCTGGCCGATGTGGACCAGGCCCTGGCCCGCTATCCCCATCGGGCCTGGCTCCTGGCCCTGCGCGGCCTCCTTTTACAGCAACTGGGACGCCTTGAAGAAGCCCTGACCGACCTGGACGCCGCCCTGGCCCTCGTTCCCGACGCGCCCTGGCTGCTCGCCCAACGGGGCGGGGTCCTGGGCGACCTGGGACGCCACGACGAGGCCCTGGACGCCTTCGCCCAGGCCCTGGCTCTGAATCCCGACGACGCCTGGACCCTCACCCAGCGTGGGCGGCTGCGAACCGCTTTGGGGCTCGCCTCCCAAGCACTGACCGATCTCGACCGGGCAGTGTCCCTGGATGAGGCCGATCCCGACGCCCGTCTGGCACGGGCCGTCGCCTTCCAGACCCTGGCCAACCACGCCACCGCCCTGGCCGATCTGCAAATCGTGGCGACTCGACAGCCCGAAAACCCCCATCTCCTGCGCCTTCAGGCCCACAGCCATATCGAACTGGGGCGGCACGCGGATGCGGTGGATGAACTCACCCGGGCGCTGGCCCTTCAGCCCGACGACGTGAACCTGATCACGCTGCGGGCCCAGGCCCTGACCGGTCTGCGTCGCTACAGCGAGGCCCTGGCCGATCTCGACGCCGCCCTCGCCATCGAACCTGATAACGTGGCGCTGATTTTGCAGCGGGCCGACGTGCTGGCCTATCTGGCCCGCTGGGATGAAGCCCTGGCCGCGCTCAACGCCCTCATCCAGCAGGATATGAACAACGCTCGGGCCTACGCCCTGCGCGGGGACGTGAACCGCCGCCAGGGAGAGGATGATGCCGCCATCTCAGACTTCGCCCGGGCCCTGGCCCTCGACCCCGACGACGCCTGGAGCCTGGCCCGCCGCGCGGACGTCTATCGCCGCATGGACCGTTATCAGGAAGCCCTGGCCGACTTCGCCCGAGCCCTGGTGCTCAATCCCGACGACGCCTGGACCCTCTCCCGCCGCGGAGAGACCTACCGCCAGCTCGGCGACCTCGATCTGGCCCTGGCCGACTTCACCCGCTCCCTGGAGCTGAACCCCAACGACGCCTGGGCCTGGGCGGGCCGGGGCGAGGCGTTGTGCGAGCTGGGCGAGCTGGAAAAGGGCGTGGAGGACTTCACCCGGGCCCTGGCCCTGGCCCCGGACGACCCCCTGGTGTTGGAGCAGCGGGGCGCGGCCCTGGCCCAACTCAATCGCAACCAGGAGGCCCTGGAAGACTTCACCCGGGCCCTGCCCGCTCACCCCAACCGGGTGGCGCTCCTCACCCTGCGCGGTGAACTGCTGCTGAAGATGCGGCGCTTCGAAGAGAGCGCGGCCGACCTCAATCAGGCCCTCACCCTCGACCCCAGCTACGCCCCCGCCCTGGTGGCCCGCGGTCGCCTGTTGCGGGCCCAGCATCGCTATCGCGACGCCCTGACCGACCTGGACCGGGCCATTGCCCTGAACCCCAACGACGGCTGGGCCATGGCCTATCGCGGGGAGGTGCACCGCCTGATCAAGCGCTATCAGGCCTCCCTCACCGACCTCTCCAGCGCCCTCATGTTCCTGCCCGACGAGCCCTGGATTCTGGCTCAGCGGGGCGAGACCCATCGCCTGCTGGGCATGTATGGCGAGGCATTGGATGACCTCAGCCGCTCCCTGGAACTGCGCCCCAACGACATTTGGGCCCTGGCCACCCGCGGTCAGGTCTATCGCACCCTGGGCCGCTATGACGAAGCCCTGGAAGACTTCACCCGAGCCATCGAACTGAACCCACGCTACGCCTGGGCCTACGCCAGCCGCGGCGAAACCCTGCGCATCCTCAAACGGTATGAATCCGCGCTCAAGGACCTGAACAAAGCCCTCGAACTCGATCCCAACATGGCCTGGGCCCTGGTGAACCGGGGACAGGTGCATCTCTCCCTGCGCAACCCTGCGGCCGCGCTGGAGGACTTCGACCAGGCCGTGCAGATGAACCCCAACTACCCCTGGGCCCTGGCGGGGCGGGGGCAGGCCTATCGCATGTTGGGCCATCTCGACGCCGCCCTGGACGACTTCCACCAAGCCATCGCCCTCAGCCCCAACTTCGTCTGGGCCCTGGTCAACCGAGGCCACACCTTCCGTCTCATGGGGCAATATCAACGGGCTCTGGCCGACTTCGACCGTGCCATCGCCCTGGACCCGAACAACGCCTGGGCCATCGCCGGACGGGCCCAGGTCAACCGGGCCCTCAACCGCCCCGACCAGGTGCAAAACGACATCAGCCGGGCCATCGCCCTCACGCCCGAACTGGACGAGGAACTCTTTCGCCGGGCCGTCACCCACCAGCTCAAAGGCAATGTCGAGGCGGCCCGCACCGACCTGGATGAGGCTATCGCCATCGCCCAATCGGTGTACGATCTCAACCCCGCCAACTGGCGCAACACATTCAACCTGGCCCTCTACTATCTGGCCCGCGGGCGGCGCAATCTGGCCGAACGCCTCTACCGCGAGGCCCTCGCCGCCGCGCCCAAGGCCGAAATCGCAGCAGCGGAACGCGATCTGCGGGATTACACCGTTCTCTTCCCCAACAACAAGGCCGCCACGGCCATGCTGGAGCTATTTCGGAAATAGGTTGGGTAAACCGGGAAGCCGGTAGACCGGTGCGCCAGTAGACCAGGAAGGCGGTTCGGTTTCCCTGGTCTACCGGGCTACCGGTCTCTGGCCCGACAGCCTACTCCGCCGACGCTTCTTCTCCGGCCTCGGCGGCTTCCTCGGATGCTCCTTCGGCCTTGGCCCCCACGCCCAGGAGATCGGCCAGTTCGGCCAGGGCCTGCTTTTCCTGATCGCTGACGCGCACGGAGCCAATGCCCAGAAAACCGCCTTCCCTGGCGGCGGAAGCGGTGCGCTCCGCCAGATCATGCATCCATTGGCGAATGTAAGCCGCTTCGTCGGGGTCCGCTTTCTCGTCCAAAATGGCGACGGCGGCTTTGATGATCTCCTTCAGTTGGGCTTTCACCGTTTCGGGATCGCCCTTGATTTCGGGCATCAGGCCCTTGACCGTATCCTTATCCATCAGATCGGCGACCATGAAGCGCAGAAGCTCAGGGATATCTGGCTTAGCCTGGGTTTCGGCCAGATCTTTCGATAAGGCCATGATTTCTTTGATGGAGCCGAAGACGCTGAGATCGGCCACGACGATGTAAACATTGGTGGCCAACGGCCCGGCCAGGAGCGTGCGCCATTCCTCTGCGGTGAAGTCGGATTTTGTGGTCATGTTTTACCTCGCATGAGTGAAGTTGGTGGGAAATCACAAACAACAATCATACATGGTCGATGGGCGCTTGACAAAAAACAAGCCTGGGCGCGACGGCTGCCCAGGCTTCGTTTATGGACTGTGGTTGTGGTCTGAGGGTCAGGCCGCGGCGGTTTCGAATTCCTGGATGCTTTCCTCGGGCAACATGCCCTCGAGCACCTTCTCCATGGCCATGGTGTGGCTGCAAATGCCCCGCTGCGCGAAGAAGTCGCAGGTGCAATGCCAGGTTCCGTTTTCGTAGGTCACCGTATGATCCCGATGATTCCCCTTGAACACCACGGTAAAGCTGGAAAACTCCATGCGGTCCCGTTCATCCGCATAACGCTTCGCCTTCATGATTTTGCTGATCATCGCCGAATCCATCATAGAACAAACCTCCAGGAGTGGTAGGGGGATGAAGGATGCCCTGAGAACAGAAAAACGCTCGCGCAACAGGGCGGAGCGTTTCATGTATGGGCGTTGGAAGAAGTTGTGTTTGTCATAGGGGTGTGGGGGAGAAAGATAGTCTAAACTTTCTTTAAGTATAGCCTGCCTTGGACGATCTGTCAAACGCCCTGCGCGACGGCTTTCCTACGATTTTCCTACGATTTTGGGGGCGTGAAATCGCCTGTCAGCAGGTCTTCCACGGCGGCGAGCACATGGTCCACGGAGAGGTCGGCCAGACAGGTGCGGGCGGCGCAGCCCTCGCGCTGGCCCACGCTGTGGCCCACGTAGGCGCAAGGCGAGCAATCCAGGTCGAGGCGGACGACCCGGTTGGGGCTGTACGGCGTCCAGGGGGCCCAGGCCCGATGGTTGGTGGGCCCGAAGATGGCGACCACGGGAACGCGGGCGGCCGCGGCCAGGTGCATGACGCCGCTGTCCGCGCCCACGAAGACCTGGGCCCGTTTCAACACCCCGGCCAGCTCGCGAAAGTTCGTGCGGCCGCTGAGATCGATGAGGGGGCTGCTACCCGCGGCCATCACCTGGGCGGCGTCATCGCCGGGCGTGCCCACGAGGACGGAGGGGATGCCGTGGCGGCGGTGGAGGGCCGCGGCCAGGGCCGCGAATTTGGGCGGGTCCCAGCGTCGGGCCAGGGAGAAGCCGCCGGAGCCAGGGTGAAAGACCGCAAAGGGGCGTTCCGACAGACCCGCTTGGGCCAGCAGTGCATCGGCCCGGGCCTGCTCCTCGGCGTTCAGGGGCAAGTGCAGGCTGAGGTCGGTAGTCGTCGCTCCCAGCGCCCGAGCCAGG
>Ga0256832_1001018_pt1 | contig 18815 bp, 13 predicted proteins | sample 134614metaG_FD_190534 | JGI IMG/M metagenome (GOLD analysis project Ga0256832, IMG submission 190534) | Hydrothermal vent microbial communities from Lau Basin, Pacific Ocean - 134-614 | ecosystem: Environmental > Aquatic > Marine > Hydrothermal vents | place: Pacific Ocean: Lau Basin | collected...
GCCGTCCTGTTTATCCTGTTCAGCATCAGCGGCATCGCCGGGACCTGGTATGTGAACCGGGTGTTGGTCAATGTCACGAATCAAGTGTTTACTGTGGTCGAAAGCGGGGTTTCCGTGGCGAATTCGGGGGTGACCGCGGCATTGAACAAGGTGAAAGAGGCCCGTTCGGAACTGGCTCAAACCGAACAGGATATCAACACCTTGGGAACGAATCTCAAGGAAAACCATCCCGCGCTGGTGGCCCTCAGCGAGCGGCTGGACACTCGGCTGGCTCCGACGGTGGACAAGATCCAATCGGTGCTGGAGCCGGTGCAGGAAGGCTTGGCGGGCATGGACGCCGTGTTGACGGTGGCCAACAGCCTCCCCTATTTCCAGGAGAAAGCGCCCGGCTTGCAAGAGTTGCAGGACTCTTTGCAAAATCTCACCAGCCTGCAGGCGGATGTGCAGCAATTGCGCACGACGCTGCGGGCTGCGGCCGAGGGCAAAGCGGACGCGTTGACCGATGAGACCACGGCCCTGCTGCTTCAGCTCGTGCAGCGGGCCGATGATCGTCTGGCCCGGACGCAGGACAATCTGCAAACTTTGCTCGACAAGATCGCCGAACTGCAAAATCGGATCGCCAAAAAACGCACCGAAATCCTGTTCATGCTCAACATGGCGGCCCTGCTGCTCACCCTCCTCTATTTGTGGATAATCTACTCTCAGGTTGTGGTCATTCGCGTGCAGGTGGGGAAGATTCGTAACGCCCGGAAGGCCGAGGAGCCGCCTTCCCCGCCCGATGAGGCGCCTCTTGTGCTGGATGCGCAGACCGAGGATGTCATGTCCGCCCAATACAGGGCCGTGGCATCGGGCGAGCAGGAAAATCTCCCCACCAATACTCTGGAAGAGGACGCACCGTCGTCGCCCTAGAGGCTGTTCCGAAAATAGCGCGGTAAACCAGAAAACCCGTAGACCGGTAGACCAGTAGACCGAAAAGATGGCCCGGTTTCCCTGGCTTTACGGGTCTACGGGGGTACGCACCCCGTCATTTTCATCGGTGTCGGCGCGTTGTCACGCGTGGCGCCTGTTATGTTATCCGCGGCGAATTGAGCCGCACATGCTGCAACACATAGCGTGTAATCAACGGGAAGTTCGTGGCAAACCTTAACGATTTCGCGCCAGCTTGCGCCCCTCCCGGGCCATGCGTTGCAGCTTCGCCGCGGTCTCGGCCGGCGTCTTGCCCGCCACCCGCTGCACCACGCAGCCCGCGGCCCGCAGCCGGGCCTCCACGTCGGGCCCCACGCCCGCGGGCCCGCCCACGATGGTCACCAGCTCGGCCAGCCGGGCCGACTTCTCCGAGAACCCGGCCACCGCGTCGAACCGGGCCACGTACTCGCCCGCGGCCGCCCAATCCTCCTCAGCCCAGCCATCCTCATGCTTCCAGAACAGCACATAATGGGGCAGGGCCTTGGCCGCCACCTCCTTGCCGCCCGTGCGCACCTCCTCCACCCCCTCCAGTAGCAAATCTTTCCAGCGCTTGCCTGCATCCCACTGATAGCCGGGGCAGGCCGTGGCGTTGCGGGGAAATTCCTTGTGCCCCAGCACGTTCTCGATGGGGATGTTCAGCTCCTGCATGAGCCAGGCGATGAGCCAGGCCGCGGCGTCCAGTTGGGGAGCGGGCGGCGCGGTCTGGTTGAAGTTCCCGGCCAGACAGACGCCCACGGTGTAGCTGTTGTTTTTGTAGACATGCCAGGAGATGCGATCCAGGTCTTGGGTGTGGTAGATGGTCCCATCCGGCCCGATGTAGAAATGATAGCCCATGCCGGGCCACTCGTGGGATTTGCTGTACACGTGATAGGCGGCGATGCGTTCGGGCGGGATGTCTGCGGGCGCGGCGCTGTGGTGCACGGCGATGTGGGTGATGTCACTCAACTCCCGGCGCTCATACTCCGCATCCACCCGTTGGGGCAGATCGTCTACGATCTCCAGCATGGGCGGCTTGGGAACGTTGGCCTTTCCGCCTGCGGTCAGGAACTCATCGCTGAAAGAGGGACTGAGGTCGGGCACGGCCCCGCCGGCCAGGGTGAAATCATAGACCGGGGGACTTTTCTCCAGCCCCAGAAACCGGCGCTTGAGCTGCTGGTTTTCCGCTTTCAGATGCTGGATGTATCGCCAGAGCGCGCTGGTCGCCTCGCCCTGACCGCTGAGCTTCACCTGGATGGGGATGCGGGCGGGCTTGCTCTTCTGTTCCTCGAACCAGGTGACGCCCTCGTGCACCATGTCCAGGTAGACGTAGAAAGACCCAGGCGCGCTTGGCAACCCCACGGCCACGTCCGCTTCCACCCAGTCGCCCGGCTCCACGTTATGGGGCAGGGTGGTTCGAAAGTCGGGCGCGAGCACGATGTCGCCGTTTTTGTCCTTCCAGTGATAGCCCACATGGAAGGGATTGCGTACGCCCCGCTTCCACGTTTTGCTGCCGATATTGCGGATGGCGACGCTGATGGTGACGGTCTCGCCCACCGAGCCGAACTCGGGCGCGGCCAGCACCTGGAATTGGGCTCGATAGGGCGGCGCTTTCTCCTGATATGCGTCCCAACGATAGCGGTGGGCCATGCTCTCGCGGAAATCCTCGATGACGCCCTCCTTGCCCTCGATGTACCACTGGTCGCTTTTGGACCAGCGGTAGAGGACCAGCGCCCGGATGGGGCGGAAGGGGTGGCGCTTGTTCCAGTAGTCGATCTCCCCATACGCCCGCTTCACCCAGCCGTTGTTCTCATTCTTCCAGGGCTCGTTCTGGTCCGTCTCGGTGATGTACACGGGCAGGTGCTGCATGTCCCAGGGGATGGCGGCCATGAAATCCTGATAGGCCCGGAATTCGTACCGCCGCCACTGGAAGGGAGGCTGCATCCGGGTCTCCGCGTCGATGAGATTGGGATCGGCCCCGTGGGTGTACGCGTGCAGGGTGATGCCGTCGCAGTTGTCCGCGCCGATGTGGCGTAGCATGTGGCGGAAGTAGGTGATCCAGTCGCCGCGGGGATTGCCCGGATAGGTGCAGAGCGCGTTCCAGGGGGCGACGGCCGCGGTGAGCACGAGATCATCCTCATGTCCCGGCACGCTGTGGATGGCCTCGCGGGCCAGCAGGTAGGCTTTCGCATAGCGTTCGGGCGTGATCTTCTCACCGATGTCCTCGGGCGAGATGGGTTGGGCCGTGTTCCAATCCCAATTGGCGCCGGGCCATTCGATGGGATGGTTGGGCTCGTTACCGATGATCCAGATATGCGCGCCGGTGGAGGCCGCCACGAAGTTGGCGCAGCGTTTGGCGAAGGAAGCGTGGTATTTTTCGAAGGGAATCGTGCCCACGCCCCCATAGCCCGCGTTGAGCCGCACCATGACGCCCAGGTTGTAGTGGGAGAGATGTGTGTAGTCCCGACCTCGTTTGTTCTCTGGATTGAACCCGATGGCCTCCGTCACCAGCACCCAGCCGGGCGTTCCCATCTCGATCATGTGCTGTTCGCCGCCCGGATCGTGCAGGCCATACAGGTAGGGGGATTCGAATGCGCGTTTTTGGATCATGGCGGGGGACGTGGGGAAAGTGAGCAGGATTCAGTGTTCAGTCATCAGTGGGGGAGGCAATGCGCTGAGATGATTATACACCGGGCGCGGGGTTCTGTCTAACGTCGCATCTCGCTGGCAAGATGTGTTGGGAATCTCATGCCAGGCGTTGTATAATTTCAGTATGCCGCATCAAAGCCTCGCCGCCCAACGCGAACAATATGTTCGGGATCTGCATGAGACCCTGGAACATATCGTCGCAACGCTTTCACAGAAGCCGGAAGTCCATCGCATCCTCCTCTTCGGCTCCTACGCCCGCGGTCGCCGCGATCTCTTCACTGATCTGGATTTGATCGTGATCATGGATTCGTCACTCGATTTTTTGACTCGCACCGGGCAACTCTATCGGGAATTGCATACGCCCGTTGATATGGACCTGTTTGTCTACACGCCCGACGAATTCGAACGCATCAAGCATCGCGGTTTCATCAAACAAGCCCTCCGCGAGGGGAAGGTGCTCTATGAGAAATAAACCGCAGCAGGAGGGGTTGCGTTGGCTCAGGCAGGCGGAAGAGGATATGCGCTGGACCCGTCGTCTGGCGGAAGAAGGCGCTTATCACCTTGCCTGTTTCCTGGCGCAACAGGTCACGGAGAAGGCGCTCAAGGCGTTCCTCTATGCTCAGGGAGAGGAGATCGTCTTGGGCCATTCTGTGGAGCGTTTGGTTCAGTCGGCTGCGGCCTATGAGCCTGCATTTCTTCCTCGCGGCGAACGCTGGTTCATTCTGGATAGTTATTACATTACCGCACGTTATCCCAATGGCCTGCCTGATGGCATTCCCGCCGACATATTTACACAGGAAACGGCGGAACACGCTGTTTCTATTGCAGAAGACGCTTACCGATTCGTTGCATCCCTTATCACAGAAGCTGATTGACAAGACGCCCACAATGACCATGACAACGCCACTCATCGCCGACACACCCCTTGCTGAGACCGCCGCCGCCCTGCGCAGCGGTCGGTTGGATTTGTTCGAGTATCTGGACGCGCTCTTCGCCCGCATGGACGCGGTGGAGCCGAAGGTGCGGGCCTTCGTGGAAGAGCCCGACCGCAAGGCCCGCGTCCTGGCCGACGCCCGCGCCCTGCTAGACGCTTATCCCGAGCCCGGTCAACGCCCGCCTCTGTTCGGCGTGCCCATCGGTGTCAAGGATATCTTCCACGCGGCCGGGCTGCCCACCCGCGCCGGCTCCAACCTGCCGCCCGAGGCGCTCACAGGCGAGGAGGCCGCGGTGCTGCGCATGTTCAAAGCCGCGGGCGCGCTGGTCATGGGCAAAACCGTGACCACCGAGTTCGCCTACTTCGAGCCCGGCCCCACCCGCAACCCCCACAACCTAGCGCACACCCCCGGCGGCTCCAGCAGCGGCTCTGCGGCCGCGGTGGCCGCGGGCGAGGTTCCCCTAGCCATCGGCACCCAGACCATCGGCTCGGTCATCCGCCCCGCCGCGTTCTGCGGCATCGTCGGCTACAAACCCAGCTACAACCGCATCGATCCCGACGGTCTCATCTTCTTCTCCCCCTCGGCCGATCATGTGGGCCTGTTCACGCAGGATGTGGCGGGCATGCGCCTGGCCGCGGCCCAGGTGTGCGCGGCTTGGGATACGTTCGCCGAGCCGGTGCGCAAGCCCGTGTTCGGGATTCCGGTCGGGCCGTATCTGGAGCAGGCCAGCGAGGAGGGCCTAGCCGCATTCAAGACCCAGGCGGATCGATTGCGCGAGGCGGGTTACGACGTGCGCGAGGTCCCCATGTTCCAGAATATCGCCGAGATCAACCGCATCCACCGCCAGCTCATCGCGGCCGAGTTCGCGCAGCAGCACGCCCGCTGGTTCGAAACCTACCGCGACCTCTACCGCCCCCGCACGGCCGCGCTCATCCTGGAGGGGCGGGAAGTCCCCGACGAGGTCGTCGAGGAGGCCCGGGACCTGCAAAAGCTGCTGCGGGAGGAGGTCGTGCATATCATGGATGTGCACGATATCGACCTGTGGATCGCGCCCGCCGCGCCCGGCCCCGCGCCCGAGGGCCTGAACAGCACCGGCGATCCCATCATGAACCTGCCCTGGACCTTCCTGGGCCTGCCCGCGGTGACCGTGCCTGCGGGAACCGTGGCCAACGGCCTGCCTTTGGGCTTGCAGATGGTGGGCGCGTGGATGATGGATGAGGAGATGCTGGCCTGGGCCGAGCCGGTGCAGGCGTTGTTTAAATCATAAGTGGCATTGCTTGCCAATGTATCGTAGAGCCAGGGTTGGACGATATAGCCGCCGCCGTGAAACGTGATGCGTAAAACGTGAGGGCGTTACGCATCACGTTTCACGCATCACAATGAGAAAACGGTCCCGGCCCGCGAGATCGCGCAGAATTTGCACCTGGGCCTGAGGGAAGGCGTGGCGGGCGAGGGTCGCGGCCGCTTCCCCCTGATCGCACCCCATCTCCAGCAGGATGCGGCCGCCCGGGCGGAGATGACGGGGGGCCTGCTCCAGCAATCGGGCGATGTGATCCAGGCCCGTCTCTCCACTGAACAGGGCCGCGGGCGGCTCATATGCGGCCACCTCGGGCATGAGCGACGCGCGATCCCCTTCGGGGATGTAGGGCAGGTTGGCCAGGAGGATGTCGACTGGCTCGGGCAGAGGGGCCAGCAGGTCGCCCAGGAGGAAGATGACGCGGTGGGCCAATCCCAGACGACGCGCGTTTTCCCGAGCCACGGCCAGCGCCTCCGGGCTGACGTCGGTGGCGTAGACGCGGGCTTCGGGCCCGTGTTTGGCCACGGCCAGGGCGATGGCTCCGCTGCCCGTCCCCACGTCCACCACGACCGCGCGGGGCTGCTCCCTCAGCCAGGCCAACGCCCGCTCCACCAGCTCCTCGGTCTCGGGCCGGGGGATGAGCACGGCGGGGGTGACCGCGAGCTGGAGGTCGTAGAACCAGCGTCGGCCCGTGATGTAAGCCAGGGGCTCCCGAGCCAGACGCCGGGCCAGCAGCGCCCGGAAGGAGGTCGCCTGCTCGGGCGTGAGGCGATGTTCGGGATGGGCCATGAGCCAGCTCCGGCCCACGTCCAGCGCGTGGGCCAGTAGCAGCTCCGCGTCCAGTTCGGGCGTGTCCACCCCGGCCCGGATGAGCTCCCCCATCGCTTCCCGCAAGAGATGTTGCACCGTCATCGGTCTTGAAAAAAGATTGGAGGATACGGATGGGAAAGAGTAATCAGTAATCAGTGATCAGTAATCAGTAATGGCTCGCCTGAAAAAAAGCCAAATTCACTGCAGAGTGCGCTGAGAGCGCAGAGAAAACCAGAAAGTTCGACCGGAAAACAGACTCGAAACTATGACTTTTCCTCTGTGTCCTCTGCGTTCTCTGCGGTTGAAAAACCTTTTTGCAGTGAAGCCAGTAATCAGTGATCAGTGGTTCGGCAGAGTCCCGGATACTGAACACCGAAAACTGAACACTGGAATCACTCCATCCGGGCGATGTGGTCGAAGGATTCCCGCACCCGGCGGTAGGCCGCGTCCAGCTCGTCGGCCTTGTTGGCCGCGTTGCGGAAGTGGGTTTGGTAGAAGACGCGCCAGGCCTGATCCACGGCGTCGAAGCGGCGGGCCAGCTCCAGCAGGTCGTTGCGCACCTGTTCCGCCTGCTCCGACAGGCGGCGGGCGTGGACGCCGGCCCGGATGAGTTCGATCTTGTGGGCCAGGGTCAGGGGCGATACCACCTGCACCCCGCGGCGTCCATAATCCCGCAGCAGTTCATAGGCCTGCGTGGTCAGGAAGTAGTAGACGCCTTCGGAGGGGATGAAGACGAACGCGAATTCCTCCGTGCCCAGGTCGGGCCGAATGTAGGCGGAGCGCACTTTCTCCAGATGCCCTTGCACGTCGCTGAGGAAGCGGCGTTTGAACTGGGCTCGCACCTTGGGATCCCGGGCCTCGCGCATACGACGGTAGTTGTCCAACGGGAATTTGGAATCGATGATGATGAAGCCGTTGGCGGTCTTGATGAAGGCGTCCGGGGTTTCGCCGTTGAAGAGACGGCGACGAATGCCGTACATGTCGGGGGGAAGCTGGTCGGCCAGGATCTGTTCCAGCGCGATCTCGCCCAATGCGCCCCGTTCGGTGGGCACGCGCAACATGCGGTCCAGGGCGCGGTAATCGTGGCGGATGTCCCGGGCGTAGGTCTCCAGCCGCCCGACGGTCTGGTCCAGGCCCGATTGTTGCATGGCCTTGACCACAGCCACTTCCACGGTCTCCGGTTCGATTTTGCCCCGGCTGTACACCAGATAGATGAGCGCCGCCAGCATCACGATGACGACGCCGAGGAGAAGTGCGATGAATTGCGTCATGGGGGAACCTCCTGGGGAATGGGAGGGGCGGTTAGTAATCAGTAATCAGTGAGCAGTAATCAGTAATGGCTCGCCTGAAAAAAGCCAAATTCACCGCAGAGTGCGCTGAGAGCGCAGAGAAAACCAGAAAGTTCGACCGGAAAACAGACTCGAAACTATGATTTTTCCTCTGTGTCCTCTGCGTTCTCTGCGGTTGAAAAATCTTTTTGCAGTGAAGCCAGTAATCAGTAGTAATCAGTTGGGTTGGACACAGTGCGGACTGATTGGTGATTACTAATCACTGACGGCTTGCCTGAAGGCGTTCGGTCTGGTCGGCCAGGGCGAGTTCATCGATGAAGTCGTCGATGTCTCCGTCCAGGAACGCGGGCAGATTGTATGTGCTCTTGCCGATGCGATGGTCAGTGACCCGGTTTTGGGGGAAATTGTAGGTGCGGATCTTCTCGCTGCGATCGCCGCCGCCGAGCTGGGAGCGCCGCTCCGCGCCCATCTCTTCCTGCCGACGCCGCACCTCCATGTCGTAGAGCCGGGCCCGGAGGATGGACATGGCCTTGATGCGGTTCTGGAGCTGGCTTTTCTCGTCCTGGCAGCTTACCACCAGGCCCGTAGGCAGATGGGTGATGCGCACGGCGCTGTCGGTGGTGTTCACACTTTGGCCGCCCGGGCCGCTGGAGCGGAAGATGTCAATGCGCAGGTCTTTGGGATCGATGTCGATCTCCACCTCCTCGGCCTCGGGCAGGACGGCGACGGTGGCGGTGGAGGTGTGGATGCGGCCCTGGGATTCGGTGACGGGCACGCGCTGCACCCGATGCACGCCCGATTCATATTTCAGGCGGCTGTATGCGCCCTCGCCTTTGATGAGGAAGATGATCTCCTTGTAACCGCCGATGCCGCTGCGATTGCTGGAGAGCACCTCCACCTTCCATCCATGGCGTTCGGCGTAGCGGGCGTACATACGGAAGAGGTCCGCAGCGAAGAGCGCGGCCTCATCCCCGCCCGCCGCGGCCCGGATCTCCATGATCACGTTCTTCTTGTCGCGCGGGTCTTTGGGGATGAGCAGTTTTTTCAATTCCTCTTCCAGCGCCTCTTGCTGCTCCTTCAGGTCTTTCAGCTCAGCCTCGGCCAGCTCCCGCATGTCGGGGTCTTCCTCGATCTCGATCAATTCCCGGGCTTCGTCGATCTCCTGCAACACCCGTTTGTACTGGCGATAGGTTTCGACGATCTCCCGCAATTCCGCCTGTTCCTGCGCGATCTTGCCCGCGCGCTGATAATTGGCCGCGACCGCAGGGTCGGCCAGTTGTCGTTCCAGTTCCTCGTAACGCTTTTCGATCTGGTTGAGCTTTTCTAACATGGGCTATGGATTTCCTGTTTTTGTCAGGCTTTGCCAGACGCGATCCAGGAAGGTTACTGAAAGCCAGATATCTGATCGAGATTTCAGCGTCTCAAAAATAAGCGAGACTTCATCGAATGAAAGTATGTCATGACGATATGCAGAAACAATCATGCCGACACTTCCTTTGACATGTAATCCAAGCTTGGCCGCAGACTCTCGCGCCAATCGGTCATCTAAAAGCGCCAGAATGGGACAATCGCTTCATCGTAAAGCTGAGGAAGTAAATGCAAAAGATTCAGTTTGCCTAGCACTATCAGCGGTCCGGCATTGACGACAGCGATCATGCCATTTCTTCCTCGATCATGGAGTCAGACCACTTGGGTTGAATTCCCTTGGCTCGAGCCTCTTGAATCATTTCTTGCAATGGCAGATCAGCCAATTCAGCCGCACGCGCCAGCGTGACCACGCCCTGCTCATACAGAAGAAGCGCCTCTTGCACCCGAAGTTGGCGTAGCCCCAAGCGCAAGATTTCAGGCACAATCTCGGTGCGATCAGCCAATTGATCGGCGAGATCGGTTGGAATTTCGATGATCACTTTTTCCGGCATGGCGCTTACTCAGCTTGTTCCAGCCAAACGGGGAGATTGCCCAGGGCGATGACTTCCTCCCAGTCGGGATTGTCGCCCTCGGTCATGATGGCGGCGGCGCCGATGACCTGGCCGCCCGCTTTCTCGATGAGTTTCTTCGCGCCCTGGTAGGTGCTGCCCGTGGAGATGACGTCATCTACAAACAGGACGTTTTTGCCCTGGACGCGGGCGATGTCCCGGCCATCCATCCACAGGGTTTGGGGCTTGCCCGTGGTGATGCTGATGACCTCGGCGCTGATGGCCCCGGTCATGTAGGGTTTGCGGCTTTTGCGCAGCACCGCGTAGGGCAGGCCGCTCTTGACGGACATGGCGTAGGCCAGGGGGATGCTTTTCGCCTCGGCGGTGACCAGCATCTCCGCTTCGGGGGGGATGCGCTCCACCAGGGCCTGGGCTACGGCCTCGGTCAGTTCGGTGTCGCCCAGGATGTTGAGGATGGCGATGACCACGCCGGGCGCGATCTCGACGCGGGGGAGCTGGCGGACGACGCCCGCGAGTTCGACGGTGTAGGGGGTGAGGAGTTCGGGTGGGACCATTGTCAGTATTCAGTGTGCAGTAATCAGTTTGGAGTTCGTTTTTGGTAACTGCCAAGGTCTCGCCATCGCTTTTTGCCACGAAGACACGAGGAAGGCGAAGGTGCGAAGCCTTTTTATTCATTCCTTCGTGTCTTTGTAAAACTTCGAGCCTTCGTGGCTTCTTGTGGCCTAAAATCAAGTGCGTTAGCAGTTACTCGGTTTGATGGTTTGATTTTAGCACAGGGGGAGGATTCAAGCATAGCGCAGGCGGGGGAGGGCGGCGGGCAGGAAAGGCGCTCATGGCGATGGCGTGGGTTGGGGTTTTTGCAACAGGTTGGCCAGCCGCACCTTGGCGAAGGCTTCGGTCTGATAGTCCTTCGCGGCGTTGGCTTTGTCCGCCGCGGTCTGGTACATGGTCATGGCCTGGCGCACGTCCCCTTGGGCCTCGTAGGCCATGCCCGCGATGAGATAGCCCTGGGGATTGGCCGGGTCTTCGTCGATGGCTTGCAGGGCCAGGGCCAGGGCTTTGTCCACAGCCCCGGCCGCGAGGTAGGATTGGGCCAGGTTGGAATGGACGATGCCGGGAGGATAGCGGGCGCTGAGCTGAGCGATGACGGCCGCGGCCTGCTGCGGCTGGCCGGTCAGGTCGTAGAGCGCGGCCAGCAGGGAGAGGATGTCGGGATCGTCGGGGGTGTAAATGCGGGCCGCCTCCAGCTCGGCGAGGGCGGCGGACAGGTTTCCCTGGAGGACGAAATCTTCGGCCTTGAGTTTGTGGTCGTAGGCCGCGGAGACGTTTTCGTCCACCGGAAAGAGCTTCTGGAAGGCGACGACGCCGCCGGTGATGAGGAGGATGATGCCGGCCAGGACTGCCAGGGTGACGAGCAGGCGCTTGCGTTTGGCTGCGGCCCGGCGCTCATCCATCCACCACCACCAGCGGGTTTGCGGGTCGGGGGGCTGGGGCAGGGCCTGGCGCAGGCGCTTGAGCCCGCCCAGGGGGCGCAGCCCCGCGAGGATGTCCGCTTCGTGTCGACGCGCGGCCCCCTGCACTTCCTGCCACCGGGTTCGCTCGGGGCGCAGGTCCACGCCCTGGGCCTCCAGCGCCGGGAAGAGCTCCTGAATGCGGTCCAGAGCGTAGAGCATGTCCAGCAGGGCTTCGGGCGGGGCGGACGGGCTGTCGACCGCGGTCTTGTAGCTGGCGTCCAGCAGGTCGCGCAGTTCGTCGGCGGGGGTGCGGGTTTGTTTGGGGATGGCTCGGGCCATGATGATGCGCTGGATCGGATGACGTTTGACGCTGATTGTCGGGGAGAGGTTGGAGGGGGCCATCGCGGCCAGAGCGGCGCGGGAAGCCAATCCCGTAATGCGTAATGCGTGATGCGTAATGACCTCACGGATGACGGATTACGCATCACGTCCGTAGCAGACTCGCTCGACGTGGGCTTGGAGTTGCTTTTGCAAACCAACGCAACGCTATTTTCGGAACAGATCATATCAGGTGTTGGGGGAAAGGGGAAAAACTGGTACAATCCCCGCATGTCATCGCTCGATGTGGACGTGATCATCGTGGGAGGCGGGCCCGCGGGCCTCTCCACCGCGCTGCATCTGGTGCAGCAAGACGCCCGCTGCGGCGAACGCGTGTGGGTGCTGGAGAAGGCGACCTATCCCAGAGAGAAGTTGTGCGGCGGGGGCATTACCTTGCCCGGTCTGGCGCTGCTGTCGGGATTGGGCCTGGAATTGGACGGGCCGCATGCGCCCGTGCACGAAGTCAGGTTTCGGTATCACGATTGGGTCTACAAGCTGGAAAGCGAGCCCGCGTTCGTGGTGGTGCACCGCCGGGAATTCGACGCCTGGCTGGCGGTACAGGCCCGGAGCCGCGGCGTGAGGATACGGGAGGGGGAGGCGGTGATAGCTGTGGCCGTGGAGGAGGATGGCGTGCGGGTGGAAACGTCGCGAGGAGCGTATCGAGCGCGGGCGCTGGTGGCGGCGGATGGTTCCAATAGCGTTGTGCGGCGGCTGCTCAAGTGGGGTAAGGGCGGCAAGGCCCGATTGTTGGAAGTGCTGACTCCGGGCGACGCCGCCAGCGACTATTTCACTCACGGGGTGGCCGAGTTCGATTGGTCGGGGCTGGACGCGGGGTTGCAAGGCTACGCCTGGGCATTTCCGAGCCTGGTGGATGGTCGGGCGATGATGAACCTCGGGGTGTTCGACAGTCGGTTTTATCCTGAGCGTCCCAGGGCGTCCCTGCTCGACTTGCTGGCCCGAACGCTGGCTGAGCGCAGGCTCTCTTTGGCTGATGTTCAGTTGAAAGGGTATCCCATCCACTGGCTGCAACCCGCCACGCCCCCGGCCCGACCGCGCGTCCTGCTGGCGGGGGACGCCGCGGGTGTGGATCCGCTGTTGGGCGAGGGCATCGCCTTCGCTTTGGGCTACGGGCAGGCCGCGGCCGCGGCCCTGGCCCACGCCTTCGCCGCCGGGGATTTCCGCTTCGCTGATTACGAGGCGCTCGTCGCCAGACATTGGCTGTTGCGTCAGTTGCGGGTGCGACGGCTGGGCGCGGCCATTCTCTTTCGCAGCGTCCATCATCCGTGGCTGGCGCGGGCGATTTGGCGCAGCGCGCCGTTCCTCTTCCGCGTTCTGGTCGCTATCCTGCCGCAGCACTTCCCGCTGACGAAGCAGCGGATGACGCGCATGGCGTAATCCGCCGTCTCAGGCGGCGGGCGTGGCGCTTTCGGTGATGAATGTCAGCAAGCGGGCGCGCAGTTTCGCCAGGGAGGAGGGATGGATGTACATCATGTGCCCGGCTTCATACCAGGACGCATGGATATTTTCCCGCAGTTCAGGTTCCAGGCCCAGATGGTCGATGGTGTAGCGAGTGGCGAAGTAGGGCGTGGCCAGATCATAGTAACCGTTGGCGATGAAGACTTGAAGCTGGGGGTTCTGGCTGATGGTTTTGCGCAGATCGTCGCTGACGTCGAGGAATTTATTTTTGGCTCCGAAATCCCAGTTTGGGTAAAGGCGGGCCAGCACGTGGTACTTCTCATCCATCGCGAAGCCCAACTCCCGGCGCACGTAATCGTTGAACGCGGCGGTGTAGAGCGCGGCCAGTTGGGGGAAGGTGGGGTCGTACTCGAAGCGCTCGCCCGCGGCGTCCCGATCGAGGCCCTTGTAACGGCTGTCCAGGCGCCCGACGGTGCGGCGCTGGTCGCGCAGCAGGGCCTTGGTGAAGCGGAAAATCTCGATGCGGAGGTTGGTCTGGAGGATGTAGTCGGGGGAAAGGCCCGTGAATTGGGCCAGCTTCTCTACAATGGCCAGGCGCTCGCTGTGGGGCAGGGCGTCCCCGCGGAAGAGCGCAGGCAGGTAGGCCTCCTGGACGAAGGTCTCGACACGGGCCAGCAGTGTTTCCAGAGGCAGGGATTGCAGCTCTTCGGGCAGGCGGCCATGATACCAGGCGGTGGCCGCGTAGGTGGGAAGATAGAGCAGGTAGGGCAGGTCGTTGCCCGTCGTGAAGCTGATGGTCTGGAAGTTGAGGACGACCGAGATGAGCATAAGCCCGTTGAAGGCCATGCCGTGGGTATCCATCATGTGGGCGATGAGTCCGCTGCCGCGCGTCGTGCCGTAGCTTTCTCCGATGAGGAATTTGGGCGAGAGCCAGCGTTCATTGCGGGTGACGTAGAGGCGGATGAATTCGCCTACGGTTTCGATATCCTTCTCGTAACCGTGAAAATCCTCAGCTTTCTCGCCCGGCGCGGGCTTGCTGAAGCCGGTGCTCACCGGGTCGATGAACACCAGATCGGTGATGTCCAGCAGGGAGTGCGGGTTCCTTTCCAGATGATGAGGCGGGGCCACGCGCCCGAATTCCTCCATCTGCACCTTGCGGGGGCCCAACATGCCCAAATGCAGCCACACGGAGGAGGAGCCGGGCCCGCCGTTGAAGGCGAAGGTGATGGGGCGGGCGGTGCGGTCGTCCACGTCATCCCGGGTGTAGGCGACGAAGAAGATCTCGGCCTTAGCCTTGCCCTCCTTGTCCTTCAGCACATAGGTCCCGGTGGTGGCGGTGTAGGGGATCTCCTGGTCATCGATGACCGTGACGTGTTGGGTTTGCACCTGTCGCTCTTCGGGTGCGGGCTCCTCCTCATTTTCCTGTTTGTCGTTGGCGTTGTTGGCGCGATGTTGTTCACTCACGTGATGATCTCCTGAAATCCGATGGGGAAAGTGGGGAAATGTACGCTTAAGCGGTTGCAAAGCAGGCGTCACGAGCAACAGCTCGCCGATACCGATGAAAACGCCCCGAGGCCACGTGGGCGCGGGAAGCCAAGCACGTAATGCGTGATGCGTAATGATCTCTTGGATTACGCATTACGCATCACGTTAGTAGCAGACTCGCTCGACGTGGGCTCCGAGTTGCTTTTGCAAACCAACGCAACGCTATTTTCAGAGCGGACGCTTTTCCAAGCCGCAAAATACCGAATTTTAACAGAATTCAAGAGGGAAACACAAAAAGACCCCGTCGAGGGGACGGGGCCTTTTGGCGAGGAGAGGGCTTTCTGTCAGGGGCCAATTGGCAGGATCCATCTGAGAGCCCACCTGGCAAGAATTATAGGATACTTATCATTTTTTGTCAATTCTTTCAGAAAACTACCAAAAACGTATCATTATCACGCAGCCCGGGCCAGATGCTCACCGTCCAGCTTGAGGGAGAGCACCTGGGAGACGCCGTCCTGGCCCATGCTGACGCCGTAGATGGTGTCCGCGATCTCCAGGGTGGCCCGGCTGTGGGTGATGATGATGAACTGGGCTTTTTCGCTCAGTTCCTGCAGGACGTCGCGCACGCGGCCGATGTTGGCTTCGTCCAGGGCCGCGTCGATCTCGTCCAGCACGGCGAAGGGGGTGGGGCTGACGCTGATGATGGCGAAGATGAGCGCTGACGCGGTCAGCGCCCGCTCGCCGCCCGAGAGCATGGTCAGATTGGCGGGGCGCTTGCCCGGCGGTCGGGCGATGATCTCCACGCCCGTGTTGGTGATGTCCTTGGGATCGGTGAGCATGAGCTTGGCCGTGCCCCCGCCGAACAGCCGGGTGAAGTAGTGGGTGAAGGCTTTGGCCACAGCCTTGAAGGTGCGGCGGAATTCCTGATCCATGAGCTGGTCCAGCTCTCGGATGACCTGATCGAGCTGGGCCGCGGCCTCTTCCAGGTCCTGCGCCTGCTGGGTGAGGAATTCGAAGCGTTCTTTCGTGGCCTGGTATTCGGCCTGGGCTTCGGGGTTGACGGGCCCGAGGCGGCGCAGCAACGCCTTCAGTCGCCGGATCTCCTCCTGGGTTTCGGGCGGGATATCGGTCAGGCGGGGAAGGGTGGTGACGATGCGGTCGAAGGGCAGGGGCTCCTGGCCCGTGACGCCCTCCTCCGTCTCGAACGCGACCAGGCCGAAGTCGTTTTCGATCTGTTTGCGCAGGTAGTTGAGATGGTCTTCGGCCCGCTGCCGGGCGAGCTGTGCCTGGTTGAGCTGCCGTTCCTCCTGGTGCAGGCGGGCGCGCAGGGCTTCGCCCCGGGCGTCGTGCTCGATCCAGCCGTTTTCCACCGCGTCCAGCTCGGCCTGGGCCGGTTCGATGCGCCCGCGCAGGGCTTCGTAGCGCTGGCTGGTCTGAGCCAGTTCCCGGGCCAGCGCGTCCAACCGCGTCTCCAGCTCCGCCAGCTCGCCCTCGATGGCCTGAATCCGGGCCAGCCGCCGTTCCCGATCCGCCCGCACCTGAGTCAGCCGCGCGGCCAGCTCCTCCACGATGGCGGCCTGAGCCCTGACCCGCTCCTCGATGGCGTCCAGCCGGGCCTGGGCCTGGGCCACGGCCTGCATCAGGCCGCTGGAGCCCAACGCGGCCAGCTTTTCCTCCAGCGCGGCGATGCGGTTGTCCGCGGCCGTGCGCTCCTGGCTCAGGGCGACGATCTCCTCCCGCAGTTGGGCCAGCCGCCGGCCGAAGTTTTCCAGCTCCAACTTGTGTTTCTGGGCCTGCGCTTCGTGCCAGGCCCGAAGCTGGCGGGCCTGGTCCAGCGCGCTCTGCACCTGGGCCAGTTCGGTGGTCAGGGTCTTTTCCTGTGCGCCCAGCTCGCTGGCCGCTTTCACAAGCTGAGTGCGCTCCTCTTCGATGGCGGCGATGGCCTGGCTCAGGCTTTCGATCTCCTCATCCAGCCGCCGCACCCGCGCCTGCACTTTGGCGATCTGGTCGGGAAGCTGGCGATATTCCCGCTCCCGGGCCAGCATCCCCCCTTTCTGACGCTGGTGGCGGCTGCCGCCGCTGACGCTACCGCCGGGATGGACGTAATCCCCTTCCAGGGTGACGATGCGGGGTCGATGGCCGCGGCCGCGGCTGATGCGCCGGGCCACGTCCAGGTCTTGTACCACGAGAATCTGTCCCAACAGCAGGTCCACTGCGGGTTCGATGGCCCGGTCGTAAGTGATGAGGTCCGCGGCCCAACCCAGCACGCCCTTTTCCCGGGGCGCGTTCTGACGGCGCTGGGGTCGCAGGTTATCCAAGGGGAGGAAGGTGGCCCGGCCGCCGCGGGTGCGTTTGAGGTAGTCGATGGCGGCCTGGGCGTCGTCCCAGGTTTCCATGACCACGTCCTGCAGGCGGCCGCCCAGGGCGACCTCGATGGCCTGCTCCAGATGGTCGGGAACGTCCAGCAGGGTGGCGATGGGGCCGATGACGCCCCGCAGTTTGCCCTGATGGCTGGCCCGCACCACCTGCTTCACCCCGGCGTAGAGGCCCTCGCCCTCGGCCCGCAGGCGATCGAGCAGGTCGTAGCGGGCCTGAAGCTCTCGCACCTGGGCCGCGAATTCGTTGCGCTGGCGCTCCAGGCGGGCCTTGCGCACGGCGGTCTCTCGCGCCCGCTCCTCGGCCCGGCGGTGCTTCTCCTGCAAGTCGCTGATGCTGCGGCCCATCTCCTGCAGCCGGGCGCTGATGGCGTCCCATTGCGCCTGGAGCTCGGCCATGCGGGTCTCGGCAGCGGTCATTTCCTCCTGGCTGGCCGCGATCTGCTCTTGCAGGGCCTGGCGCTGCTCCTGCGCGTGGGCGATGCGGCTCTCCCGGTCGTTGATGGCCGCGGTCAGCTCCATGAGCCGGGCCCGGGCCTGGTTCAGCGCCCGTTCCGTCTCTAGACGTTCGGCTTCCAGGGCCTGCAACGCGGCTTGGGCTTCCAGCAGTTGCTGTTGGCGCTGATTGCGCTCGGCGTGGATGGCGTTGAGCGCGGCCTGGGCTTCCCCCCAGCGGGCCTCTTCCGCCCGGATGTTTTCGGCCAGCAGCTCGATCTCCGCGTCCAGCCGCTCCTGTTCCTGTTTCAGCGCCCGGATGCGTTCCCGGGCCACGGCCTGCTCCCGCTCCAGCTCGGCGCGCTGCGTCTCCAGAGCGGCCAGCTCCCGCCGCCACGCGGCCAGCTTCGCCCGCAGGTCGGTCTGCTTCTGCCGCAGAGCCGCGGTCTCCTGGCTATACTCCTCGATGCGGGCGTTGGTCTTTTCGATGACCTGTTCCCAGTGCGCCACCGCGGCCCGGGCGTCCACCAGTTTGCTCACGGCCTGATGCCAGCTATATCCATACCAGATCCGCAGCAGCTCCCGCAGTTCGGCGCTGATCTGGTCGTGCTGGATGGCTTTTTCCGCCTGTTTTTCCAGCTTTTTCAGCCGGGGTTCGATCTCGGCGATGATGTCCCGCACCCGGGTGAGGTTGTCCCGGGTTTTGGCCAGGCGGTCCATGGTCAGCCGCCGTTTGGTGCGATAGTGGGTGATGCCCGCGGCTTCCTCGAAGAGGACGCGGCGGTCTTCGGGCCGCTGGGCCAGGATCTGGGCCACCATGCCCTGGCCGATGACGGTGTGGGTGCGGCGGCCCAGGCCCGAGCGGTCCAGCAGCTCGTGCACGTCCTTCAGGCGGACGCGGCTGCCGTTGATGTAGTATTCGTTTTCGCCCGAGCGGTAGGCGCGGCGGGTGATGAGCACTTCGTCGAAGTCGATGGGCAGCCAGTTGTCGCTGTTGTCCAGCAGGATGCTGACTTCGGCCATGCCCATGCGGGATCGCTGGTTGGACCCGGCGAAGATCATGTCCTCGGTTTTCTTGCCCCGCAGCACCGAGTAGGCCTGTTCGCCCATGACCCAGCGGATGGCGTCGGCGATGTTGCTTTTGCCGCTGCCGTTGGGGCCGACGATGGCGGTGATGTTGCTGTCGAAGATGATTTCGGTGGGGTTGGCGAAGGTTTTATAGCCGTGCAGGGTGATTTTTTTCAGGCGCATGGTGGTCGTGCGGTCGCGCGGTCGCGCAATCGTGCGGTCGTGCGGTCGTGCGGTCGCGTGGGGGGATGGAAGGCGGTGGCGTGCAGGTGGAAGGGGGGGCGGGGGGTGAATGGCGTCTGCTGTTCGCGGTTTGCCGCTGGCAACCTCTCTTTTTACCACAGG
>Ga0256832_1001019_pt1 | contig 18805 bp, 22 predicted proteins | sample 134614metaG_FD_190534 | JGI IMG/M metagenome (GOLD analysis project Ga0256832, IMG submission 190534) | Hydrothermal vent microbial communities from Lau Basin, Pacific Ocean - 134-614 | ecosystem: Environmental > Aquatic > Marine > Hydrothermal vents | place: Pacific Ocean: Lau Basin | collected...
CTGTTCTGCCGCCCGGCCGTGAGAACAGTGAAACATCTGTCCCAGGCTGGTAAACTCAGGCCTTTCCCTATCGGCGTTGAAGAATAGTCAATGGTGCGCATCATCAGTATTGCCAACCAGAAGGGCGGCGTTGGCAAGACCACTACGGCAGTCAATCTTGCTTCGGCGTTGGCGGGGGTGCGCAAGCGGGTGCTGCTGGTAGATCTCGATCCCCAGGGAAATGCCACCATGGGTTGCGGGGTGGACAAGCACGAGCTGGAGCAGAGCACCTGTGATGTTTTGCTGGAAAACGTGCCGCCACGCAAGGTTCTGCAGCGCAGCGCGGAAGACCAGTTCGATGTGCTGCCTTCCAATACCGATCTGACGGCGGCGGAAGTCGGGCTGATGAATCATTCCATGCGCGAGCGGCGTCTGGCCCTGGCCCTCAAGCCCCTGCAGGACGAATACGACTATATTCTTATCGACTGCCCCCCTTCTTTGAGCATGCTCACCATCAATGCCCTGGTGGCCAGTGATGGCGTTCTGGTGCCTCTGCAGACCGAGTACTATGCTCTTGAAGGCCTGAGCGGACTGCTTACTACCATCGAGCAAATCCGGGAATTTTACAATTCCCGTCTCAAGCTGGAAGGCATACTGCGCACCATGCACGATATGCGCAACCGGTTGTCGGCGGAGGTTTCCCGGCAGCTCATCGATCATTTCGGCGATACTGTATTCCGCACCATCATTCCGCGCAATGTGCGCGTGGCCGAAGCCCCGAGTCATGGCCAGTCGGTTCTGCTGTATGATAGGTACTCGCGCGGTGCGGTCAGCTATATGGCGCTGGCCAGCGAACTGGTGCGGCGGCACGAATCACAACCCGGATAACGAGCAATATGGCAAAACGTGGATTAGGCAGGGGACTGGATGCGCTGCTGGGCGGTGGCCAGGGCGGTGCGCGCAGTTCCAGGGAAGAACAGCCGGCAGCAGGCGGTGCCCCAATGATGCTGGCGGTGGACCTGCTGCAGCGCGGGCGTTTTCAGCCCCGGCGGCATTTTGACGAAGACAAGCTGCGTGAACTGGCGGACTCCATCGCCGCCCAGGGCGTGGTGCAGCCCGTGGTGGTGCGCGAGGTGAGTGACGGCAAGTACGAGCTCATCGCCGGCGAACGCCGCTGGCGCGCAGCCCAGCTTGCGGGGTTGGCGGAAATCCCCGCGGTGCTGCAGAACGTCGATGACCAGACCGCCATGGCCATGGGGCTTATCGAGAATATCCAGCGGGACGACCTCAACCCCCTGGAAGAGGCGCAGGCGCTGCACCGGCTGCTGGAAGAATTCGAGCTCACTCACCAGGAGATCGCCCAGGCCGTGGGCAAGTCACGCACCACCGTGACCAATCTCATGCGCCTGCTGGAGCTCAATCCTGATGTGAAGCAGTTGGTGGATGCCGGCAGCCTGGAAATGGGTCATGCCCGGGCATTGCTGCCTCTCGAGGGCGATCTGCAGAGCGAGGCTGCGAGGGTCGTGGCGAAAAAGGGATTGTCCGTACGCGAGACCGAAGCGCTGGTACGGCGCTTCAAGGAGCATGGCGGCGTGCCTCAGCGTACAAAGGCTCCAGCAGCTGAGGAAGACCCGGATGTGCGCCGCCTGATGCAGTCGCTCACGGACAGGCTGGGCGCACCAGTGCAGCTCAAACAGGCCAGCGGGGGCAAGGGCAAGCTGATTATCAGCTACAACAGCCTGGATGAACTTGAAGGCATTATGGAGCATATCCAGTAGTCCATGCGAAATCGCATGGACGATATCTAAATTATGGTATAATTTAATCCCTGCATCGGTTGACCTTATATGAGTGAATGCTTATACTTGCCGGGCTTTGCGGGGAGGTATGGTGATCAGCGGGTGAATTCATGATGCAGCCCCTGGACAGGCAGCGCATGCGGCGCATGCTGACGGTTCAGGGCGCGCTTTTGTGTCTGGTCACCTTGGTCGCGCTAATCCTTGGAAAGACTGCGGCGCTATCGGCGTTTCTCGGGGGAAGCACCGCATTGGCAGCAAACGCCCTTTTCGCTTTCTGGGTGTTTGCGCCCTATCGCGCACAGCAACCTGGAGCGCTGGTAACGAGATTTTATGCGGCAGAGATTGGCAAGCTTGTACTGGTTGGCCTGAGCTTTGCAGCAATATTTATATGGTTGAGGCCGCTGAATGCAGCGGCTCTTTTTGTGAGTTTTTTTCTGGTTCAGGTAGTATCTCCTGTTCTGGCCCACGGGCTGGCCAAGGATACACAGAGATCGAGTTGAGACTATGGCTTCTGGCGAAACAGTAACTTCCAGCGAATATATTCAGCACCATCTCACCAATCTTACTTTTGGCCGCTTTCCTGATGGTCATTGGGGCATTGCCGAGAATGCGGCCGAGGCCAAGGAAATGGGATTCTGGGCGCTGCATCTGGACAGCCTGTTCTGGAGCACTGCTCTGGCCGTGATTTTCGGCTATTTCTTCTACAAGGCGGCACGGAATGCCACCGCAGGCGTACCCGGCAAGTTGCAGAACTTCGTCGAAACCATGGTTGAGTTCGTCGAAGACAGCGTCAAGGGCTCCTTCTCCGGACGCAATCCCTTGATCGCGCCCCTGGCTCTGACGGTATTCTGCTGGGTGTTCCTCATGAACCTCATGGATCTGGTGCCCGTAGACGTGATTCCGCGACTGGCCGGCGCCATCGGCATCCATCATATGAAAGTCGTGCCCTCCACGGATCCCAACGTGACTTTTGCCCTGGCCCTGGGGGTGTTTGCCCTGATCATCTTCTACAGTATCAAGATCAAGGGTGTGGGCGGCTTTGTCAAGGAACTGACGGGCATGCCCTTCGAGACGGACAATGTGTTGCTGAAGCCGGTGTTTTTCGTCATCAATCTGTTTTTGGAAGGCGTCAACCTGCTGGCCAAGCCGATTTCGCTTTCCCTGCGTCTGTTCGGTAACATGTATGCAGGTGAGATGATTTTCATTCTTATAGCGCTCATGTACGGTGCCGGTGTCGGTATGGGGATCTTCGGGGGCGTTCTGCAGTTTGTGTGGGCGGTGTTCCACATTCTGGTCATCACCCTGCAGGCCTTCATCTTTATGACCCTGACCATCGTCTATCTGGACATGGCGCACAGTGAACATCACTGATAACAGAATTTGTTTAACTTTTATTTTTATCTTTATTGAGAACTGGAGACAATCATGGAACAAGCACTGCTGGTAATTGCCGCCGCGATCATGATGGGGCTGGGCGCTGTGGGCGCCGCTATCGGTATCGGCGTCCTCGGGGGACGCTTCCTGGAAGGCGCTGCCCGTCAGCCTGAATTGATTCCCATGCTGCGTACACAATTTTTCATCGTCATGGGTCTGACTGATGCGGTTCCCATGATTGCCGTGGGTTTGGGTATGTATGTGTTGTTCGCCCTTGCAGGCTAAGACCTTGGGTGAACTTTCCAACCTCTCGTCTTAACGGGGTAGCGGGATGAATATCAATCTGACTCTTATCGCTCAGCTGATATCTTTTGCGGTGTTCGTGTGGTTCACCATGAAATATGTCTGGCCGCCCATGGTCAAGGCCATGGAGGACCGCAAGGCCAAGATTGCCGATGGTCTGGCCGCGGCTGAAAGAGGCGTTCACGAGCAGGAGCTGGCCAAGAAGGCGGCTCTGGAAAAGCTGCACGAAGCCAAGCAGCAGTCGGCGGAAATCGTTTCCCGGGCAGAAAAGCGCGCGGCGGAAATCGTCGATGAAGCCAAAGACCAGGCGCGGGCCGAAGGCGAACGCCTGCTTGCGGCGGCCCAGGCGGAAATCGAACAGGAAGCCAACAAAACCCGCGAAGCCTTGCGCGCCAAGGTTGCGGAGCTGGCCGTGCTTGGCGCGGAGAAGATACTGCGCAAGGAAATCAATGCTGATGCCCACAAGGACATCGTTGATTCCCTGGCCAAGCAGATTTAGGCCGCATCATGCCCCAGGAATTGACAACCATTGCCAGGCCGTATGCCGAAGCTGTATTCGCCCGGGCGGATGAAACCGGAAAGCTCGATGAATGGGCGGAAACCCTGGAGTTTCTCGCCGCCGTAGCGGGCCATGAGGCCGTAGCGGATATCATCGCCAATCCGGCAGCGGATCATGACCGCAAGGTCGCCCTGTTGCTGAGTATTGGCGAAGGCCGCCTGTCAGAAGAAGCACAGAATCTGGTGCGCCTGCTGGTGGAAAACGACCGATTGGCCGTGTTGCCGGATATCGCCAGCCTGTACCAGCAGATGAAGAGCGAGCATGACGGCGCCATCGATGTGGAAGTGGTGTCTGCCTATGCCCTCAAGCCGGCGCTGGAAAAGGAACTGGCGGCTGCGCTGAAACAGAAGCTGGGCAAGGAAGTGCATATCAGCAGCCGCAAGGACCCGTCCCTCATAGGTGGCGTAAAGATACGTGCAGGCGATATGGTCATAGACGGTTCAGTGGCTGGGGCCTTGTCCCAGCTGGCCAACGAATTAGGAATTTAAACGGGTAAGCGACATGCAACTCAATCCCTCTGAAATCAGCGAGCTGATCAAGAGCAGAATCGAAAAATTCGATCTGAAATCCGAAGCTCACAATGAAGGTACGGTTACCGCAGTAACCGACGGTATCGTGCAGATCCATGGACTGGCAGATGTCATGTCCTATGAAATGCTGGAATTTCCCGGCAACACCTACGGCTTGGCGCTGAACCTGGAGCGCGACACCGTGGGTGCCGTGGTTCTGGGTGACTACAAGCATATTACCGAAGGTGACACCGTAAAGTGCACCGGCAAGGTGCTGGAAGTACCCATCGGTCCTGAACTGCTGGGCCGGGTGGTGGATACCCTGGGCAATCCTCTGGATGGCAAGGGGCCGGTTGACACCAAGCTCACCGCAGCCATGGAGCAGATTGCGCCGGGCGTTATCGCACGGAAATCCGTGGATCAGCCTGTGCAGACCGGCATCAAGGCCATTGATTCCATGGTGCCTATCGGCCGCGGTCAGCGCGAGCTGATCATTGGCGACCGCCAGACCGGCAAGTCCGCCATCGCCATCGATGCCATCATCAATCAGAAGGGTACCGGCATCAAGTGTATCTATGTGGCGGTGGGTCAGAAGAACTCGACTATCGCCCAGTTGGTGCGCAAGCTCGAAGAGCACGATGCCATGGAGCACACCATCATCGTTGCCGCTCCCGCCGCTGATTCTGCTGCCATGCAGTTTCTGGCGCCCTATGCCGGCTGCACCATGGGTGAATATTTCCGTGATCGGGGTGAAGACGCCTTGATCATCTATGACGACCTGACCAAGCAGGCCTGGGCCTATCGCCAGGTATCCTTGCTGCTGCGCCGTCCCCCTGGCCGTGAAGCCTATCCTGGTGATGTGTTCTATCTGCACTCCCGTCTGCTGGAGCGCTCTGCGCGCATCAATGAGGCAGAAGTGGAGAAGCGCACCAACGGTGAGGTGAAAGGCAAGACCGGTTCTCTGACCGCCCTGCCTATTATCGAGACCCAGGCTGGCGACGTATCTGCCTTCGTACCGACCAACGTTATTTCCATTACCGATGGTCAGATCTTCCTGGAGTCCGACCTGTTCAATGCCGGCGTGCGACCTGCTATCAACGCGGGCCTGTCCGTATCCCGAGTGGGCGGTTCGGCCCAGACCAAGATCATCAAGAAGCTCGGTGGCGGCGTGCGCCTGGCCCTGGCCCAGTACCGGGAACTGGCGGCTTTCTCCCAGTTCGCCTCGGACCTGGACGAAGCCACGCGCAAACAGCTGGATCGTGGCCGGCGGGTGACAGAACTGATGAAGCAGGGGCAGTATTCTCCCCTGTCCATCGCAGAAATGGCCATCTCCCTTTTTGCGGCCAACGAAGGCTATCTCGATGACGTGGACGCTGAGAAAGTGGTGGATTTCGAAGCCGCTCTGCTGTCCTACATGAACAGCAACCAGTCTGAACTCATGGACAAAGTCAACGAAAGTGGCGACTGGAACGATGAGATCGAGAATGCCTTCCATGACGCCCTGAAGGACTTCAAGGCAAATTACAGCTGGTAAGACACGAGTCGAGACGCAACCGGAATCAGGACTGAAACATGGCAGGCGCTAAAGAGATACGCACACAGATCGCTTCCATCAAGAGCACGCAGAAGATCACGCGGGCGATGGAAATGGTTGCTGCAGCCAAGATGCGCAAGGCCCAGGATCGCATGCATGCATCCCGGCCCTATGCGGAAAAGATGCGCACGGTTATCGGCCACCTGGCTATGGCGCATCCCCAGGTGAAGCACCCCTTCATGGATAAGCGGGAAGTCAAATCCGTAGGCTATATCATCGTCTCTTCCGACCGGGGTTTGTGCGGCGGCCTGAACAACAACATGTTCCGGCGCCTGGTGAAAGACGTGCAGAAACTGCATGAGGCCAACATCGATGTGCGCTACTGCCTGGTGGGCAGCAAGGCCGTGGCCTTTTTCAGCCGCGTGGGTGGCGAAGTGCTGGCCCAGGTGACCCAGATCGGCGAATCCGCCCACATGGAAGACCTGGTGGGCACTGTCAAGGTCATGCTGGATGCCTACGTGGATGGCAAGGTGGACGAGATCCGCGTGGCCTACAACCGCTTCGTCAACACCATGACCCAGGAACCCCTGGTGGAGCAGCTGGTGCCCCTGCCGGAGGCGGCGGAAGACGAAGAGGAGGCAGCCAAGCTGCGCAGTCACTGGGATTACATCTACGAGCCGGATGCAGACGTAGTTCTTGGTGACCTGCTGGCCCGCTATGTCGAGTCCCTGGCTTACCAGGCCGTGGTGGAGAACGGCGCCTGTGAACAGTCCGCGCGCATGGTGGCCATGAAGGCAGCCTCGGACAACGCCGGCAGTCTCATCGACGAACTGGAACTGGTTTACAACAAGGCGCGCCAGGCGGCGATCACTCAGGAGATTTCCGAGATCGTCAGTGGTGCGGCCGCGGTATAACGAATTTAACTTTTGTATTTTGCCGCTTCCCGCGGCGTGAACATTGAATAAAGAGGATCCGCACAATGAGTACGGGTAATGTGGTGGAAATCATTGGCGCCGTGGTGGACGTAAAGTTTCCGCACGACTCCATGCCGAAGATCTATGACGCACTGAAGATCGAGTCAGAGGACCTGGTTCTGGAAGTGCAGCAGCAACTGGGCGACGGCGTGGTTCGCTCCATTGCCATGGGATCGACCAATGGCTTGAAGCGTGGGCTGGACGTGGTCAACACCGGGGCGCCCATCAGCGTTCCTGTGGGTCAGGCGACGCTGGGCCGTATCATGGATGTGCTGGGCAATCCTGTTGACGAAGCAGGTCCAGTGGAAGCTGAAGTGGCCATGCCCATCCACCGCGAAGCGCCCAAACTGGAAGAACAGGCGACCACCACCGAGGTGCTGGAAACAGGCATCAAGGTTATCGACCTGATCATGCCCATCGTCAAGGGCGGCAAGGTGGGCCTGTTCGGCGGCGCCGGCGTGGGCAAGACCGTTACCCTCATGGAGCTGATCCGTAACATTGCTGTGGAGCACTCGGGCTTCTCCGTATTCGCCGGCGTGGGCGAGCGTACCCGGGAAGGTAACGACTTCTACCACGAAATGAGTGAAGGCGGCGTACTGGACAAGGTATCCCTGGTTTATGGCCAGATGAACGAGCCTCCCGGCAACCGCCTGCGCGTGGCCCTGACCGGTCTGACCATGGCGGAATATTTCCGCGACGAAGGCCGCGACGTGCTGATGTTCATCGACAACATCTACCGTTATACCCTGGCGGGTACGGAAGTATCCGCACTGCTGGGCCGTATGCCTTCCGCGGTAGGCTACCAGCCCACCCTGGCCGAAGAAATGGGCGTGCTGCAGGAGCGCATCACCTCCACCAAGACCGGCTCCATCACTTCTTTCCAGGCCGTGTACGTGCCCGCGGACGACCTGACCGACCCGTCTCCCGCCACCACCTTCGCTCACCTGGACGCCACCCTGGTGCTGTCCCGGCAGATTGCCGAACTGGGTATCTATCCCGCCGTGGATCCTCTGGATTCCACCTCGCGGATTCTCGATCCTCACGTGGTGGGCACCGAGCATTACGAGACCGCCCGTGCCGTACAGGGCGTGTTGCAGCGCTACAAGGAGCTGAAGGACATCATTGCCATTCTGGGCATGGACGAACTGTCTGAGGAAGACAAGCTCATCGTGCAGCGTGCGCGGAAGATCCAGCGCTTCCTGTCCCAGCCTTTCTTCGTAGCAGAAGTGTTCACCGGCGCGCCGGGAAAATATGTTTCCCTCAAAGATACCATCAAGTCCTTCAAAGCCATCGTGGCCGGCGAGTATGATCATCTGCCCGAGCAGGCCTTCTACATGTGTGGTGGCATCGAGGATGTCATCGAGCGAGGCGCTCAGCAAAGCTGAGTCCGGACGGAGAGTAAATCATGGCCATGACAGTGCATGTAGATATCGTCAGCGCGGAAGGCAGCCTGTTTTCCGGTCAGGGCGAGATGATCTATGCACCCGCGATAATGGGTGAGATCGGCATCGCGCCGCGCCATGCGCCTTTGGTGACCCGCCTCAAGCCCGGAGACGTGCGCGTCGATCCCGGACAGGGCAAACCCATGGAGCATTTCTACGTTTCCGGGGGGATCATCGAGGTGCAGCCCTTCAAGGTGACGGTTATGGCAGACACCGGGGTGCGTGCTACGGATCTGGATGAAGCCGCCGCCGCCGAAGCCAAACGCCGTGCCGAAGAAGCCCTGGCCAACAACAGCGGCAAGATGGAACTGGCCAAGGCCCAGGCCGAACTGGCCGAAGCCATGGCCCAGCTGCGCACCATAGAGAAACTGCGCAAAATGAAATAACCGTGCCGGTAGTAGTGCCGCAGGCGCTGCTCTGTCGGTGCATTTGAATCCCATGAGAGCCCTGGCAGTAAACGCTGTCAGGGCTGTTCGTTTTTTGTAGAATTGAAACCATGAGCAAAGAAATCGTAAAACCTGGAAAGTATGTTTCCATCAGCTACACTATCCGTGATGATGATGGCAATGTCGTGGAGCAGCATGATCTGCCCATCGGCTTTGTCTATGGCTCTGATACCGAGCTTATCGGCGGCATGGATCAGGCCATTGCCGGCAAGGCGGCGGGGGATGAAGTGGAAGTGGATCTTCCGCCCCAGGAAACCTTTGGCGAGCATGATCCGGATCTGACCTTCACCGATGATCTGGAGAACGTACCGCCCCAGTTCCGCCATGTAGGGGCTGAAGTGCAGATGCAGAACGAGGCGGGTGACACCAAGACTTTTTATATATCCAGGATAGAGGATGGCAAAGTCACCATTGACGGCAATCATCCCCTGGCGGGTAAGACGCTGAAGGTTCATGTGAAAATACTGGAAGTACGGGATGCTCAGCCGGGCGAGGAGCGTACCAGCGGCATTCATTCGGCGCAGGCGCCAGGGTCCATGACCATCAATTGACACCACTCAGGGAGGAAAGGGGATGAAACTCGGTATCGTGATACTGGCGGCAGGGCAGGGAACGCGAATGAAATCCCGCCTGCCCAAAGTTCTTCATCCTCTGGCCGGCAAGCCTTTACTGGCGCACGTGATGGATACGGCCTCATCTCTGGAACCGGACAGCATGGTGGTGGTGTACGGGCATGGCGGTGAGCAGGTGCGCGAAGCATTGGATGCGCCGGGACTGCAATGGGTGGAACAGGCGGAGCAGTTGGGCACCGGGCACGCCGTGCAACAGGCGCTTCCTGCCCTGAAAGACGTGGACCGGGTGCTGGTTCTGTATGGCGATGTGCCTCTCATGCGCCGGGAAAGCCTGCAGTCCCTGGTCGCCGCGGCCCCTTCCGGTTTTGGCCTCATGACCATGAACCTGGACGATCCCACGGGCTATGGACGTATTCTGCGCAATAAACAGGGTCAGGTGCAAGGCATCGTGGAGCAGAAAGACGCCAGCCCTGAGCAGTTGCAGATACGCGAAGTCAACACCGGCATCATGCTGGTGGATGCCCGTTCACTGGAGGCGTGGCTGGAACAGATCACGCCGCAGAACGCCCAGGGCGAATACTATCTTACCGACATCGTTGCACTGGCGGTCGCCCAGGGCGTGGATATCTCCGTGGCCCAACCCGCTGAGTCCGTGGAAGCCGAAGGCGTCAATGACCGCCTGCAGCTTGCCGCCCTGGAGCGGGTGTATCAGCGCTGGCAGGCGGATGCTCTGATGCGCAATGGCGTCACTCTGAACGATCCCTCCCGGTTCGACCTGCGCGGAACACTGACCACCGGCATGGATGTCAATCTGGATGTCAATGTGCTTATCGAAGGCGATGTGACCCTGGGCGATAATGTGAGGGTGGGCGCCAACACCGTGCTGCGCAATGTACGGGTGGCGGACAATGTGTTGATCCGCGAGAACTGTGTCATCGAAGAGGCGGTCATTGGGCCGGACAGCGCCATCGGCCCCTTCTCCCGTATCCGTCCCGGCACCGAGCTGGTGGGCGGAGCGCACGTGGGCAATTTTGTGGAGATCAAGAACTCCAGCATTGGCCTGGGTTCCAAGGTCAATCACCTCACCTATATCGGCGATACGCTCATGGGGGCGGGGGTGAATATTGGCGCGGGCACTATCACCTGTAACTATGATGGCGCCTACAAACACCGCACCACCATCGAAGACAAGGCCTTCATCGGCTCCAACACCGCCCTGGTGGCGCCGGTGACCGTGGGTGAAGACGCCACCATAGGGGCGGGGTCGGTAATCGCCAAGGATGCGCCCGCCGGTGAACTCACCCTGGCCAGGGGCAAGCAGGTAACCATCAAGGGCTGGAAACGGCCCAAAAAGGGAGCATGACATGTGTGGAATCGTAGGCGCCATCAGCAGCCGTAACATCACCCCCATCCTCATGGAAGGTCTGCGGCGGCTGGAGTACCGGGGTTATGATTCCGCCGGTATTGCCATCCGCGACGACCGCGGACATCTACAGCGCATCCGCTCCGTGGGCAAGGTGGCTTCCTTGCAGGAGCGCCTGGATTCCACGCCCATTCACGGCAGCCTGGGGATTGCTCATACCCGCTGGGCCACCCATGGGATTCCTGCTGAACGTAATGCGCATCCCCACATGAGTGGCGAGCGTGTGGCCGTGGTGCACAACGGCATTATCGAGAATCACGCCGAGCTGCGCGCCGAACTGGAAGCGGATGGCTACCAGTTCGTTTCCGAAACCGATACCGAGGTCATTGCCCACCTGCTGGCCAGGGAGCTGGACAGCACTCCTGATCTGCCTGGCGCTTTTCGCAAGGTCATTTCCCGCCTGGTGGGCGCCTATGCTCTGGCGGCATCCAGTCCGGATGACCCGGATCGTCTCGTGGTGGCCCGGGCAGGCAGCCCTCTGGTGATCGGTGTGGGAGAGGGTGAACATTTCATTGCGTCCGACGTGTTTGCCTTGTTGCCCCAGACCCATGAATTCATTTTCCTGGAAGAAGGCGATCTGGCAGAGATCTACCGTGACCAGGTGCGTATCTTCGACCAGGCGGGCAATGAAGTCGAACGGCCTGTAAAGTCTTCCAAGCTCAATGCCGCGGCAGCGGACAAAGGCCCTTACCAGCACTACATGCTCAAGGAGATCTTTGAGCAGCCCAGCGTGGTCGCGGAAACCCTGGAAGGACGTATCTACAAAGGCCGTCTGCTGGAAGAAAGTTTTGGCTATGAAACCCGCCAGCTGTTGGATCGCACGAAGCAGATCCACATCATCGCCTGCGGTACCAGCTATCATGCCGGCCTGGTAGCCCGCTACTGGTTCGAGGATATCGGCATCCCCTGCATGGTGGAAGTCGCCAGCGAGTACCGTTACCGCCATACCGTGGTGCCGGAAGGTACCCTGTTCGTCACCATCACCCAGTCCGGCGAAACGGCAGATACCCTGGCGGCCTTGCGTGGAGCCAAAGACAAAGGCTACTTGGGCAGTCTGGTAGTGTGCAATGTGCCGGAAAGCTCCCTGGTACGGGAATCCGACGTGGCCCTCATGACCCGTGCCGGTACCGAGATCGGCGTAGCTTCCACCAAGGCCTTCACCACCCAGCTCGTTGCCCTGCGCCTGCTGGTGCTGGCCATGGCCAAGCGAACGGGATATACCGAAAAAGACCTGCGTGGCTACATCGATGAACTTCATTCCCTGCCGCGGCAAATGGAAGTGGCCCTGGGCCTGAATGAATCCATACAGCAGATGGCCCAATCCTTCTCAGACAAGGAACATGCCCTGTTCCTGGGGCGCGGGCCTTTCTATCCCATCGCCATGGAAGGGGCGCTCAAACTCAAGGAAATCTCCTATATTCACGCCGAAGCTTATCCTGCCGGGGAACTCAAACACGGTCCTCTGGCCCTGGTGGATGAAAAAATGCCTGTGGTCTGCGCCCTGCCCAACGACCCTCTACTGGACAAAGTGCTATCCAACCTCCAGGAAGTGCGCGCCCGGGGGGGCGAGCTGTTTCTGTTCAGCGATCAGGAAGTGAAGATCGAATTGGACAAATACCAGAGCCTCACACTCTCCGATATCCATCCCAGCACTGCTCCCATGGTCTACACCGTACCCCTGCAACTGCTGGCCTATCATGTGGCGCTGATCAAGGGAACAGATGTGGATCAGCCGAGAAATCTAGCGAAATCGGTCACGGTGGAGTAACGGGACTCATTGCTCGATATTTCTGGTTCATAAGAAGAAAACATGAATACATACCCCCGTCTGTTGAGAAGAGTGCAGGCTGTATTGGTTGACTCTATTATTATTCCTGTTGTGCTTCTTGTGGTACTACTATTGGTTAATGTGTTTGGCGTTGAAAATATATATGTAAAAATAGCAGCCCTGTTTTTGCCTCTATTAATCTTGGAGCCAGGTCTCGTTTCATTGACAGGGGGAACCATAGGTCATCACGTTATTGGCCTAAAAGTAGTAAATAGCAGGACAAATAACAATATAAATATCGTTCTTGCATCAATAAGATTCATTGTTAAAGCGCTTCTTGGTTGGCTTTCATTTGTCGTTGTCTTGACATCCAAAAAACACCAGGCAATACACGATTACTTAACTGGTTCAATAGTTATAAATAAGTCATCAGATGGGCTGCCAAGTGAAGAGGCCTTGACTGAAAGAATAATAGAAGAGAGCGGATATGTTTACCCATCTAAGATGAAAAGAACGCTCATAATACTGATGTACAATATTATTTTGTTTGTGTGCGTTATATTTGTTGTGGATAAATTCTTGTCAAGAAATTGCCTTGAACATGACTTATGTTCAAATTCAGACCATCTTCTTGGCAATGTCATAAGTGTAGTCTGGATGATTTGTGTGGCACTGCTGATTGTTTTTGGCTGGCAAGGAAAATTGCCTGGTGGCAAAAGAAAAAAGCAGGCATAGCAAATGGAAGCCCCCATTGTCCGGATGCGGAGCTCTCATTGGCAATGACAGAGGGGCTGGCCTGTATGTATCACCAGAAAACCATCGACTTTTTTTCGAACGATCTGAGCAGGAATCTCTCCAGAAAAATACCGGATTCCTGTGAAACATCCGGGCCAGATGCCTACTCCAAGGGTATGATTTTTTCCAGAATCTCGGCCTGCAGCTCTTCCGGCAGTGGTTCCCTCAGGGGCGATCCCAGCAACTCCCTGGTGGTTGTCTGCTCCAGGTCATCCTGAACCATGTGCTGGCCCAGCCAGTCTCGCATGAAGGCTTCTGCGCAGGTTCGTAACTGCTGCAGCTGTTCAGGCGTTTCATGGAGGATTTCGGCCAGCTCCGACATTTTCATGCCATGTACGTCTGCCAGCACCAGAGTATGTCTCCAGGGGGGAGGTAGCAGAGAAAGGGCATGATGAACCAGTAAAGCGCGCTCCCGAATGGCTTCTGCCTCTTCCGGGTTGTTGCTTTCTGGATTCGGAATGATGTCTTCCATGCGGATGATCTCATCCGGCTGGTAGAACTCGTACATCCGGGTGTCTTCGTCGTCGCTGATGTCCATGGGATCTGTTGGCGCAAGATCTTCTGTAGATACCCGGCGGCGGCGAATACGGCTAGCGTGCATTTCTTCCTGAATGATTTCCAGGGCCATGCCCGTCAGCCAGGGAAGGATTTCCAGGTGCCGGGGTCTGTTGCTGAGGCCTTCCAGACCCCGGGCGACCACGGCGTCCAGCACCTCTTCTGCCCGTATGTCTGCGGGTGACAGTTCCCCCAGGGACTGATGGTAGGCGAGTTCCCGGCGGATGAAATGATACACTTCGGGCAGGTGAGGCTTCACCAGATCGGCGTACTCCTTGTACTGCTCCCGGTCTAAATCGGCGCTCCCGCTAAGTTGGCTTCGCAGCTCCACTCGGCGCTTTGGACGCTTCCACAAATAGTCATTCTTTGCTAGGTGTTTGAAACGCTTGACCTGGCGGCGAAGCTCGGCAAATGCCTGGCGTATGGCGGCATTGCCGTTGTCGGCTTCTTCCAGTGCTACCAGGGTTTTGCCCGGCAGGTGCAGCTTCAGTCTTGCCCTGTACAGAGCTTTACTTCCATGCTTCTCTACGGCGCCTTCCAGGCGCACAGCATCGCTATCGAACTTCCCCAGAACTTCCCTGATGCCGTTGCTGTCCTTGTTGACCGTCTCCTTGAGCTGTTTCTTTTCGTTGTCGTCGATTCTTCTGTATGAAAACCGGATGTTCATCTCGCGCTCCTCAATCGTGGATGCAACGGATATGAGGCTGAAGGGGCCTCAATTCAAGACCTGGATGAATGCCTGATCCTGCTACCGGTCGAATAAACGAAGAATGATGGCTTGTGCTGGGGATATTTGAGGAACTGTCGATGCGGCGAGAATGCCGCGCTCTTGACTGTGCTGGTTCAGGGTGAGGAAGGCTGAAAGGCGGGAGGCAACTGTACAGGGATCGGCGTTATAGGGCTTTGCCAGCCCACTACGCCGTGATGCAAATCCCGGTGGATGATCTCAGGGAATATACCGGATTGCCGGGTCATTGTGGACCCGGCAACCAAACTTTGTCGCTCTCCAGCCTGGATTTTGGCTGATTGGTCAGGCTTTTTCTTTGAGAAGGTCGCGTATTTCTTCGAGAAGCACTTCCTGCTTGGGAGGTGCTGCGGCTTCTTCTTCTTTCTTTTCAGTTTCCATGGCTTCTTTAGCGCGGTTGATGCCTTTGATGACCAGGAAGAGTACGAAAGCGACGATCAAGAATGCGATGACCGCATTGAGAAATGAACCGTACTTGATAAGCACTTCCTTACCATCCAAGCCCTTGCCCAGGGATAGGGCCAGGTTGGAAAAGTCCAGTCCTCCCGTCACATAGCCGATGGGGGGCATGATGACATCGGAAACCAATGACTTGACGATGGTGCCGAAGGCGCCGCCAATGATGATACCAACGGCCATGTCGACCATGTTGCCTTTGACGGCAAACTCCTTGAACTCTGAAAGCATTCCCATGATATTCCCCGCGTATATTGCTGGTTTGGTTTTAATTTGCCCGAGGGAGATGGGGTGGGCATGGTGCGTGGGTACGCCGGGACGAACCGGTGTAACGCATCCATTGCTCATCACCATGTCCTGCTGGGTGGTTTGTTCGAGAGTCTGTAAGCAGATCCCTTAAGCAGGTTAGTACCTGACTAGAACCCGGTCAACCAGACCAGTAGTGAAAAAATGGGTAGTCCAGGAGATGGGAACAGGGCCTCTGTCATTCACCAGAAGTGCGGCACATTGCGTTATGTTTAGTGATACATTACGCTCTGTTTCATAAGGTTGTCCGGAGAGTTCAATAGTGGCGAAAGCTTACCGTTTACGCGGCAGGGTCTGGATAGAGGGACCTGATGGCACTTTTCTTGGGTATGGACGGGTGGTGCTGTTGGAACGTATCCGCGAGCATGGCTCTATCAGCGCAGCGGCCCGTTCCATGCAGATGTCTTATCGCCATGCCTGGAAACTGGTGGATTCCATGAACCGTCAGAGCCGCGAAGTGGTAGTGGAGAAGAGTACCGGGGGCAGGGGCGGTGGTGGCGCCATACTCACTGAGGCCGGTGAAAAGGCCGTGGCTGCCTTCTGGGCTGCCTATGGTGATTTCAGGGATTTCCTGGCCCAACGGAGTCGGCAGTTGGACCTGTAGGATGAAGTTGATATTCTGGCTTGCATTGCTTCTTGTCGGCTGGGGATCTTCCTCCCCAGCGGATGAGATACAGGTCGCCGTGGCCAGTAACTTTGCGCCGGCGGTACGCCAGCTTGCTTCCCGGTTTGAAAAAGAAACCGGCCACCAGGTGAAGCTTTCTTTTGGATCTACAGGAAAACAGTATGCCCAGATCCTTCATGGCGCCCCTTTTCATGCCTGGTTTGCTGCGGATGCGTATCGGCCCATGCGGTTGGAGGAAGCTGGGCGCATCGTTCCTGGCAGCCGTTTCACCTATGCCCGGGGGCGGCTGGTGTTGTGGAGTCCGCAGCTTGGGCTGGTGGATGATGAGGGAGAGGTTCTGCGCCGGGGTGATTTCCGCCATCTGGCCCTGGCCAATCCACGCCTGGCGCCTTATGGACTTGCCGCCCGCCAGGTCCTGGAGAAACTGGGGCTGTGGCAGATCCTGCAGAACCGTCTGGTGCGGGGGGAGAACATTGGTCAGACTTACCAGTTTGTGAAGACGGGCAATGCCGAGCTGGGCTTGGTTGCGGCATCCCAGGTGCTGGGCAGGAGCAGGACTGAGAAGGGTTCTTTCTGGCTGCTTCCAGCGGATCTGCATGGCCCCATAGAACAGCAGGCAGTGCTGTTGCGCGACGAAGAGGCGGCCCGGGCTTTCCTCGCTTTTGCAGCCAGTGAAGCAGGACGGGCTATCATTCGCGCCAACGGCTACGAGGTGCCCTGATGTTTGCGGAACAGGATCTGCAAGCCTTGTGGCTGTCCCTGAAGCTGGCCAGCCTGACCACTCTTATCCTGCTGCTCCTGGGTACGCCTCTGGCCTGGTGGCTGGCGCGCAGCCGCTGGCGCTACAGGTTTGTCCTGGAAGCCCTGGTCGCCTTGCCTCTGGTGCTGCCCCCCACGGTGCTGGGATTTTATCTGCTGGTGGCCCTGGGGCCTGAGGGTCCTGTGGGACAGCTCATGCAGTCCCTGGGGGGCGGTCCCCTGGCCTTTACCTTCGCCGGGCTGGTGGTGGGTTCCGTGCTCTATTCCCTGCCATTCGTGGTGCAACCCCTGCAGAATGCCTTTCAGTCCATAGGGCAGCGGCCCATGGAAGTGGCGGCTACCCTGGGAGCCTCTCCCATGGATCGCTTTTTCAGCGTAGCCCTGCCCCTGGCGCGGCCCGGATTCCTGACAGCGGCAGTACTGGGATTTGCCCATACCCTGGGGGAGTTTGGCGTGGTGCTAATGATCGGCGGCAATATTCCTGGCCGCACCCAGGTGATCTCCATTGCAATCTATGACCACGTGGAGGCGCTGGAGTATGGAAGCGCCCACGGGATAGCGGCAGGCCTGCTGCTGTTCTCTTTTGTATTGCTGCTGGCTGTGTACGGCCTGAACCGGCGATGGTCCGGAGCGGCGTCATGGCGGTAGAGGCGCGTCTCTCCCTGGTGCGGGAAAGTTTCTCCCTGGCCGTGGAATTTACTTTGCCGGGGCGGGGGGTGACGGCCCTGTTCGGTCCCTCCGGCTGTGGCAAGACCTCCCTGCTGCGAACCCTGGCGGGCCTGGAGCCCCAGGCCCGGGGATATCTTAAAGTGGGTGATGCCATATGGCAGGATGGCGCTTTTTCTCTGCCGCCCCATCGCCGTTCCCTGGGCTATGTGTTTCAGGAACCGAGCCTGTTTGCCCACCTGAATGTGCGGCGCAATATCGAATATGGCCTGCGCCGCCTGCCCCGGCATGCCGAAAGGCCTTCCCTGGAGCGGGCTGTGGCCCTGTTGGGGCTGGAGAAGTTGCTGGAACGCAAACCTCACCAGCTTTCCGGTGGTGAGCAGCAGCGGGTGGCCATTGCCCGGGCGCTGGCGGTGAATCCGGCCATGCTGCTTCTGGATGAACCCCTGGCGGCCTTGGACGAGGCGCGCAAGGCGGAGATCCTGCCCTGGCTGGAAACCCTGCACCGGGCGTTGGCCATCCCCGTGCTTTATGTGAGTCATTCCCGGGATGAGGTGGCCCGGCTGGCGGATTACCTGCTGTTGCTGGAAGAGGGGCGTTTACGTGCTGCCGGCCCAGTGGACCAACTGTTCGCCCGTCTGGATCTGCCTCTGGCTCATCAGCCGGATGCAGAAACCATCATCCAGGGCCGCGTCGCGGGGCATGATCCGGAGTACGAGTTGAGCTGGCTGGATTTTTCCGGGGGACGCTTCCTGCTGGCCCGTAATCACCTTCCCGAAGGCAGCCCGGTGCGCCTGCAGGTGAAGGCCAACGATGTGAGTATCACCCTGGCGCGCCAGCAGGACACCAGTATCCTGAATATCTTTCCTGCCGTCGTGGAGGCCCTGGCCGAGGATGACAAGGCCAAGGTCATGGTGCGCCTGATGCTGGGGAAGCAGCCCCTGCTATGCCGGGTTACGCGCAAGTCAGCAGCAGACCTGGAACTGGTACCTGGTAAAAAAGTGTTCGTACAGGTGAAAAGCGTCGCCCTGCTCTTGTGAAGGAAGAAAGACAGCGCACAGTCCCCTCTCCCCCGGGGGAGAGGGTTAGGGTGAGGGGGACATAAATCGTACACCCCTTCCCCAACCCTCCCCCGCACACGGGGGAGGGAGGCATCCATATTCAGGAACACGCCGAAAGAACGCAACCCGCCCCAGCGCATGGGGGGGGGAAACTG
>Ga0256832_1001020_pt1 | contig 18789 bp, 15 predicted proteins | sample 134614metaG_FD_190534 | JGI IMG/M metagenome (GOLD analysis project Ga0256832, IMG submission 190534) | Hydrothermal vent microbial communities from Lau Basin, Pacific Ocean - 134-614 | ecosystem: Environmental > Aquatic > Marine > Hydrothermal vents | place: Pacific Ocean: Lau Basin | collected...
AGGTCTGTTTCGAGCCGCCAGCGGTGGGACCCTCTTCCTTGACGAGATCGGCGAGCTGCCGCTGCCCGTTCAGGCCAAGCTGCTGCGGGCTACGGAGACGCGGGAGATTCTTCCTGTGGGAAGCGATCGGCCGCTGCGGGTGGACACTCGACTGCTTTCGGCGACTCACCGGGACCTGAACGCGATGGCGGCCGAAGGTACGTTTCGGGAGGACTTGCTCTACCGGCTGGGTGTGTTTCGCCTGGCTGTTCCGGCGCTGCGCGACCACGCCGAGGACATCCCCACGATGGTTGCACGTTTCATCGCCAGGCAGAGCCGCGAACAGAAGAAGCAGGTGTTCGGTTGCGAGCCCGAGGCCCTACGTCGCCTCATGCGTTACGCCTGGCCAGGCAATGTGAGGGAGCTCTCGAACGTCATCGAACGGGCGGTCGTGCTCTGCGATGGGGAGCGGGTCGGCGTGGCCGACCTGCCCCTCGAGCTGCAGGGCGACGAGTCCGAGAGCACGCGTCTGCACGACGCGATCGCGGCGTTCGAGAGGCGTCACATCGCGTCGGTCTTGGCTACCTGCGGCGGTAGTCGCGAGAAGGCCGCGGACCTGCTCGGCATCTCGCCTGCGACCCTCTATCGGCGCCTCGCTCAGCTTGGGCTCAAGGGCTACCGCGGCGCCTCCTCTCAAAGCTGAGAGGCCCCTGACCCCTTGGGCTCTCATCTATGGGGGGACGCCTCTCGGCGGAACCTCCGCCGGGGTTCACAGGCCTTGGCCCAGACATTGCTCTGGCTCGCGGGCGACGAGACCCGTCTCACCAAATTAGGGAGGTTGGAGATGAGCAAGGAGACTCTGGGCCGGCGTGAAGTTTTGAAGCGGGCCCTGACGGTTGTGGGTTCCGTGGCGCTGCTTCCCGCGATTGGGGCGTGCGGCGGAGGTGAGGAGGGCCTCTCCTGCACCGACACGGCCGGCCTCAGTCCCGCGGATGTCGCGACGCGCACGAGCAACGCGTACGTGGATCACTCGCAGTTCAGTGACAAGAACTGCCTCAACTGCCAGTTCTATCAGGCGGGTGCGTCGAACCAATGCGGAACCTGCACCGTCGTTCGCGGGCCGATCAACCCTGAGGGCTACTGCAACCTCTGGGCGGCCAAGCAGAGCTAGCGTGCGGGTCCCTCCCGAGCGGACGGCGCTACGGACCGGCGGCGAGATGTCGGGCGTCTCGCTCGATCGCCACGAGGCCGGCACGATCCGTGTCGTACTGGCCTCGGACCACCCCATGGCGGTCCACGAGCAGAAGCTTGCCGCTGTGCGCGATATCGAAGCCGGGTCGTCGATCGTCGGGTTGGCCCATGCGGCCATGGAGGATCTCGACGACCACACGCCGTACTTCTTGGGTCGGCCCCGTCAGGAACGACCAGCGCTCAGGGTCCGCCCCGTGACGTTCCGCGTAGGCCGCCAGGGTCGCCGGGGTGTCGACCTCAGGGTCGACCGTGATCGAGACGAAGCGCACGTCCGTGTCGGCTAGACGCCGCTGGAGATTGGCGACGTGCGTCGTGAGGAGCGGGCAGATCGAGGTGCACGACGTGAACATGAAGTTGGCGATCCACACGTGGCCTCGAAGGGTGTCGCTCGAAAACGGGTCGCCGTTCGAGTCGGTCAGCGTAAAGGGCCTGACCACAAAAATTTCAGGGAGGTCGTCGTCGCTTTTGCATGCCGAGAGAAGCGGCAGCGCGGCGAGCACCAGCACCAAAGTGAGTGGATACGACGAACGCAGAGCTCCCACGACGGGGAGCATAGAGGAGCCGTGGGGATGAGCCAGAAGATCATCGCTGGTTTCGTGACCGCCTTTCTGTTGATGGGCTGCCGCGACCAGGAACGTGACCAGGAACAGGAGCCTGCCGGCGAGGCGCCGGCGGCGAACGAGGAGAGTCTTCCTGAGGGCGATCCGGCGACGGGACTGCCGAGCGGCGAGATGCGCACGGTCGAGGTCACCGACGCCAAGATTGCGCAGGGTGCCGAAATATATGCGCGCAACTGCGTCGCCTGCCACGCGGAAGAGGGAGCGGGCCGCCTTGGGACCGGGCCAGCGCTCAACAGCGCGACCTTCCTTGCGGCGGCCAGCGACGACTTCTTGTTCCGCACCATCTACCGCGGCCGCTCGGGCACGACGATGCCGCCCTGGGGTGCGGTTCTCGGGCGTGACGGGATCGAGGCGGTGATCGCCTACATGCGTTCCTGGAGGGACGTCGAGCCCGCCGAGCTCGACGACTCACCCAGTACCGGCGACGCGGAGGCGGGGGCCCAGGTGTTTCGGCAGATCTGCGCGGCATGCCACGGCAACAGCGGTGCCGGCTATCAGGAGACTTCGAATGGCACGGCAATTGGACGTGCGGCGTTCCTCTCCGAGGCATCCAACGGTTACCTCCGCCACATCATCAAGCACGGCAAGACCAACACACCCATGCGGCCTTTCGGCGAACCGGAAGCCACAGCCGTCGCCAACCTCACCGACGAGCAGATCGAGAACGTGATCGCATACCTGCGGGCGAACGCCTGGTAGGGGGAAAAAGCATGGCTAGCAAGAGCAAGAGCAACCGAACCGACAAGCTCGACAAGAAGACCCGGTTGGAGATTCTCACTGCGAAGGACGAGGAGGTCCTCGCCGAACCGCCGGCGTCGCCGGACGCGGACGGGTTCTACCGTCGGACCTGGCTCAAGGGCGCGCTTGCCGCGGGGGCGACGGCGGCGGTCGTGGGAGGTTGCCGGAGCTGCGACGACGACGAGGAGGAGCAGGGGGAGCCACAGACCACGGCCCCGACGCCGCAGCCCGACGGAGGACCGACGGACATCCTCGCCCAATGTCCCTATTGCGGCGTCGGTTGCGGCACCCTCATTCAGACCGAGAATGGGCGCATCGTGGGTATGCGGCCGGATCCGGAGCACCCCACCAACCGCGGCTTGCAGTGCATCAAGGGCCTGACCAGCGCGGAGGCCATCTACGTCGATCGGCTTACGAAGCCGCTGGTACGTCGCGACATGACGAACCATCTGACGGGACACGTGAGCCAGACGAAGGGCCGCTTCGACGACGAGGTCTTCCGAGAGGCGACCTGGGAGGAGGTCGAGGAGATCATCGTCGATCAGATCGCCGGCATCGTGGAGCGTTTTGGGGGCAACGCCGTGGGGCTCTACGGTTCCGGTCAGCTCCCCGTCGAAGGGCAGTATCTCGAGAACCTCTTCATGAAGGGGGTCCTCGGTTCGAACACCATCGAAGCCAACGCGCGCATGTGCATGACCTCGGCGGTCACCGGCTACTTCAAGACCCTGGGCAGCGACACGCCCCCGACCAGCTACGAGGACATCGAGCTGTCGGATATGGTGACCCATTGGGGTCACAACCCGAGAGGGGCCCATCCGATCGTCTTCTGGCGGATCGCGGACCACAAGGACAAGAAAGGCATCCCGACGCTCATCGTCGATCCGCGTCGCACTGGAAGCGTGCAGGGATACGAGGGCATCAACGCCAGCAACTCCTATCACTTCTCGACCATCAACGGCGACATCAGCATCCACAACGCGCTCGCTCATGTGATCCTCAACGACCACGAAGAGGCCGTGGCGTACGACTTCCTGCGGGAGCACTGCACCGGCTGGGAGGAGTACGTCGAGCGCTGCAAGTCCGCTCGCTGGTCTCCGGAGAATGTCCGAGACGTGACCATGGTGGACCCCGCCTATCTTCGGGAGGTTGCCGCTCGATGGGCCGAAGCGTCCATTCGCGGCCGGGAGCGCGGTCAGGGTGGCGTCCTTTCGTTCTGGGGCATTGGCTACAACCAGCACATCCACGGTCAGCACAACGTCATCAGCCTCATCAACTTGATGGCGCTTACGGGCAACATCGGGCGGCCAGGCTGCGGGCCCTTCTCGATGACGGGTCAGCCCAACGCCATGGGAGAGCGTCTGACCGGAGGTCTCACCGGGCGCCTTCCGTTCAACCAGGGGTTGAACAACGCGCAGTGGCGTGACCACATCGCCGACTCTTGGCGTGTCCCCCGCGAGCGTCTGGCCGCCGTCGCCGAGCTCCAGAACACGGGCATGGCCGTCGGCATGATGGAGCGTGCGCTCAAAGGCGAGGTGAAGGCGATGTTCCTCATCTACGCCACCCACATCGATCTCCCGGACCAGCACAACCTGGTGCGACCGGCTCTGTCCAAGACCTTCAACGTCGTTCAGGAGATCTACCGTCACGCGCCCAACAACCTCTACGCCGACGTGATTCTGCCGGCGGCGACGTGGGGCGAATGGGTCGGCGGAACCTACATTCAGTCCGAGCGCCGGATCTACGTGACCGACGGGACGGGGCAGCCCCTCGAAGGCACGATGCCCGACATCGACATGGTGATCGACAAGGGCAAGGCCATTGCCCGGCGGCTCGGCTTGGATGCCGACGCCATCTTCCCCTACGAGCGCAAGGAGAATGGCTTCTACGACCCCGAAGACATCTTCCGTGATCTCGTGCGAGCCTCGCGCGGTTCCGACGCGGACCTGACGGGCATGCTGGAGGTGGAAGAGCGGGACGGCATCGGTCTCTACGACCAGATCCGTCAGCACCGCGGCATCCAGTGGCCGGCTCCGACCTACGAGATCGCCAAGGCTGGAGGTGCCCCACGTCGCTACATGGGGCAGGAGGATTGGGACGGTCGTCCGTACGGCATGTTCCGGACCGACGACGGCAAGCTCCACATGCAGTTCTGCGATCAGAACTACGAGGGCCGGGAAGCCATCATCGCCGAGCTGTCGAAGGCAGGCACGGTCGAGGGCTACTACGTCACCGACCATTACGACGTACTCGTCCAGGCCCGGGACAAGGCGCTGACCCCGGAGCTTCCGGACTTCGACTACCTGGGCAAGCGATGGGACGAGGTGCCGGAAGGCAAGTATCCCTTCTGGTTGGGCTTGGGCGTCGTCTACGAACACTTCCACACGGCCAAGACGATTCGCTCGGGGACGACGAGCCGCCTCGTTCCCGAGATGTACGTCGAGATGCATCCGGAGGACGCGGAGGCCCTCGGCGTGGTCGACGGGGAGTGGGTTCGCATTCGGACCCGGCGCGGCTTTTATCACGCGCGCGCATCCCTTGGCCTGGACAGCGTCGTGCGTCCTGCACGCAACACCGTTCCACGCGGCTACATGTTCAGCCCGTGGAATCTCTCGGTCGCCGACTCCGCGGACCCCGAAGAGAACCGATGGCTGGTCAACGGCGTCAGTCACCGAGCTTTTGATCCGGTGAGCGGTCAGGCGGACTTCAAGAAGCTGGCGGCCCGCGTCGAGAAGATTCGCGAGTAGCTGGTTCGAGCCGTGCCATGCGGGACGACGAATGGGAACAGGACGAGGAGGCGTCCGAGGAACCTCTCTCCGGCGGTCGGCGAGGTTTCCTGGGCGCGCTCGTAGCCGGCGCGATTGGCGGCGCGTCGTTCGTTTTCCGCGATCGTCGTCGTCCCGCAGGCAGGGTCACCCTCCGGCCACCGGGGGCGCTTCCTGCGGGCGAGTTCGAGGACGCTTGCGTGCGATGTTTTCGCTGCGCGAACGCCTGTCCCAACCAATGCATCGAGTTTCACGGTTTGGGTGCGGGGCTGGACCAACTCTTCACGCCCTATATCCACGCGCGCAGCCGCGGATGCATTCTCTGCGGGGAGTGCGCAAAGGCCTGCCCAACCGGAGCGCTTCAGCCTTTCGAGGCGACCGAGGAGGGTTGGCTGGCCAGCGTGGACATGGGTACCGCGCGCGTCAACGAGGACCTTTGTTACAGCTACCACGGGCGCACCTGCGGTGCCTGTTACCGGGCTTGCCCGCTCGCCGGTCAGGCCATGACCATCGGTTTGTTCGAGACGCCGATCGTCCACGAGGACAAGTGCGTCGGATGCGGGCTCTGCGAGCAGGCCTGTCTTCATTTGCCGCAGGCGATCCGCGTCGTGCCGACTCGTGGTTCCAGGCGGGCCTCGGCGAGTGCGGTCTCGGAGCGTGAGGCATGAGCCAGGCGCCTCAGATCCTTCGCCGTCTTTGCCAGTTGAGCGTGGTTGCGTTCGTGGTATGGGCGGCCTTCGGGACCACCTGGCGCAACTACAAGCGCGCGCACAACAGCTCGCGCCTCGTGGGATTGATTCACGGGCCCGCGTGGGGAGAGGCCTACGCCGCCAACGAATCGGTCCTGAGGCTCTTCGGTGAAGACACCGAGGAGGTGAGTCGCGGGCAGCTCGGCTTCCCCTGGGCCGGGCGTATCGCGACGATCGACACGGCCGATCCGATTCTGGTGCTCGGCTACGTTCTCTCCACCCGGGAGCTGCCCGCCAAGCTCCTGCTCGCGTTGATCGTACCTTTTCTGATCGCGCTGCTCTTTGGCAAGGCCTTCTGCAGCCACCTCTGTCCGATGCGCCTCAGCTTCGAAGTGGGGGAACGGGTCCGCCGCGGGTTGGAGAAGCTGCGGATTCCCCTTCCGGAGGTGATGGTCGATGCCCGCTTCGGCGGCTGGGTGCTGCTCGGGGGCGCGATCGCTACGGCCGTGTCCAGCATCGCTGTCTGGTACTTCCTGCTGCCCTATGTCGCGCTCTCGGCCAGCGTGTTCATCGCCGTAACGACCGGAACCGCGTCGATGCTTCTGCTCGCCGTCGTCTTCTGGTGGGTCGTCGACGTGTTGGTTTCGCCGGGCTTTTGGTGCCACAACCTCTGCCCGACCGGCTTTCTTCTAGAGCAGCTAGGGCGTTTCAGTCTCCTTCAGCTACGCAAACAGGGCAGTGAGCCATGTCCGGCGAACTGCAACCTGTGCGAGCGCGAGTGTCCCTACCGCCTTCGGCCCAAGCACCGCGAGCACCGACCCGCGTGCGACAACTGCGGTCGGTGCGCCAGCGTCTGTCCTTCCGGTCGATTGAGACGCGCGCTGCCGAAGGTCGGGCGGCGGCTTCCGGTCGTGGGCGCGCTGCTCCTCTTCGTCGCGCTCGGTGCACCCATGCGCGCGCATGCGCATCACAACAAGGGGCTCCCACACTACGGTTACTACGAGAACTATCCACAGGTTCCGACCGACGAGTACGTGGAGATCCACGGGCGATGGGAGATCGGCGCGACGATCTTCAACTTCCAGGGCTACGACCTGCGTCGCACTTCCGACACCCCGAACGACGTCAAGATCTATCTCTACCTCTACGACCTCGAGGCCGACGAAAACTACGAGGGGCCGGTCGACATCGAGATCCGAAAGGATGGCGAGGTCGTCGCGCGATACGAGCGCACTCAGGTCGATGAGGAGTCGATTTACTCGACCCGAGAGACCCTTCCGGAGAGCGGCACCTACGAGCTCGTCTGTCTCTTCGATGGGCACGAGGTTGGACTCGAGTTCTTCGTCGATCTGAACGATGGGGTCGATTGGCCAACGATCGGTCTGCTCGCGCTGCCGGTGCTGGTCGTGTTTGCCCTCGCGCTCGTCGGCCGCAAGCGAAAGAGGCGCCGGAGGCGCCGGAGGCGACGTGCCGTCGGGGCGAGCGTCGGTGTTCTGTCGCTGGTCTCCGCGGCGAACGAAGCTCTTGCGCAGGTGCCCTCCGCTGACTGTGGCCCCGGTGACGGCCTTCGGCAGGTGCTCACCGAGAGCGGTCCGATGCTGGTGATGGAGGGGCTGCCGCCGTGGCTTTTCCAGGCGAGCGTCGCCGCGATCCTCGTGTCGAGCTTCGTTGCGACCGAGTGGATCGGTCCGCGCATGCGCGCCCGGAGCACCTGGCGCCGGAATCTGATCAAGAAGCCAAAGGTCTACCGGCTTCTTCGGAGCCGGTGGTTTCAAGCGGTTCCGCAGACCTTCATGGTCGGCGTGCTGGCCTTCTTGATCTACGTCGGTCTCAGCGGGAGCCGCGTCGCCAACCTCACGCCGGTGGCCGTGTGGACGATTTGGTGGGCGGGCTTGATCTTCACTGTGCTCTTTCTTGGCGCGTCCTGGTGCTTCGTCTGTCCCTGGGATGGGCTCGCGAACCTTTTGTCGCGTTTGCGGGTGGCCGCCAAGGTCGAGCCTTTGGGGCTTGCTCTCCCGTTTCCGAAGCGGTTGGCAAACCTCTACCCGGCCATCGTGCTCTTCGTCGGGCTCACCTGGCTCGAGCTTGGCTGGGGCGTCACTTCCAACCCTCGGGCCACGGCATACCTCGGGCTCGCGATGGCGTCGCTGGCCGTGGTCTTCGCGCTGCTCTTCGATGGAAAGAAGTTCTGCGCGCATTTCTGTCCAGTGGGTCGGATCTGCGGGCTGTACGGCAACTTCGCGCCCGTGGAGATCCGCGCACGAAACCCCAAGGTGTGTGCGCGTTGCACCACCGAGGACTGCCTGCACGGAAACGGCGAGGGCTACCCGTGCCCGACGGGCCTGTCGTTGAAGGTCGTGCAGGAGGCCACCGACTGCACTCTATGCACCGAGTGCATCAAGAGCTGCGCCAAGCACAACGTGGCTATCAACCTTCGGCCTTTTGGCGCCGACCTTCGTCCGGATCGCGTGCCCCGCACCGACGAAGCCTGGCTCACGCTGGTCCTGCTGGCGCTCACCCTCTTTCACGGCCTCTCGATGACTGCGACCTGGGAGAGCTTCGAGCCGGGGCAGTGGAGCTACATGAAATGGGTCACGGCGACGGTCGGGCTTCCGCGGGTGGTCGGCTTTACCCTCGGCATGGCGGTCGCGACCGCGGTCCCCATCGCTCTTCATTGGGGAGCGTGCCGGCTCGCGGCGCGCTGGGCTGGTGGCGTCTCTGCCAGGACCCTCTTCGTACGCTATGCGGTCGCGCTCCTGCCGGTCGCGCTCTTCTACCACCTGGCGCACAACCTGATGCACCTCCTGATGGAGGGGCAGCACATCGTGCCTTTGCTCAGCGACCCGCTTGGGCGTGGTGCGAACTACCTCGGAACCGCGGACCTGCGACCGGAGCCTCTGCTTTCGGAGTCGACCCTCTGGGCGTGGCAGGTGGCCTTGATCTTGATCGGCCACATGATCGGAATCCTGGTGGCGCACCGCATCGGCCACCGAATCCACGCCGACCGACGTGCGGCGATCAAGAGCCTGACGCCGGTGTTTATCGCGATGGTCGTGGTGTCGATCGCCGGCCTGGGCTTGATGCACCTGGACATGAACATGCGACTGGGGCGGATGTGAGGAACGACCGACGCCAGTGGTTGACCCGCTTGGTGCCAAAGTCACCAAAGCCCGCGTCCCCGAAGCCACGCCGGAGGCCGCCGGGGGCCGTGGACGAGGCGAACTTTCTCGAACGCTGCGACGGTTGCGGCGACTGCGTCGCGGTGTGCCCGCACGAGGCGATCTTCACCTACGTGCCCGACGCGCCGGTCGTGGGAGGTACGCCCGTGATGAAGCCCGAACGTCGCCCGTGCCATATGTGCGAGGGCTTTCCGTGTTCGACGGTTTGCCCCACGGGCGCGCTCTTGCCGGTGTCCTCGTGGTGGTTGGGAGAGGTCCGTATCTCCGAGGCGGACTGCTTTACCTACCGCGGACCTGAGTGCGGTGCGTGCGCGAACCTCTGCCCGACCGAGACGATGGCGTTGACCATGCGAGGCCGGCATCCCCAGATCGCTCGGGAGCACTGCGTCGGTTGCGGGCTGTGCATCGCCGCGTGCCCGACGAGCCCCAAAGCGATCGAACTGCTGCCTTACGAACCTCGGGCGCAGCGAGCGCCGGAAACGGCAGGAGCATCGACATGAAACGGCGCATTCGGGAGCTCTTGCGTCGCCGGCGGATCCGCAAGCTCCGTCGGCCGGTGCCCGTTTCGTCGCGGCGGCGCTTCGTGGCACAGGGCGTCGGGTTTCTGACGACGGGGATGGCCCTCGTCGGTTCGCGGCTGGCGCGAGGCACTCCGCGGGTGAGGGAGAAGTACCTCCCTCCGGTGCGGCCCCCGAGCGCATCCCAGGACGACGCCGAGTTCCGCGCTCAGTGCATACGGTGCGGACTCTGCGGCACCGTCTGCGAGAACGGCTGCATCAAGTTCTACGGTCTCGATGAGCCCCAGCACGGTGTCGGTACGCCTCACCTCGACGTCCGGCGACGTTCGTGCACCCTGTGCATGCGCTGCACCGCGATTTGTCCCACCGGCGCACTTCGGAAGATCGAAGACGACCTGACGGTCATCGCGGACACGGTGCGCATGGGGACGGCGGTCGTCGACTCGGATCGCTGCCTGTCGTACCTGGGTCGGGTGTGTGGCTACTGCCACGACGCCTGCCCGCTGCCGGAGCGCGCGATCCGCCTGGTGGCACCCGCCAAGCCGGTGGTGATCGAGGAAGGTTGCGTCGGCTGTGGTCGCTGCGTGGAGCTCTGTCCTCAGAACCCCACCGCCATCGACGTGTGGCGTGACCTTCCACGACTGGCGAGGGAAGCATGAGTCGCACGATCAAGTTTCGCCCGGGACGCACCTGGCGCCTGGCGCGGATGACGACGCAGTTGCTCGCGCTCGTTGCTGTCCTCGTCGCTCCTTTCTTGGGGGGTTGGCAGCGTCTCGAGCGCAATGAGCTTTCGGCTTGGAACAGCCCCGACACCGAGCTCCCTCCGCGTCTGCGCGAGCGGCTGCCCCGGGGCGACGCGGCGGGCCGCGCTTACGATCTGAACGTCCTCATCGGCGGCGGCACGGCGGCGGCGCTCGGGCCAGTCCCCTTCGCCGATCCCGTGGCTGGGGCAATCGTCCTGATGACCCGGGCGCCGACGGGGCGGGCTCTGCTCGCGTTTGCGCTGCCGCTGCTGATCGCGCTGGTCGCCGGGAGAGTGTTCTGTGGGTGGTTCTGTCCATTCGGAACGCTGGGCAGGGCCGTGGCGGCGCTCCTCTTCTTCGTGCCGTTTGCGCGTCGCCTGGAGATACCTCCCTCCCGACCCGTTCGTTATTTCGTCCTCGCAGCGGGCATCGTCGCGGGCCTCCTCGGCGTGCCGAGCGTCCTCTATCTGGCTCTGCCGCACCTACTGCTCCAGCAAAGCGTGTATTCGATGTGGCTCCTTGGCGGTGGCGGGGCTGCCCTGGGGTTGCTGCTGGGACTGCTGGTGGCCGGTCTTTTTCTGGGGCCGACGAGCTACTGCGCGATGGTGTGCCCGACCGGGGGCGTTCTCGGGTTGGCGGGACGAGCACGGCTCGTACGCCTGAGGATCCGCGAGCCCAAGAGCTGCGGGAGTGCGTGCCGGTTGTGCTCACAGGCGTGTTGGATGCAGCTCGAACCTTCCAGCGGTGACGCGGGGCCGGACTGCGACTTGTGCGCGCGATGCGTGCCGGCGTGCCCGCGTACGAACCTGGAGATCACCCTCGGGTGGTCGAAGGCGCCGACGCGGAAGAAAGCGCTGCCGGTGCTCGCGGGGATGCTCATGCTGGCCGGAACGGGCCATGTCGAGGCGCAGCGTGAGTCGCCAGAGCTCGTGCTCGCCGCCGAGCGGCGGGTTGATGGAGTGGTGGTGGCCGTCGACGTCGTGGATAAGACGGGCATCCCAGTCGCCGCCGACGCGGACGAGACGCTTTCGGGTAGCGAGGTCTCCGTGTTTCTTGGGCGGGGCGAAGGCGAGTTCGCGACGGGTCCTCTCGAGGTTGTGGTGCACCGTGGCGACCGAGCGATCGAGCTCGACTTCGACGAGCCGACGAGTCCGATCTCGACGCAGGGGCGCTCGATCTATCGCCGTCGAATCGAGGCGCGTCTTCACCCCGGGGACGTGGTGGAGGTTCGGCCCGTGGACGGTTGGCTGCGCGAGCCGCAGCGATTTGTCGTGCCGCACCCCGGCGTCGACGTTTCGGTCGGCAACGTTCTTGTCTTCGTGGCTGGGGGGCTCGCGATGTTTGGGGGATTGATGTCACTGGGTCTGGCGATTCGGCCGAGTACGTAGGAGGGAGCCATGCGCTTCACGATCGTTTTGCAACTGGTGCTGTTCAGTTTGGTAGCGGCGGTTCGGGCTCAGTCGACCGAGCCGCAGCCTGGACCGCGGACGGAGCCCGCAACGCCGGGTGCCCAGAGCGACCCGCGAGTCGAGCGCCTGGAGGCCGAAGCGCGGGAGCGTGGCCAGCGGTTGGAGGCGGCCCTGGCTCGTATCGAGGCCCTCGAGCAGAGCGCCGAGGAGCAGCGCTTGGCCGAAGAGGCGCGCTTGGCTGAGGAAGCGCGCCGCGCCGACGAAGCGGAGGCTGCACAGAACGAGGAGTCGCCGTGGACCATTCGCCCGCTCGTGTCGAGCTTCGTTCGACTGGAGGTCCGCGAGGGTTACGACGCCCTCAGCGTGACGCCTCCCTCCTGCAATGGCGCGGACGGGGACTGTTTCCGGTGGCGCGCTCGTCTCGGACTCGATGTTGGGCTGGACTTGAGTGAGCGCGTGAACGTTCGCGCGCGCTTCCTTCCTGAGGTGGCCGGGTTCTGGGCGTCCTCGCCGGGGTTTTCCGGCGGTGTCACCGACCCAGCGGTGGGGCTGCACGAGGGGAGCTTGTTGCTGAGCGTCGGCGAAACCTTCGGCGTCGAGCTCGGCCGTTTCGAGATGATCTACGGAGAGCACGTCGTCATCGGGAACCTGGGGTGGCACCCGAGCGCCCGGGCGTTCGACGGTGCGCGCTTGCTCCTGCGCAGCGGAGGCGCGCAGATCGATGCATTCTTCACCGTGCTCAATGAGAGCGGCGACCCCGAACCGGGACGCTCCGATTCCTACTTTTACGGCGTGTACGCCAAGCTCGGGGGCCTGATCGACGAAGCCACCGCGCTCGACGTGTACGTCCTTGGAAGGCAGACGAACAACTCTTTCGATCCCGTTTCCGCTGCGCGGCGAGGATGGTCGCAGCGGACCCACATCGGCGCGCGATTCAAGCGGCGCTTTGGCATCGTGGACCTACGCGCCGAAGGAGGACTTCAGATCGGACGGATGGGGATGCCCGATCCAGCCGATGCGGAGCTCATTCTCGCCGGTCATGCCCTGGCCGAGGTGGGTCTGAACCTCGCCAACGATCTCGTTCGTCTTTCGCTGGAAGGCGCCTATGCGTCTGGGGACGATCCGAACACGAGCAAGGTGGAGAGCTACGACCAGTTGTTCCCGACCGCTCACGCTTTTCTCGGTCTGGCCGACGTGATGGGCGCGCGGAGCAATGTCGGGACGGCAATCGTGCACGCGCAGGTCAAGCCGACCGACACGCTCGTCCTGCGCCTTGACGGACACGTGTTTGCGCGTCCTCAGAACGCTGGGGAGGCGTACTACGGGATCGAGACGGATCTGCACCTGATCTGGAAACCCTTTCCGGGTTTCCGGACGCGGCTGATGGCGGCTGTGTTCGTTCCAAACGAGGATGCCTGGGGCGACGACGAGGTTGTTCGTTACGTGGAGGTCGAGGTCGGCTACGACTTCCGATGAGCCGAAGGCTTCCCAACCGGAAAGCTCCAGGTCGGGCGGTGAAGCACGGGAGAACGGTGCGGGCCAGCCGGCGCTCGCGGAAGTGGTCAACTGCGTTCGAGATCGCACGTCTGAGCGCGCGTGACGCGCGCGACGAAGACGGCCCCAAGGATGGCACTGCAGCTCGCCTCGAAGGCGGCGGCCCCATGGAGGGAGATGGCCTCCGTCAGATTTCCCCCGTCGATTGCGAGGGCCGCGAGACGCTCGGTGAGCCGGCTCAGCAGCCACAGGATCCACCACCCGAACACCACCCAGCTCGATGTCGGGTTGCCGCTCAGTGTGCGGATCTCCTGAGCGGCGCGGTAAGGCAGGTAGAGGTTGCCCAAGGGGATGAACCACCCGAGGGTGGCGCGCGCCGGGGTCGTTCGGGGCGATTCGCCCATGGCGCGCAGGTTGCCGTAGGCTCGGTGGAACCAAACGAGGAATGCCGGTGCGGTCGCGAAGGTCGCTGCCAACGTCGCCTGGTCGAGCAAGCGCCGACGCCTGGCCGCCTCGCGGAGCGACTCGATGAGGCGGCCGGCCGCGCTCTCGGTTGGGCCCATCGCGTCGAGCTGGCCCAGTAGACGTTGCTCGATCAGCGAATGGAGCGCAGCGATCAGTCCCAGGGCGGCGTCGGCACAGAGGAGCGTGACGACGCAGAGCCCGACGACTCGCAGGGTGCGGGGTGTGGGTCGTTCGCTCACCACTTGCGTGGTAGACGCTCCTGGCGTGCATGTCCAAGCTCGTCCATTGGGTGCAGGCCGCCCGGCCCCTCGCGCAGGCCAACCTCGCCCCGCCGCTGCTTTTCGGGCAGGCGCTCGCCTACCGGCTTACGGGACGCTTCGACCTACGGGCGCTGGCGCTGGTGGTGCTCTGGGGCCTGTTCGACCAACTCTTTATCGTGTTCGCCAACGACTACGCCGACCGTGAGCATGACAGGGGCGGCGGCGCCAGGACGCCCTTCAGTGGCGGCTCGGGGGTGCTGCCCGAGGGCAAGCTCCGAGCTTCTGAGCTTCGCGCAGCGGCCTGGGGGGCGTACGCCGCGCTCGGTATCCTCAGCGGGGCTCTGGCCTGGTGGCGCAGCCCGTGGCTCCTCGGCGCGTGGCTCGCCGCCGGGCTGTTGCTGTGGGCCTACTCCTATCGGCCCCTGCGACTGAGCTACCGCGGCGGAGGCGAGTTCCTGCAGGGCGTCGGTGTCGGCGTAGTGCTGCCGCTCGTGGGATACGCCGCGCAGGCGGGCGAGCTCAAAGGCTTCCCTTGGGCGGTGTCGATGGCGACCGCGACGCTCGCTTACGCGGGCAACATGGCGACGGCTCTTCCTGATTATGCCGCGGACATGTGTGCCGGCAAGCGCACCTGGGCCGTGCGCGTTGGGGTGTCCCGGGCCGCCTGGGGAGCGACCGGGCTCACTGCCGGGGCCATCGGTCTCGCGGTGCTCACGACGCCGCCGATCCCCTCTCGCGGCGCCCTGATGCTCGCAGCCGCACTCCTGCTACTGAACCTCGGCCCCACCCCGCGCCTCGGCCCCACCCCGCGCCACCGCGGCAGCGTCCTACACTTTGTCTTCTTCCAGGGCCTCGCGACCCAGGCGTTGCTGCTCATGTGGTCGGCGCTGCTCGTCTGGGGCGCGCCGCGTTGAGCCGACGACGATCGGCCGCGGCACCCTCTCGGCCGCGGCACTCGTCTCCTCGACCGCGGCACCGCCTGCCGGCCTGGTCGGAGCGGCGTCGTTGCGCCGCTCCTCAGCAGGGCGCTGCTGCTGCCGACCGTCAGGAGTGCGTGGGCGTCGCTGCTCGCCGGAGCTCAACGGAGTTTCTCGTTGAGGGTGCGGACGAGACGAGCGTCGCGGAAGAACGCCTGCGGATCGCGGCCGAGTTTGCGCAGCTTGCGGAGCGTCCGTTCGGAGAGCGACCCGCGGCGTTCGCCGCGGCGGCCAGGAGGCCGGGCCTGGCCGATCTCGCGCGCCTCGATCTTCTTCGCCAGCTGGTGGAAGCCAACCTGGCCGCGATTGGAGACGAGGTGCATGTCCAGGTAGCGCGTCAGGAAGCGGAGCAGCGCGTCGTAGCTCTCGAGGTCGAGAAAGGCGCGTTCACGCCCGCGGCCGACATCGTCGAAGAAGCGCTCGAGGTCGGTGTAGTCGTCGGTGAAGCCAGCGCCGCCGTAGAATGCGCTGCCGAAGATGCTGGGTCGGTGGCCGCAGAAGAAAGCGAGTTCGATCCCTGCCTGCGAACTCAGGAGGGCGACGCGGTCAGCGGCGCGACCGAGGAGGAAGAGGTTGTCTTCGTTGCGGATGGCGAAGCGCTCGGCGAACTCGGGGGGGAGGGACTTGCGGAACGCCTCGAGGCGTTCCTTGGTGAGTGGGCGGCGTACGTGAGTCTTCTTCTGTTCCCAGGGGTGACCTTTGAAGATGACGTTGTAGTTGGTCTGCTGAAGCGCGCGTTGGATGAGTTGCCGATAGAAAGCGATGGACGAGAGCCAACCGCCGTGCTGCTCGATGATCGAGTAGTCGTTGACGACCTGCCCGATGACCAACAGCGTGGGGCGCGAGGAGTCGGGGAAGCGCGGTAAGTCCGCACCCTCGGGCTGTCGGACGTTCTTGTTCTCCCGCTCGAAGAGGCGATGCAAGGCCCTGGATTCCGCACGCAGACGGTCGGTTGGGTCGGCTGGTAGGTGGTAGGACGCGCGGACTGTCGGGTGACGGATGTCAGAGCGGTTGGCGATCGGCGTGTAGCGCTCTTCGCAGTAGAACTCGTGACCGGTCAGTGACGACTCGAGCACGAACGCCCGGGTTCGATGATAGGACGCCAGCTCAAGAAGTACGCGCCCGTAGGTGAACGAGCCGCTGAAGACGAAGACGTGGCTGAAGGGTGGTACCTTGCGGGCGAAGACCTCGCGCCACTCGTCGATCCAGAAGCAAGCCGCGGCCATTCCGTCGAGGAGAAGGTTGTGCGACTGCGCGTGCAGGCGATCGAAGACGGGGCGTTCGAGAGCGGGGACAGGATGGTCGTGCCAGTGGTCCTGGCTGGCGAGGGCGTAACTGAGGATCTCGGCGCGGCAGAGCGGGAAGACGCGAATGGGCGTCGGGCCAAAGGCGTGGCTGTAGTTCCACAGCGCATCGGCGTCGAGACGCTCTAGGCGTTCACGGTACGCGGCCAACTCGACGGCGCCTCTGTAGTCTCCTGCCCGTTTCTTGAGGTCGCCGTGGGTCTCGTGCACGAGGACTTCCACATCGCGCTCTTCCATATAGCGAAAGAGGGGCTTGAAGTTTCGCGCGTGCAGATGGATGTCGTCCGCGATCAGGAAGCTGTAGCTCATCGTAAGAGATCCAGATAGGCCTCGAAGTGACTCTGAACGACCTCGCGCCACGTAGGGCAGGTCGCGGCCAGCGTCGGCGCGCCTTCGTCGAGGGCTCGGGTGAGCGGGTCGCTAGGGTCGGTCAGTCGCAGGATCCGTGGAGCGTCTTCATCGACGACTCCCGTCAGTAGCAGTCCTGTCTGGCCGTCGTCGAGGAAGTCGGGTGCGAAACCCACGCGGGTGCTGATGATGGGGGTGTGCGTTGCCATCGCCTCGGGGAGGCTCGCGGGCCCCCCCTCGAAGTTGCTGGTCACCAGCAGGTAGTCGATGGCTTCGTAGAGGTCCTGAAACAGGGCATAGGGCAGGTGCTGGTAGCACCGTACCTCGTAGCCCAACCGCGAGAGCTGCTCGGCGGTTACGTTGCGGCGCCGCCCGACGAGAATGAAGGCGATGCGCTCAGCGTCGAGCGCCTTGACCAGATCGCTGAGGTAGGCTTCCCCCTTGACGCGCCGGTCGTAGTAGCGACTGAGGAAGCCGAAGGTGATCTTCCCGTCGGAGCGCTGGTCACGAGGCTTGGTGGTCTTGGGTCGCAGGACGTCGCCGTTGTAGCCATGGGAGATGACGACGGTGTGGTTGATGCCGTGACGCGCTAGCAGCGCTTGTTGGGTGCGATTGAGGCAGACGACCAGCTTTGCTTCGCGGTAGCGGGGCAGGAAGCGGCTGAGCGCGAGCCACGGATCAGGGTCGGTAAGGTCGTGGTGAACCGTGACGACGGCCGGCTGCGAGAGGCACGGCTCGAGGTGTGGACGGTGGTAGTGGTACAGGGTTGCGTCGGGCAGCGACTCGGCCGATACGCGGATCTGGGCGCCTTGGGGCGCGAAGCGTCGGTGGTAATCGAAGATCGCGTTGAAGATCGACGATTCCACGTTGCTGGACAGCACATGGTTGACCAGGATGGGGTTCTTGGTGCTCATCGCTCAGGACCGTTGTTTGTCGCAGCGGGTGGCCCAGCCAGCAAGAGATCGCAGCGGTTGTCGCCAGCTCGGTCCGCTGGTGGCGGCCCCTTCGACGTTGGCGATCGCCGCGATGGCCTTGTCCTCGCCGGCCACGCCGAGGAACTCGCGCACGTAGCCACGCGGGCAGCGCCTCCAATGACCGATGAACTTGATCGAGTGACGCCGGATGAACAGCGTCTCGAATCCGGGGAAGATCTCGAAGATGTCGTAGATGTCGAGGGACTGCAGGTGATCGGTGCCCTCGATGTTCTGTTGTGCGTAGGGGTGCGAGAACACGCACTCGTCTACGCGCGCCATCAGCTCACGTTTGAAGACGTCGAGGGATGTATCGTCCAGGTGTTCGAGCACCTCCAGGGCGATGAGGAATGAGCCGTAAGACATGCGGCGAGCGACCTCGCGGACATCCGCGACGGCTTCGAGTCGGAGGTTCGTGATGGCGCCGAAATGCTTCCGTCCAAAGTCGACGGCAGCGGCGCTCAACTCATAGCCCACGAACTTCAGGTCGGGGCGAGAACGCGCGAGGTAGGCCAAGGCGACACCGATGCCCGTGCCGAGTTCCACGACTGGCATCGGGTTTCGGGGCAGGAGCTCGCGGGCTCGCTCGTACCGGAAGCGCACGTAGGGCGGGACGCGGGCCCACTCCGTCGTTGTGGTTCGGTACTGGCCTCTGGCGTCATCGGGGGCGCTCGCTGCTCCGGTCATGGACAGGGTCTAGCCCACAGACGCTGAAGCTGCACTCACCCCGCGAGCAGGATCGAGACCATCCCGCGGACTTACGTCGGAACGAGGAGAGCTCGGCCGCGGCACCCCCTGCCGGTCTGGGCCCCGGCCGACATGGCAGCCGACGACACGGCACCCCCTGCCGGTCTGATCGGAGCGGCGAGCGGTGAGGCGAGAGGCGAGGCGACACCGCACCCCCTGCCGGGCTGGTCGGAGCGGCGAAGGGTCGCCGCGGCCCCTCGTCGCGGCCCAAAGCGGGCCCGCCACGGGCCCCGCTCGGCCCAGTCCCCCGCCCGAGCGTCCCCTTTGGCCTCCGAATTCGCCTCGGCCGGCCTGTTTCGGGCGCTTTCGTCCCCTTCCGGGCGCACGCCCCCCTC
>Ga0256832_1001021_pt1 | contig 18765 bp, 20 predicted proteins | sample 134614metaG_FD_190534 | JGI IMG/M metagenome (GOLD analysis project Ga0256832, IMG submission 190534) | Hydrothermal vent microbial communities from Lau Basin, Pacific Ocean - 134-614 | ecosystem: Environmental > Aquatic > Marine > Hydrothermal vents | place: Pacific Ocean: Lau Basin | collected...
CAATTTCTAAACTCTTTAAAACCCCTTAAATATAGGGATTTCAATACCACTGAATAGTTACATTTTCGATAGAATTTATATTATGTTAACCAAAAATAAAAATAACAAATATTTTCAGGAAATTCACCTTTCCTGAAAATATTTCATTAATGCAAGAATCAAAATATTATTTTATTATTCTCTCATAGCATTAGCAATATCCTCTTTTTCAGCATGAGCATAAATCATAGTAGTCTTAATATCTGAATGTCTAAGTGTCTCTTTTAACACCAAAAGATTTCCTGTTTTTCTAAAGAGTTGCATTGCGCAAGTATGACGAAATATATGTAATCCTCTTTTGTCTATATCTAGTTTTTTCATTATTGAACTAACTGTTACATAAAAATTACTTCTGTTAATTGGCTTTTTGCTATTTTTAGCTTTAAATATAAAATCACCCTTTTTGTTAATATCTCTAAAATATGCCAATTCTTTTTCTATAAGCTCTGCTCTTATTAAAGCTATCTGCTCTTCTTTAGATTTAGTCTCAAGCAATTGTATTTCATAAAAGTCTTGCTCACCATTCTCATTAATTAAATCTGATAACTGTATATCTTTTAGTTTCAAAGATAACATCTCAGAGACTCTAAGACCAGAAAACAACATGAGTTTTATTCCTAAAGAGTGAATATAACTATAGTGTTTTTTTTTATCTAAATTGCCATTAAGATACTCTAAAATTTTAGTAACTTCGGAATCTTTAAGATATGTTAAGTTCTTTCTTCTATTTGCTTTTTTAGGGACAATTCCTTTAAACTCCTTTTCGTAAGTATAAAAGTCATCATTATTATCTGAAATATAGATGAAAAAAGACTTTAGTACAGATATATATAGCATCTTTGTTTTTGTTGAAAAACTTTCTACTGATGACTGCTCCTCAAGATATTCTAAAAATGATAAAATAAACTCTTTGTCTATCTCACTTAGTTTTTTAATGTCGCCCTGCTCTTTTATATAGTCTTCTAATTTTGAGAAGATTCGTCTATATAAAATTAAAGAGTTTTTTGAAATCTCTCTATGTTTTGCATTTCGTAGATATGATTTTAGCCAACGCTGATAATCTTTAAGTAAATCGCCCTTCTCTAACACCATTTCTAGTGAATCCCTTGTATATTTTATATATCATAACATAATTTAGTATTATGTTATGATAATTCTATTTTAAATAAAGCATTTTTTACTATATAAGTGTACTTTTAACACATAAAAGCTCTTATTTTTTATGGATATTATGTTATGATTTTTTATATAAAATAAATTTTATTTTAAAGGTAAATACTAAATGCGTTTTCCACTTGATATAGACTCTTCTGTAAAAAACTCTCTTATTTTTTGGATAACAAGATATATAAAATACAAAACAAATACTCTATCTTCTCGAAATGTCAAAAATCAGTCAATTATTCAACAAAACATTATGGCTCTTAATCGCTCCCCTGAGAGCATAGATGAAATATCTGAAATTGTAAAAAATATTCGTAAAGCAGGTATTGAAGGACTAAAAACTTTTTATATACCTGTTAAAAAATTTTTCAATTATGCTATAGCTCAGAATTTAACTTCTCTAAAAGAGATTGATGATGAGTTGGTTATTGACTTTTTAACTTCAAGCACAGCAGGAATGAGTGATGCTACTAAAAAAAATTATAGAAATGCCATCTCTAATTTTTTTAATTATATTTCAAATCATAATGAAAATGAACCAAATTCAGGAAATGGATATATATATCATCTAAATATTTCAAATTGGCAAGGACTCTCTGGTAAAAGAGGTAATAAGATTCCTTCATATCTAACGGAAGAAGAGGTTGCCCTACTCCTTGACTCTTTAGACTCATACAAGTTTATCTCTGACCGTTCGGCTCTTTTTTATCATCTTATTATTCGACTTATTTTGCATACAGGACTTAGAATTTCAGAAGCTCTCTCTATAGATACAAGAAAAATCCAAGAAAAAGGAAACTATTTACTTATTAAAATTGTAGGAAAGGGAAATAAAAGTTCAATTATTGAAGTTCCAAAAGACGTATTAGAGCCATATTTAAGTTTTTGGAAAAAAGAGCCTAAGTGTCCAAATAATTTACTTTTTTGCTCTCCTCAAAATTATAAAAAAGAGGCTAATCCCTCTTCTGTTTCACATAAAATAAAAGATTTACTTCATCATGCAGGGATAGTAAAAGATAAAGAAGGAGCTCATATTTTACGTCATACTTATGGTACTCTTCTTTATTCTAAAGTCAAAGATTTAGCATTAGTACAGGAGATGATGCGACATGAAGACCCAGCTACTACTAGAGCTTATACTCATATGGATAGTGATAGGCGACGTAAAGCTACAGTTGTGTTAGAAGATTTGTTTAAGTAGTTTTGTTGTTAAGATATGGTATATTACTTAAAAGTGAAAAAAAGGAATAAAAAAATGATACATGATAATATTAAAGCAGAGCTAAATAATATTCTAGCAACAGCAAGAGCCATAGATTATCAAGAGATTACACTATACCTGTTAAATGAACGAGAACTTAAACAGATATTAGACTTAGAACAGAGAGTTCGAGCAGACAATATAGAAAAAGGCGTAGAGAAGAAAAATCACTTCTACGACTACGCTAAGATAATCAACCCTAAGTATCCAGCTTTTAAATATACACTATCTATGAAACATAAGAAAAAAGAGATATTTGATCCTGTTAAAGTGCGAAAGGCTCTACCAGCAGAGTTTGAAATATGGAAAAACAAAAGTCGTGCAGAACTTGAAAGAGAGATTAAAGACCCACAAAATGCCATTACTGACTCTCAAGCTAAAATCTTACGAAAACAGCTAGAGAAAGATATAGAGTTAGCAAAACATAATATAGAAAAAGTACTTGATAACTTTGAAAATTATGATGTAGTTATCTCTACCTTTGAGCAATATACCTACTACCCTGCTCTATATTATGTTATGGAGCTACCAAATGGAAAAAGCAAACCATCAGATACACACTTGCGAAAAGATGTACCTAACCTACTTTGGTTTCATGATGAACGCCCTTTTTCTGAGTTAAGAGCTAATGATCGTATGAGTCGAATTATTCAAACTTTTGATAGATATTGTGATACTATATATATTAAAGAGAAACGAAAAATTACTTAAAAGTGAAATTTAAAAAGCTAAAAACATCTCTAACTTCTCCTCATCGAGAAGTCTTCCTTTTTTATCAATAATATTTAAATTTTTCAGCTTTTTAAGTATACGAGAGAGTGTCTCAGGAGCCATATTTAAGATAATAGCAATATCTTTATGTTTGGTATCTGCTACATCACTTGGATTTTCTTTAATAAATGAACAAACCTTAGTCATAGCATCATATATAAGGTTCCGATTAATAACCTGTTCTAAGCTTCTTACTTTTTGACTTAATGATTTAATAAGCTGTAGGGAAAATTTTGGGTCAGTACTAAGTAATTTTAAGAACTTATCTCTTTCAATTAATAGAAAAGAACTATTATCTCTCATGGCTATTGCTGTAGCAGGAAAAGGAATATTTTCAAAACTTGGCATCTCTGCTAGGAACATTGGTCTAGTAAAAAAGTGAATAACTATCTCATTGCCCTTTAAATCCGTCTTATAAAACTTTACAAAGCCATCTAACAAAACATAAAAAAACTGAGGTCTTTCTCCCTCATAAAATAGTATATTTTCTCTTGATAACTTTTTAACAACAGATATATCAATAATTTTATCTAATTCATCTTTAGTTAAATTTTTAAAAATTGTTATCTTTTGAAGTTGTTCTCTCGTCATAAATATTATTATATCAAAATAATTGTTTTATTTAGCAAATTTTAATTATAATAACAATAGAGAAACTCTAACTTAGGAAATAGAATGCTCTTAAAAAAAGATGATGTACCTCTAGTTTCTGAAGGCTTTATGAATGAAGTTCATGATGAAGACAGAAAAATAATTAATGATATTTTTGATGAAGTACTAAAATATGAGAAGAAACCCTCTCACAACACAAAAGTAAATATTGCCGTTCTGTTTCAAAAATGGTTTAACCACACTGTTAAACATTTTAGTAAAGAAGAGAAAAAAATGAGAAAAGCAAAATATCCAAACTATAAAGCACATAAACAAGAGCATACTAGAACTCTTGCAGAGATGCACAATGTTTATAGTGAATGGTTAAAAACCAATGATATTTATATTTTAAAAAACTATTTTACAAATGTTCTTCCTAAATGGATTGTTGAACATATTGAAACCATGGATAAGGAAGCCTCCTCTTTCTTTAAATCTATTGATGATTAATTATGTTAGGTAAAAGTCTATCTTCTACAATTTCATGATGTCTTGGTATCTGTTTAAGTAATTTATTGTATTTAGAGTGACAGCTCTCTAAATAGATAAGCTTTACATTCAACTCTTTTTTACACCTCTCCACCTCATCTATCTTTAAATAGGTCTCTTTTATATACTCTTGTGCCCTCTTCATATTCATAGAACTATTTTTAAAAATGTACTTCTCTTCTCTAAACATATTAGCTAAACTCTCTAAATTAGAAAGAAGTATAAAAATATTTCTAAGATAAAAATCAATTTTATGCTTCTCTCTCTTTAGCTTATTTATCTCTAGTTTTAACTGACCACCTAAAACTATTAACTGTTCACGTCGCGGATTTTTATCTTTTCCTATACCAAAAGAGCGATATAGAAATCTGCTTATAAACCCCTCTTCCTTATCTAATTCTCTTAAGGTAAACAGTGTTGCTTCATATAGTTCTTTATTAAATTCATATCTATTATTTTTTAACTCTATTCTTGATTTTTCAAGTAGACTGTTTTCTAATTTTGATAATATCTCATCAAAAACATCTCTACTGCTATTTAAAATTTTATCTATATTGATTTTTGACGACATCTAAACCTCCTTAGATTTTATTATTATAATGAAATAAGTTTAAGTTTTATGTTATTTTATAATAAATAATATTTTTTTAAATTAGCATATATTTTATACTTTATAATTTATAAAATTCTAAGAAATAAAAGTAAAATTTTTACCTCTAATTGGGTTTTTGAGTGATATAATTTCACAATTGTTTATCGGATTGGCTTTTTTAACATACTAATAAATAGATTCAAGAAAAAAAATGACTTATTTCAGCGATTTAAAAAAGATTGTCAATATTAACTCATATACAAAAAATAAATCTGGTGTAGATAAAATCTCTCACATTATGACACAATGGTTTAAAGAGCTAAATTTTAAAGTAGAGAGCTTTAAACGCCAAGATATTGGTAACCACAACCTCTATACCTCTTCTAAAACTGATGGTCTCAAAATTCTTCTTTTAGGTCATAATGATACTGTTTTTCCAGAAGGTAAGTTTGAAGAGTTTTCTGAAGACAGTGAGTGGGTCTATGGACCTGGTGTCTGTGACATGAAAGGTGGAAATATAGTTGCACTTCAAGCTCTGCGTAATGTTTTTGCTCAAAATGGAAAGATTGAAAATATAGATATGCTTCTTGTCTCCGATGAGGAGACAGGCTCCGATGATAGTAAAGAGTTAACATCTAAAGTTGCAAAAAACTATGATGTCTGTTTTGTCTTTGAAGCAGCAGGAGAGAACCTAGAGGTAGTTACAGGTCGTAAAGGGGTAGGAACTTTTACTATTGAGATTGAGGGTAAAGCTTCTCATGCAGGAGTCCGTTATGCTAGTGGAGTCAATGCTAATCTTGAAGCTGCTTATAAACTCATAGAGCTTACAAAACTAACTAACTTAGAGATAGGAACAACAGTAAATGTTGGAAAGATAGAGGGAGGAATTGGAGCTAACACCATCTCCCCTAGTGCTACCCTACTTCTAGAGCTACGTTACACAAAAAACTCTGAACGTGATAGACTTTTAGAAGCCCTAGAGCGTATTACCAATACATCTTATGTTGAGGGAACAAAAGCTACTCTATCTGGGCTTATTCAACGTGATGTTATGGAGACAAACAAGTCTCAACTAGAACTTATTAAAAAAATAGAAAATTTTACAAATATAGAACTACCTACAGAAGAGCGTGGTGGAGTAAGCGATGCAAATATTGTCGCATCACAAGGAGTTACTACTATTGATGGCTTTGGACCTTTTGGAGATGGTGACCACACTATAAAAGAGAGAGCCTTAAAGAGTTCATTCAAGCAACGTATAGAGTTGATGACAAAGATACTTTTACATCATCAAAAGTATAAACAATTTTAAAATAGGAGAAGAGAGATGTCAGATAAACGAACAATTGGAATGTGGCTCTACAAAAATGGTGGAGGAGAAGCCATAGGAAAAAAGATTATAAAAAAACTTAGAGAACGAGATATTTTAACTATTAACGATATAAACCTACGTCACGCAATAGCTAAAAATAAAAATATTATTCATAAAGGAATCAAACTAAACAAGCTTGACCTTTTCTTCTCCTATAATGCAGGGGAGCAGACTATCTATCAAACTTACCTATACCAAGCCCTCAATCGTGTTATTCCTACGATTAACTCATATGAAGCTTTTGCTTTAACAGAAGATAAGTTTCAAACATCATTTGTTTTAAGAAATGCAGGAGTAAAGACTGCCGACTATCGACTCTTTCACAGAGATGAAGCAGCCAAGTATTTAGAAAAAATTCTTAACAAATGGGGAGGAATGGTCTATAAACCAACAAGTGGCTGGGGAGGAGCAGGTTTAGCTAAGATTGAAGACAATGAAGCACTAAACGCACTTCTACCTACACTAAATCAGAGTAATACAAGAGAGGTATTTGTTGAGCGTTTTATAAAATATGATAAATCTGATTTTAGAGTTGATATTGTAGATGGTAAGTATGTAGGTTGCTATGGACGAAGAGCTCCAGGAACTGACTGGAGGACAAATATAACATCTGGAGGGTCTGTATTTTTAAGAGAGTGTAATGATGAGATAATAAAACTAGCAAAAGCAGCAGCTAAAGCTTGTAAAATAGATATTGCAGGAGTAGATATTATTTATGACCAAGAGCATGAAGAGTATGTTGTACTAGAGGTAAATGGTATTCCTGCTTTTGCAACACCAGAACAAGAGAAGATGGGTCTTAATTTTAATGATAAAAAGATAGACCTTATTGTAGATTTAATTGATAGAAAAACAAAAAAATAAATAACATAAAGGAAAATAATATGGGCTTAAAAAACAAAGAACTACCAAAATTAGGATTTTTATATCTTGACTATGTATTACGCTTTTTTGACCACTCTAACTTTAAAGGGTGGCCAAACAAAATAGAGACTGTAACTTACCATTGGGGCAATGATAAAGATAGATTTATAGAAGAGGTTAAAAGAAAAAAAATTGATGTACTTATAGGTAACATTCCTGCAACTGCCTATGAAACATTTAGAGAGATTGCTAGAGAGCTACCTCATGTAAGATTTATTCCGTCTCTAGACACACAATTCTCAAATAAATCAAAAGAGAATGTTACTCGTTTTGCATGGAAATATGATTTACCTATTCCCAAAACTTATATATTTTACAATAGAAAAGAGGGTGAAAAGTTTTTAGAAAAAACAACTTATCCTAAAATAATAAAACGCTCTTATGGACCATCTAACTACGGTGGATATTTTGTTCATAAAGTTGACTCTAAAGAGGAGGCAAAAGAGCTTTTTGCTACTAAAAAGTATCACCCTATGTATATTCAAGATTTTATACCTATGGAGGCTGACATTAGGGTTATGCTAATTGGTCATAAGCCTGTTTGTGCATTTTGGAGAAGAGCCCCTAAAGGTGAGTGGTTAACTAACACTAGCCAAGGTGGGAGCATGGACTATATGAATGTTCCAAAATCTGTTTTAGACTTAGCTGTTAGAACCTCTAAAGCTGCAAATGCTGAGTATTGGGCATGTGATATTGCTTATGGTAAAGATGGAAAAGTACGCATATTGGAGTGTGCAACTGCTTTTGCTGCTTTCCCATATATTAGAGATTGGATTGGTCAATATATTATGTGGCTTTTAAGTGATGGAAGATTTAAAAAACCTCATATTCCAATGTTTAACTGGGAAGAGCTTGGAAAAATCTCCTCTGACCTCTTAAGAACCATGAGACATATTACCTTTGGTCAATACAATCCATCTTATGATGGTGCTTACTTTGGCAAACGAAGAAAAATGTATGGAGAGAAAGAGGTATTTTTACATGAGTTAGACTCTACCTATAAGATGTATAAAGTAAAAGAGCGTACTTTTGAAGAGTGGCCAAGTGAAAAGTGGAACTACCAAGATAAATTTGCACTTAAAAATTTTAAGTCTATGAAGGTTCCAGCACTAAAAAAAGAAGAGGCTCCTGTTGTTTCAGAAGATGAGTCAACTCCTGCTGTTGAAATATCAAATGATGATTTAGAGACTCTTTTAACTTCAGCAAAAGGTATTGGTAAAAAGAAACTTAAAAAGTTAACAGACAGATTCTCTCACCAAGCTATTATTAATATCTTAGAGTATGAACCAAAAATTCTTAAAGATGTAAAGGGTATCTATGATAGCACCATAGATAATATTATGGAAGTTTGGAATAACTATAAAAAAGCATTTTTAAAAGAGAACAAAGATGATAAAAAGAGAGAGTTAGCTAAGTTATAACTATAAAATACTATTATGTGGGGAGATTACTATCACACCCCACAAACTCCTCAAATCTTTTTAAGTCTTCATTGTAACCAATACATACTATTGTATCTCCACTATCAAAACGATTCTCTACTCCTGAAGTAACAAATAGAAATTTATTTGTCAATCGCTTGTCTATCATACCAACCATAATAACCTTATACTCTTCAAAATCAAAATCATCTACCATAATACCATCAATTGGTGAGCCTTTGGGTATAGATATCTCTTTAAAAGAGAACTCCTCATCAGGAGAAAGCAGTCGGTCAACCAATTTTGTAGTTACAGGCTTATGAACAATATTATGAAGACGATTTGCACTTACTTGATATAGGTCTATAATACGCTTTGCTCCTGCCATTTTTAACTTTTGTGTAGTATGTAGTGAGTCAGAAAGGGCAATAATAACAGTTTTAGGAAACAAAACATGAAGAGAGAGAGTTAAAAAGACATTATAGTGTTTATCCTCTAAGACACAAACTAAATAGTCCTCTTCTCTTACCTCTAACTCTTTAAGAGCTTCATCATCTGTAATATCAATCTGTTTTATATCAATATACCCATCAGCAAGAGCCTTTTCATAGGCTTCATCACTAGAAAGAACTAAAGTTAGATGCAGATTCTCATAACTCAACTGTTCTGCGACAAAGGAAGAAGATTTGCTGTAACCAAACATAAATGCTCTCTTTTTATGTGCCATAATTTATTTACTCCTTTATAATTCATTTATTAAAAGTGGCTGGAGGTAATCATACTTCATTACTAAGCTCCTTTTGAGCATAGTCTTCTTAATGTGGTACAACTTCAATATGTGAGAGGCGTATATGTTCAGGTATAAACTCTGTAGTTTCTGTAGTTATAACATCTCTTTTAATTGTTTTGTTTTGGTCTCTTACATCTACTATTTCAGACTTTATATTCTTCTTGAGCTCTTTTTGACTACAACCTATTAATAGAGTTAAACTAGTAAGTAATATTATAGTTTTATACATTTTTGTTTCCTAATAATATAATTTTAGAAACTATTATAAACCTTTTTAACTTAATACAACTCTATCAATCCAAAGATAATAATAAAGAGTATCTCTGTAACTAAAGAGGCTCTAACTACTTGAGAGTTTAAATTGTCTCCATTTTTTAAAGCTATTGCCATTGTTAATCCTGCCATTATACCAACGATTCCTACTCTCATTTTATACCCCTCATTTTTAATATTATTTAATATTTATTAATATAATATAATATTTAAACTTAAAGTTAGATTGTTAGGCAATATATATAAGAGCATATACTATAATAAAGAGATAAGAGAGTAAGAAAAGAAGGATAAAAGAGAACAAGAGAGGCCAAAAAAGAGTCAGCCTACTACATAACAAACTCTTTTCGTTGAACATACCAACCAAAATCACCTATCATGGTGATTTTATCATTAGCATCTCTTATTTTTATTTTAATGAGTATCATAGCCTTTCCACGCTTTTGAAACTCCTTTTCAAATTTCAATTTATTTTCTGGAGTAACTGTTGCTTCTGCTGTTAACTCTGTAGTTGCTGGGTATTTGTACTTAATATTAGAAGAGCGTAATAGAGGAACTACATCATCAGCATATTCAGGAAAAAGAGACAACAGATATAGCCCACTCTGTGTCTCTGCTAAAGTAAATTGTGCTGCTGCATGGACAGTACCTATATGATTCTCCACCTCTTGTTTTGGTATAAGTTTTAAAAGTCTATTATCTCTTATTTTAACACCAACATAGTTAGCAAAAGGGATTATTTTTAATAGGTCTAAATTTAAATCTATCTTATGCATCTTTATACTGAACCTTGGTCAATCATAGAGTCTGCTACTTTTCTAAAACCTGCAATATTGGCACCTACAACTAAATCTCCCTCACAATCAAACTCTACAGATGTATCATATGCTGTTTTAAAAATATTCTGCATAATACTACGAAGCTTAATATCTACCTCTTCAAATGTCCACTGTGCCATACTTGCATTTTGACTCATCTCTAACTGTGAAGTAGCTACACCACCAGCATTAGCAGCCTTCCCTGGAGCAAAAAGAATTCCACTCTCTTTAATAAACTTTAAAGCTTCAGGTGTTGTAGGCATATTAGCACCCTCATTGACCAATATACAACCATTCTCTTTTAGCTTTTTAGCATCAACTAATGTTAACTCATTTTGTGTAGCAGAAGGGAAAGCAATATCACATGGAATATGCCAAACAGCATGACCACCTTCTGGGTATTTGCTTACAGGTATATATTGGCATTTACAATCAACTGTTGCATACTCCTCTAGTGATTCATGATGAATCTCTTTTATAACCTTTAAGGCTTTTATATCTATGCCATCTTTTTGGTAAATAGTCCCTTTACTATCTGAACAAGAGATAGGAATAGCCCCCATCTCATACAGCTTTTCAATAGTATAAATAGCAACATTTCCAGAACCCGAAACAGCACATCGTTTACCTTTTAAACTATCACCATATTTATTTAAAAAATTTTCTGCAAAATAGACAGAACCATATCCTGTTGCCTCTTTTCTTGCTTTTGAGCCACCCCAATTTATCCCTTTCCCTGTCAAAATCCCTTCAAATTCTCCTGTTAACTTTTTATACTGACCAAAAAGATAACCAATCTCTCTTCCTCCTACACCAATATCTCCTGCTGGTATATCTTTATGTTTACCTATATATTTGTATAGTTCAGACATAAAAGATTGACAAAATCTCATAATTTCATTATCTGATTTTCCTTTTGGATTAAAGTTAGAACCACCTTTTGCTCCACCTATCTGTAGACCTGTTAAAGCATTCTTAAAAATTTGCTCAAAAGCTAAAAATTTCATAGTTCCAAGTGTTACTGTTGGGTGAAAACGAAGCCCACCTTTATAGGGACCAATAGCAGAATTAAACTGTACTCTATACCCTAAATTCGTCTGAATTTTCCCTGTATCATCTATCCAATTCACTCGAAAAATAATTGTACGCTCTGGAACTATAATTCTCTCCAAAATATTATATTCAATATATCTTCTATCAATATCAAGTAGAGGCTTTAAAGAGTATAAAACCTCTTGAGTTGCCTGATAAAATTCATCTTGTCCAGGAGAGAACTCTTTAATAGAATTTAAAATCTCTTCTATTTTTTTGTCACTTGTCATATACTCTACTTCCTAAATATAAAAATTTCATCGCTATCTTAGCACTTTTCTACTAAAATAACGCAGAAAAAAATCCCCCTTATATTAGGAAACTAAACATAATGTCAAAACCATTAGAAAACTTAGATGAAGTGCTTAGAAGCCATAAACTCTCAAAAGAGGAGTATAACCATATTTTAGAGATTTTAGATGGAAGACACCCAAACATTGTAGAGCTTGGAATATTCTCTGCTATGTGGTCTGAACACTGCTCTTATAAATCTAGTAAAAAATACCTAAACGGTTTTCCAACCAAAGCTCCTTGGGTTATTCAAGGACCAGGAGAAAATGCAGGTGTTATAGATATTGGTGGAGGTATGGCTGCTGTCTTTAAGATGGAGTCACATAACCACCCAAGCTTTATTGAACCTTATCAAGGTGCAGCCACTGGTGTTGGTGGAATCTTAAGAGATGTATTTACTATGGGTGCTAGACCTGTAGCAAATCTAAATGCTCTACGTTTTGGAAATATTACAAACAAAGATAAAACTGCTAAATATCAAAGACACTTGGTTAAAGGGGTTGCTGAGGGAATTGGTGGTTATGGAAACTGTATGGGTGTTCCTACTATTGGCGGAGAGTGTAGCTTTGATGAGTCTTATAATGGAAACATATTAGTAAATGCCTTCTCTTTAGGGCTTTGTAAAAAAGATGAAATATTCTTAGGAATCGCAGAGGGAATTGGAAATACAGTTATGTATGTGGGTTCTAAAACAGGACGCGATGGGCTTGGTGGAGCTGTTATGAGTTCAGATAGCTTTACGGAGGAGTCAAAATCACTTCGTCCTACCGTTCAAGTTGGTGACCCATTTATTGAAAAACTCCTTTTAGAAGCATGTTTAGAGCTTTTTAAGACTAAAGATGTTGTTGTTGGTATTCAAGATATGGGTGCAGCAGGACTCACCTCATCAGCCTTTGAGATGGCAGGTAAATCTGGAGCTGGAATGGTGATGTACCTAGACCAAGTTCCTGCTCGTGAAGAGGGAATGACCCCTTATGAGTTCATGCTCTCTGAGTCTCAAGAGCGTATGTTGGTCTGTGTAAAAAAGGGGAAAGAGCAAGAGGTTATTGACATTTTTGAGAAGTGGGATTTAGATGTAGCTGTTATTGGAGAGGTGACCGATACTGGTCGCATGGAGCTTATGTGGCATGGTGAAAAGGTGTGTGACATGCCTATTGCACCTGTGAGTGAAGAGGCTCCTGTACTTAACCGTCCTACCTCTCGCCCTACTTATCTTGATGAGATTTCTAAAAAGGGCATTGACTCTTATGAAAAGGTTAACAACCAAGAGGCATTTGAAAAACTTATTGCCTCTATGGAAGTAGTTGATAAAGGGTGGATTTATGAGCAGTATGACTCAATGGTTCAAACTAATACTACAAAAGCCCCTGGTAGCTTAGATGCATCTTGCATTAGAGTAAAAGAGAATGGAAAAGCTTTGGCTATGTCATCAGACTGTAATCCTCGCTACTGCTATATTGACCCTAAAAAGGGTGCTGCTTTAGCTGTTATGGAGTCTGGTCGAAATGTAGCTATGTCTGGGGCTAAACCTCTTGCTATTACAGATTGTCTAAACTTTGGAAATCCAGAGAACCCAGAGGTGATGTGGCAGTTTGCCCAAGCATGTGAAGGGATTAAAGAGGCTTGTTTAGAGCTTAATACACCTGTAGTTTCAGGAAATGTATCTCTTTACAATGAAACAAATGGTGTATCGGTCTACCCTACTCCTACTATTGCTATGGTTGGACTAAATGAAGATGAGAAAAGGGTACTTCCATCTTACTTCCAAGAAGATGAGAACCATCTAATCTTAGTGGGGGATACTACAGGTGAGTTTGGTGGTTCACTCTACCTAAAAGAGCTATTTGGTGAAACAGTTGGAAGACTAGCTAAAATTGATTATAAAAAAGAGTTAGCTCTTTGGAATTTAGTTATAGAAGCAAATAGACAAGGGCTCATATGCTCTGCTAAAGATTTAAGTTCAGGTGGTATTGCTATTGCTTTGGCTAAAATGGCCGCTCTTTCAGGTCGTGGTGTTGTTGTAGGAATTAGACTCAAAGATAAACGATATATTTTTGATGAGTCTCAAAGCAGAGCTATTTTAGAAGTAAATTCAGAAGAGAATCTTGAAGCAGTTATATCTATGGCTAAAGAGCTTGGACTTACTACTGATATTATTGGTAAGATAACAGGCAGTATTGTTAAAATTAATGATATCAAGATAAGTGTAGAGAGACTCCAAGAGATATACTTTGGTAGGTTTAAAGAGATTGTTGAACAAGATATATAAAAGAGAGCCTAAAAAAGGACTCTCCCAAAAAGTTTATTTATTAGAATTAGAAATAGTATATTATACACACTCATATAAATCAGTATTTGCTATATGCACTGGCTTTTTATTGTTATCACAAAAATAGTTAGATGTTGGTAGATTTTGATTTAAAATTTTATCTTCAACCCTTTCTATAGGTTCAACTATTCTATTTTTTCTATAATAATCCTCTTGCCCATCTACAGTTGTATCTTCCTCCTCTATAACATTATAGTAAAAATTACCATCAGATGGTACAGTGTGAGTTTTAGGCTCACTTTTTTGAGATACTTCTTTTGCTTTTAAATTATTTAAATCTACAGTGCATGTAGGGCAATCTCCTTGTGCAAACAGGCTTGAAGCAAGTAGTAATGTAGATAAAACTCCCATACCTAGTGATTTTCTGTACATCATCTCTTTTCTCCTTAATCTTAGATAATTTTCTTTTCCTAGTATTATTATGACAAAAAAAAGTGAAAATAACAAATAAAAGCAGTGAGTTTTTTGTGAAAAATGGAAAAAAAAGTCATTTTTGAGCAGTAATAATAAAAAAAAACAACATAAAAAAATATTCTATACGTTTATATAATATCTAAATGTTATTTTATATTAAATTTTGTTTATTTTAGTCTCTTAAAAATGGTTGCCATTGGCTAACTTCATCTAATTTTGGAAAACCATCAAGAATTTCTTGAGGTTGAAATTTTGTTTTATAGGCAAAAGCTTTACAACCATCTACCCAATATCCAAGGTAAATCCAATCTAAATCTAAAACCTTCGCCAATTCAATCTGATAGAGTAGAGAGTATGTTCCTAAAGATAGAGAGGGATAGTCTGGGTCATAATAGAAGTAAATAGATGAGATACCATCATCTAAAATATCTATTAAGTCTACACCAATTAATTTTCCATCTTTAATATAAAGAACCTCTTTACCAAAGTCCCAAGCTCCCTCTACAAAGTTCTCTCTATACTCTCTTGGAGATATATTTCTATGAGACCATTTATCTTTTTGATGCTTAAAGGCATGATACTTATTATAGAGTTCAATATGTGCTCCAGAGAGTGTTGGCTTTTGAATAATAATCTCAGTCTCTCTATTACGTTTAATAGCCTTTTTTTGAGATTTTCGTAATTTAAAATCCTTTACACTAATACGAACCGATTTGCACTCATTACACCCTTTACATATTGGGTGAAAATAGTAGCAACCAAAACGTCTCCAGCCACGATTAATAAGAGCAGTATTGTAAGCTTTTGTTGCACGTTCAATATACTTATAACTCATACGTACACTTCTACCCTCTAAGTAAGCACATTCATAATCTAACATTGAAAAATCTGTTGACTCTGGTACCTCTTCTGTAAATCTTTTTCCATTCATAAGTGCGATTTTATCTAAAAAATTTCAAATTATAGTAAAATTACACCTATTTTTATTTTTAAAGGAGTCAATTTGTATCTATATCAGCCATCTAGTGGGTATGCTTACAATAGTGACTCTATCTTTCTTTACGATTTTATATCTCAATTCAACCCAAGAGGTAGACTTCTAGATGTAGGTTGTGGTGTAGGAGTTATCTCTCTTCTTTTAACAAGAGATTTTCCTATTGAAACTCATATTATTGACAAACAAGAGCTTATGATAAAGTATGCCAAACACAACTTCTCTCTTAATAAGTTAGATGTTACTGCCTATTTAGGAGATTTTCAAGAGTTTCAAGAGAATATAAAATATGACTTTATTATCTCTAATCCACCATTTTACGATAGCAATGTTATACAATCTAAAAATAAACACTTAAATATTGCTCGTTATGCACATCATCTACCTATAGATAGCTTTATCAAAAAAGTAAAGAGGCTTCTAAGACCAAGAGGATACTTTATTTTCTGCTATGATGCAAAACAGATTGATAAACTACTTTATAGATTAAGAGAGGAGAAGATAAATCCTGAACAGATACGTTTTGTTCACTCTAAAATAGATAGAGAGGCAAAGCTTGTTATGATTTCTGCAAGACTAAATTCTAAATCTTTAACAAAAATTTTACCTCCATTTATTGTATTTAATGAAAAAAGTGTCTATAATAAAGAAGCAAGAAAGGCTTTTGAAAAAGCGGGGACACAAAGTATCAAGGGAGACTATTAGCTTATGAATATTGGTAGTATTGTTTCACAAAATGGCTATGAGTATAAATTTAATCCATCTGCATGTGAAACTTGCGAAGGTATATGTTGCACAGGAGAGAGTGGCTATATCTGGGCAAAATATTCAGAGATAAAAAATATGGCAAACTTTTTAAATCTTACAGTAGAAGAGTTTGCATTAAAATATCTTAAAAAAGTAAAACATCGTTACTCTTTAGTTGAAAAGAGATTAGATAATGACAACTTTGCCTGTATCTTTTTTAATAATGAATTAAAACAGTGTAGTATATACTCTGTTAGACCAAGTCAGTGTAGAACCTTTCCTTTTTGGGAAATATTTAAAAATAACAAAGAAGAGGTAAAAAACGAGTGCCCAGGAATATTAGAATAATGAATAGAACTATGATTAGCTTATTAGGATTTACAGCTCTATACCTTGTTGGTTGTAGTAGCACATACCATGTACCAGAGAGTAGTAAAGTGGTAATTAGTAAGGAAAAACTCCCTACATATAACCCTAGAAACTTCTCAAAAAAGAGAAAAAGTCACTCTATACCAAATGAAGATGAACTAATAATAAAAGCAATTTGGCTAGAAGAGCAACACAACTATAAAGAGAGCAATAGACTCTATGCTGAACTCTATGAAAAGACAGGCAAAGAGGAGTATCTTCTCAAAGAGCTTAGTACTGCTTACTATGCAGGTATTATTTCAAAAAATATACCTAAACTAAAAGAGTACATTAAAAAACACCCAAATAACCTACAAGCTAAAAGACTTCTCCTCTCTTTTACTCTTCAACAAAAAGAGTTTAATCAAGCTAAAGCAATTTCAGAGGAGTTAATCCAGCAATCAAAACAGGCATTTGACTATGAGCTATCTGCAAACCCATATATATTTACAGGAGACTACCAAAAGGCTGTTCTACTGCTTGAAAAAGCCTACCAAAGCACAGCAAATGAAGATATTTTACTAAAGATTGTTGCTATTGAGATTAACTATCTTCATCAGATAGACAGAGCCATAGAGAGATTAGAACAACATAGAAAAGAAAAAGGGTGTAGCGAAAAGATTTGTCTACAACTTATTAGTATATATGTTCAGCAAAATCGTATAGATAGACTTATACCTATATATAAATCTTTAGCAATAACTACAAAAAAAGAGATTTATATTGAAAAGCTTATAGAGAGCTATATATATCTAAAAGACCTAGATGGGGCTATTGATTTTTTAGAAAATGAATACCACAACGATACCCTACTATACTCTTTATACATTGAAAATAAAGAGTATAATAAAGCTTATAAGTTAGCACAAAAACTTCTTATAGCAACAAAAGACCCTAAATGGTATGCAGAGTCAGCCATAGCACTCTATGAATCTTTAAGTAACAACAGTGACAAAGATGCACTCAAGCAAGTTGTTAAAGAGTTTGAAAAGGCACTCAATGCTGGTGTTCGTAATCCTGTATATCTAAACTACTATGGATATACTCTTATAGATAAAGATATAGATGTTAAAAAAGGTATAAGCATTATTAAAAAAGCATTAAAACAAGAGCCTGAAAATAGCTATTTTTTAGACTCTTTGGCATGGGGTGAGTATAAACTAGGAGAGTGTAAAAAAGCTTATAAAACAATGAAAAAAGTGGTTAAAGTTGAAGGACTTAAAGAGAAAGAGATTATTGAGCATTGGAATGCAATCAATAATAAATGTAATGCAGATAAATAAAAAGGTAAACAAGTGGCAAAAATTTTAGATGAGATTATAAAAAAGACAAAAGCAGATTTAGAGAAGAGAAAAGTAGAATACCCTTTAGAGTGGCTTGGTCGTTCTTTGTCTTTAAATCCATTTCCTCCTAGAGATATCTACTCTGTACTTAAATCTACAGAGGAGAATCCTTACAGGATTATTGCAGAGATTAAAAAGGCAAGTCCTAGCAAAGGAGTTATTAGAGAAGACTTTGACCCAATGGCTATTGGACAAGCCTATGAAAAGGGTGGAGCAGACTCACTCTCTATATTAACAGAACCTCATTTTTTTCAAGGGGACAAAGAGTACTTAGGTATGGTTAGACGTTATACTTCTATTCCCCTACTTCGTAAAGACTTTATTGTAGATAAGTACCAAGTTGTTGAGGCTTTAGCTTATGGTGCTGACTATATTTTACTTATCGCTACTGCACTTAGTCGTAAAGAGTTAAAAGAGCTAATAGACTACACTAGACACTTAGGAATGGAGGCTTTAGTTGAGATACACAATAAAATGGACTTAACCAAAGCTATCTTTGCAGGAGCAGATATTATTGGAATTAATCACCGTAATCTTGAGACATTTGAGATGGATATGACTCTAAGTGAACGACTTATTCCT
>Ga0256832_1001022_pt1 | contig 18735 bp, 12 predicted proteins | sample 134614metaG_FD_190534 | JGI IMG/M metagenome (GOLD analysis project Ga0256832, IMG submission 190534) | Hydrothermal vent microbial communities from Lau Basin, Pacific Ocean - 134-614 | ecosystem: Environmental > Aquatic > Marine > Hydrothermal vents | place: Pacific Ocean: Lau Basin | collected...
TTTGGGGGTGGAAAAAAACTAAATAAAAACCATGAGCCTAAGTTTATATGTTTTTCCGGAAACTTGCGCCAATTACAAATTATCGAAAAGTGTCTAATGGGGACAAACTCCGACTGCGCCCATTCTAAAGTGATTTTAGTGGTAAGGAGGAGCGTAATACCTAACCACTGAGTACACGAAGTTGAGACTAAGGATTCACTAAGAACTTGATTGTTAATAAGTTATAGGAAATGCCTAATTCTTTTTTTTTCGATTATCAAATTTTTATAGGAAAACCCTTTGGTTTGATATTGGGGATTTTTTGGTTTGTTTATTTTTGCTATCTTTGCCATCTATCAAAAACGGTTTGCCATGAAGAAGTACTTGCGAAAAAAAGCGTATGCCAAATGGAGCGCCCTTTTGCCGAAAGGTGAAGTCTATCCCGATAGTATGCTCATCTTGTTTGATTGCTCGATGCCGGAACATGAGAAAATAGTGACGACTTGGGTGAAAAAACACCGGGAAGTCTTCTCCAAAACTGCTTTTATTGGGCTGGATCCCAAAAATAGTAATCCCCAAGCTACTGTGTTTCCAATACTCGGGAAAAAAGATTTTACGTGGTATGGTAGTCTGAAAAAAGATGCTGTGTCCCGGGTGCTTCCTGATTTTTTGCCTGATTTCTTGATGGTGCTGCACAAAAAATCTTCTACCGCCATAGATTATTTGGCGAAAGCCCTGCCTGCTTCCTTTAAAATAACCCATAATCCGGCGCTTCCTAGCTCCTATAATATTATTTTGGATGATAGCCGGCATGATTGGTCTGTGGTGTTGAAAGAGTTTGATACGCTGATGCCTAAAGTTGAATTTGTGTCCTAAAAGATGCATTCCGGCGTATAAAATGACAGGATTTGAGCAAAATCAGACTTTTTATTACTTCCTATTACAGATTCTCGAAAGTAATTCGTTATTACAGAGATTCTTTTAACAGTCAAAACCCGATTTGATGTATAAGCTACTTTCCTTTGTATTCTTGATGGTATTTGCCCTTGCGGGAAAAAATGTCCGGGCACAACCCCTAAATGATGATTGCGATCAGGCCGTTTTGCTGTCTAATGTGCAAAATTATTGCTCGGCTAAGGCAGAATTTACGAATGTTGCCGGTACGACGTCATCGGTGGGAGCAGCGAGTTGTTTTAGTGGGGGAGCCGATGTTTGGTTTCGATTTGTGGCAACGGCAACCGATGGCACGGTGACGGTGCGTGGAGATGACCCTACGGACTCGGGCGGTTCGTTGCAACGGCCGGAAGTCGCTATTTATACGGGAGTCAATTGTACGAGTTTGACGGAAGTCAAGTGCGATGCTTCTTCAGTGGGGAGTCATGTGGTGTCTTCGCATTTGGGGGCATTGGTGCCGGGAAAGACTTATTATATCCGGGTGCAGGGGAATCAAGGGAAAGAAGGCACTTTTCAGTTGTGCGTAACGAACTATAATCCACCGTTTGAGCCGGGGCAGGATTGTCCTGTGGGGTCTTATTTGTGCTCGAAGACCCCGTTTACGGTGCAAAAAATAAATGGAGCCGGTAATAATCCGAACGAGGTCTCACCGGGTTCTTGTTTGGGTACAGAGTCTTCTTCGACTTGGTTTCGTTGGGTGGCGGCGACTTCGGGGACATTGACTTTTACGTTGGTACCGGCGAATGCCCCGGATGATTTAGATTTTCTGGTATATGAGTTGCCCAATGGAGTGAATGATTGTTCCGGAAAAATAGTCAAAAGATGCATGGGGGCCGGTGCGTATGGAACGAATGCGACTTCGCAGCCTTGTTATGGCGCTACGGGCTTGAGAGAGGGTTCAAATGATGTCTCGGAGCCTGCCGGCTGTCCATCCCCAAATGATAACTGGCTCAAACCCCTAGATATGGTCGCCGGTAAGGCCTATGCTTTGATGGTCAATAATTTTTCTGATTCGGGAGCGGGGTTTAATATTGAATTTGGGGGGACGGGTGAATTTAAAGGGCCGGATGTTGATTTTATGACCAATCAGCCGGGTGACAAGGCCTGTGTTGGAGAGACTTTTATTGTTTCTGATAATTCGAATTATCCTACGGGTACGATTACTTCTTGGGAATGGACATTTGGTATTGGCGCAAGCACCCCTACCGCCAACGGTCAAGGGCCTTATAATATCGTCTATGATTCGCCGGGCGAAAAATATATTAGCTTGGTCATTAATACGAGTGAAGGGTGCAAGTCCACCATCGTCAAAAGAATTCATGTGAATGCGTGTTGCGATACGTATAATGCTATGACGATTTCTGAAAATATTACTAATTTGGATTGCTATTACGATAGTGATGGAGTGATATCCGTAACAACCAATACGAATGCACAGCCGGTTAGTTATAATTGGGATTATGGAAGCAATACAACATCCACGATAACAGGCTTGCCTTTGGGTTTTTATAACGTAACTATCACGAACTCAGCGACTTGTGATACGTCCTTTGTGTATGAGATTACGGCTCCGGAAAAGATGGAATTTGATACGACCATCGTGCGACCGACTTGTGACGGGGGGACGGATGGTTCTTTAGAGATACAGACGACAGGCGGCGGCGTCGCCCCTTATGAATATAATTTTGCCAATACGGGCTTTACTTCCAATAATGTATTTGCGAATATAGGCAATGGGTATTACGATGTAGTTGTCCGGGATGCCAATGGATGTGTCGAAAATTTGGATAGTATTCGAGTGCATGAATTGGAGCTATTGCTTAATTCCAATGTGGTCGCCATAGATACACCAAAATGTGCCGGTTCGACAGATGGCCGTATTTATTTGGGTGTTTTAAATGGCTTGCCGCCCTATAAATATGATTTTGGAAGTGGCTTTTCAAGCAGCAACGTGTTGTCGAATGTCGGAGCAGGAGTCTATAATGTGGTGGTACAGGATGCGAATTTATGCCGGGGGGATTATCAATTTACCTTGCCGGCTTATCCACCGGTGACGGTTGATTTGGATATGATTCCGGCCAGTTGTTATGGGTTGGCAGATGGCTCTGCTTCCGCCAATGCCGGGGGCGGGGTAGGAGATTATAGTTATCTTTGGAGCAATCAAGTGGATAGCAGCCTGAACGTCAATATTCCGTCCGGGACGTATATGGTGACTGCGACGGATGGGAATGGCTGTGAAAAAGTGGGTAGCATATTCGTAGATGAGCCCAATGAAGTTCGTGTCTTTGATACGGGGATAGAGGGTGTGGTATGTTATGGAGATGAAACCGGTACGGTAGGTCTGGACGCAGCGGGGGGCAATTCACCGTATTTGTTTTCGATAGATACGAGTGCTTTTCAACAAGATACGGTATTTATAAATATAGCGGGCGGGAAGCACCAAATCCGAGTTCAGGACAGCAATGGCTGTATCGGGACGGATTCTATTTCTGTTCCGCAGCCGGAAGAGTTGGTGGTCTTGGCTTATGGGGATACTTTGGTTAATTTGGGTTTTAAAGTGCCTTTAGGAGCCTTCGTTTTGCCGCAAGGTCATGAGGTCAAGTATCAATGGATACCGGGAGGGGATGAATTTAATGAAGATACGATAGCCAACCCGATATTGCGACCAAAGAATACAGGATATTACATTGTCCAAGTGACAGATACATCCGGTTGTACGGCTTATGATTCTGTTTTGGTACAGGTCAATTATTTGAAGCCGGTGTATGGGCCGACGGCCTTTTCGCCTAATGGGGACGGACGCAATGATTTTTTTACGATATTTGGTGGTGATGCGGCTTTGAAAATAAATCATTTGCAGATTTATGATCGTTGGGGCAATTTGGTTTATGAGCGAAAAAATCTCGCATTAGGACAGGAGTCTGTTGGCTGGGATGGCCGAATTCGCGGGAAAAGAGCAGATACGGGTGTTTATGTATGGGTGGCGGAGGTTGATTTTTGGGATGGGACGCCGGTATTGGTTACGGGGGATGTGACTTTGGTGCGGTAGGCTTTTGGTCTTTGGGGCGCAGCAATCTGCTTTTGGTCTTTGGCTTGGGTTGTGGTTTGTTTTTTGGCTTTGTTGCGGATTGCTTGGTTTTTGTGGTTGAGAGAGTTGAGAGAGTTGATTCGCTTCGCTAGTTGAATCGCTTCGCTAGTTGATTCACGTCCCGATTACTATCGTGGGTTCGGACTTCGTTAGTTGATTCGCTCGCAGGCTTCGCTAGTTGATGAGCTCGCATGAGGCACGCAAGTTGGATGAAGTATAGATGCTTGCTTGGGTTCGCAGGGTTTGGAATTATTATTTTGTTGTAGTGTTCTTTCTTTGGGAGGTAAAATTTGATTGAGAATGAAATTTGGATATTGGATATTATTGGTATTGATGTTGGGGTTTTTGAGCTCTTGCGAGAATGATATGGCCGAAGTGGCTCAATATTTTGAGCAGGATGACGCAAAGGTTATTGAGGCGAAGGATGTGGTTATTTATTACAGTGATTCTGCTGTGGTGCGTGTGGTCATACGGGGGCCTAAATTGCTTAATTATATAGGGGCGAAAGAGCCGCGCTCGGAGTTTGTGGAAGGATTAATCGCCGATTTTTATGATAGAGACCACGTAAAGCAAAGTCGATTAGTGGCTAATTTTGGAGTAAAATATGATAATAAAAATATAGTCGTAGTACAGGATAGCGTGGTGATTACTACAATACGCCAAGAAAAATTGGAGACGGAAGAGCTGACTTGGAATGAAAAAACAGGCCAAATTGAAACGGATAAATTCGTGAAGGTGTCCACTCCCAAAGAAGTTGTCTATGGTTATGGACTAATCGCAAATGATGACTTTTCTTATTGGAAAATTAAGGCGGTGACGGGACGGATGGCGGCGGAGGGTATTGTTCGGGAATTTCGGTAGTTTTTTTACTTCATTATTGGGTGTTCTGTATTCGTTATTCTGTTCGTTTTTGGTTGAGAGAGTTGATTCGCTGCGCTAGTTGAGAAAGTTGAGACGGTCGCCTTCGGCTCTCTTGTTGAGAACTCGTCCCGATTACTATCGTGGATTCGGACTTCGTGGTTGAGTGCTTCGCAGGTTGAGAGATTTGGGTGTTTGTTTGGGATTTTACTCATTATTTGATATTTGGATTTCTGTTTGGGATTTTAGTTGAGAGAGTTGATGAAGTTGATTCGCTGCGCTAGTTGATTCACGTCCCGATTACTATCGTGGATTCGGACTTCGTTAGTTGATTCGCTTCGCTAGTTGAGAAACTTGGGTTTTTGATTGGGATTTTACTTCATTAAATGATATTTGGGATTCCGTAATTGATATAGTTGCAAGATTTTTTAGCCGTCTTCACCTTTGACCCTTGGCCTTTCACCTTTGACCTTTGGTTCAATTTGTGCTTCGCACGCCTGCCTGCTGCAGGCAGGTTCAATTTGCCCTACGGGCGTTCAAGGGGAACGCTCTCTTGGCTGCCTACCTGTTACACCGTTATACCGTTCTACCGTTATACCGTTATACCGTTATACCGTTACACCGTTAACATCTTAGACAGGGAGCAAAAAATGTACATAAAGTTGGAATTTAACTTCTTGACAATCAATACCTTAGTGAGTTCTTAGTGGCAGCTTCGTGTCTTTAGTGGTTAGGCCATACATTTTTCCTTACCACTGAGAGCACTTAGATAGCACTAAGTTTACATTAAGAAACTCTACAAATTCTTGGTGTTGGACCGCTTAATTTTGGGTAAGAAATGGTGCACACATAGGCTAACATATTATAAAAATTTTCTTTCGTTTACCCTGTTTCTTCAAAGGTTTTTTTGGGGGATTTTATGGATGATGTCTTTAAATATTTTGGGGAATTGGGGCAAGAACAATAATGGGGACTATTCCATACTGCTCAGCTCTTAATTCAGCATCCTTCAATCTTATCTCCTGTTGGGGGAAGGATTGAAGATTTACGATTTACGATTTTTGAAGTGATTAGATTGTCCCTTAGAAAGCCAAAGCCAAGTTGGAATTTTGGTTGGTAGTTCCAAATTTATTTGGAACACGTTTTCTCAACCAAATAAATTTGGCTGCTACCAACCAGCCAAATAAATTTGGTTGCTACCAACCAACCAAATAAATTTGGTTGCTACCAACCAGCCAAATAAATTTGGCTGCTACCAACCAGCCAAATAAATTTGGTTGCTACCAACCAACCAAATGAATTTGGTTGCTACCAACCAGCCAAATAAATTTGGTTGCTACCAACCAGCCAAATAAATTTGGTTGCTACCAACCAACCAAATAAATTTGGTTGCTACCAACTAACCAAATAAATTTGGTTGCTACCAACTAACCAAATAAATTTGGTTGCTACCAACCAGCTAAATAAATTTGGCTGCTACCAACCAACCAAATAAATTTGGTTCTACCAACTAACCAAATAAATTTGGTTGCTACCAACCAGCCAAATAAATTTGGTTGCTACCAACCAACCAAATAAATTTGGTTGCTACCAACCAACCAAATAAATTTGGTTCTACCAACTAACCAAATAAATTTGGTTGCTACCAACTAACCAAATAAATTTGGTTGCTACCAACTAACCAAATAAATTTGGTTGCTACCAACCAGCCAAATAAATTTGGTTGCTACCAACTAACCAAATAAATTTGGTTCTACCAATCCACGGAGTTGGGGACTACATGTTCAACTTGGGTTAACGTTTTTGTGCTTTTTGCGTATAATTTGCTGATGGTATCCTACTAAAAGTGGGAAGAACCGGACAGTAATTGAAAATCAGAAGCATAGCTAAACAATATTCGTTATATTTGCCATTATGATATTAGCAATAGCCCTTTTAATGTTAGTTTTGTCGGCCATCTTCTCCGGTTCTGAGATAGCCTTTGTGTCCGCATCCAAACTAAAAATAGAACTAAAGAAGAAGGATGGCTCCTTCCGGGGAAAGGTGATTGATCGGTTTTATGAGAATCCGGCGGAGTTTATTGGTGCCTTATTAGTCGGAAATAATGTTGTTTTGGTCATATTTACGTATATGATGAAGCAATTATTGGATCCGATACTGTCCAAATATATTCATACAGAGTTTTTGGTCTTTTTTCTAGTTTCCTTGATTTTGACAATAATTGTTTTGATTTTTGGAGAGTTTTTGCCGAAGACCATTTTTCGGTTACAGGCGGATCGCTTGCTGTTTATGTTGGCGATTCCTTTGCGATTTTTTCGTGGATTATTTTTGTTGCCGAGTAAGTTTATGAATTGGATTACCCGCTTCGTCCTGACCAAAGTGCTAAAAATGCCGGAGAAACGAGAAATGGATGTTTTTACCCGGAATGATTTGGAGTATTTGGTCAAGTTTGGGGATGGAGGCCATCAAGAAGAGAATGTGCAGCAGGAAATGTTTGAAAATGCCCTCTATCTGAAAGATGTGAAGGTGAAGGAAGTGATGATTCCACGTACCGAAATAGCTTATATCGATAAAGGGACAACAGAAAAAGAATTGGTCGAAGCGTTTAAATCTACGGGCTTTTCACGGCTCTTGGTGGTAGAAGAAAATTTGGATGATGTCATCGGATATGTTCATCACATCAAGCTAATGGAAAATTTTGAAACCGCCGCAGATATTACCTTGCCGATTGTCATAGTCCCGGAGGCCTTGCGTGTCCATGATTTGTTGAATAAGTTGATTTTGCGTAAGCAGGCCATTGCTTGTGTGGTGGATGAGTTTGGTTCGGTGGCCGGATTGGTCACCTTAGAAGATGTTTTGGAAGAAATATTTGGAGAAATCGAAGACGAACACGATGAAGAAGAATTAGTCGGCAAACAAATCTCCGAAAATGAATTTGTCTTCTCCGGCCGGATGGATATTGACAAAATCAATAAGCTGTTTAGTGTTATCAAGATTCCGGAAGGAGACTATAATACACTTTCGGGGTATTTGGTAACGAGCTTGCACCGAATTCCTGAGCAAGGGGAAGAGATAGAATTGGGGCAAAACCGGTTCTTAATTGAGCAAGTGAGTGACAAAAAGATTGAGCGGGTTCGAGTTATTGTGGAGCCCGAAGTAGCAAATGAATAGGTGGGGCCTGCCTCAACCCTCGATAACCCTTAGCCCTAAGACCAAAAATGATTAGCTTTCGTTCCATATATTATTCTTTTCCGGTACAACTGGTGATTCTACAATTTAGGAATCACTTTTTGTTCTTGATGATATGGTTCTTGATTATTGGCTCAATTATGGGCTGGGTGGGGGCTTCTTTTGGGGTGAGTTATTTGTTTTTGACACCGGAATATGTGGGGCAAGTTTCTGCGTTGAATTATTTTATTGTGGGTTTAGCCTTCGGAGCTTTTTTATTTTCTTGGAATTTGTCGATCTATTTGCTGAGTGCGTATCGGTTTCCATTTTTGGCGACCATGAGCCGGCCTTTCCTGAAGTTTTGTATTAATAATGGGGTGCTGCCGCTTTTTATGATAGTGGTTTATGCCTACCAAATACTTCATTTTTATCATGGGCAAATTGCCGTAGGCAAGGCGCTATTTTATGTATTTAGTTTGTTGGCGGGAATTACGGTCTTTGTCTTTGCTTTGATTTTTTATTTTCGGTTGACCAATAAAGATATTTTTAGTTTTCTGAAAGCCAAAAGAACAACACCTGATATGACCCCGCCCATCATGGGGGCACAGCGATTGAATAAGACCGATTTTTATCGAATCAAAAAGCGTAGCTGGCGGGTAGATACTTTTATTAATGAAAAATTCAAGTGGCGTTTGGTCCGGGGAATCGGACATTACGATATTAAAATATTGATGAAGGTCTTTCGACAAAATCACATCAATGTTTTGGTTGTACAATTGCTGACGATATTGCTGTTGATGGGGCTGGGTCTGAAGATGGAGAATAAGTATTTTCGGATACCGACGGCGGCCAGTTTGTTGATTTTAGGGAGTGTATTGGTCTCTATGATTGGGGCGATTGGATTTTGGTTTAAGCGCTGGACGGTGATTGTATGGATTCTTATTTTGTTGGTTTTGAATAATATTACCAAATATGATTTTTTTAATTTGAATTGCAAAGCCTACGGTCTTGATTATCAAGGCTATACATGCGATTACAATAGTTTTGAACTAGATATTATCACCCGGGATTCTGTCGTGAATGCCGACCGGCAAGAAGCCCTAAAAATATTGAATAATTGGCGAGCTAAATTTCCCCGCAAGGGCAAAAAACCTAAGCTACTTTTGGTCTCTGCCAGTGGCGGCGGCCTGAAAGCCGGTCTTTGGACAATGCAAGTCTTACAGACCTTAGACAAAAAAACAAAGGAACAATTTTTTGAACATACCGGCCTGATAACGGGAGCGTCGGGGGGTATGTTGGGAGCGGCTTATTATCGGGAGTTAATGTTGCGCAAACGAATGGGCGCCCCACTCAATCCACAGTCCCCAAAGTATCGGGACAATGCCGCCAAAGATTTATTAAACTCCATCTATTTTTCTATAGTCACAAATGATATTTTTATTCCCATGGTGACGGCTCGCCGAAACGGTAAAGTCCATCGTAGAGACCGGGGGTATATGTTCGAGTTACAATTTAATGAGAACACCGATAGCATTTTAGAAAAGCCATTGGCGGCTTATCGAGAACCGGAAGAAAAAGCCATTATTCCAAGGATTATTTTATCTCCTACTGTGGTGAATGACGGGCGCCGGCTCATTATTTCTCCATTTTTTTCGTCTTACATGATGACGTCTAATTTTGAGCAATATCACAAGGGGGGGATTAGTCTGGATGCGATTGATTTTCGGCATTTATTTAAAAATAATCAGGCCGATAGTCTTAATTTTGTCTCTGCCTTACGGATGAATGCGACCTATCCGATTGTATTGCCTTCGGTCAATTTGCCGTCCAATCCTTCTATAGAAATAGCGGATGCGGGTTTTAGAGATAATCTAGGCAAGTCCACGTCCATTCGTTTTGTAAGCAATTTTGCGGATTGGATAAAGGCCAATACCTCCGGTGTCGTTTTGGTGCAAATAGCCGGCTGGGAAAAATTCAATGATAAACCCAAGAAGACTACAGATTCGGGTTGGATTTCGTCTTTATTTAAGCCTTTCGGAATATTGGCTGATATTTCTCTGTTGCAGGACTATGATAGCGACCTGAATTTTGGCTTATTGTCCAAAGCCATTGGCAGTGATTATATTGATTTAGTCCGGTTTGAATATGTCCCTTCCGAAGTCCATAGGCGTGCCAGTATGAGTTTTCACCTGACGGAAATGGAAAAGGAAGATATTATCCAATCTATTCATAATCCCACCAACTTGAAGGCCCAAGAGAAGTTGCTAAAGCTGTTGGGAGATGATTAGCGGTATAACGGTGTAACGGTGTAACGGTGTAACGGTATAACGGTATAACGGTATAACGGTGTAACGGGAAGGCAGGAAAGAAATCTTACTCCTTGAACGCCGAAGGCATTGAACGCCCGAAGGGCAAATTGAACGTGCGAAGCACAAATTGAACGCCGAAGGCACTTGAACGCTGCAGGCATCAGCCATCAAAAATCCCAAAGATCATCCGTCTCAGACCGGTATTTATCCCGGGAAGCCTGTTTCTCTTTTTGTCTTTGGATGATGAGCCGGGCAATGGCTAGAGCCGGTTTGGGGTCATTGGCGAGTAGGTGGTGTATGGTTTCTTCCTTGACATCCATCCGGTACATGGCAGCAAAAAAGAATTCCAGGCGGTGAGCCAGCAAATCTTCCACTCTAGCTGCGAGCATTTCTTCTAATTCCTTTTCGGTAATCGTGTCGAGTGTGTCTATCTCGAAGGAATTGATTATCAGGCTTTTAGTATGGTTTTTTAATTTTTGCATAAAGTGGTTTTGGTGCTGCAATTCAATGCTTCACAAAGTCCAAGATAGCATCCACAAATTCGCGTGAATTAGATAAGCGCGGCACTTTATTTTGATTGCCGATTTTATCTCTGGATTTCATCCATTGGAAGAAAGTATTTTTGGGGACTTCCGTCAAGGCCAAACGCTCTAGCGCCATTCCTTTAAATCTTTTGGCTTCATAATCGGTATTTATTTTTTGGAGATTTAGGTCTAGTTTTTCGGCGAAAGCTTCGATGTCGTTGGGGCGCTGTTCAAATTCTATGACCCAATGATGGCCTCCCTTTTCTTTGGAAGTAAAAAACCGGGGGCCGACCGTATATTCAGCGATAGAAGCATGAAATTCTTGGCAAGTAGCGCTCAAGGCTTGTTCGGCATTGTGCACCATTAATTCTTCTCCAAATACGTTGATATATTGCTTAGTCCTTCCGGAAATAATAATCTTATAGGGTCGAATCGAAGTAAACCGAACCGTATCGCCCAAGTGATAACGCCATAAACCGGCATTGGTAGAAATAATCATCGCATAGTCTTGGCCTAATTCTACATCTTCAATGGGCAAAACAATAGGATTGCTACTTCCATACTCAGATAAAGGCATAAATTCATAGAAAATACCATTGTCGAGCAGCAAAAGCATGTCCTGTTGCTGAAAATCATTTTGTACGGCAAAGAAGCCTTCCGAGGCATTATAAATCTCCAAATAATTAAAACTTTGGCTGGGGATTAGGGCTTCAAATTGCTTGCGATAGGGCGCAAAGCCGACGCCTCCATGAAAATAGCCTTGTAAATTAGGCCAAAGCTCCAACAGATGATCCTTGCCGGAAATCTCTAATATGCGACGAAATAAGATCAAATTCCAAGTCGGTACTCCGCCAAACATCCCGACATCGTCTCTTTGAGCTAATAATTGTGCTGTTTTCTCGATTTTTTCTTCCCAACTGGGGGTTAGAGCCACTTCCATACTGGGTTCATAAAAGGCACGTCCCAAGGCGGGCATATTATCAATCATAAGTGCCGATATGTCTCCGATTTTGGCATTGGGATATTCTTCATAATAGGTTAGACTGCCCGGCAAAATGAGATTTTTGTACAAGAAAATCGTCGCATTTTGCAATAATTGATAAAAGAGCACCACCGAATCCCAGCTCCCTTGGATATGGCAGTCGTCAAAATTGACCTTGGAGACCGGAATAAACTTGCTTTTATCGTTGGTCGTGCCCGAAGATTTGGCAAAGTGCGTGGTCACACCCGGCCATAGCACATTGGCTTCTCCAAGCATCATGCGTTGGATAAAAGGGAATAAGTCTTCGTAAGTTTGCAAAGGGACACGCTGGGTAAAGTCTTGATACGATTGGATGCTGCCATAGCCGTGGGTGCGCCCCCAAGTGGTGTGGGCGGCTTGCTCTATCAGGTCGTCTCTGACCATCTGTTGCACCTGTGCCGGGTGCTCCATAAATTGCGTAATGCGTTTAAACCGATAGTTGAGATACGATCGGACTAAGGAATTGACAATTTTTTTGGACTTTTTTAATTTAGTTCGTCCCATGGATGTCTTGAGAATTTCTTTAGGCAAAAAGACCTTTCGGCCAAATGAAACATTGCTAGGCTCAAAAGTAAGAAAATTGGGGCTTATTACCCAATGGTTGCGACATTTTTTATCCAATTAATAGACCATGACTTTTTGTCGCAAGACCGGATGTCCCTTTATATGGAGCACCAAATAGTAAAGGCCGCGTTGGCATTTTTCCGAAAGGAATAACTCATAATCTAATGAACCGGCACGCAACTGTTGGGTCTGGACTACCTGGCCGGAAACGCTGACCAACGATAAGTCGGCATCACTAGACAATGGGTGCTGCCCGGTTAGGTGAAGTGATGTGCCTTGTTGGACGAAAGTCGGCCCAACTTGCCACCGCTCACCGGCCTGCTCAAAGATGGCGACCATCTCGTCTGCCGTAAATTTCCCTCTTTTACTGAGTGGAGAGCAGAAGGAATATTTGTTGAAAGGCTGTACCTGCCAATAATAATTGTGTTTTTCTAAATCAGTGAGCAAAAAAGTGGTGTCGGTTATTAAGGTATCCACAAATGGATAGGCCATGGTGAAAGACTTAGAAACCACCAAATGATAAGTAGCCGGCGTCCCTGCACTAGCCCAGACCAATTGCGTATGTGTTTTATCTGTAATGGCCTCATAAGCCGGAGACAGAAGAGGTGTTTGTTGGTCGGAAAGTTGGGGATAAGGCGTTTGATTGTATAGATAATTGGGTTTTTCGTCTAGGATATAGCTTCTCATAGCGGCAATTTGCTGCGGCGAAAACTTACTCTGACAATCGTCATAAGAATAGGACATGAACAGCTCTCCGCTGGTCTGGAAGGTCGCCCCGGTAGGATCCACTTCCGTAAAACCATTGGTGTTGTCGGCGGTACAAGGCCATCGATCACTCAAATAGTCGGGTGGGGTGTCACAAAATCCATCGGCTGCAATTTCACAGTTGCTGCCATCTACCAATTCGGTGAAAGCCGTGTCAATAATCAAAGTGTCCAAAATCAAGGTATCTTGAAAATAGGTATAATCGTAAGTCAATTTTACCGGAGCGGTATCGCCGGCCATATATTCGGTGCCTTCCCAGCCCAAAAAAGGGTGGGGCAGGGTAAAGTCATGACCGACTTCATGCGCCCAAGTATGGGATTGTCCGGTACAACTTTCATTCAGAGCGATACTTGCATAAGGAAGATTATAGCCGCAGGCGTCAGCGGCATCATCCACAAAATAACAGTTGAGCGTGTTTTCTACATCATTTTCAAACATCATCTGCGCTCCCTCCACGACTGTTGAATGGTGATTGTAAGCCGTATTGTCGATATAATCTATAGGACTTTCTAGGAAGAATTGGATATTCGCTTGCGCAAAATCGGCATTTAATTGGCATAAACTGGTCAATAAACGATCTATCGGGTAGTGACTGGTGCCGTCGTCATTCCCCAACAAATGAATGGTTAAAGGGATATAAAGAATGGTATCTTCTTCCGGTTGGGCATAATGCTCCGGATGGCGCTGGTAAAGGGTCAACCACTTGGATTTGACGGGAGGGGTCGCGCAAGGTTGGAGTTGGGCTTGCGCCAAAAAAGGGAAAAGGAAAAAAGTTAGCAAGAGCCATTTTGCGTGTATCATCGGTCAATGTTTTTTTGAATAGACGCTAAGATAGGGAATTTTTTTTATTGGTTGGCTTTGAGGGGGAGGCTTTATCCACTTTGTTATTCGTTATTGGGTCTTTGGTCTTTGGGGCGCGCCGGTGGCGCTTTTGGTCTTTGGCTTCGGCAGTGGTTTGCTTTTGGTTTTATTGCCGGATGTTTATTTTTGTGGTTGAGGAGGTTGAGAGAGTTGATTCGTTGCGCTAGTTGAAGAAGTTGATTCGCTCGCAAGCTTCGCTTTCCCGATGGCTATCGTGGATACGGACTTCATTAGATGAATTGCTTTGCCGGTTGAGAAAGTTGATGTTTTCTTGGGCTGACGATTCATTTCCAAGAATAAAAAAAGAGCCACTCCGAAAGACGAAATGGCTCTAAAATTGATGAAAAATTCTAGTACGGTTATTCTTTTACAAAGCGGAAACCGGCAGTATGATTTTGGTCAACAAGTCGAACGATGTAGGAGCCGGTAGCCAGTGCTGATACGTTCAATACTTGGTGATTGGCGCCCGGGACAAGCCGGATGTTTTTGTCCATCACCACATCTCCTAAAATAGAAACAATGGAAACTCGCAAAGTGGTGGCCTGTACACCATCAATGTCTAGGCTAAGTTCATTTTTTACCGGATTTGGATAAAACACAATTCCTTTGACGCTTTTAAGGTCTTCAATACCTACTAACGTGCTGATATTGAGTAGGCTAGCCGGGTCAGAGTAGTAATCACCACACTTGGATTGGATATAGAAGTCATAGGCTGTACCGGGAGATAAACCGGATACAGGAATCGCCGAGCTATTGATTTCTCCTTGAGCCACTATGCCATTATCCATGCCATTGCCGGCCGGGACTACTTGCCATTTGCGGAATATAGAGGAGGTCGTGTTTTGGACTTTAAAGCTGGTTGGGGTAATATCGGTTGCGGACAAATTGCTCGGAACTTGACACTCAGGTGTGGTTACGGTAATGCTTACTGCGTCAGAGAAAAAGTCGTCAGCACATTTTGTTTTTACGGTAAAAGTATATTCCGTACCGGGTAGCAGGTCATCAACTGAGAATTGGCCGGGATCGTCGGTCTCCCCTGTGGAAACGATGACTGATCCGGCTTTCATTTGCCAGACATAATTTGCGGAAGCAGGCCCGTCCCAAGTAAAACCTAAGGAAGTAAAACTACCGTCATCATTGACTAGGTTGGTTGGTGCAGGACAGGTTGGACAACGAATCGTAAATGTCTCTCCAGTACCGGTGGTTTCCTCTGCTTTGATTAAGATAAAGTAAGTTGTTCCGGCGGTTAGTTCTCCCATACTTAGTTCTCCGGCAGCAGACGGCGTCATACAACTCCAGCCGGTAGCATTAAAACCATCAACAGCGGGTTTGATAAAGTAGTCTCCATATCCTGACCCCTGACTAAGAGAGATAAAATGTTCTCCGTCATGCTCCGGAGTAAAACGATAAAAAACTTCTTTGCCTGCAGCATTGGAAGATGCACAAAAACTACTCATGTCCCAAGCTCCGTTTCCGGGATCAACTTGGTAAGTGGTTGTGCTCCCGCATTGTAACTCTTTTTTAGGCTCAAAGAAAATACTAAATCTTTTCATTTTAGTCGATATGGTCTCTTCTTGGGAAGTCACGTCTAAATACCAAATACCATCAACTTTGGCATCGGCGGACAAGTTGGTGAAAGATTCTGCGGGAATGTAGGCTTGGTCTGTATAGGGGGCGGAGCCGTCAACGAGGCTGTGTGTTGCCAAATCGGAGAACGAAAGAAGTGAGTTACAGGATGAACCTAAAGGTGTACCGGAGGCATCCCCTTGATTGAACAGTGCGATAGGGGCGGAGGCATTGGGCGCAAGCAATTGGGCACTTACATTTTGATTATTTGTGGGGGTAAGATAGATATCTACTGATTTTACAACGTAATCTTGCCCTAACGTACCAGAAGGCATATTGAAGGCAATAAGGGGATACATCTTGTGCCCGCCATAGCCTTGAAGAGAGTAGGTGGTACATGTTGAAGGATTGACAAAGGGGGAACGACCGCCCCATTCGGGTAACCAGCCATCAAAATCAGTCAAGGGCTTGGGGCCCACCCAATGCCCACCGGAATAGGCTACATAGCTTAGTATTTCCGGATTAACAAGTCTGAAATTGAAGCCGCCATCAGTAAAAGCAGAAGTGGCATACTTGGCTGTGCGTTCACATTTGTTGTAGTCAGAGCCAAACGCCATTAGGTCGTAGGTTGGACTCCAATCACCACCCCATTCATCTTGAATAATTTTACCTTTTGAGAAATCGAAAAAATACAGGCGATTGTTGGATGCATTGAAAAGTGCACCTTGTACTTCGTAAGGTCCGTCGGCATCCCAGTCCGAGCTCCAGTTTGCGGAGAAAAAAGTGAGCGCTTTGGGGTAGCCGGATACGATTTCCCAATTTGACCACTGCATTTTCCAATATTGGTTGTTTTTAGTGTCAAAGAAAAAGACATAGTTACCGTCCGGTGATTGTGTGACCGCTTTTGGCTTGGCGCTTCCGACTGTGGAGTTCCAGTTAGAGACTGCACTTGTCAAGGAAAACGTACCTTCCAATTGGTTGGTAGAACTAAACCGAAGGTACTTTTTAGCAGTAAAATCAAAAAAGTAGGTTTTTCCATTTTTGATGGATTTGAAGGAAGCATCAATGTTGTAGGTTTGGGCAAATAAACCAACAAAGGAGAAGATGCTCAACCCAAAAAGTAAAAGAATTTTTTTCATCTGAAATTGTTTTATGAGTTATGGAAGATTCCTTTCGGAATACTACGGCAAGGATAGTACCGTAAGAACTCATAAACAAGAATGAATGTATGAGCTACCGGTTTGGGTGTATAAAACACATTGGGATTATTTAGATGTTTGGCTTTATGGGTTGATGTGGTTGCCTTTGGTTGAGGGCTTGTTCTTCGGATTTTGCGCAGATTTTTTTCCTTCTTGGGAACTCTCACTACTCATCTCTCACTACTCACTACTTTTTTTCCGCAGATGTACGCAGATTTTCTTTCCCGCAGATTTGCGCAGATTTGATTCCCGCAGATATGTGCAGATTTTTTTCCTTCTTGGGAACTCTCACTACTCACCGCTCACTACTCACTACTTTCTTTTCCCGCAGATGTGCGCAGATTTTTCCCGCAGATTCCGACTTACTCACTACTCACCGCTCACTACTCACCACTCACTACTCCCGCAGATATTATTCAAACATTTCTTTCTTGGCAATCTTCAACTTCTTCAACTAGCGAAGCGAATCAACTAACGAAGTCCGAATCCACGATAGTAATCGGGACGTGAATCAACTTCTTCAACTTTCTCACTACTCACCACTCACTACTCACTACTTTCTTTTCCCGCAGATGTACGCAGATTTTTCCCGCAGATTCCGACTTACTCACTACTCACCGCTCACTACTCACCGCTCACCACTCACCGCTCACCACTCGTCTCAACCAGCGAAGCGTCTCAACTACGAAGTCCGAAGGACAAGTCTCAACTTAGAGAGCCGAAGGCGAACGTCTCAACTTTCTCAACTCTCACTACTCACCGCTCACTACTCACCGCTCACTACTCGTCTCAACCAGCGAAGCGTCTCAACTACGAAGTCCGAAGGACAAGTCTCAACTTAGAGAGCCGAAGGCGAACGTCTCAACTTTCTCAACTCTCACTACTCACCGCTCACTACTCACCACTCACTACTCCCACAGATATTATTCAAACATTTCTTTCTTGGCAATCTTCAAACTTTTCAACTCTTTCAACTAGCGAAGCTTGCGAGCGAATCAACTAGCGAAGCGAATCAACTTTCTCAACTAGCGAAGCGACTCAACTCCCACAACTTAATTCTTTTTAAACTGCTCCAATTCTCTACGCTCTTTTTTAGTGGGGCGTCCGGTTCCTTTTTCGCGGTATTCATTACCTTTACCGGCTAGATACCAAGCTTCGTATTTTTGGAGTTCTTCTTGAGAAGTGAGTTCTTCGTAGCAATCGACGGCAACTTTGGCGCCCACTCTTTTTTCGATTGGATGAATGACCTTATAGACCCGGTTGAAGCCATCTTTGCGTGCCGTGACGATATCTCCTTCGACGAGTAAGAAAGAAGGTTTTAGGATGTTTTCGCCCATTGAGACCTGCCCTTTTTTGCAGGCGGCGGTGGCCAAGGTGCGTGTTTTAAAGACCCGGATACTCCAGAGCCATTTGTCCACTCTAACTTTTTTAGGCATTATGGGTGAGATAAGTTTTGGAGTACAAAGTCAATGAGCTGTTGAACGAGTTTTAAGTCAATGAATTGAGCCGTACTTTCTTTTAATTGTTCTTGAAGTTGGGGGGCGGACATACTATTGGCGAAGTATTCTTGTTGGCACACATAGGTGTAGCTGCCCAAAATGAGTAGGCCAAGCAGAAAAGCAGGAATGACTTTTTTTAGTGGTTTTTTCATAATCGGAGTATATGACCACAAATATAAGGGAAAAAAATAAGTAACTGTTTGGATGACCCAATTTTTAGATAGAAAATAGGCATTTTTGTGGATGTTGACGTAGGGACGCACCCTACTGTTGACGTAGGGACGCACGGCCGTGCGTCTCTACGGAGCTTGAAAGCAGTTCTTAATTTTTTAGCTCAATCAACGCCCCGGGATGGTTTGCATCAAGAAACTGCCCCATCG
>Ga0256832_1001023_pt1 | contig 18718 bp, 11 predicted proteins | sample 134614metaG_FD_190534 | JGI IMG/M metagenome (GOLD analysis project Ga0256832, IMG submission 190534) | Hydrothermal vent microbial communities from Lau Basin, Pacific Ocean - 134-614 | ecosystem: Environmental > Aquatic > Marine > Hydrothermal vents | place: Pacific Ocean: Lau Basin | collected...
GCAGACGAACGCGGGCAAGAAGATTGCCGCGGGGTTCAGCATCGACTGGCAGCCGCTGATGTACGTCTTCGGATCGATGTCGATCTTCGGCATTCTTCTTTTGTTGATGTACTTCATCCCGCCCGCCGGTGGCGGTCTCAACCTGGACCTCCTCAACACGGACTCGCGTCTCGTGAAGTACCTCATGGAGCCGCCGGCGACGGAGGAGGAGGAGACTCCGGAGTGGCTCGAGGATACTGCGCAGCAGGATGACTCGGGCGGCAAGGGCAAGCGCCACAAGGGTGAAGAAGGCGCGATGGGTAAGAAAGAGGCCAAGAAGAGCAACAACCGCTACGGCATCGAGGGGCCGGAGGACAACACAGACCCTCACATGGCTCGCGAGGAGGCCCGCGAGATGGCCCGCAACGCGGGAGTTCTTGGGACCCTGCGCGCCATGACCGGGGCGTGGAACTCGCCGACCTCGCCGTTCGGGCGCGACACAGCCCTGGGCAACGACCCGATGAGTGCGCTGGGCGCGCTCATGGGCGACCAGGTGGGTGAGAACTTTGGCTTCGGTGGCCTCGGGCTTCGTGGAACCGGCCGCGGCGGCGGCGGTACCGGGGAGGGGACGATCGGTTTGGGGAACCTCGGGACCATCGGCCACGGCGGCGGCGGCGGGAGCGGCCAGGGGTATGGTCGAGGTGCCGGCGGCTTCCGGGGGCGCTCGGCTCGCGTGCCGCGGATCCGCGCTGGCCGCGCGGACGTCCGGGGTAGCCTCTCGCGGGAGGTCATCCGCCGCGTCATTCGGCGTCACATCAACGAGGTGAAGTTCTGCTACGAGCAGGAGCTGAACGCGCGGCCGGACCTGGAGGGGCGCGTGACCGTGCGCTTCATCATCTCGCCGACGGGTGCCGTGCAGACGGCCATGGTGCAGGCGACGACCCTCCGGAACCAGCGGGTCGAGGGATGCATCACCCAGGCGGTTCAGCGGTGGACGTTCCCGGCACCGGACGGGGGCGGGATCGTCATCGTCAACTATCCCTTCATGCTCCAAGCCCAGGGCGGCTGAGCTCGTCGGGACTGAGGTGTGGGAGGCCACCGCGAGGTGGCCTCCGACGCGTCTGGGCTCCTCGCCCAGCGGTTCACCGAGGTAGAAGGGCCTTCCAGGGCGCTGCAGTCGGCGACAGCGCAAGAGAGCACCTTCGCGAAACGACGCTTCGGGAGTTGCATCACGGAGGTCGAACCGGGCTCCTTCCCGGAGCCTGAGGGGGATGGTTGCGTCGTCGTCGTCCCTTTTGCGTTCCGAAGCGAGGAGGAAGGCCAGGAGGATGGCACGGAGGCCGAGGGGCAGGGCGGAGGACCGCCGGTTGGGCGTTAGACGAAGTTCTCCGTTGAGAAAACGCCGTCGACTCTCGTAGTATCGCCCGGCCGCAACGGGACCGCGGGACAGGCGTCCGCGGGCTCCCTGTTCTGTTCTCGAGAGGAAAGACCGCCACGATGAAGCGAGCTTCGACCGCACTCTTCGGCATGCTCTGCATGACGCTCTTGACCGCCGGCAACTGCTCCAGGGCCCGGGTGGAGTCCGTCAACCAGATGAACGAGGGCGTGAGCTACGCGCAGTCCAAACGCTATGTGGACGCCGTGCAAAGCCTCGAGCGGGCAACGGCGATCGACCCGACGAACGACCAGGCGTTCTACAACCTCGCACTCGTTCACATCGAGATGCGTTCGTTCGAGCGCGCCAAGCAGGATCTCCAGCAGGCGATCACGATCAACGGCGAGGTCGCCGGCTACTACGAGAAGCTCGGGACGGTCCTGATGCAGCTCGAAGACTGGAACGGTGCGAAGGAGGCCTTCGAGAAGGCGATCGAGATCGATCCGCAGCTCTTCAAGGCCTACTTCAAGCTGGCCCAGGTGCTGGAGCAGCTCGAAGACCCGCAGAACGCCTTGCGTCGTTATACCGAGTCGATCGAACACGGCCCCCGGTTCTTGGAGGCGTATTCGGCTCTCGGCCGGCTCTATGCGGACCTGGGCTACCTCGACGAGGCGGCGCAGGTGCTCAACAGCGGGCTCGAGGTCGCGATGCCTGGCACCGAGGAGGAGGCGAGCCTGCACCACCTGCTCGGGACCGTGTACCAGCAGCAGCGCAACTTCGACGAAGCGATTCGACATTTCCGGGCAGCCCTCGAGATCGTCCCGGGGATGCGCGATGCGCTCTTTTCGCTGGGCTGGACGTACGCGCTCGTCGACAACGACGAGGAGGCGCGCCGCTACCTCAAGAAGTTCGTGGATGTCGCTGGCGCCGACGCGCCGCCGCACTACCTGAAGGCCGCCCAGGACAAGCTCGGTGAGCTTTCGGTGAACTGAGTGGGGGGCGCTTTGACCCGCGGCCGTCCCCGCGCGCACAGCGCGCTTGTGGCGTGCGCTTCCTGCGCGGCCGCCTTCGTGTTGCAGTTTACGTCGAGGATTCGGAACCCGGCGCTTGCGCCGGTGGAGACGCGTGACCATGGCGAATGAGAACGAGAACGAGAACCTCGAGGCAGAGGCCCGCGAGGAAGAGGCCGCTGCCGCCGCTCCTAGGGAATTGACCGAGGAGGACCGTGCCCAGCTCGCCGAGCTCGACGAGCAGTTGGCGAAGTTCGAGTCGCAGAAGCGCTGGTCGGACGTGATCCGCACGATTCTTGCCAAGGCGGAGCTCGTGGTGGACCCGGAGGAGAAGCGCGAGCTCTACCGTCGGGCTGGGACGATGTACGTGGAGCGCTCGAGCAACCAGGCCGAGGCGATCAAGTGCTTCGAGAAGGTGCTCGAGCTGGAGCCGCACGACGCCGACGCCATCACGCGGCTCAAGGCGATGTACGAGAAGCGGCGCGATTGGGAGAAGCTCATCGCGACCATGGAGCGAGAGGCCGAGCTTCTCGAACCAGAGGACCGGCCGCTTCGTTACGTCGAGATGGCCGAGCTCGCGACTCAGCGGATCCGGAAGCCGGATATTTGTATCCGGCTCTGGGAGAAGGTGATCGAGTCGGAGCCGGGGCATCCGCAGGCGCTGGAGGCGCTGGCGCAACTCTACGAACGGAGTCGCCAGTGGGAGCCCCTAGCGGGCGTGCTCGAGATCCTGGTCGAGGCCGATCCCGATCCGAAGCTGCTCCAGAAGTTGGGGATGATCTACGCCGACAAGATCGGAGACGACGCAGGGGCCGTGCGGGCGTTTCGCCGCCTGCTCGAGATCAGCCCCGGCGACCGCCGCGCGTCCGAGCAGCTCAAGCGGCGCTACGTGGCGTTGAAGGCCTGGGACGAACTGGAGGAGTTCTACGCACAGTCCGAGAAGTGGGACGAGCTGATTCGCATTTTCGAGCGCGAGGCCGACGGTTCGGAGACCGCGCCGGAGGACCGGATTGCGCTGCTGTTCCGCGCGGCCCGACTGTGGATCGACAAGAAGGGCAAGCCTGAACGGGCGGCCCGGGCCTACGAGAAGATCCTCGATACGGACCCGGACAACCTCGCGGCTGCCGAAGCGCTCTCGCCCATCTACGAGGAGGCCGGTGACGCGCGTCGGCTCGCACCGGTGTACGAGGTTCGTCTCCGCCACGACATGGAGCCGGCGGCGCGGGTGGCGCTCCTTCGGGAGACGGGGATCCTGTACGAGGAGAAGCTGCGCCAGCCCGAGACGGCGTTCGCGAAGTACCTCGAAGCGTTCCTGGTCATGCCGGACCAGGAGGTCGTCCGAGAGGATGTCGAGCGCCTCGCCGAGGCCACCGGCGACTGGGACAAGGTCATCGAGGCCTACCGCACGGCCGTCGAGCAGGCGCCTACGGAGCACGACGCGATCGCGCTGCGGATGAGCCTTGGCGGTGTCCTCCAGAAGGTCGGGCGGGTCGAAGAGGCCATCGTCGAGTTCCGGAGCGTCTACGAGGCGCAGGGCGATCATGCGGGCGCGATCGCGGCGCTGGCCGATCTCTATGAGCAGACCGAGCGCTTTGCGGACCTGCTGGAGATCTTCGACCGCCGCATGGAGCTCGAGAACGATCCGGAACGGCGCCGGGAGATTGCGTACCGCCGGGCAGCGCTGATCGAGGAGCGCCTCGGCGACGCCGCCGGGGCGATCGAGGCCTACAACGACATCCTTGGCGAATACGGTTTTTCAGAGGTCGAGGCGTTCCGGGCGCTGGACCGGCTATACGAAGCCGAGGGGCGCTGGCAAGACTTGGCCGACACCCTCGAAAAGCGCATCGAGCTCTCGGAGTCGCACGAGGAGATGGCGGCCCACAAGTATCGGCTGGGCCGTGTTCTCGAGGAGCACTTGGGCGACAAGCCGCGCGCCGTCGAGCTCTACCGCGAGGTTCTCACGATTCTTCCAGAGCACGAGGGGGCGCGGGCCGCCCTCGAAGGGCTGCTCGCGGATCCGGAGGTGCGGGTTTCGGCGGCGCGGATCCTCGAGCCGGTCTACGAGATGCAGGGTGCATGGGAGCCGCTGATCCGCGCGCTGCGTGTTCTTCACGACGGCTCGGACGAGCCCGATGAGCGGCTCCGCCTGCTGTCGAAGATCGGCGAGGTCTACGGATCTCAGCTCGAGGATGCCGACAAGGCGTTCGAGGCCTACGCCGAGGCGTTGACGGAGCGGCCCGACAGCGAGGAAACCCTGGCGCGGCTCGAGATGATCGCCGTCTCGGAGGAGCGTTTCCCTCAGCTCGTGGAGCTCCTGGGCCGTCTGGCAGCCACCATCGACGATCCGGAGCTGCGCCGCGCGCTCTGGATGAAGAGCGCGGTCATCTACGACACGCAGCTGTCGGACGTGGACGGCGCCGTGGCCGCCTATCGCAAAGTGCTCGACGACGATCCTGGGGACCAGGAAGTGCTCCTCGCCCTCGATGCGCTCTTCCGGCGTACCGAGCGCTGGGCGGACCTCGTCGGGGTTTTGCGGCGTCGGGTCGAGCAGACGATGGACCCTGCCGAGAAGGAGGAGCTCCTTCTGCAGATGGCACAGATCCAGGATCAGTTCCTCGGGGAGCCGTCGCAGGCCATCGCCACCTACAAGGAGATCCTCGAGGTCGATCCCACGAGCCAGCGCGCTCTGACCGCCCTCGACGACCTCTTTGGCCGCCAGGAGATGTGGGTCGAGCTCGCTGACAACGTGGGGCGGCGTCTGGAGCTTGCGACCGAGGAGGACGAACAGATCGAGCTCATGCTGCGGCTCGCGGAGCTTCGCGAGACGCGGATGGGGGCGACCGACGCCGCGATCGAGATTTACCGGGAGGTGCTCGACCGGCAGCCGGAGAACAGTGCGGCCTTGGCGCACCTCGAACGGCTCCTGGAGGTGCCGGACCATCAGCTGCTGATCGCCGAGATCCTCGAGCCGCTGTATCGCGACCAGCAGCAAGTACCCAAGCTGATCCGTGTGCACGAGATCCAGGCGGCGCACGCGAGCAGCCCCGAGCGCCGTGTGGAGCTCCTGCATCGCATGGCCGAGCTCTACGAGGTGGCCCTCGACGACTACCATTCGGCGTTCCAGTGTTATGCGCGGGCGCTCGCCGAGGACCCGGCGTCCGTCGCGACTCAGGAGCAGCTCGAACGCCTCAGCCCCGTCATTGGCGACGCCGAGCAGCTCGCCAAGACCTACGAGCAGCAGGTCGAGGACCTCGACGACCCGATGCTCGCCGCGAGCTTGCACGCGAAGGTTGCTCAGATCCGCGAGCTCCAGCTGGGTGACCACGAAGGGGCGATCGCCCACTACCGCAAGGTCCTCGAGCTCGACGAGCACAACCTGGAGGCGGCGACGGCTCTCGAGCGCCTCTTCCAGCTCGCCGAGCGCTACGAAGACCTCGCTCAGATCTATCTCACGAAGGCGACGATCCTCCCATCGCCGGACGAGCAGAAGGAGTACCTGTACCGCGCGGCGACCATCTATGAGGAGCTCCTCGAGCGTCCGCAGGACGCCATCGGGGTGTACCAACGCGCGCTGGAGATCGACCCCGAAGACCTCCAGTCCCTGGACAAGCTGATCGAGCTCTATCTGCGCTTGGAGCAGTGGGAGAAGCTGCTCGAGGTCTACACACAGAAGGCCGATATCGTCGTCGACCCCGACGAGAAGAAGCGCCTCTACGCCGAGGTCGGCGCGGTGTACGAGCGCGAGCTCACCGATCACGACAAGGCGATCGACAGTTATCAGCGCATCCTCGAGATCGACCCGGGCGACATCACGGCCCTGCAGCGGCTCGACGCCCTCTATCAGGCGACGGAGAACTGGGAGGAACTGCTCAGCGTTCTCGAGCGTCTGGCGGATCTCGTGAGCGATCCGGCGGAGGTGTTGTCCTACCGCTATCGCATCGCCGACCTCTGGCATCACCGCCTCGGCGACCCGCTCAGGGCGGTGGAGATCTACCGCGACATCCTCGAGCTCATGCCGGACCATGAGCCCACGTTGAACGCTCTGGAGTCAATGGTTTCGGCGAACGTCGAGCCCCTCGCGGCGGCCGGCGTGCTCGAGCCGATCTACCGGCAGATGGGCGAGTGGCCCAAGCTCGTTCGGGTCCACGAGGTCCAGGTTGCGCACGAGGAGGATCCGCTCCGCAAGGTCGATCTCCTCCACCAGATCGCGGAGCTGCATCAGACGCGTCTCGACGACCCGGTGGCGGCCTTCGAGGCCTTCGCCCGCTCCCTCCCCCTCGACAACCGCCACGAGCAGACGCTGCTTTCCCTCGAGTCGCTCGCAGAGCTGACCGACAAGTGGGAGGAGCTCACCCGCCTGTACGATCGTGAGATCGAGCGTATCCGGGAGGAGCAGCCCGATGAGGTCATCGATCTGGCGCTCCGTACGGCCCAGATCTACGCGGTTCACGTGGGGAACGTGGATGCGGCGATCGAGCGCTACAAGATCGTGGTCGAGGCCGACCCGGCCCACCGCGACGCGATCACGGCGCTCGATCAGCTCTACGAGACGTCCGAGCGCTGGGAAGACCTCGCGGGCATTCTCCAGAAGGAGATCGAGGTCGCCGGCAGCCCTGACGAGGTGTTGAGCCTCCAGTTCAGGTTGGGGCGCGTGTATCAGGAGCATCTTGGGCAGGTCGACGCAGCGATCGAGCAGTACCGGGAGATCCTCGCGGCTGCACCGGAGCACACCCCGGCCCTCGGCGCGCTCGAGATGCTCTTCGCGGAGGGCGTCAAGCCGCTCCAGATCGGCGAGATCCTCGAGCCGCTCTACCGGATGCAGGAGGCCTGGGACCGGCTGCTCAACGTTCACGAGTACCAGCTCAACTATCAGGAGGACCCCATCGAGCGGGTCTCGATGATGCACCGCATCGCCGAGATCGCCGAGGAGCGGGCAAACGACCACGAGCGGGCGTTTCTATGGGTGCAGCGCGCGCTCCTGGAGGACCCCGCCCACGATCACTCGCTCAGTGAGGCCGAGCGCCTCGGCTCGCTCCTCGATGGGTGGGCGCAGCTCGCCAACACCTACGCGGACACCCTCGGGGCGACCGAGGTGCCGGAGCACAAGGTGCACATCGGCAAGCGCCTCGCCCGAGTCTACGAGGAGGAGCTCGGTGACGTCGCCCGCGCCGAGGAGACGTACCGCTACGTGCTCGGGGTGGACGAGCGGGACGAGGAGACGCTCGAAGCGCTCGACCGAATCTACGTCGAGCACGGGGCACACGACTCGCTGGCGGCCGTGCTCCGAAAGCGAATCGCGGCCACGGACATCCCTGCCGATCTCGTGGACCTGCACTTTCGTCTGGGGCGGGTGCTCGAGAACGACCTCGGTCAGACCGAGGCCGCGATCGAGGTTTACAATCGCGTCCTTGGCGAACTGGAGCCTGAGCACGCCGAATCGATCAAGGCGGTGCAGGAGATCTACACTCGCCAGCAAGCCTGGCCGGCGCTCTACGAGGCCTTCGAGAAGGAGCTCGATGTCGTCTTCGGCGATACGAATCAGGCGGACATCCTGGCGAAGATGGCGCGGCTCTCGTCGGAGCAACTCGGGGACCGGGAGCGGGCCATCGAGCTCTGGAAGCGTGTGCTGGATCTCCGGGGCGAAGACCCCGAAGCCCTGAATGCGCTCGGAAACATCTACGCCGAGCAGGAGAACTGGGCGGAGCTGGTGGAGGTCCTCGAGCGCGAGGTGTCGATCGCCGAGTCCGATGCGCTGCGGGTGGCGATTTACGCGGACCTCGGCCGTATCTGGTACGAGAAGCTCGGGCGGGTGCGCAACGCGCTCGACAATTGGGAGCGTGTGCTCGACATCGAGCCGGGCAACACGGCGGCGCTTTTCTACATCGCCGAGATCCATCGCGCCGGACAACAGCACCACGAGCTCGTCGACACCCTGCATCGGATTCTCGAGGTGGGCGCTGCGACCCTCGAGGACGCGCAGATCGAGAGCGTCTACATGCAGCTCGGCCACCTCTACACGGTGGAGCTCGAGCAGCCCCTCGACGCCGTCGACGCCTACAACAAAGCCCTGGAGGTAAACCCGCACAACTTCGCCGCGCTCGACGCGCTGGAGCACATCCACCGTGCCGAGGAGATGTGGGAAGACGTCGTCACGGTGATGGAGAAGCGCGCGGATGCCCTCGAGGATCCGGACAAGAAGATCGAACAGCTCCTCGCCGTCGCCCGGGTTTGGGCCGAGCAGCTCGAAAGCCCCGACGGAGGGACCGCTGCGTACCAGCGCATCCTCGAGATCGAGCCCGCGCAGCCCTACGCCTTCGAGCAGCTCGAGCGCTTGCACACCGAGGCGGGGCGCTGGGAAGAGCTGATCGACATGTATGTCACGCGGGTCGAGTCGACGGAGGACGTCGAGGAATCCGTTCGGCTTCTGGGCAAGGTCGCCAAGGTCTACGAGGAGCACCTCGACGACAAGGAGAACGCCTGGGACGCGTTGCAGGTGGCGTGGTCGATCGACGTTCATGACGCGACCACCTTCGAGGAGCTGACGCGCCTGACGCGGCTCACGAGCAAGTGGAACGAGCTGCTGACGGCGGCCAACGCCGCGCTCCAGGAGGCGGAGGATCAGGAGACGAAGGTTCGCCTCTGCCTCCAGTGCGCGAAGTGGTACGGCCAGGAGCTCGATCGTCCCGATTACGCGCTTCCTTACTACCAGCAGGTGCAGGCGGTCGATCCGGCGAACGTGCACTTGATGCTCTCGATGGCGGAGCTCTACGAGAAGACCCAGCAGTGGGATCTGCTCGCTCAAACCTTCGCGCAGATCGTCACGTCCACGGACGATGTGGAGATTCAGGCCGACACCTATGTGCGCATGGGCGAGCTGGCCGCGACCCACCTCGGTCGCCCGGAACAGGCGGTGGGGTACTACGAGAAGGCGCTCGAGGCCTCGCCGGTGCACGTACCGGCGATCGAGGCGCTCGAAACCATCTACACCGAGCAGGAGCGCTGGGACCGCCTCATCGAGATCCTTGAAGGCAAGACCCAGGCTCTCGAAAACCCCGACGAGGTGGTGGCGGCACGGCTCAAGCTGGCCGAGGCCTACGAGGACAGGCTCGGGGACGTCGACAAGGCGATCGAGGCATATCGACAGGTCCTGGCGGCCGACGAGCTCAACCTGGCAGCGCTCAAGGGGCTCGAGCGACTCTATGCCCGGACGAGCCGCTGGCAGGATCTGCTGCAGGTGCTCGAGACCCAGTTCGACGTCGTCCAGACGGAGAAGGAACGAATCCAGATCCTCATGCAGCTCGCGGGCATGTGGGAGGAGGAGTTCATCAAGCCGGAGAAGGCCGCCGAGCGTCTGGAGCAGGTGCTCGAGATCGACCCCATGCACGTCGATGCGTTGAACGGTCTCGCTCGTATCTACCGCGGGATGCAGAAGTGGGACGAGCTGATCGACACCTACGAGCGGCACATCGCAGCGACGCCCGACCGCAGTGAGCGGATCCGCATCTTCAAGGCCTTGGGGCAGACCTACATCGCGGACCTCGACGACGCGGACCGCGCCGTCGACGCGTACCTGAACGTTCTCTCCATCGACGAGGACGATGTCGAGGCCCTCGACGCGTTGACGCGGATCTACGACAAGCGCGGGGATCATGCCTCCGCTCTCGAGATGATGGAGCAGCTCGCGCGGCTCGTGCAGGATCCCCAGCAGCAGGTGGACCTGCTCTATCGTGCGGGGCGCATCCTGGACGAGGAGCTCGGCGACCGGGTGTCGGCTCTCGACAAGTACCAGATGGCTCTGGACCTCGAGCCGGGGCATCTCCCGTCCTTGGCCGCGATGCGGGCCATCCAGGTCGACGCGGGGGACTGGCTCGCGGCGGCGAAGCTGCTCGAGCAGGAGGCGAGCTACCAGCAGAGCCCGCGCCGTGTTGCGGAGCTGCTCGTCGAGCTCGGTCGTATCTACGACGAGCGGCTCGAAGAGCGCGACAAGGCGATCGATCGCTGGGAGCAGGCGCTCAAGCAGGACCCCGACAACGAGGACGCGGCGCTGCCGTTGGTCGAGGAGTATCTCGGCAAGGAACGCTACGAGGAGGCGTTTCCGCTCCTCGAGATGTTGGTGAAGCGCTCAGGCAAGCGCGAGCCCGAGGAGCAACATCGCCTGGCCTTCATGCTCGGTGAGACCGCGATGCACCTGGGGCGGACCGAGGAGGCCATCAGGGCCTTCGAGAAGGCCTATCAGCTCGACTCGACGCACCTGCCGACCCTCCTTGGCGTCGCCGGCGCCTACTACGCCGCCCAACAATGGGACAAGGCGTTCAAGTTCTATCAGATGTTGCTGGTGCATCACCGCGACGCCCTGGCGCCCGACGAGATCACCGACATCTTCTACCGACTCGGCGTCATCAAGCGCGAGCAGGGCGAGCGTCGCAAGGCGCTGAACATGTTCGACAAGGCCCTCGAAGAGGACCCGCATCATCGGCCGACTCTGGAGGCCATCGTCGGTCTCTACGAGGCGCAGGGGGAGTGGCAGCAAGTCATCCACTTCAAGCAGCAGATCCTCGAGGCCGTCGACGACCTCGGGGAACGCTTCAAGCTCCTCGACGAGATCGGGACGCTCTGGAAGGAGAAAGTCGGCCATCCGCAGAAGGCGATCGAGGCGTGGTCGGAGGCGTCGGATATCGAGCCGGAGCATCACGTCATGCTCCACAAGCTCTTGGGTGCCTACCAGGAGACCCGGCAGTGGGATCGCGCGATTCAGGTCATCGATCAGATCTCGAGTCTCGAGTCACGCCCCGACCGCCGCGCAAAATATGCCTACACGATCGCCGTCATCCTCCGCGACGAGCTCAAGGACGTGGACGCCGCCCTTGCGAAGTTCAACGAGGCTCTCGACATCGATCCCGACCAACTCAAGGCCTTCGAGGCGATCAACAAGATCCTGACCGCCAAGAAAGACTGGAAGGGCCTCGAGCGTGCTTACCGCAAGATGATCCACCGGATCATCCAGGAGCCCGGTCGCGAGGATCTCAAGCACCGCCTCTTCTACACCCTCGGCATCATTTACCGAGACCGGCAACGGAACTTCGAGGCTGCCGCCGAAGCGTTCCGGACGGCGGCGTCCTTGAAGCCCGACGACCCGCAGCAGCACCAGATCCTGGCCGAGCTTTACGCCATGATGCCGGACAAGACGGCCCAGGCGATCGAGGAGCACCAGTGGCTGCTGCGCCACGATCCCTACCGGGTGGACTCCTACCGCGCGCTCTACAAGCTCTACTTCGACGCCCGCGCTTACGACAAGGCGTGGTGCTTGGCGGCGACTCTCACCTTCCTCAAGAAGGCCGACGCCGAGCAGCAGCAGTTCTTTACGCAGTACCGGCCGCAGGGGCCCATTCGCCCGCGTGGTCGCGTTGAGCGAAACCTCTGGTTCAGCGAACTGCTTCACCCGGAGGAAGATCGTTACGTCAGCAAGATCATGGAGCTGACCGCCCCGGCCGTGCTGCAGGTCAAGCAGGTCTCCGACAAGGCGCTGAACATCCACAGGCTCAAGCCAGTGGATCCGGCGAGCTCGACGGTCACTTTCGCGCGTACCTTCGGGTTCGTGTTGCAGGTGCTGAACATCCCGATACAGCCTCGGCTGTATCTGCAGCAGCAGACCCCCGGAGGGCTTGCCCATCTGCCGGGTTCCAACCCGCCGGCGGTCATCGCGGGTTCGACGCTGCTCAGCGGCTACAGTCCGCAGGACCTGATGTTCGTCATCGGTCGCTTCCTGACGTACTACCTCGGCGAACACTTCATCCGTACACTCTTGAGCTCGCATACGGAGCTGCGGATGTTGCTGCTCGCTGCGTTGCGTATGTCGGGGGTGGCCCCGGCGGATCCGCAGGTCGATCAGTGGGTCCAGCAGATCGGGCCACACATGACTCCTGCGCAGACCGATGGTTTGCGCGCGGTCTGCCGCAAGTTCGTCGATGAACAGGGCGGCCGTGCCGACATCAAGCGTTGGATGCAGACCGTGGAGCTTTCGGCGGTGCGTGCGGGCTTCCTGGTCTGCAACGATCTCGAGGTTGCGGCGCGGATGATTCATGCCATCCCGCCGGAAGGCTCAGTGGACTTGCCGCCCAAGGACAAGCTCAAGGAGCTGGTGCTCTTCAGCGTGTCGGAGAGCTACTTCAAGCTCCGCGAGGCGCTGGGGATCCAGATTCAGGTTTGACGTGCGGGCCCTGCTCTTGGTGGGCGCAGCGCTCCTCTCGGGGTGTGGAGGGGCGCCGGCCCACCCCGAGTCGCCTCTGCAGGGATACGCGCAGGGCGAGCATGTCTTCGGGGCGATGCGTGCGCAGCCCGTCCTCTGGCTGCCTCAGCACGAGACGACCGAGGAGCTCCTCGTGGAGCTCCAGTCGACGATCGCGCAGTACGCGGGCCAAGCGGAAGTCGCCCTCCAGGGATACCAGCGGGCCGAGGGGCAGCCGTGGCGCTTGCGGGCGTTGATTCGCGCCGTCGAGGCCTATCTTTTTGCCGCTGAGGTCGTGCGTGAGACGCGCATCATGCTCCCGCTCGACGTGCGGGAGCGGATGAGGGCGGCGCCCCAGGATGCGGAGGCTGTCGAGACGGAGTTCCGCGCCCAGGTGCAGTTGGTGCTCCAACAGACAGCCCGGCGGCTCCGGTGTCGGGCGCAGCGGCTTCTGGCGGAGCTCTTGCCGGGGCGGCGGGAGGGCGGCGATCCCGACGACCTGCGTACCGTGGAGCGCTTGCGGGCCGAGTTGACCGGAGCCTGCGAGGGTTGAGCCCGAGGAAGGCTTCGAAAAAAAGTGAGCCCGGCGACGGGGCGACGTCGCCGGGCTCGGGACCGCTCCGTTGCGGGGCGACGCAACATGGGGAGCGGGCACACGTCCCGGGAGGGGGGACGGGTCGTTCTGTGCGGGATCAGCCGAAGTCGAAGTCGAGCTCTCTCGGCTCGTCGTCTTCGAGCGAGTCGTCCGTGCCAGGGTTGAACCGGGCGTCGGCGTAGAGGTCGTCGAGGGACCAGCCGGCCTTCATCGGCCCGAGCTCTTCGCGCTGGAATTCGGCCAACGATCGGTAGAAACGGGGACCACGACGTCGAGACATTTTCCGAAGCTCCTCTCCACCCAAGGCGTGTGCTTCGAACACCCACCTTGTCCTACATTTGGCGACACCCTACCACCCTCCTGGAGGGGGACAAGAAAACGGATCGTCGGCGCGCGAATGAGGCGTGGTCGTACTCGACGGAGCGGGGAGCAGGTGGTAACACCTGGCGACTCATGGGGCGGGTGTTTGCGATCGCGAACCAGAAGGGCGGGGTGGGGAAGACCACCACGGCGGTAAACCTCGCCGCCAGTTTGGCTGTGGCCGAGCAGAGGGTGCTGCTGATCGATCTCGACCCGCAGGGCAATGCATCGACCGGCGTGGGGATCGCGCCGGGCAGCACCGAGGGGGGCACCTACCGGGTCCTCCTCGAGGAGAGCACGCTCGCCGCGGAGGCCGTGGAGACGGCGATGCCCCTGCTGAGCGTGGTTCCCTCGAGCCAGGACCTCGTGGCCATCGAGCGCGAGCTCGTCGACGCCGACGATCAGGCGCTTCGCCTTCGGCGGGCCCTGGACACGCTTGCCGACGAGTACGACTATGTGATCATCGACTGCCCGCCGTCGCTGGGCGTACTGACGATCAACGCCCTGACGGCGGCCGACCACGTCTTGGTGCCGCTGCAGTGCGAGTACTACGCTTTGGAGGGGCTCTCGCAGCTCGTGGGTACCATCGAGCGGGTGAAGGGCTCGCTAAACCCGGCGCTGAGCCTCCATGGGGTGCTCCTGACGATGTTCGACCGGCGCAACAACCTCGCGAACGAGGTCGCCGAGGAGGTGCGCAAGCACTTCCGGGTGTTCAAGGCGGTCATTCCGCGGAACGTTCGTCTCGCAGAGGCGCCTTCGCACGGGCTCCCGGTGATCCTCTACGATGCATCGAGCCGTGGCTCCTACTGCTATCTGAACTTGGCGCGAGAGATCCTCGACGACTTCGATGAGAGCGCAGCGGCCTGATGAGCGCGAAGAAGAAGCGCTTGGGGCGGGGGCTCGATGGGCTCCTTCCGGCGGCCCCTCCGAAGTCCACGGCGGGCGCTGCGACCGCGCGTATCGAGGAGCTTCATCCCAACCGCGAGCAGCCTCGGCGCCGTTTCGACGACGCCGCGCTCGACGAATTGGCGGCGAGCATTCGCGAGCACGGTGTCCTCGAGCCGATCCTCGTTCGTAAGCGGCGCGGCGGCGGGTTCGAGATCATCGCGGGCGAGCGGCGGTGGCGTGCTTCCCAGCGGGCGGGGCTCAAGGAGGTTCCCGTCTTCGTGCGGGAGCTGTCGGACGCCGCCGCCTTCGAGGCGGCGCTCGTGGAGAACCTGCAGCGTGAGGACCTCAACCCGATCGAGACCGCACGGGCCTTCCAGCGCCTCATCGACGAGTTCGGGCACACGCAGGAGCAGGTGGCCGAGCGTGTCGGCAAGGACCGCTCGTCCGTGAGCAACGCGCTCCGGTTGCTCAAGCTCCCCGACGAGGTCCTGGACATGCTGGAGGAGGGTCGCCTCACCGAAGGTCACGGCCGGGCGCTCCTGATGGCGCCCGATCCGTCGACGATGGTCCGCCTCGCCCGCCAGGCGGCGGCCCAGAAGCTGAGCGTCCGCGAGGTCGAGCGTCGTTCCCGGGGCGCGAAGTCCACGGCGGGGGCCAAGCAGGGGGCGGTCAAGAGCCCGAACGTCAAGGACCTCGAGCGCCGGCTCTCAGAGGCCCTCGGCACCCCGGTGATCGTCGAGCCGAAGCGAGGCGAAAAGGGGGCTCTGCGGATCCCCTATCACTCTTACGATCAGCTCGACCAGATCATCGCGACACTCACCGCGCGGCGCTGACAGCCGAGCCAGGGCTCGCGCCTCCCGGCGTCGCCACGGGAGCTTGGGGCTGCGCCGTCGCCGTCGGATCAGCTGTGCACCGTGGGCCCGATGTAGCCGTTGGACATCGCCCAGAGCAGTAGGAAGGCACAGCCCAGGGTTACGGCGCACAGGACGATGAGCTTGGGGGCTGTCCACGTGGCCTCCTCGCGCTCGATGCGCTCGCGTTCGGCTTCGGTCACCGGGATGTTGATGTAGGTGTCGGCCATCGAGGCGAGTGCTACCCGGCGGCAGGCAGAGGGTCAAGGTCCGTCGGTCGGTGCCGGCGCTCGCCACGCCGTCGCGTGGGTGTCAGGTTCGTGGACAGCGTGCGCGCGCGGACCGAGCAGGAGACGAGCAACGAGCGGAGCCGGCGGCGCATCCTGCGCGGCTCGTTGCTGTGGGGGATCGGGCGCTTCGGGGCGCCTCTGGTCGCGGGGGTGGTCCTGCACACGGGCTTCAACATCCTCGACCTCTACATGATCAGCCGGCTGCCCGAGGGCACTCAGGCCCTCGCGGCCTTGGGCATCTGCGACATGATGACGGCCGTCGCCACGATCCTCAGCAACGGCGTCTCGACCGCTTCGGTCGCCCTGATCGCGCGCTCCTTGGGCGCTCGTGATCTACGGGGAGTGCGACGTATCGCGTGGCAGTCGCTGTGGCTCGTGGGGGGGCTGTCGTTGCTCTTTGGTCTGGTGGGAGTCGTCGGGAGTGAGTGGCTGGTGCGCGATGTCATGGGCACGCGCGGTGAGGCCGCGGACATTGCCGGGCCTTACCTCCAGGTGATGCTGGGGGGAAGCTTCTCGATCTTTCTGCTCCTGCAGCTCGTCGCGATCTTGCGTGGGCTGGGTCACGCGAAGACCGCGGCCTCCCTGCTCGTGGGGGGCAACGCCCTGAACATCCTGCTCAACGTGCTGCTGATCTACGGTTCAGGGCCGGCGCCGCCGATCTTTGCGTGGGGTGGGCCGCTTGCCGCTGCGCTGGGCATTCCGAGGATGGGAGCGCTCGGCGCTGCGTGGGCGACGCTCCTTGCGCGCACCGTCCCGGTGGCGGTGGGTTTGTGGATCCTCGCCCGCCGGCGGGGCGGCCCCCGCTTTCACCCGGTGTACCTGCGCCCCTTCGGCGCCGAGCTTCGGGCGCTGTGGCGGCTCGGCTGGCCTTCGAGCGCGCAGCTCGTGTTGCGCGTGGGGGCGGTCCTCTTCGTGCTGGCTCTTCTCAACGCAGCCTATACGAGCGCGACGGACCCGACCGTGCTCACAGCCTTCTCGATCTGCCTGCGTCTGGAGACGATGATCCTCTTCGTCGGCATGGGCTGGGGGGCGGCCGCCTCGACCTTCGTGGCGACGAGCCTCGGGGCTCGCTCGCTCGGGCGCGCTCGCCGCTCCGGGTGGGTGGCCGCTGGGCTGTGCGCGGCCCTCAGCTTCGGCTTGGGCGTGCTCTACGTGCGTGAGGGCGCCGCCATCGTCGGGTTCTTCGATTCGGATCCGCGGGTCGTCGCTGTCGGGCAGGAGTACTTCGGAGCGGTCGCTTGGACCTATGCGCTGCTGGGGGCAGGGGTCGTTCTCTCGCAGGCCATGGCGGGCGCCGGGGCCACGCTGCAGAGCCTCGTGCTGGACGCGGTGGTGCTGCTGCTGGGGGTGCTCCCGGCCGCGTACCTGGTGACCCGGGTGCTGATGCTGCCCCGAGGGGCGCTGTGGTGGGTGCTCGCGGCGGGCAATGGGGTTGGCGCGCTCGCCTTCGCGGCCTACTACGCGTGGGGGGCGTGGTGGCCCGAAGGGGAGGCGAGCCAGACTTCGGACCTGCGGGCTGTTGCGGGCGAGGGGCCGATGCCCTAGGTCGATACGTACCTATGGCTGTCGAGCGCCTGAACAAGAAGGGGATCGAGGCGATGCGTGCGTCTTGCCAGCTGGCGGCGCGTACGCTGGTGATGGTGGGCGAGCACGTCCGCCCCGGCATCACCACGGACGAGATCAACACCTTGGTCCACGAGTTCATCGTCGCGCACGACGCGCATCCGTCGCCCCTTGGCTACCGCGGTTATCCCAAGAGCGTGTGCACGAGTGTCAACGAGTGCGTCTGTCACGGCATCCCCGGCGACTACGCCTTGAAGGACGGCGACATCGTCAACGTCGACGTGACGACCTACCTGCCCAAGAAGCATGGCTGGCACGGCGACACGAGCGTCACCTTCTACGTGGGGCAGCCCAGCGAGGACGCGAAGCGGGTCGTCGAGACGGCCCGTCGTGCCCTCGAGGTCGGCATCGAGCAGGTTCGGCACGGGGCGCGCCTCTGGGACATCGGCGCGGCGATTCAGGAGTTCGCCGAAGGCCGCGGTTGCAGCGTGGTCCGCGACTACGTGGGCCATGGCGTGGGGCGCGAGTTCCACGCGGCGCCGCAGGTGCCGCACTACCTTCCGGACAAGCGCCCGGGCATGTTCCTTGGCGACATGCGCAACATCCGCCTCAAGGAAGGGATGGTCTTTACCATCGAGCCGATGATCAACCTCGGGACCCACGCCTGCGAGTTGCAGGACGACGACTGGACGGTGCTGACGGCGGACCGGAAGCTCTCGGCGCAGTTCGAGCACACGATCCTCGTGACACACGCCGGCGCCGAGGTGCTGACGGTGCGCACCGAGGTGGTCAAGCACTGCGAGGATGTGCCGTGGGCCGATGTGGGTCCGCTCTCGGCCCCGGCAGCCTGGGAGGCGCGCCAGACGCCTGGCGAGGGCTCAGTCGTCGTCCGGTAGCCAGCGCACGAAGACCTCGTCGGCGATGACCTCGACAGAGACCGGGTCGAGGTGTGCTCCCTGGCAGGGGCCCTCGACGCAGCGACCGTCGCTCAGGCGATAGCGGGCGCCGTGGGTGCCACAGAAGAGGTGCGTGCGCTCGTCGTCGAAGAACTCGCCGGTGCCTCCGTCCAGGGGGATGGGCAGATGCTTGCAGACGTTGAGGTAGGCTCGGACGTGTCCGGATTCGTCGAGGGCGACCACGCACTGCAGCGGCAGTCCGTAGCGATCCTTGCCCAGGGAGAGGGCGATGGCCTGGCCGGGCTCGAGATCGGTGAGCGCGCAGACGTGGACCCGTCCGTTCATGGGGCTCCGTTGGGTTCGCACCAGACCTTGGTTGCAGGCACGGACGCGAGCTGGAGGTCCCCAGCAAGGATGGCGGCGGTCAAGCGCCCTCCGTACACGCAGCCCGTGTCGATACCGAGGGCGTGGGGGTGGCGCTGGAGCCCTCGGACGGCGTCGTGGCCGAACACGATGAACTCTGGGCCGGGCCAGAGGCTCGCCCAAGGGCGCCCCTCGAGGCGGCGCGACGGGCGACCGTCGGGTCGGATGCTGCGCAGGTTCATCAGGTCCTTCGGTCGTTGGGCGTCCAGCGGGCGGTCCGGGACGACGCCGGCGTGGACCACGACGACGTCGCCGCGATCGAG
>Ga0256832_1001024_pt1 | contig 18714 bp, 15 predicted proteins | sample 134614metaG_FD_190534 | JGI IMG/M metagenome (GOLD analysis project Ga0256832, IMG submission 190534) | Hydrothermal vent microbial communities from Lau Basin, Pacific Ocean - 134-614 | ecosystem: Environmental > Aquatic > Marine > Hydrothermal vents | place: Pacific Ocean: Lau Basin | collected...
CTCTCTATTACTGCATTACTACCCCCCCTCTTCCGCGTTTACTCCGTTATTTATGCCATCCCCGAATATCATAGGGTCCTGTCATACCAGGATGATTAAAAGGGGTATACCAGGCACCCTGATTCTCCAGAAAATGAAGACTCGCTGGATAAGGCGGTACAACACCATGTAATGCCCTGGCGTACCATTCAGCATCTTTTTTAAACTCTTTGATTACTGGCGCACCCTCGGGTCGCTGATCCGGTTTCACTCCGGCAATGGGATAGGCTGAAACCCCGGTTATTAACAAGACAGAGCTTGCACAAAGCAAGCCTTTAATGATTAAGTTTTGCATATTTTCCTCCATTTTCTGTTACAGTTTTTTTGCTACATGATTTTTCATTTGTGTCTTCAATACACTTTGAATGCAAAAAATATACCAGGAATAGTTCAACAGAAGAATAAAGACATATAAAAAGCTCAATCTATGCCTTTCTGCGCAACGACTTATGCTTCGGGCAGGAATTTCTGAAGGATACCGAGATCCAACGAATTGTTGTTTCTTTATCCCGGTTGAAAGGATATGCTAATTACTCTTTTGAAAAATGATGCTAAGCATGCCAGCTTGTCAGTCAATTATGCTACAACAAATATACCACTGGATAGAGAGTAAGCTAAACCGCAAATATATTTTGGGTATGGCGTCCGGTTTATTGGTTATCTCGGTTCTTTTTGCGATTCTGTTTATCAGCATGTATCAAAAGCAGTTGACGACTGAGCGCGCCAATACCTCCCTTCATCTTAACAAGCTGCTGCAAACCTCGCTTGAAAACTCCATGTTAAAGCGCGATCTTGATGGTCTGCGGGATATTCTCAGACGCTTTGGGCAGCAGGATGAAATTCAGCGCGTAATGATTTTTAATCCCCAGGGAACGGTGCGCTTTTCATCTGAAAAAAAGTTTCTTGGTCATGTCGATCAGCAAATAGGAAGCACCACAAAAGACAAAACCGTTTTTATTAAATCTGATGAAACCGGAGAAGTACTCAGAAGTATCAACCCGATTCACAATAAAAAGGAATGTGGAGTGTGTCACGGTGACAGCAACAAAACACCCATTAACGGGGTGTTGGTTGTAGATTTTGATGCCAGCACGCTGCGCAAACACGCCAGAGATACAACCCTTGCCTTAATGGGTGCGGGTTCAACCGTTATGTTGATAACACTCTTCGGTGGCTGGTGGTTTATGGGTCAGTTTGTTTTAAAACCAGTAAAGAAATTATTACGCGCCCAGGAAAAGTTTACCTCTGGCGACCTGCAGGCGCGCGTTCACCTAACCGGGAATGATGAAATCTCACAGCTTGGGGAGTCATTTAACAATATGGTTCAAACCATTGAGACACAGTGGAATACCATCAACAAGCGTCAGCAGTTTTTACAATCATTAATTGACGGGATTCCCGACGGCATTCGGGTTCTGGATCAGGATTATAATATCCTGCTTTATAACAAGGCTTATGCCGAACAGGTTACAGGAAACCCTGAAAGTATTATTACGCATAAATGTTACGCAGTTCATCAGCGTGACAAGCCTTGCATCCCTACCATGGAAACCTGCCCTTTATTTGAGATAAAAGAACATGCCCAGGCAGTCAAGGCGGTTCATCATCATTTCAATATTCAGGAATATGAAACACAGTCGGTAGAAATTTTTGCCGCACCTGTTTTCGCCGCAGATGAACTGGGAAAGCAACCCATTATTATCGAAGTGATTCGTGATCTTGCAAAATCAGTCGATTATTCACAGGAACAGCGACTGACTGCACTCGGTATGCTGGCATCCGGAGTCGCGCATGAAATTCACAATCCACTGGGTTCCATACAAATTGCCTTTCAGTCAATCAATCAACTGATTGACTCTGATGAACCCATTCTTGAGCAGTTAAAATATTATATCCAGTTGATTGAAGGCGAGATTGACAAATGCGTTGATATCACCGGTCGTTTACTAAAACTTGGAAACCTGCCTGACACTCATCTACAACCAATTAACGTCAATACGGTCATCTCTGAAACAAGTTCCTTGCTTCAGTGGGAGGCAGCTTCAAAAAATATCAGGATGAATCTCGAATTAATGCATCAAAATGACGCTAATCAGGCACAACTAAGGGTTATGGCGACCGATAATGAGTTTCGCATGATGATACTTAATCTCATTCAGAATGCCTATCATGCCATGCCAGATGGAGGTGACCTGTATATTCGCGTGCAGACAACCGAGCAAAACAAATACATTTTGATCATAATAGAAGATACCGGCGTTGGTATCTCAAAAGAGATGCAGAAGAGGATTTTTGATCCCTTTTTTAGCCATCGCTCAGATAATCAAAAAGGCACGGGGCTGGGGCTTTCCATAGCCCAGGCAATCGTAAAGCGTTTTAGCGGCAGTATTACGGTATCGAGTGAACTTGGTAAAGGTTCTGTTTTTACCATAAAATTACCTAACGCAGACACTTGATTTTCCTGGACAAAACATGAGCACATCAACAACAGCCAATAAAGCACCCAATGAAGCGGGTAAAATTAAAAAGAAACCAGCCATTAGCGTATTGCTGGTAGAAGATGACCGCGTTTTTAGCAAGCTACTTGTAGACCATCTGAGTCGCAATAATTATCTGATTGACAGCGCTCAGTCATGGAAAGAAGCCAAAGCTTTTCTTGCCAAAAATGAACCTGACCTGATCTTGCTTGATGTGCAACTGCCTGATGCAAATGGGCTGGATATTTTGAGCGAAATCACCCCGCAAATACCTACCCTGATATTAACTGCCTTTGGCTCAGTACAAAACGCCGTCACCGCAATGCGCCGGGGAGCTGCCGACTATTTAATGAAGCCTATTAATATTCAGGAGCTTGAGCTTGTTATTGAGCGTGTTTTGGAAAACGAGTCAATACGTCGTGAATTACAGATTCGTAAAAACATTGATAATCGCCCACAAAATAAATTCATTGGCAAAAGTGATGCGCTGATGCACGTTAAAAAACACATTCAGGCGGTTGCACAAAGCGATATTAATGTACTGATTCAGGGAGAAAGTGGCGCAGGCAAGGAGCTGGTCGCTCATGCCATACACAAGGCAAGCCCGCGTGCCAAACACGGTTTTATTGCGGTTGATTGCTGCACCCTGACTGAAGACCTGTTTGAATCTGAATTATTTGGACATGAAAAAGGCGCATTTACCGGCGCAAGCGGACAAAAAAAGGGACTCATCGAAGGCGCCAAAAATGGCACCTTATTTCTTGATGAAATCGGCGAAATATCACCCTCAATTCAGGCAAAATTGTTGCGCGTGATTGAAACCGGTATTTTCAGACGCGTGGGAGGCACCAAAGATTTGCGCTCAAACGCACGTTTTGTAGTCGCAACCAATCGAAATCTGGCAAAAATGAGTGAAAAAAACGAATTTCGTGCCGACCTGTTTTATCGCCTCAGTGCTTTTATTATAGAAGCACCGCCACTGCGTCACCGACCGGACGATATTCCATTACTTGTAGATCATTTCCTTAAAAATCATAGCTTTTCAAGGCGAATCAATGTAACCGTTGATAAAGATGCACTGCATGATTTAATGCAATACCATTGGCCAGGCAATGTGCGTGAACTCAAAAATGTCATAGAACGTGCCATTATTCTTATGGGAGATTCCCATGTCTTGACAAGTGAACATCTGGTTTTCAACTACCCAAATGCCAAAACAAGCTCAAATACTGTTCTAAGTTTTAAAAATGAACCCACACTGGAAGAAATCGAAGAAAACTACCTCAAAAAAACATTGATAAAATATTCCAACCACAGAGGCAAGACAGCCGAGGTTCTGGGTATTAGTGAAAGAACGCTTTATCGGCTTGTGAAAAAGTACAAGTTGTAACTGAATTATTGGTTTTATCTTCTTTAAACAACTTCCACAAAAACAATATATCCACTTTTACCTACTGAAACTCACTTCAATTTCAGGTAAAGTGCCTCATTTATTTTGCTTAATTTTAAAAAGGAAACAAACATGGCACGACTACCTGATCTTATTTCACCTTCAATTCTTTCCGCCGATTTTGCCAAGCTTGGTCAAGAAGTGGACAATGTTCTAAAAGCAGGTGCCGATGTAGTGCACTTTGATGTCATGGACAACCACTATGTACCAAACCTGACTATTGGTCCTCTGGTATGTGATGCACTGCGTAAACACGGAGTCACCGCCGAAATTGATGTTCACCTCATGGTACAGCCTGTAGATCAACTTATCGGTGATTTTGCAAAAGCCGGAGCCAGTTACATCACTTTCCACCCTGACGCAACAATTCACGTTGATCGCTCATTATCACTGGTGCGTGAACTGGGCTGCAAATCCGGTTTGGTCTTTAATCCTGCGGCATCACTGGATGCTCTTGAATATGTAATGGACAAAGTCGATTTGATTATGTTGATGTCCGTAAACCCTGGTTTCGGCGGACAGAGCTTTATCCCCTCAACAATGGATAAACTCAGACAGGTACGCAAAATGATTGACGATTCCGGCTATGACATACGCCTCGAAGTGGATGGTGGCGTAAAGGCAAATAATATCAAGGAAATCAAAGAGGCAGGCGCAGATATGTTTGTAGCTGGATCAGCTATCTTTGGCGCAAAGGACGAGAATGACCCAAATCATTACGATTCAATTATCAAGGCATTTAGAGAACAGCTAGCGGAAGCTAAAGTCTAAAAATATATAAGAACCTGCCTATTGCGGAAACTCATATTTCCAGACAGGTTCTAAAAAAAGGGGGGGGATGGATAATACTGATACCCATCCCCCCCTTTTTTTATATATTTTGAGCGGGTACTTAACCACTCAGCTTATGAATTACACTGAGTAATACCCGGAAATAAACAAAAGGAAAACCAGCATGACTAAAATTTTTACCCCGGAACTTATTATGATTGATGTAGATGGTACTTTGGTCGATTCAGTCCCGGATCTTGCCTGGTGCGTTGATGAAACACTCAAGGCGGTTGGAATGCAGCCACGAGGTGAAGCCGCCGTGCGTAACTGGGTGGGGAATGGAGTAGTACGCCTGATGGAGCGCGCTATTGCGAATGATCTTGATGCTCCCCATGATGAAGCCATTATGCAAAAGGCAATGCCTATTTTCATTGAGCTGTATTCTGAAAACACATCCAAACGCAGCGTTCTTTATCCGGGCGTTCGTGAAGGCATGGACTACCTGAAAACGCTGGACATTAAAATAGGCTGTATTACCAATAAAAATGAACAGTTTACCCACCCTATCCTGAAAGATCTGGGCTTATGGGATGACTTTGAAATTGTCATTAGCGGGGACACCCTGGAAAAGAAAAAGCCAGACCCCCTGCCCCTCTTGCATGGAGCCAAAGAACTCGGTGCCGACCCGCAAAAATCACTAATGCTGGGGGATTCAACATCGGATGTAAAAGCAGCCCGCGCAGCGGGTTTTGATATTATCTGCATGTCTTATGGCTATAACCACGGCGCCGACATTCGTGACTCCAGCCCCGATGCCGTAATCGACTCCTTTGTTGAACTCAAAGATCTGATTAAGGCAGCCTGATTGTTTGTCATACAAAAGGTCGGAGAATATGATGCTTGCAGAAAATCAGGTCTACTTTGTCAAAGACAAAAATAACTGCGGCAGTTTTTCCGGCAAGCGATTGACATTATCAATCACTGTATAGTGGTTGCCAAAAATATCGCTCACATATTCATCCGCTTTGGGATCAAGACTGATGCAGTGGGTATAAATACCATTGGAATCCAGTTCCGTCGTCGCCTTGTGTGCGTCTTTAAGTAATAATTTACTGTCATGCACATCAATATCAGAGGGTTCGCCATCGGTCAAAACCAGCAACAGCTTTTTATCTGCTTTTTGCTTGCCCAGATAATGTCCGGCGTGGCGTATCGCAGCACCCATGCGGGTTGAAAAGCCTGCTTCCATTTTGGCAAGACGGGCTTTTACATTGTCATCCCAGCGCTCATTAAAGCCTTTCAGGTGCAAATATTTGACATCATGGCGGGTATTGGAGAAAAAGCCGCCTATTGAGAATTTGTCACCCAGTTTGTCAATTGCCCATGCCAGCAGGGACACCGCTTCCTGGCTTAATTCCAGCAGACTTTGGGTGCTGCCGGCAGGAATATCGTCCAGAGAGGCAGACAAATCCAGCAATAAAGTCACTGCAATATCACGACCATCGTGTTTATGACTCATATTAATGCGTGGATCAGGTGTTGCACCGCTTTTGAAGTCAATTAAGGAACGAATTGCCACATCCAGATCAAGTTCGCTTCCTTCTTCCTGATAACGGATACGCACATAATTCTGCGGTTTGAGCATATCCAGGATTTGTTTGAGCTTTTTCGCCAGGCTTGCGTGTTTTTCAAGCAGACGATCAATGATGGCAGGGTCACCTGAAGGATGCAGACTTTCGTACAGGCTTACCCAGTCGGGTCGGTAAGTCTTGGTATGATAATCCCATTCGGGATAATGGCGTGGCGGAAGTGTATTTAACTCTTCCTCAGTGTCCTTTTCTGGTGGCTCGCTGTCAAATTGCTCTTCTTCGTCACCATCTTCAATGAACACCCAAAGTCTGCGGTTATCATCGCGGTAATCGACGATAGTGTTGTCAAAATAGACACGCGCTGCCAGGTCTTCCTGGCGACGGGTGCGGGTAATAAAACCCAGACCAATATTGACACTGTCCTTTGAGGTGCTTTCTGCCCCTTTTTCTGCCATTAGTTCATGGAACTGTTTAACTGAAAGCAGCACGTCTTTGTTTTTGTAGCCATGCTCAGGGTTTAAAATGGCATAGGAGAGCATTGCCAAACGATGACGAATACAGGAAACACCCTCCTCACTGCATTCATCTTCAAGTGGTCTGGGATGCAGTGAAAGCCACAGCTTGCGCAAGCCAGGGTATTCCTGCATGGCAAGATATTCAACACGCGAATCTTCGATAATCTCTATTGAAATGCGCTGAAAGGGGCTAAAATTATCGGCGACCAGTGGGGTACTCCAGCGTCGATGTGCGACCATGTGCGCCAGCAAGGCACGATAACGATCAATGCCTGCAACCTTGCCTTCACCTGTTTTTGACTCAATATCATCATAAACATCCGGGATACGCATACCCAGCTTATCGTAATAAGGCACGGGCGCGCGCAGCTCATCAAAGCCCATTGAGTAGGGAATCAGAAAATCCTTGTCTTCCCACATGCCCTGCAAATACATGCCAAGATTACGTTCATTATCTGCAAACAGCGTACCATGCCGCTCGCGTTGCAACATCGCCTTTGAATCCGCCGATTGCAGGGTAAAATAATCTTTTTGCCGTTCAGGATGATCAGCGTAGTTACGCACACCGTAATCAATCCAGTTTTTTAGACCTTCCAGCGAAATCTGGCTTAACAGATAAGGAATCTGATTGAGTAAATCCGGTAAACCAGGGCTTGGCATGGTGGTATGATGACCATGAATTGAGCTGGTAGTGCGCTCCATCATATCAAACAGAATTTCAAAATAATGCCTGATCTGCTCCAGACTTCGCAGGCGTCGTCCTGCCTCACCCAGCGTTGCCATAAAGGGGGGAATAGAGACACCGTTGGGGCTGCGCGAAATTTCCCAGACACGATCTGAAACCAGTTTAATGACTTCTTCACCTACCCTCTGTGCCAGTTCGGGGATGACTTCAAGATATTGCAGAACAGGCTCTACGCCACGCCCTATCATACAGATCAGGGATGCACCATTGAGATAGTCCCTGATTCCCTGCTCACTTAAATGCGCCTGGGCATCAGCAATAAAGCCTTCAAACACATCATCAATCTGCTCAAAACTGCATTTGAGCTGATCCCGATAAGACTGCAATTCAGGTGTCAGTGGTTTTTTTTCAGTGATAGTCATAAGCTTTAGGCAAATACTGCATCAATGGCATGATCCAGTGTTTGACGAATATCGGCATCATCTGTTATTGGGCGAACCAGCGCCATGCGACAGGCATCTGGAGCAGCAATCCCCTGATTCATCAGGTTTGCCGCATAAACCAGCAAGCGGGTTGAGATACCTTCATCCAGTCCATGACCTTTCAAATTACGCGCCACACCACCGATTTTAACCAGTTTTTTTGCCGTATCAGCATCAACACCCGTTTCTTTCTCAATAATACCTGCTTCAACTTTTGCAGGTGCATAATCAAAATCCATTGCCACAAAACGCTGTTTGGTGGACTGCTTTAATTCCTTCATAAGGCTCTGGTAGCCCGGATTATAAGAAATAACCAGTTGAAAATCGGGGTGCGCGGTGACTGTTTCACCCTTTTTATCAAGCGGAAGTGTGCGCCGATGGTCAGTCAACGGGTGAATAACGACAGTCGTATCCTGACGCGCTTCAACTACCTCATCCAGATAGCAGATCGCCCCAATTCGTGCTGCAACAGTAAGCGGACCATCCAGCCAGCGGGTGCCATTGGCATCCAGCAAATAACGACCCACCAGATCAGATGCAGTCATATCTTCATTACAGGCAACCGTAATTAACGGTTTATCAAGCTTATACGCCATGTGTTCAATAAAACGGGATTTACCACAGCCCGTTGGACCCTTGACCATGACAGGCAAACGCGCATCATAAGCTGCCTGATACCACTTAACCTCATCACCCTGGGCATAATAAAAAGGTTCTTCGCTGATTTTATATTGCTCGATATCTAACTCTGACATGATTAATCCTGATTCTTCAAATAGTTCAATGAAGCGCAGTATATACCAGAAGAAAATAAATAAAACTGATTAAATAGAATGAAAAGATAATTATTTCTTATGATTACCCATCCCCCCTGTTTTTTATATATTTTCCGTAGGAGTAATGGTTATGTCCTGCACTATCCCGTGTTTCGCATACTCAATGCAGGTTATGCTCCAGCATTACAAACGGGACGCTGGAGCGTCCGGGCTGCATTCCCATGTGGAATGAGGGAACGAGAAATAGCGTACTACCCCCGCGTCTCTGTCCTCTGTCCTCTATTGAGTGACGAAACGCAAGCTACATGCTCTCTAACACCTTCCTCACAAATGGTATTGTTATGACCTTTTTTTCGCGTAAACTTTCTTTATCCAGTGTATCAAGAAGTTGCATCAATGATTCAATATCTCTGGGATAGCGACGATAAAGATACTCTATGACCTTATCAGATAACTCAAAGCCGCGTAGTTCAGCACGCGCTTGTAATGCTTTTGGCTTGTCAGTATCGCTTAAAGCATGTAGCTGGTAGGTTTCGCCCCAAATCAGCCTTGATGCGAGGTCGGGCAAGACGCAATCCATTCTGCGGGGATTGTTACGACTGCTCATCAACAATTTTTGAGCTGATTCACGACACTGGTTAATCAGCTTGAACAGTGCCATTTCCCAGTCTTTATTGCCAATAATGCAATCAATGTCATCAAGTGCTATCAACTTTGAAAAAGATAATCCGCTAAATATCTCAACTCCATAGTGCATCATGTGTTTCAGTGGAATATAGCTGATGACATGCTGCGACGCGGTTAGCCTGGCGCAACAGGACTGTAATAAATGAGTTTTTCCAGACTGCGGCTGTCCCCATAATATGACTTGTTGAGAATCTCCTGAATCAGTGAAATTGCTTAGAATTGCGACTGTTTCAGCATTTTTGCTTTGCGCCTCGACAAAAAATGAGCGAAACCGAAAACCATCGCGCAAGCCAACGTTTAATGTGAGTTGTTGAGGTGAAGGCATTGATTATCTTACACGGTGAATATGCTAAGCGATATGAGAGGGGTCGTTATCCTTGCTCCTGGGAACCCCGTAAATAATACTGTTTTTATAGGTTTCATGGAAATATCGCATAATCACGGCAAGCACCGCAAATACCGGAAGCGCCAGCAAGATACCAAAAAAGCCAAAAAGCTGTCCGCCTGCCAACACAGCAAAGATAACAGCGACAGGATGCAACCCAATGCGATCACCAACCAGCAATGGCGTGAGTAACATGCCTTCAATCATCTGCGCGACACCAAAAACCAGTGCCACCCAGAGCAGATTCACAGGCTCATGTGTTTGCAACATCACCGCAATGCCCGCAACGATAATGCCAACAATGAGTCCCATATAGGGAATAAAGCTGAGGAGACCAGCCAACATGCCAATCAGCAAGGAAAATTCCAGTCCAACAAATTTTAATCCAATCGCATAAATAATCCCCAGTGCAAGCATTACCATCATTTGACCGCGCAAGAAAGCACCCAACACCTCATCAGACTCTTTTACCAGGCGGGTAACCGTTGGCTCTATATCTCTTGGCAATAAATCATGCATATACACGACCAGTCTGTCCCAGTCACGCAATAAATAAAAGCTGATCACCGGAATCAGGAACAGATTGGCAGCCCAACCAGCAACAACCATACCGGAATGGGTTACGGTTCTGATGAGCCCCTTGAAGAAACTTCCTGCGGTAGAAAACTGCTGATTAAAGGTTTCTTTTAACTGATCCGCTTCAAGCGCAGGAAAATTAATACCAAAGGTTTTTTGCAAGATCGGCTCAAAGTTTGTTATCACCCAGTCAATATAGCCGGGGGCTTTTTCCAGGAGTAATTTTATTTGGGATTCAAGCAGTGGAATTAAAAACAGAATCAGCGGAAAAACCAGCAGAAAGAGCACGAAAAAAAGCACCACTACTGCCAGAGTGCGTGAAATATGTAGCCTTTCGAGACGATCAACAATGGGATCGCCCAGATAGGCAAGCAGCGCACCCGCAACAAAAGGCAATAATATGGGGGAAAGCAGGTACAACAGTGCGGATGTAATCAGAAAAATTGTTAACCAGAACCAGCGTGTACTTTGCGTCATCAGTAATGTTTTTATATTCCCAAGCGTTATTAGCTATTTTAGCTTTTTATTTATCGGTTTGCTTTCCCTGAAATTTTTTATAATAGCCTAGCCAGCAAACAACATAAGCAATGCCACTATACAATGTTGTCATCACAACCAGCACCTGCATCACCAGCAGCAAGTTTGGCGGCAGTGGTGATATAGCCAGATGATACATAAGCCCAAGAACAAAAACTATCTGTAATGCTGTGTTAATTTTGCTACTTAAAAGAGGGGCTATTTTCAGATCCCGGGTAAGCCTCTGATAGGCTATTGCACCAAAGAGTATAATAACATCACGGGCAATCACCAGAAACGCAAGCCACTCGGAAATAATATCACGATACGCCAGAGTGACGAACAGAACCACTAAAAGCAGCTTGTCTGCAAGCGGATCAAGTATTGAGCCCAATTTGCTCTGCCAGTGAAATGTACGCGCCAGAAAGCCATCGAAAGCATCAGAGATACCCGCAATAAAAATCAAAACCAGTGCCGCTTTCCACGCTCCATTAAGTAACAGGTGTGCAATAGGCAACACGAGTATTATTCTTAATATACTGATTATATTAGGTATATTGTGCAATGCAAAAATAATCTCCAGTTTTGGGTGGCAGCCATGTGGCAAGTGGCAAGTGCCAGGAGCCTAAAGTCCCAGCACATCCCGCATATTGTAGACCTTTGCCGGTCTGCCAACGACCCAGATGGCTGAACGAACTGCGCCTTTGGCAAAGGTCATACGGCTGGATGCCTTGTGTGTGATTTCCAGTCGTTCACCAATATCGGCAAACATCACAGTGTGTTCACCAACAATATCACCTGCACGAATAGTCTGGAAGCCAATCGACTTACGTTTACGCTCACCGGTATGACCTTCACGACAATACACCGCATCTTCTGCCAGTGTTCGACCCAGGGTATCGGCAATCACCTCACCCATTGCCAGCGCCGTTCCGGAAGGTGCGTCAACCTTGTGGCGGTGGTGCGCTTCGATGACCTCAATATCAACATAATCCCCCATAACCTTTGCCGCGATTTCCAGCAGCTTCAGGCTGAGCGTGACACCAACGCTAAAGTTGGCGGCAAACACAATCGGGATTTTTTTGCCTGCGGTTTTAATTTGGGCTTTTTCATCCTCTGAAAAACCCGTTGTACCAATGACCATGGGTTTGCCATGTGCAACACACCAGTCAAGATGCTCAAGTGTTGGCGCCGGACGTGTAAAATCAATGAGTACATCAAAATCATTAGCCGCCTCCTCAAGATTGCTGGCAATAAGCACATTGTTTTTGCCAACCCCCGCAAGCTCGCCCGCGTCTGCGCCGATTAGCGAGCTGTCAGGATGTTCAGTCGCAACACTTAATTCAGCCTGAGCAGATTCATAACAGGCTTCGGTTAAAATTTTTCCCATGCGCCCTGCGGCACCCACAACAGCTATTTTGACCATGATTTATTCCTGAATTAAGCGGAGAAATGATAAAACCCATCCCCCCTGTTTTTTACATATTTTTCGTAGTCCCCGTATTCCGCAGGGCTTCATACGGGCTACGGTGCTGTCCTCTGTCTTCTGTCCTCTGACATACCCATCCCCCCTGTTTTTTATATATTTTTCGCAACCTGTGTTAGAGAAACGAAACACAATAGCAATGCTTATGCTCCAGCGTTACAAACGGGACGCTGGAGCGTCTGGGCAACATTCCCACGTGGAACGTGGGAACGAGAATGCTCTGCCCTCTCTGTTCTCTGTCCTCTGTAACCCAGGCAGCCAACTTATTCCTTTTCTGTCTCAAACCAGCCTTTTACATCTTCAAAGAATGATCTGGCTTTATTACCCCAGCCGTGTTGTTGCGGGCTGTGTTTTTCTCCGCCTTTTGACAGTGCAGCCTGAAATTGCTCCAGCAGTTTTTTCTGTTTTGAGGTCAGGTTTACGGGTGTTTCAACATTAATCTGGCAAAACAAATCGCCTGTGACACTGCTACGCACTGACTTCACGCCTTTGCCACGCAAGCGGAATACTTTTCCCGTCTGGGTTTCAGCAGGTATTTTTAAATTCACCTCGCCACTTAATGTGGGTACTTTCAGGGTGCCACCCAGGGCTGCCATAGTGAACGGTATGGGCATAACGCAGTGCAGGTCATTTTCTTCACGGGTAAACAGTTCATGCGGCTTGATGTGCATTTGCACATATAAATCACCTGCCGGACCACCGTTAATGCCCGCTTCACCTTCACCACTGAGGCGAATACGATCACCCGTATCAACACCTTCAGGGATTTTAACCTCAAGCGTCTTTTTCTTTTCAACACGACCTTCGCCATGGCAGGTGTTACAGGGGTTGGAAATAATCGTGCCTGCGCCCTGACAGTGTGGACAGGTTTGCTGAACCGAGAAGAACCCTTGCTGAATGCGTACCTGACCCTGACCATGACAGGTAACACAAGTCTCGGGCTTGCTGCCATCTTTTGTGCCAGTACCATGACAGGTTTCGCAGGTTTGCTTGCTGGGTACACGAATATCAACCGTTGTACCAAACACGGCTTCTTCCAGGGTTAGCTCCAGATTGTATTGCAGATCACTGCCACGATAAGCGGCATTTGCACCACCTCGCTGAGAACGTCCACCACCAAAAATATCCTCAAAAATATCACCAAAGCCACCGAATCCGGCTCCACCGCCACCAAAACCGCCAAAGCCACCGCCCGCGCTATTGTCTACGCCAGCGTGACCAAACTGGTCATAAGCGGCACGTTTTTGCGGGTCAGACAAGACTTCATACGCCTCTTTGACTTCTTTAAATTTATGTTCGGCTTCCTTGTTATCAGGATTACGATCAGGGTGGTACTTCATTGCCATACGGCGATAGGCTTTTTTTAGCTCACTTTCGCTACAGTTTTTCTGAACCTTGAGAACTTCGTAATAACATAACTTGGACATTTTAGATAACCCGTTTTCCAAAAACCTGCCTGAAAACCAGACAGCTTCTAAAACAAAACAAGGCGCATAGATTTTTGACCTATGAGCCTTATTAAAATTTGCAGAGTTTTGACAACTCCAAACCTGTATTTGCTATTGTGTAGGTTGAATTAACTTAGCTTATAATCAACAACGTGCCACGGCTATGTCGGATTACGCTCACGCTAATCCGACCTACAATTCAATAACCAGGAGACTGTCCGAGAATAGTGAGCCTACTGCGGCTCATATTCTCAGACAGGCTCCTAGGCTTTTTTATTGTCATCGACTTCTTCAAACTCGGCATCAACCACATCGTCGTCTTCTGCCTTGCTTTCTGCGCCAGCAGCACCAGCTCCCGCTGTTTGCGCGCCCGCATCACCGCCAGCGGCTGCCTGAGCCAGGCTACCCGATGCTTCCATGAGCTCCTGAGATTTTTTCTCAATGGCTTCCTTGTCATCGCCCTGGGCAACTTCCTTAAGCTCTGCAAGCAGACCTTCGACTTTGCTTTTCTCTGCGGCATCAACCTTGTCACCGTAATCTTTCAGTGATTTTTCAGTGGCATGCACCAGTGCATCAGCCTGATTTCGTGCATCCACCAGCTCACGCGCCTTCTTGTCTTCTTCAGCGTGTGCTTCGGCATCTTTCACCATGGCTTCAATCTCTTCATCTGAGAGACCGGATGATGCCTTGATGACAATAGACTGCTCCTTGCCTGTTGCCTTGTCTTTGGCAGATACATTCAGGATACCGTTGGCATCAATATCAAACGTTACCTCGATTTGAGGCTGACCGCGTGGCGCAGGGGGGATATCCGTCAGGTCAAAACGACCCAGTGATTTATTGTCTGCAGCCATTTCACGCTCACCCTGCAATACATGAACCGTTACCGCATTTTGATTGTCTTCAGCAGTGGAGAACACTTGCGATGCCTTGGTTGGAATGGTTGTGTTCTTGTCGATAAGCTTGGTCATTACCGCGCCCATTGTTTCGATACCCAGTGACAGCGGGGTAACATCCAGCAACAGAACGTCGGTTACACTTCCACCCAGAACACCGCCCTGGATAGCAGCACCAACCGCTACTGCTTCATCAGGATTCACGTCCTTGCGTGGCTCTTTGCCAAAGAAGTCTGTTACCGCCTGTTGTACCAGTGGCATGCGTGTTTGACCACCGACCAGAATCACATCGCTAATTTCTGAGGCACTCATGCCGGCATCTTTTAAGGCAACTTTACAAGGCTCAATCGTGCGTTTTACCAGGTCTTCAACCAACGACTCAAGTTTGGCGCGTGTTACTTTTACGTTCAAGTGCTTGGGTCCTGAGGCATCTGCTGTTACATAAGGCAGGTTGACCTCGGTTTGCTGCGCTGATGAAAGCTCAATCTTGGCTTTTTCAGCGGCCTCCTTAAGACGTTGCAACGCCAGCGGATCATTGTGCAGATCAACGCCGTTGTCCTTTTTAAACTCATCCGCCAGATAATCAATCAGGCGCATATCAAAGTCTTCACCACCAAGGAAAGTATCACCATTGGTTGACAATACTTCAAACTGGTATTCGCCATCTATTTCTGCGATTTCGATAATGGATATATCAAATGTACCACCACCCAGGTCATAGACTGCAATGGTGCTGTCACCTGATGTTTTGTCCATGCCATAAGCAAGCGCTGCGGCAGTTGGCTCGTTGATAATACGCTTTACGTCCAGACCCGCGATTTTACCCGCATCTTTTGTCGCCTGACGCTGAGAGTCATTAAAATAGGCAGGAACAGTAATAACCGCTTCTGAAACGGATTCACCCAGATAATCTTCTGCGTCTTTTTTAAGCTTTTGCAAAATACGCGCAGAAACTTCAGGCGGCGACATTTTTTTGCCATTAACCTCAACCCAGGCATCACCATTATCCGCCTTGATGATTTTATAAGGCACAAGCTTAATATCTTTTTGTACCGCTTCCTCATCAAAGGTACGACCTATCAAACGCTTGATGGCAAACAGGGTGTTTTCAGGGTTTGTGACTGCCTGACGCTTGGCTGGCTGACCAACCAGGACTTCATCATTGGCAAATGCAACAATCGAAGGGGTTGTGCGATCGCCTTCTGAATTTTCAATAACTTTAGGTTTGTCGCCTTCCATCACTGCAACGCAGGAATTGGTAGTTCCTAAATCTATTCCGATTATCTTTCCCATTTTTTAAATCTCTCTAAAATTTAACTTGTAAACTAATTTATGATTGTGTAGCTGTTTTTAACAATGCTTTAAATGTGTGGTTATCTTTCTACTTATCAAGCTATCCTGGTAAAAAAATTGGAACTTGTCTGAAATTATAAATCGCAGGACAACTTCCTAATTTTTAACAACCATCACCATTGCCGGGCGAACCAGCCTGCCATTTAGCGTATAACCCTTTTGCATCACCGCACTTACATGACCTTCCTCATATTCGTCACTGGGCTGCATTGCCATTGCCTGATGCAAATCAGGATTGAATTTCTCACCGAGGGGATCAACCACCTCAAGCCCAAACTTCTCCATTGCCGTGTCAAACATTTTTTTGGTGAGTGCCACACCCTCACGAATCTGCTCGACATCACCTTCGGCTGCCATACCCATTTCCATGCTATCGGCAACCGGCAGCAACTCTTCAATAAATTTTTGGGCGGCAAACTTGTGCGCATCTTCAACCTGTTTTTCATTACGACGTCGCTGATTATCCAGGTCAGCCTTCAAGCGCAGCACAGTCTCCCAGTTTTCATCGGCTTTCGCCTGCGCCTTCTCAAGCTCCTCCTGAAGCTGCTCTACGCTTAAAGGCTGTTCACTCCCGTTGGCAGCGTCAGCAGATGCTTCTTGCGCTTCTTGTGCTTCCTGCGCCTCATTTAATTCTTCTGTTTCCTGTGTTTGTTCGCCTTGTTCGGCATCCGACAAGCCTTCCTGCTTGTCCTTGATCTCGTCATTTAAAGACTCATTGCGATCATTTTTAGATTGGCTCATAGCTTCTCTACCTTAATCTCTTTATGGTTAATTTTGAATGGCTAAAACGTGGGGATTTAGATTAATTTTTCAAGGTGTTTTTTTAGAAAGCGGGAATTGATATCTGTTTTGAAAACTACTGAAAGCATGAGTCACAGTCCTGATTCTGCAAAAAATCAAAATGAGCATTTTAGGTATTTGAACAAATATTGTTTGCAAGCCTCTATAGCTTTTATACTCTTTGCGGTTGAAAATTTCAGAATTAGAGTACATCATTTTTGTGAAGAGCAAGGATGTAAAATACACAGAATAGTTATTCTTTTCAGCATAGAGCAATACTTTCAAGTATTTACAACGTAAGCTATTCACAAAACAAGATGTATCTCTAATAGGGATGGGGATTTTTGACCGCAAAAAGTATAATTTACAAGCAGAAAAACACCCTGGAAAATTAAATGAAAAAAAACTTAAAAACTATATTTATTGCAGTATTCTTATTGTCTTTATCTGCTTGTTGTAATGATGATATTGAAAAAAATGTGAATCTTGTTAAAAGCAATAAAACTAATTACAAATATAAAGTTTTACTAAATGGTATCCGTTGCTATTTGGGTCACCCTACAGACCCACTATCTCCTTTTTTCATATCAAAAAAACAACATAAGGTTCAGGATATTATCCAGTTTAATAAACGATTTGGAACGCTAACCCCAAAAGAGTTTAGACTCAAAATGACAGATTTTGACAGTATTGTTCCTCAAAAGGCATTGCAAGGCAGTATTACCCTGAATAAAGACAGCATAAAAATAGATTTAAAAATAGAACAATTAAAAAATAAGTACATCCCGTATTACTTTAATGGTACTTATGCAATAAATAACTAAAGTTTTGGTGTTCTAAAATAATCATAAAAAATAAAATTGATAAAACATCCACCCCAGAGGACAAAGCAGATGACAGCCTGCGTTGAGGATGCGAAACGCGGGATAGTGCAGTATTAATCATCGCTCCTGTGTTTCGTCCCTCAACACAGACTACAAAAAATATATAAAAAACAGGGGGGATGGGTATCAGAGAACAGAAGACAGAAGACTGTTCCGTAGGTCGGGTTAGCCCAAGCGTAACCCGACAAGATCGTGGCACTATGTTGGATTACGCTACGCTAATCCAACCTACGCAAAAATATATAAAAACAGGGGAGATGGGTAATATACTGTTACCAGAAAAACCGTAACAGAGTAGAGTATAAAAGCTCAAATAAAAACCATGTCAAACACAAAAAATATCATTAGATTCGTACTCGTTTTTAGTGTACTTACCCTTATCGCCTCCTATCTTATTAATCATCATATTGATTCTGCCTACAACGACAGAGTTTACAGCGATCCACAGCGGATCCCCCATAATCATGTGGCGCTCTTGCTCGGTACTGCAAAGAGCTTTAATGGCAGGAGTAATCTGTATTTTTCAACCCGCATTGAGGCGGCAGCGGACTTGTATCATGCAAACAAAATCGACAAGATTATTGTCAGCGGCGACAACTCACGCAAGGATTATGACGAACCTACCGACATGCAGCAGGCACTGATCCAGAAAGGCGTAAAAGCAAGCGATATTTACCTCGATTATGCCGGCTTTAGAACACTCGATTCAGTCATACGCCTGAAAAAGATTTTCAAAACCCGCAAAGCCACCATTATTTCACAAAAAACACACTGCCAGCGCGCCCTGTTTATCGCCACACAAAATGGCATTGATGCGATTGCCTATAGCGCTCAGGATGTCATACACCCCGGTAAAATCATGTTACAAATCAGAGAATACCTGGCACGGGTAAAAGCCTGGCTGGATGTCTTTATTCTA
>Ga0256832_1001025_pt1 | contig 18710 bp, 16 predicted proteins | sample 134614metaG_FD_190534 | JGI IMG/M metagenome (GOLD analysis project Ga0256832, IMG submission 190534) | Hydrothermal vent microbial communities from Lau Basin, Pacific Ocean - 134-614 | ecosystem: Environmental > Aquatic > Marine > Hydrothermal vents | place: Pacific Ocean: Lau Basin | collected...
GAGCTTGAGGACCTCCCCGCGCCGCCGGCCCGAGAGACCCACGGGACCGACCAGATCTCCCTCGAAGACCTCGAGCAGATGGCCGCCGAGCATCGGCGCGCGGCGGTGCCCGAAGGCCTCAAGCCGGTCCCTCGGCCCCGCCGCGACTCGGGCCTGAACCTCACCGCCGCCACGCCGCTCTTCGACGACAGCTCGGGGCCGCACGCCGCGCGAGCCCAGCCGGAGATCCCGGACGGCATCGGGGTCCCCGTGGTCGCGCAGGCCGCGACGATGCCGGCCGCCGCAGCTCACCCCCCAACGGCGGCACGCGGCCGACGACGCCGAGGGGTCGGGCTCACCGTCGTGATCGTCGCGATGGTGCTCGGCCTCGCGATCATCGTCGGCAGCTTCCTTTACGCGCGTCACAAGCAGGCGCAGGCAGACGAACTCCGGCGACAGCGGCTCCAGGAGCGTTTTCAGCAGCTCCGCGGGGGCGAGTGAGAGTGACACGGTGGGCGGCGTCAACAGCCGCCCTCTCCGTGCGCCTCACGAGCGAGAGCCAGGCCCTGCGCGCCCCATCGGCTGGACGACCTTCCCGAGCTGGACGAATCACGAAGCCAGGCCCTGCGCGCCCCATCCGGCCTTCGAGGTTTCCTCGCCCGGCAGCAACCCGCATGGGCGCCCTCGCGACCGCGATCCATCGCCGTCGACACTGGGGCGGACTGTTGGGGACGGTACCCGGCGGCTTTCAGAGGGCGCGCTCGATGAGCGCCTGGATCTTGGCCTTGGGCACCGCGCCCTGCTGGTGGGCCACTTCGGCGCCGCCCTTGAACACCTTCAGGGTCGGGACCCCCCGAATGCCGCACGCCGCCGCGGTGCCGGGGCTCTCGTCGATGTCGACCTTCACGACCTTGACGCGCCCGGCGAACTCGCTCGCGAGCTGGTCGACGAAGGGCTCGATCTGCTTGCAGGGCCCACACCAGGTCGCCGAGAAGTCCACCAGGACCGGCACGTCCGACTTCAGCACCTCGGTCTCCCAGTTCAGATCGTTCACCTTCGAAACGTTCGCCATCGGCTCCTCCGGAAAAAGGATCTCCTAGAGACTGCGCCGCCTGCTGTCAACGGGCGGCGGCGGCCACCGGGGGTGGAACCCTCGGATCGCGTCGCGCCCCCTCCACGTGTTAAACTGGCGCCGTGCCGAGCCATCGCCTCTTCGTGTCCCAAGACACCTTGGACCTTTGGATGACCGAGGGCCGCGTGGAGGTCGAAGGCGAGGTCATGACGCTGCTGCCGGACCGGCAGCGCTTTCAGCTCAAGACCGCCGTGCACTTCGTCGAGGAGCTCGCGGGCGGCGACCCGGCAGAGCTCATCGGAAAGGTCAAAGACGTCGAGCAGCTCGTCGAGATGGGAGGCGAACACGTCGCGGACTCCGTCATCTATGGGGACTCGGCTTATCAGGTAATCGAGGGCTTCCTCGGCGAGCCCATCTGGGACGAACACGCGACCCCACCGAGCGGGGACGCCGTACCCGGCGACAACGTCACGGCCCTCGCTCGCTTCTTCCTCGGGAGGCGGTGAGCCGCCGTGGTGTGTTGACCGATGGGAGGCGCTCTCTTCATCGCGACGGCCATCGCCTACGCCGTCGCCACCGCGCTGTTCACCGGCGCGCTCACCCGGGGCACCGCGGGGCTCAAGCGCGCCGCCCGCTGGGTGCTGATCGCCGCCGTCGCGCTGCACGGGATCTACCTCGGGCTCGACAGCCTCGACGATGGAACGCCCCCGATGGGTCGCGTCCACGAGACCCTCACGGGCTTGTCGCTGGGCGTGACCCTCGCGTTCCTCCTCGCGAGCGCACGCCGTGAGGGAATGGCCGTCCTGGGCGCCTTCATCACGCCCGTCGCGCTCTTCTTCTTCTTGGGCTCGGGGCTCGGCCGCAGCGTCGAGCACGTCAGCGACGAGGTCCGCTCCATGCTGGCACCGATCCACATCGGCGCCAATGTGCTGGGTCTGGTCGCTTTCGCCCTCGCCTTTGGCGCAGCCGTGGCGTACGTCATCCAGGAACGGCAGCTCCGCAAGAAGACGCTGAGCGGGCTCTTCCAGCGCCTCCCGGCCCTCGACGTCCTCGACCGCTTTGGCCTGCGCGCGGTGAGCGTGGGCTTTCCACTCCTGACGGTGGGCATCGTCACCGGCGCCTTCTGGGCCTTCCGCATCCACCCGGGCGCTCCGGTCGTCAGCACCGCGCAGGCCTTCGCGCTCATCGCCTGGCTCCTCTTTGCCGGGGTCCTACTGCTGAGGCTGGCCGCCGGTTGGCGGGGACGACGCGCCGCCATCGGCACCATCGTCGGCTTCCTCTGCACCGCCGTGGTGCTCGTGGGCTACGTCTTCCGAAGCACCGGGGGCGCTTCATGAGCGAGCTGCTCGTCGTCGGCGTGTCGCACCACACGGCACCCCTCGAACTGCGCGAGAAGCTCGCTGTGAACGGTGACGCCCTCACGGAGCTGATCGAAGAGGTGCGCCGAGAAGCCTTCGCCGAGAGCGTCGTGCTCTCGACCTGCAACCGCGTCGAGCTCTACGGCGCCGCCGACGATCCTGCCGCCGCGGCCGCACGGGCCCGGGCGCTGCTCGACGGACGCGCAGGGCGCCCCCTCGACGACGAGCTCTACACCCACCGCGGCCGCGACGCCGTGCGGCACACCTTCCGGGTCACCTCGAGCCTGGACTCCATGGTCGTGGGCGAGCCACAGATCCTCGGCCAAGTGAAGCAGGCCTTCGAGACCGCTCAGGATCTGGGCACCGTGGGTATGGTGCTCGGCCGCTGCTTTCAGCGCGCCCTGGCCGTCGCCAAGCGGGTGCGCTCGGAGACGCGCATCGCTGAAGGAACCGTCAGCGTCTCGTCGATTGCCAGCGAGCTCGCGCTCAAGATCTTCGGCGACCTCTACGGGCGGAACGTCGTGCTCCTCGGCGCCGGTGAGATGGGAGAAGCCGCCGCCAAAGCACTCTCCAGCAGCGGTGCGCGCCTTCGGGTCGTCAACCGGAGCGTCGAGAAAGCCGAGCGCATCGTGACCGAGTGCGGCGGCGAAGCCGTGAGCGTCGAGAACCTCGCCGCCGAGCTCGTCGGCGCAGACGTCGTCATCACCTCGACTTCGAGCCCCAAGTACGTTCTTACCTGGGAGCTGATGCGGGAGGTCGTGCGCGCTCGCAGGCACCGGCCGCTCTTCGTCATCGACATTGCCGTGCCGCGTGACGTCGACCCGCGCGTAGGTGAGCTCGAAAACGTCTACTGCTACGACGTGGACGATCTTCAACAGGTCGCCGAACAGAACCTGGCGCTGCGGCGCAAGGAGGCCGCGGCCGCCGAGCGCATCGTCGAGATCGAGGTCGCGGAGTTCGAGGCCTGGCGTCGCTCCCTGGACCTGACGCCCACCATTGTCGGCCTGAGGAGCCGGTTTACCGAGGTCGTGCGCGGCGAGCTCGAGCGCACGCTCCCGCGTCTGGGCGAGCTCTCCGCGGCCGAGCGCCAGACCCTCGACAAGATGGCGCAGGCCATCGTCAACAAGCTCCTCCACCGGCCGCTCTCGGCGCTCAAGAAGAGCAACGGTGAACCGGAAGGAGCGGAGCTCATCGCCACCGCACGCCGGCTGTTCGAGCTCGACGAGAGCCTCCGAAGCGGCAGCGAAGGAGAAGAGCCGGCCCGAGCCTCCGTGGCACTGACCCCGAAAAAGAGCTGACGGTTGACAACCCCGGCGCCGAAGCGCTTGGTAGGCCGGTGACCACGATTCGCATCGCCACGCGGCGCAGCAAGCTCGCTCTCTGGCAGACCCGCTGGGTCGCCGAACACCTGCGCGCGCAGGCGCCGGACCTGAGGGTCGAAGAGGTCCACGTCGTGACCGAGGGCGACCGGGTGACGGACAGGCCGCTGCACCGGGTGGGCGGCAAGGGGCTGTTCGTGAGCGAGGTCGAAGCCTATGTGGCGCGCGGAGAAGCCGACCTGGCGGTGCACTCCCTCAAGGACGTCCCCGGCGATGTGGACCTCGCCGAGGGATGCGAGCTTCTCTGCGTCCCCAAACGGGAAGATCCCCGCGACGTCCTGCTGACCCGCGACGGCGCTGAGCTGATGGCCTTGAGCGCGGGCGCGCGCGTCGGCACCGTGTCGCCGCGCCGGGTCTGTCAGCTCCGCGGACATCGTCCAGATCTCGCTTACGAGACCCTCCGCGGGAACGTCCCCACGCGCCTGGGCCGCCTCGACGCCGGAGACTTCGACGCCATCGTCCTCGCCGCGGCCGGGCTGAGGCGGCTCGGGCTGCTAGAGGGCCGGCCGCACCAGGTCCTCTCACCCGACACCTGCCTGCCCGCCGTCGGCCAGGGAACCCTGGCCATCGAGGGACGCGCCGACGATGCGCGGCTGCGCGCGCTGCTCGCACCGCTGGAGCACGGCCCGACGCGCCTGGTGACGACGGCCGAGCGTGCCATGCTGCGCCGGCTGCAGGGGAGCTGCCGCGTCCCGATCGCCGGCTTCGCCGAGCTCGTGGACGGCGGACAGCGGCTGCGACTGCGGGCCCTGGTCGGCGACCCGGACGGAGAGCGCCGCCTCACCGCGAGCAGCGACGTCTACCTCGAAGCCCGGGACCACCAGGCGCGGATCGACGAGGCGAGGCGTCTGGGCGAGGAGGTCGCCGAGGCGCTCATCGCACGCGGCTCGCGCGAGCTGATGCGCGAGGCCGAGGCCGCCGCGATGCGCCGGACGCGAGGCCTGAACTGAGCTGGCGAGACGGACTCAGTTGCTCGCGAGGATGCGCTGGACGCCCTTCTCGCTTGCTGTCAGGAGCGCGTCGCGTGCGACGTTGCCGCCGAGGCACGCGATGAACAGCTCCTGGCCGTTGAGCTCGAGGGGACGCACGGCGACCTCCCCCCCGCGCAAGAGCGGCGGCAGGCGCATGCCGAAGGGCGAGCGGCCCATGAGCGGCGCCATCGCGCCGAGCTCCTCACAGACGCCCTGCTCCCCCGCGGCGGCGAGCACCAGCCCTTCGTCGTCGGCGAGCACGAGCGCCTCGAACCGTCCATGTTCCCGCGCATGCTCCAGCTGGTAGCGAAGCGCGGTGCCAGGCTCGGAGCTGCGTCGGGTCCTGCGTTCTCGAATGGTCCACATCGGTGTCGATTCCCTGGGTAGGCATGTGTAGGCAACCATCCTACCTTCCGCCCCCCGGCCCCTCCAAGAAACTGACCGGCGTCCTCGACTCGCCCGGTGGGCAGGGCGTGGTATGTCCCGCAGCCAATGGGAGGCCTGGCAGAGCTTCTGGCGACGCGACGCGTGGTGGTCACCGTGGGCAGTGGAGGGGTCGGCAAGACCACGACAGCCGCCGCGCTGGCCACCTACGCCGCGATGGAAGGGCGACGGGTCCTTTGCCTGACCATCGACCCTGCGAGGCGCCTCGCCAACAGCCTCGGCCTCGAAGAGATGACCCTCGACGAGCAAGCCATCACCGCAGAGCGCTTCGCCCAGCACGGCCTCGAGCTCAAGGGCGAGCTCTACGCGATGATGCTCGACACCAAGCGCACCTTCGACGACCTGGTGCGCCGCTACGCGTCCTCCCCCGAGGTCCGCGACCGCATCCTCGGCAACAAGATCTACCGCTACGTCGCCACCTCCCTCGCCGGCACGCAGGAGTACATGGCGATGGAGAAGCTCCACGCCGTCCGTGCCGAAGGCGACTGGGACCTCATTGTCCTCGACACCCCCCCGACGTCGAATGCCCTCGATTTCCTCGACGCCCCTGAGCGCATGGTGGACGCCATCGACTCGCCGGCCATGCGCTGGTTCATCCAGGCCTTCGAGGGCGCCGGCAAGTTCAGCTTCGGCCTGGTAGGCAAGGGCGCCGCGTTCCTCCTCCGGGGCCTGAGCCGCTTCACCGGCACGGCGTTCCTCGAACAGATCGCCGAGTTCATCGGGGGCATCAACGACCTCTTCGGTGGCTTCCGAGAGCGCGCGGCGGCCGTCAGCGGAGCTCTACGCAGCCCCGACGTCGCCTTCGTGGTCGTCACCAGCCCTGCGCCGATGGCCGTCCGGGAGGCCATCTTCTTCAGCGACCGGCTCAAGGAAGCAGGCATGCACCGTGACGCCTTCGTCGTGAACCGCGTCCACCAGCTCCTTGCCGAACCGAGCGCACCAAGGGAAGCGCTCCTGGCGGCCTTCGAGCAGGCCTGCCCCGAGCTCGACGCGCCCAGCGTGCTCGAGCGAACCCGGCGCGCCCTGGAGGACGAGCGGCTGCGCGCGGTCGCGGACCGAATCGAGAGCGATCGGCTGCGGGCGCACGTCGGCCACGACGTCCTCTTCGTCGAGGTCCCCGCCCTGGAGGAAGACGTCCACGACCTGGGCGGGCTTGCGGAGATCGCCCGCTATCTCACCACTTGAGGAGCCAGAGATGAGCCAAGACGTCGTCGCGATCGTGCTCGCGGCAGGACAGGGCACGCGGATGAAGAGCGCCCTACCCAAGGTGCTTCATCGCATCGCGGGGCGCACCCTCGTCGAGTGGAGCGTCGCTGCGGCCCTCGACGCCGGCGCCCGCGAGTGCGTCGTGGTCGTCGGCCACGGCCGCGACACCGTCGAGGATGTGACGCGCCGGCGCTTCGGCGAGCGCGTACGCTTCGCGCTCCAGACCGAACAGCACGGGACAGGACACGCCGTCCGCTGCGCGATGGAGCAGGCCCTCGCCGACTTCGAAGGCACGGTCTTGATCCTCTACGGCGACTGCCCGGCGACCCCCCCGGCCACGCTCAAAGAGCTGCTCGCCAAGACCCGCGGCCGCCGCCTGGGACTCGTGACCGCCCGCCTCTCTAGCCCGAGAGGCTACGGCCGGATCCTCCGCCGGGAAGGGCGCGTCGTCGGCATCCGCGAAGACAAGGACTGCGACGCCAGCGAGCGCGCGATCGACGAGGTCAACCCCGGCATCTACGCCGTCGATGCTGCGTTCCTGCGCGCCGCCATCGCAGATCTCGGGAGCGACAACGCCCAAGGCGAGCTCTACCTCACCGACGTCGTGGCGATGGCTGAAGACGTCGTGGACGTCCAAGGAGAGATGCGCCAGCTCCAGGGCGTCAACGACCGCTGGCAGCTCGCTGCCTGCGCCGCCGTTCTCCGCGAACGCATCAACGAGGCGCTCGCCCGCGCGGGTGCCGGCTTGGTCGATCCCTCGACCACCTACATCGACGCCGATTGCGTGGTCGAAGCCGACGCGACCGTCGCGCCCCAGGTGCACCTGCGCGGCCGATGCGTGGTCCGGAGCGGCGCCCACGTGGACGTCGGCTGCGTGCTTCGGGACGTCGAGGTCGCTGCGGGGGCGTACCTCCAGCCCTACACCGTGGCCGCCGACAGCCACATCGGCGAGCGGGCCCAGGTCGGCCCCTTCGCGCACCTGCGCCCTCAGACGATCCTGTCGGAGGGCAGCAAGGTCGGGAACTTCTGCGAAACCAAGAAAACGACCCTCGGGAAGGGATCGAAGGTCAACCACCTCGCCTACGTCGGTGACGGAGTGATCGGCGCCCGGGTCAACGTCGGCGCGGGAGTCATCTTCTGCAACTACGACGGCGTCCAGAAACACACGACGACCCTCGAAGACGACGTCTTCGTGGGCAGCGACTCGCAGCTCGTGGCGCCGGTCACGATCGGTCAGGGAGCCTACGTGGCGAGCGGCTCGACGATCACCAAAGATGTGCCCGCGGGCGCCCTCGCGATCGCACGCCACCGCAAGCAGGACAACAAGGAAGGCTACGCGACCAGGCTGCGGGAACGTTTCGCCGCCGCGAAGCGGTCTGCCGACGAGCCCGACGAACCCGAATGAGGCCCGGGTGACGCTGCCGCGGAGCCCAAGCCGAGGCTGCTACGTCTGCGATGGGCCTCGGCAACGACCCGAGCCTGCCTGCCGTCGGCTTCGGTCCCGGGGCGCGCCCGCTGAGCGGAGTCCTCAGCGGAAGAGGTTGGCGACGTCTCGAAACGTCACCAGGACCAGTACGCCGAGCAGGAAGATGATCCCCACGGTGTGGACCCACGCCTCAAAGCGCTCGTTCGGCTTGCGTCGGGTGACGATCTCGTAGCCCAGGAACACGAGGCGGCCTCCGTCGAGGGCAGGAAAGGGCAGCAGGTTGAACAGGCCAAGGGCGACCGAGAGGATCACGATCATCGCGAAGTAGTGGGACGCGCCACGCTTCGCCGCGGCGCCGATCATCTGACCCATGGCCACCGGTCCGCCCAGCTCGCTCGTGTCGGCGCGGCGGACCATGCGCGCGATCCCCTCGAGCTGTAGGCGGGTGAGCCGCCACGGGTACACCAGCGCCGTCCGCGCAGCCTCTCCGACGCTGTACGGGCGGGACTCGGGCGAGCGCACGCCGATCTGCCCAAAGAGCCGGCCCTCGAGGGCGGCGACCGCCGCGGGAGAGAGGGTCACCGTGCGCTGCTCGTCGTCTCGGCGCACGCGTACGGTCACCTCGCCCTGCGCTGCGGCGGCCTTCATGGCCTCCACCACGTTGCCTTCCCGTCCGTCGACGGCGACGATGCGATCGCCCGGGCGTAGCCCCGCCCGGTAGGGTTCCGAGTCCTCCGCGATGCGTCCCACAATCGCGTTCGGCCGAACGGCGATGGTCAAGACTTGGTCCCCGCGACGCACCCGGTAGCGAATGAGCTCCCCGGGCCGCGACGCCGTCGTCCGCTGGATCGCTGCGAAAGTCGGGACCTCCTCGCCATCGGCGCTGAGGAAGACATCGCCGGCCTGAAGCCCCGCCGCGGCCGCCGGTGTCCCCGGCTCGACCTCACCGACCCGGGCAGGCTCCGCCAGCAGCGTCTCCACCCAAGCGGGCCAGCCACCGAGACCGAGGAAAAACGCGATGACGCAAGCCGCCAGATAGTTCGCGAAGGGCCCCGCCGCAATCGTCACGACACGGGCCAGAATGCTCTGGTTGGGAAAGATCGCCGGGTCGTCCGGATCGACCTCGTCGTGCGGGTTCATGCCCGCGATCTGCACGTACGCGAGGAAGGGGATCGCCGCGACCTGGAACGTCGTGGGGCTCCCCTTGGGTTGGTACCTGAAGATCGTCGGACCGAAGCCGATCGAGTAGCGGAGCACCCGCATCCCAAACGCGCGCGCCGCCAGGTAGTGGCCCGTCTCGTGAACGATCACGAGGATCGAGATGCCGACGATGATGAGGAGAAATTCGAGAGGACCCACGTTCCTCGTAGGGTACCGCGCGCCCTCGCCACGTCGAGGGGCTGTTTTGCCCCACCCGCCGGGTCGGCCCCGCGACCTTCCTTGGTGTACCTTGTGGGCCGGTGATCTCGGCGACCCGATCGCTTCCTTGGGCGCTGCTGCTGCTCGCGTCCCTCGTGCGGGCGGACACGCCCGTGCTGCACGAGTACGTCCCGAACGCAGACGAAGACGAGCTCGCCGCGCTCGTCCGCGGCCGTGGCGGACAGCCCGCCGCCATCGTCTACCGTGGCGAGCTCGTCGAACCGCCCCCAGGAGGCCCGCGGCGACGGGACGAGCAGCCCATGCGCGCCGACCCCGGGGACGGGCAGGGACGCGAGGAGCCAGGCCGGCGCTCCCCCGCCTTCCGCCCGGATCGGGTCACCGCGCTGGAGGGGACCCTCGGCTACTTCAGCGTCTTCAGCCCGACCATCGCACCGTTCAAGCGTGTCACGGCGCTGGACGCGGTCGTCGAGGCCGACGACGGGACGCCCGTGCTCGGCGTCGCCAATCCACGAACGGCGCCCCTGCCTGTCGTCGGTCTCGACAGCCCCACGGACGAGCCGCGGGATCGTTTCTGGGGGAGCGTCGTCCTGGACTTTCGGAGCGGCCGGCGCGTCCCGCTGCCGAGCGTCGCGCCTCAGTCCCGAGTGCTGAGCCTGCACACCGAACCCGAGACTCAGCTACGGCTGGAGAAGGACGCCGCCGACAACTTCTTTGCCGTGCTCGAAGCGGGGCCCCGAGTCGAGGTCCGCCTGACCTTCCTGATGGACGCCCCGCGCCGCTACTTCGGCATGGCGCTGCCCGAGGTGAGCAGCGACGCCTTGGCCGGCACGATCTTCCCGCTGCCGGCGGCCACCCGCCGCGACGCCCTGACCTTCGCCGCGGAGCTGGGCCTGCGGCCCGGCGACGACCTCTCCAAAGTGATCGAGACGCTGACCCGACACTTCCGTTCGTTCGTGGAGAGCGACGAGCCGCCCCCGAGCACGGGCCGAATCTTCCTCGACCTTGCCCGCGGAATGCGGGGCGTCTGCCGCCACCGCGCTTACGGCTTCGTCATCACGGCACAGGCCCTGGGGATCCCCGCACGCTTCGTCCAGAACGAGGCACACGCCTTCGTCGAGGTGCGCATCGTCGGCCGCGGCTGGCTGCGCATCGACCTTGGCGGCGCGGCGGAGGCCCTCGAAGCCCACGGGGCGGAAGACCGACCGGTGTACCGTCCCGCCCAGCGCACCCCCCTGCCTCGGCCCCCAGCCTATCGGGAGAGCTACTCGCAGCTGCGCGGCGACGTGCGGGGCCTCCGAAGCGAGCCGGACGACACGCCTGCTGGCGACCCGGCTCCCGGCGCCGCGGCGGGCTCCCAGCCGAGGGGTGAGCGGCAACGTCGCCCCCGGGCCCTCGACACCCTCCTCGGGCAGGAGCCCACGCAGAGCCAAACGCAGGCCGCCCGGCCTGTCCGCCTGCGTCTCGACCACGAACGCTACGACGCACACCGGGGGCAGCCCATGCTCGTCACCGGCCGGGCGACGGATCCCGACGGCCGAGGCGCTGTGGGTCTGCGAATCGAGGTGCTGCTGCGGGATGAGTCGGAGCGCCTGCTGGGCGTCACCGCAACGGAAGAAGGCGGCCTGTTCCGCGCGACGGTCGGTCTTCCGCTGGATCTCCCCGTAGGCGACTACCGCCTCGTCGTGCGCACCCCGGGCGACGGGCGCTACCTGCCGGCCACGGCCCGCTGAGGGTCGTTGACCGATGCCGCGCTCCGTGAAAGCTTGCCGTCGATGCTTCGACTGAGCCTCCTCTGCGGCTACGCCGCGATCTTTTCGATCGTCGCCTTCGTGGCGGCGGCGCAAACGACCGACCCGGCCCAAACCGACGGCAGCGACAACCGCAATCGCAGCGACGACAGCAACAACGACGGTAGCGGAAGCAGCGACCGCGACGCCGCCGACGAAGCCCGACGCGCCCGCGTCTACGCCCGCGTCGGCGACGCGACGGTCACCGTCGGCGACATCGAGGACGCCATCAACAAGCAGTCGCCCTTCCTACGCGCCCGCTACCGCGATCGGACCAAGCTCCGCGAGTTGGCGGACTCCCTCGTACGCTTCGAGCTGATGGCCGCCGCCGCCGAGCGCGAAGGTTATGGCGACAATCCGGCGGTCGTCCGCGCGGTGCAGCAGGACATCGTTCAGGAGCTCATCCGAGTCGAGATCGACGAGCGCATCACCCGCGAGTCGATCTCCGACGAGGACATCCGAGCCTACTACGAGAACCACATGGACGAGTTCTCACGCCCCGAAATGGTGCGCGCCAGCCATATCCTCTTCGACTCGCGGGAGGCCGCCCAGGCCGTGCTCCCGCAGGCCCGCGAGGCCGACGCTCGCACCTTCCGCCAGCTGGCCCGGCAGCACTCCATCGACACGGAGACGAAGCTACGCGGCGGCGACCTGCGCTACTTCGACCGCGAGGGGCGCGCCGCTGGCGCTCGCGAAGACGACCCGCCGGTGGACCCGGCGCTCGTCGAAGCGGCCTTCGCGCTGACGGAGGTCGGAGCGGTGTCCCCTGAGCCCGTCCAAGTCGGAGAGCACTGGAGCATCGTCAAGCTCACCGGACGCCGCCCCGCCGAGGTGCGCACCCTCGATCAGGTCGCCGACGGAATCCGCCTGCGCCTGTGGCGCGAACGCCGACAGGAAGCGATCGAAGAGCTCGTACGCCGGCTTCGGCAGGAGCACCCGCCAGAGGTCCACCCGGAGCGCGCCCGCGCCATCCGCCTCGACCCCCTGCCTCCGACAGGCGGCGTGCCGCGTCCCGGCGCCCACAATCTGCCCGGCCAGCGCCCGCGATCGGGCCGCTGAGCGCGACGGCGCCATTGGGGACTGTTGACCCCACCGAGGCCGAGTTTTAGGCTTGGCGCGCATGGCCGCCGATCCGGAAGGCACGAAGCTTCACTACGTCGATGGCCGCCCCGCCACGATCACCTTGCGGCGGTGCCGCCTCGAAGTGATCCGCGGGGACAAGGTCGAGACGCACGCCTTCGACCAACGCGACGCCGTGACCATCGGCGCCGCCGAGGACAACGACGTCGTCCTTCGGGACGAAACCGTCAGCCGCTACCACTGCCGCATCTTCCGCGAGGGAGGCTCGTATCTCGTCAAAGATCTCGGCAGCACCAACGGGACCTTCGTCAACCGCGTGCGTGTGCGGGAGGCCTGGCTGCGGCCCGGCTGCAACCTCTCCCTGGGCACGAGCGAGCTGCGCTTCGTGGCGAGCGACGAGAAGTTCCGCATCGTGCCTTCAAAAAAGTCGCGGTTCATGGACCTCATCGGCGGCGATCCCAAGATGCGCGAGATCTACGCGATCCTCGAGAAGATCGCGCCGACGGACGCGACGATCGTCATCGAGGGCGAGACGGGCACGGGCAAGGAGGTCGTCGCCCGGAGCGCACACCTCGCATCGCGGCGCGCCCGGGGCCCCTTCATGGTCTTCGATTGCGGTGCCGTCCCGGAGAACCTCATCGAGAGCGAGCTCTTCGGACACGAGAAGGGTGCCTTCACCGGTGCGCTCAGCACCCGCCAGGGCATCTTCGAGCTCGCCCACGGCGGCACGATCTTCCTGGACGAGCTCGGCGAGCTGCAGCTCGACCTGCAACCGAAGCTGCTGCGCGTCCTCGAACAACGCGAGATCAAACGAGTTGGCGGCACCCGACCCATCAAGGTCGACGTCCGGGTCGTGGCGGCGACCAACCGGGACCTCGCGGAGGAGGTTCGCCAAGGCCGCTTTCGCGAGGACCTCTTCTACCGGCTGAGCGTCGTGCGGCTGCGACTGCCGCCGCTGCGGGACCGCAAGGGCGATATCCCGCTCTTGATCGAGAAGTTCCTCGAAACAGGACGCTTCAACCGAACGCCCGAGGGGGACAAGCGCGTCCTCCGCATCAGCCGCGCCGCCCTGGACTGCCTGATGCAGTACGACTTCCCCGGCAACGTCCGCGAGCTCCACAACGTCATCGAACGCGCGGTCAGTTTCGCCGACGGAGACACGATCGAGGTCAAGGACCTCCCCGACCACATCGCCGTCCGACCCGGCTCGCTCCCCGATGAACCCACGGCCGTCGAGCGAGCCCCGTCCGCTCCCCTCGTGCCCGACGTCGCCGGCACCTTCAAGGACGCCAAAGAGGAGTGGGTCGCCGCTTTCGAACGGGACTATGTGGAAGCGCTGCTCCAGCGCAACCACGGGAACATCAGCCACGCGGCCCGGGAAGCGCAGATCGACCGCAAGTACTTCCGCAAGCTCATGAAGAAGTACGGCATCACCGCGGATTGAGCCCGAGCGTCCCGTGATCGCTGCACTCCGCCGGCGGCTGCGCTATGGTCGACGCCGGATCGGAGGGAGGTCCCCTATGGCTTCACGTATTGGATGGTCGACTTGGTGGTTGCTGGCGTTCATGGCGGCGCCCGCATGGGCGCAGGAAGGCGCCGCTGATGATTCCAGCCCGGCGGCTGCGAGCTCCATGGAGGCTGCGCCCTCGGCGGACACCACCGCCAACGACGCGGGCGGCACCCAAGCCGAGGCCGCGCCCGAAGAGACGAGCGGTCTTCTCGGGGACGAACAAGTCCTGGCCGAAGAAGAGCTCGGCACGGAGATCGTGCGATCGAGCACCGACCCCTACGAGGACCCGACCCGCAACTACTACTTCCTCGGCTTCTTCTACGACCATCACTTCACACCGCAGTTCATCCTGAACTTGTTCACAGACGAGTCGACCCCAGCCAACAACCCAGCCCTCGGCTTGCAGTTCACCTACCGCAAGGACGGCTTCGACATCATCACGAGCCTCTGGTACCAGAGCTACTTCGTCGAAGGCCCCTTCCGAGGCTCCGGTGACACCGAGTTCGAGACGGAGATCATCGACTCGAACCTCAAGGCGATGTTCGCAGGCGTCACGTTCCTGTGGAGCACCGAGTTCAACGACATCTTCTCGATCCAATACGGCATCGGCCTCGGCATCGGCGCCGTGTTCGGCAATATGTACCGCGACGAAGCCTACCCCGCCGACCGAACGCCGGGCAGCGAGTCCTTCGGCGGCTTCTCGCGCTGCAACGGGCCCCGCGACCCGGACGGAAGCGTCACCGGAAACGATGGGTGGTGCGACCCCGTCGCGGTCGGCGACGGCATGAACGGCGGGCACTTCGGCGTGAAGGCGCGCAAGTGGACCAACGGGGGCAGCGTGCCGAACGTCTGGTTCCGAGCGGCCCTCCCGCACCTGGCCCTGCGCATCAAGCCGATCAAGCAGCTCATGTTCCGCATCGAGGGGGGCTTCGACCTGTTCAGCGGCTTCTTCGTGGGCGGCTCACTGAACGTGGGTTTCGGCGGCAACGAGTGACGGAGCCCTTCTCGGGCCATCCCCCGAGTCGGGCGCTCACCGGCCCGACGCGATGAACGCCGCGATGTGATCGGCGAGCGCCTGCGGCGCCAACCAGTGGATCATGTGGCCGACGTCGGCGATCTCGACGAACCGACCGCGCCGCAGGCAGGCGTAGCGCTCCTTCTCGTCGGGGAGGCGGAAGCCGCGCTCACCCATCACCACCAAAGTAGGCACCTCGATGCGCCCCAGGAACGCGTCGAAGATCTCCCGCCGAAAGGGCATCGGCGACGTGACCCAGTGCTTGCGGTCGTAGCGCCAGGCGCGCCCCCCCGGCACAGGCCGGGTGCTCTTCTCGGCGAGCATGAGCCCTAGCTCCTCGGGAAGCTCGGGGTTGTGCACGCGCATCCGCGCCAAGGCCTGAGGGATCTGCATCGGATACGGCGACGTCCGCACGTCCGCGCGGAGCTGAACCATCTGATCGAGCCATCGCTCGAACTTGAGCGGCGTCCCGTCGAAGTCGTGGGTCTTCGGGCCGAGGCCCTCGACGAGGGTCAACGAACGCAGCTCCCGTGAGCGCACGCCCGCGAACATTGCAGCCGCCGTCCCGCCCATCGAGTGCCCCACCAGGTGCACGGCGTCATCCGGACCGCGACGGAGCTGAGGCAGAAGCTCTTCGAGATCGAGCACGTAGTCGGGGAAGTGGTAGAAGCCGCCCGCGCCGATGTGCTCCGTCTCGCCGTGGCCGCGCCAATCCCACGCGACGCAACGGTAGCCCTCTGCCTGAAGACGCTCCGCCACCAGCTTCCAGCTCCAGGCGATGTCGAGCAGCCCGTGCGCCAGCAGCACGGTCGGCCCGTCCGCCTCCCACACGATGATGTGGTGCTTCAGACCGTTGGCCTCCACCGTGTGTTCGCTCGGGGTCACGCGCGCCTCCGAAAGCGTCGCGGGTCCACGGCCTCGGAGCCGAGGGGTAGAGGTTGGCGCAATATGGCCGAGCGCACGATCTCGGCGGTGATGGGCGCGAGCAGGATGCCGTTGCGGAAGTGGCCCGTCGCCAGCCAGAGCCCTTCGGTCCCCGTCGGCCCCACCAACGGCAGCCCGTCCCTCGTGCCCGGTCGAAAGCTGCTCCAGCGGTCGAGCACCGGGGCCTCGGCCATGCGCGGCGCGATGCGAAGAGCGAGGTCGAGGATCCCGCGCATGCCCGCGAAGGTCACCTCGCGCCGGAAGCCCACGTGCTCTTCCGTCGAGCCGCAGAGCGCGCGTCCGTCGGGCCGCGTCACGACGTAACCTCCCGCCCCGAAGACGATGCGCCGAAACACCGGCGGCCGCGTCTCGGTGGCGACGATCTGCCCCCGCACCGGGTGCAACCCCGCCGCCTCGAGGTCGAGGTCCCGCTCGATGCCCCGGACGAGATCGGTCCAGCTCCCCGCGGCAACGACGACGTGCTCGGCCTCGACGCGCTCGCGACCCACGCGCACGCCGCGCGCCCGCTCTCCCTCGACGATCACCTCTCGTACGTACGCACCGCTACGAAACACGGCCCCGGCCCGCTCAGCGGCGAGCGCCAGCCCGCGCAGCAGCAGGGGCGGCTCGAGCTGAGCTTCTTCCGGCAGATCGAGGGCGCCGACAACGTCCGGGCTGAGGCTCGCCTCGCGCCGCCGGGCCTCGTCGCCGTCGATGCGCTCGACGATCGCCCGCTCGAGGAGAGCGGCGTGCCGGTCGAGGGACTCCAGCTCACGCTCGTCGAAAGCTACGCGCATCAAGCCGCAGCGGCGGAAGCCCACCGAGACACCGTGCTCGGCGCGAAGCTGCTCGGCGAGCGCGGCGTGGAGTTGGCGGCTCTTGACCCCCAGGCGTAGGGCCGCCGCCGGCCGGACAGCAGGAGTCGCGTGATCGGCCTCGGCGAGAGGCCCGAGGATCCCCGCCGCGGCGCTCGAAGCCTCGGCCCCCGGAACGCTGCGTTCGAGCACGAGCGGGCGCAGCCCGGCTTCGGCCAGCCGCAACGCGACGCTGCACCCCATCACCCCACCCCCAACGATCACTACGTCGGCTGCCATGGCCGCTCAGATAGCACGGGCTGCGCGGAGCGTCAGAAGCTCACGTGCAGGGCGAACCCGCCGAGCGTCGGAAAGAGACGCGCCTGGGTCGACATGGCCTCGCCGCGGGTCGCCGGCGCTTCTCGGTCGTCCACCCCGCTCTCCTCGTTGCCGCCACGAGGGACGTAGTCGGCGCCGCAATTCATCGCCGCGATCGCCTCCCAGTCCCGGATCGCCTGCCGAGGCGTGGAGAGGATACGAAACTCGCTCACCACGATCCCTCCGCCGATGAGCCGCGCACTCGTCCAGGCGTCACGAAAGCGCAGGGAGATGTACGGTCCCCAGAACCCGGTCCACAGGAGCGGCACCAGTTGGGCGCGTGGCCCACCGACGAGCGCCTGCCGCTTGGCCCCCTTCTCGAGGAGCCGCAGACCGTAACGCAGCCGGGCACGACGCTCCTCGGGAGTCGAGGAAGGCGCTCGCCGGAAGCGCTGCGGAGCGTAAGCCGGCGTGTGGGGCACGACGAGCAGTTGCAGCCAGGTCAGCCACGCACCCACGGCGCCGACGGTGTTGGGGAAACGGTCCGGCACCTCCTCGGCACGAACGGCCAACACCGTCTGCGCGACGGCGATGCCCGTCCACAGCGCGATCTGGCCGTACCACCACCAGCGCGCCCTCCTCTTGGCGAGGTCGAAGCGCTCTTGCAACCACTCGTTGCGGGCACGCACCTCGGCATCGCTCAGGCGGTCGATGCAGCCGTAGGGGTCCTGCGCGGCGGCCGTGGACGACGCGAGCGGAGCCAGGAGCGACAAGCCAAGGGCGGCAAGAAGAGTGCGCACGCCCACGCACGATACCAGCATCCTTCCCTCCGCCGGAGGTCGGGCACGCTCGACTGCGGCGCCGGCGCTCCGCGACGCTCAGCGGCGAAGAAGCCGCAGCGAGTTTGCGACGACGAGCAGCGAAGCGCCCATATCTGCCGCCACCGCGCCCCAGAGGGTCGCCAGCCCTGCGAAGGTGAGGACGACGAACACGGCTTTGATCCCAAGCGCGATGGCGGTGTTCCAGCGGATGACCGAGAGCGTCGCCCGCGCGTGCTCGATGAGCCAGGCAAGCTTCGACAGGTCATCGCTCATCAGCGCAACGTCCGCGGTCTCCAGGGCGACGTCCGTCCCGATCGCTCCCATCGCAACACCCAGGGTCGCGCGGGCCAGCGCGGGCGCATCGTTGACGCCGTCGCCCACCATTGCGACGGGACCGATCGCCTCTTCGACCTCCTCGATGACCGCGACCTTGTCCTCGGGCAGCAGCTCCGAGTGCACCTGGTCGACGCCGACCTCCCGCGCGACGGCCTGCGCGGTGGCGTCGTTGTCCCCGGTCAACATCACGACCGCACGTACCCCGGCGCCCCGGAGCGCGTCCAACGCCCGCCTCGACTCGGGACGCACCGCGTCCGCCACGGCGAGCATTCCACAGACGTGCTCATCGTTCCCCACGACCACGACCGAGCGCCCCGCCGCCGACAGCGCCTGGAGCCGTTCGGCAAGCTCCGGCTGCCACGAGCCGCACTCCTCGAGCCAGCGGTGCGACCCCAACCGGAACGAACGTCCCTCGATACGACCTTCGACGCCGCGACCGGGCACAACCGTCACGTCGGTCGCCACGAGCGGCTCAACGCCCACCTCCTCTGCCCGCCGCAGGATCGCAGCGGCGAGCGGGTGGGTAGAGCGCCGCTCCAGCCCTGCCGCCCGCGCCAAGAGGGCGCGTTCGTCGTGCTCCCCGAGGGGCACGAGTTCGACGACGGTGGGCTCCCCGTAGGTCAGGGTACCGGTCTTGTCGAGGGCAACGGCCGCGAGCCTGGCCGGAAGCTCCGCCACTCGTCCGCCCTTGAGCAGCACCCCGTGCCGGGCCGCCGACGCCAGCGAAGCGACGATGGCGACCGGAGTGGAGATCACGAGCGCGCACGGGCACCCGATGACCAGCAGCACCAGCGCGCGGTACGTCCAAGGCGCCCACGGCTCGCCCCAAAAGAACGGCGGCACGAGAGCGACGAGGACCGCGCTCGCGAACACGACGGGCGTGTACACGCGGGCAAAGCGCTCGACGAAG
>Ga0256832_1001026_pt1 | contig 18706 bp, 39 predicted proteins | sample 134614metaG_FD_190534 | JGI IMG/M metagenome (GOLD analysis project Ga0256832, IMG submission 190534) | Hydrothermal vent microbial communities from Lau Basin, Pacific Ocean - 134-614 | ecosystem: Environmental > Aquatic > Marine > Hydrothermal vents | place: Pacific Ocean: Lau Basin | collected...
GGGATAAGGCCCTGCAAGCAATGACCAAGAAGGATGATTTGTTCATGTACAGAGGAGTCAACAGATGATTGAGCGGGCGGCTTGGGCGATTCTATCTATCCCGGTACTGGCGGCGTTTGTATTGGGGTACGTAATTATCACGACGTTAGCTATGGCAGGTATGGTAGCCCTGCTGCTGGGGGAGAAAGTAAGTAACTTGACCAAGAGATTGTGGAGGTGGGTATGGAGCTAGGGGGTTTGTATCTGTTTGTGAAGTGGTTGTGTACGGTGATGTTGATGGTTTTTACAGGGTCGGCGGCGAAACTGGCAGCATCCAGTGAAGAAAGACCGAAGATGCGAACGATATACGCAGGCGCAGGGGTTCTGCTGATTCTGTCGATGTATTTCATGTGGGAGACCACGATTAACAACTGGCTACAAGGAGGCTAGAGAAATGGCGAAGAGCGTATCCACGAAAGGTAAGACCGGCACCACCAAGCTGAAGTGTTCCTGCAAGAACAGCTACATGGACGAGAAATACGGTAACGGAATCCGGGTCCACAACGGCACCAAAGGCGACAAGTGGCGGTGTGTCGTCTGCCTGAGTGAGAAGTAATGTTAGTCTACAGGGACATGACGTTCTGCTATTCGGATTGTCAGAACCGAAAGTGTGAGCGCCATCAGTCCCACATAGATCATGAAGTGGCTGAGGTAATCGCGTACTGTGATTTAAGTAAGGTATGTGAGGAGTATCAGCCGAACGAAGTCAAGGAGGTGGATGGTGGGGAAACCGTGGTTCATGCGCCCAAGCAAGAGTAAGGAGCGATTGAAAGAAGCTCTGTATGGTAAGGATGATTACTATGAGCCCGACGCATGGGAGTTTGGTAAAGATCAGCATTATGAAGATGATTACGACTACGATAGTATGTTTGAGTGGGACAATTTTGGAGACTGGTGATGGGGAAACCACTGACGAATAATGATATAGCCGACCTGTACGACAAGAAGAATCCCGGCGCCTCGGCAAGGGCGACCAGAATTGATAAGGTCATGGAGTGGGCCATGAAACAAGAGGAAATAGATTATGACGAAGAGAACGACCTGTTTTACTGGAGGCACGAAGAGCAAAAGGATGTGTAAGCACAAGGTATGCGTACCGACGTATGTTGGTGGTATTCGTAGGCTGAAATGCTTAGAGTGTGGGGTTGTGGTATGAGCGATAAAAATTATGTGAGTGTGCGAGTGGAGATAATCGGCGGAGATACCCATGATGTTATGTTGAGCAGGATGCCTGTAGCGGGAGATCTGATTTGTTTTGGTGATGATTGTAAGGAAGTGAAGTTGGTAATGCACGTAGTGACTAGCGAGGGTGTTACTGCTGTTGTACGGGTTTTGTAAAGGAGAATTAGAATGACAGAAAAGTTTGATACGAACAGATGGAGAACACCGCGTAAGTTCATAGAACAGGCTATGCGGTTGGTTGATCCAGATCATCATTCGCGGTGGGTGGATTGTGCTGTTGATGAAGGCAACATCCACGATGTATTCGACGTGAATATCACGTACCCGAAGATGAATGCGTTTGGTGCGCACGTATTTGGAGGGGAAGTTGGGTGGCTGAACCCGCCGTACCGCCAGAAAGGATTCCCGCTGAAGATGTGGGCACAGTGGGCGGCAAATCAGGAAGGCACGATGGTAACGCTGTTCCCCGGATCGATAGATACCGAGTGGTTCCACGATATTGCCCTAGTCAGGGCGGCAGAGATCTATTTCCTGAAGGGTCGTATTCATTTCGAGCGCCCAAATGAGCATGGGGTTTGGGTTCCAGCCAAAGATACGAAGCACACGAATCTGTTGATTATCTACAAGGGTCCGTATCATAATAGCGGCCCAGTGTTTCGTAAGCTGATAGTCTAATTGCAATCAATTGCATTTCTAGGAGGGTTTGTTATGGCGATTGGGGGTGTGACCCTGCATATTGGGGACAGTCTGACGTATGGGGCAAGAGACGAGTTTGGCCTGCATTATCCTGAATTGCTGGCCCGCAAGTTATCAAAGGAGTTCAATCAGTCTTGGACGGCTGTAAATCACGGCATTAGCGGGCAGACCACCGCTGAGATTCTGCGGAGATGCTATACGCACGTCCACGATTTTCCCGAAGCGCATGAAGTATTTCTGTGGGCAGGGTTCAACGATGCCAAGGTGAATGTAGCGACACCGCCTAACCTGTATAGAGAGAATATCATGTCCATGGTTAGGTCAATTCTGTTTGCAGGGCGGGTGTGCTATCTGTTTGACATTCCGAAGCAGGCAGGGTTTGGCGCCCCTGATTTCGTAAACAATGACTTGATCAATGCGTATAATGGCTGGATTTATCGCATTTGGGATGAGGCAAAGGAGAGTGGAGCAAGACTGTACCCAGTGAAGGTTTCAGATATTCCTAAGAAGTTCAGGAATGATGGGGTACACCTCAACCACGAAGGGAACCACTGGGTTGCAGATAGAGCGTTTGAGGCTGTATGCAAGGCTCGTAAACGATAATAATTGACATGACCTGTAAGAGAGTCATACTCAAATCTCCCTACAGCAATAAAGGAGTTAGTGGTGGAGATTGATGACTTTATAGGAGGGTTGATGCTATGGGGCGCGGCTCTCCTGCAAGCTATGTCTGTACTACAAGCCTATAGAGACAAGATGGTGGCGGGTGTCCATCCTGCCACCGTTTTTTATTGGATGAGCCTCAATGCGTTCTATGTGTACTTCTTTGCACGAAGAGATTATGTATGGAGTATGTCAGGAGAAGCGGCATCGCTGGCAGTATTTAGCATTTGGCTATGCCAGTATTTCTATTACAAGCGTAGGAGAGTATAGGTGGATCAGCATGGTAAAAAGAAAAGATATAGTAGCTTTGGTGAAGCGAGTACATGCAATGGAAGAAGCTGTTATTGGGTTGGCTGAGGTAGTAAAGAATCGCCACCCTGAAGCAGGTAGTAGGGTAGATGAGGTGTTGAAGAAGTGGAGAAAGGAGTTGATTGAGCTTATGGAAGAATACGGTGAATAAAACCTGATATGGGAGGAAGATGATGGAAGATGCTACGTTTGAGATGTATGACGATTTCGTTGAAGCGTTCTCAGCAATGATGGAGTCTGTTCATAAGAACGCAGTAAATAAAGGGTTTTGGGAGCCACCGAAGGAATTGCAGGAATTACAGGAGATCCTGCTGCATAAGGCGACGATTATGCACCCTGCGGCGGAAGAACGGGCATTGCAATTGATTGCAGACATGGCTACTCGTAATGATGGGGAAGCTATTGCGCTAATGCACTCCGAACTGTCGGAGATGCTGGAAGCCCAACGTAAGATGCAAGGACAGCAATCAGAGAAAATACCTGAGTTTACCCATGAAGAAGAGGAGGCGGCAGACCTACTGATTCGCCTTATGGATTTTTGTGCAGGTAAAGGTTTGAGGCTGGCGGAAGCTGTTGTAGCCAAGGCCGCATACAACAAGGGAAGGCCCTATAAGCACGGGAAGAAGTTCTGATGACGATATTGGAGTACGCCAACCTGAATGAGGTGTCTGAATATGAAGTATTCAGGCAGGCCGCTATACGTATGGGGGTGCATCATTCAGTGTTGGCCTCCGCCTTTGCTGGTTACATGAGAAATCAGTATGTGCCGTGGTGGGTGAAAAGTTTCCTAAGTAGGCAGAGTGAGTTGGAGGCGTAGAGATGAGGCATACGAAAAAGTATTTCGAGGATCTTGCCAGAAAGCATGGCAAGGGTTGGGAGTCGATGGGGTTTACTCATAAAGCCTCCCACGAAGCCAGCAAAAGACAACTTGCCAAGTGGCTGAAGATCGAAGATCCGTTGCAAGGTAAGTACGATATTTCCGTTCTGGATATTGGCTGCGGTACGGGGGAGTTTCTGGATTTCCTTGAGGAGCTTGGCTATAACGTGGTTGAGTATTCAGGTGTAGATCCGATCCCGTCTATGCTGGAGGCGGCAGAAGAACGAGCAGGTAATAGAGGTGTAGAGTTCGCTACTTCGATAGATGATCTGTCTGGTGCACGATATGATCTGGTTCTGGTGATGAACGTGTTTTCATATTGGCTGGATAGCTTTTTGGAGCTAAAAGCAATGTTTGCCAGATACGTGCATTACGCGGGCGAGCATAGCATCGACGGATTTGCAATCAATTGCATCAGTCAGTTTGCAGACTGGCTTGCAGAAGGGAATAAGCCGATACCGTGTGATTTGGCTATACCGCTTGTAAAGCAGCAAACAGAACGGGTGATGGTGGATCTGAGCGAATGCCCGCATCTGATGTTCATGGGGGCAAACCATCACACGTCACAATGGAGAAAGGAGTGGCAGGACAGGTTGGAGGACTCCTAATGAGAATAGCGTTTTTGCCTCAAGTATCAGTGCCGTCGTTGTTGGGGGATTCTGCTTTCAAGGAGATGTTGCAGTATGCCGAGTTGTTCTCGAAAAAGGGGGCTACTTGTTACATTTTCTGCCCGTTGGCGCAAGTCAAGAAGGAGCGTTTGCCTGTCATTGATAGAGTTCATTTCATAGATTGGCCGGGCATTGGAAGTTTCTATGGGGCGCACCCCGACTTGACGACATTGTATAAGTGGATACACCCAAGAGTCGGAAAGCTGGATTTGGATATGATCATTTCGTCTCAGGTGTATCTGACTCAGGTTGTACAAGGGTGGATGGTAGATGCTGGGGCTTGGTACAACAGACCGCTTTATGTAATAGATGATTTGATGGCGTTCGGCCCGTATAACCCGACCAGCAAAGCGTATTTTGGTGGATCTACCAGTATCGGTGGGGATTACATGCCGGATATGGCAGAAGTCAGGAATATGGCGTATCCGCTTGCAGATCGTATTTATTGGGATACAGAGCTTGAGTATGAAACAGCATTAGATGGTATGCGTAGGGCGCTATCTCCGAATATGATGCAATTAGTTGCAAAGAAGCATCGTATTATACCTGTTGGCGTAGATCTGACAGGATTGGATGAGATAAGAGAGACAACAAAGAAGCATGACGAGTTTACGCTGTTTTTTGGGGGGAGACTCAATCAGTTGAAAAGACCAGAACTGATGTTGCGAGAGTATGTGTATCACGTTGCGTATGGCCGCCCGCCAAGAATAGTGATAACGACCCCGAAGACAGATAGCCCGTTTTATAACAAGCTGACTGAGCAAGAAAAGGAGTTGTTGACGTTCAAGACAAACTTGCCCCCGCAAGAGTTTCAGCGTGAAGCCGCAGCATGTCATGTATTGCTGTACCCGAGCAAGGGAGAGGGATTCACTGTAGGGACGCTAGAAATGATAATGCTTGGGCTTGTGCCGATCATTCCAGATACGAAGTGGTCCAGAGCATTGTTTGGTGCTTCGTTAGACCAGTACCCGTATGCATTCACATCAACCAATCAGATTCAGGGGATGCTGTTGCATGTAAAAGAGAACTATCAAGATGCCTTTGACAAGGCAGGGCTACTGCGTGAGTACATAAGGGAGAATTACAGCATAGAGAAATGTTCCACGGAGATGTGGGATGACTTGGTGAGTTTGGCCGAAGCACCAATGGAAAATGTATATAGGTATACCGAGAAGGAGAAAGGAAAAGCGTCGTCAGCGAAAAACTTGATCCTTGAGGTGGCTAAGAGTATACCGGGGTCTTTCTATATGGAGGAGCTACTGGAAGAAGTGGCAAAGCAGTCAAAAGCACTGAAGCCTGACTCGATATTGAAGCCCGGAGGCTTGTCACGGAGATATGTGAGTAGGGTAGGCATTATGAGAATGCTTAAACGGTATGGTGTGGCGACGCCTGTTGAGTATTCGGGGGTTGTTCTTGATGAGAGCTACCCCGGACCTGTTTATGTAAAGCTGACTGAGGAGACCTGAAATGAATGTAAAGTTCAATGAGACTGTGTACGGTGAAGAGGCGATTGCTAATGCTGTGGGTGCGCTTACAGATTCGCTTGAATCCGGTTGGGTAGTGACAGGAAAGGAAACGGAAGAAGCTGAGGAGATTGTAGCCAGCTTGTTCAGGAATAGAGGAAAGGCGGTAGGTTTTGGTATTGCCCCGTTTTTCCCTGTGGCTGCGGCCCTTGCAGAATGGTGTGAGCGTAGAGGAAAACCAAAGTCTGTAGCCGTACAGGGGACAGCATGGCCTGAGCATATTGCTTGTTTCAAGGCGTTTGGGTTTGATGTACGAGTGTTTGATATTGATAAGCCTGAAGATTTTCCTGCTATTTCGTGGGGATCGGTAGAAACGGTGTCTAGTTGGAGTGCCCCGTCCGTAGTATTCGTAGCAGATGTTCACGGGGTAGCACCGGGGAATCTGAAAAGATTCTATGAAGACTGCAAGAATTATGGGGCCTTGATGGTGCATGATGCCAGCTATGGGTTCTTGGCTAAGGATGAAAACCCGGATACGAAGATGATGGAGTACACAAGAGATATTGGGGATATTGTCACCATGTCTCTGAATCCCGGCAAGCTGATTACCGGCCTCAACGGTGGGATGGCTTTCACAGAAGACGAGGAGCTTTACAATCTTATGAAGGTAGCCCGTCTGGATGGGCTTGACATGAACAAGAACTGTTACATGCTTGTCGGTGATTGGAGAATGCTTGAGGTGCAGGCATCGGTGCTGAAAAGTTCACTGAACGAAGTGCCGACTTTACGAGCAAAGAGAGTAAGCATTGCAAGTCAGTATGATGAAGCTATCAGCATCAACCCGGCATTGAACAAGATCAACAAGCCTAATCAGTGGGTGAAGTCTGGCATGGACCGATACACTCTGCGAGTACCGAGAGGCATGAAGTACGATCTGCGAGACCAGATGAATGAGGCAGGTATTCAGTCAGTGATGTTGACGTATGACATTGCAGCACTGGAGCACAAGGCAGTTAGTTTGGCGGCAGAGCAACTGCCTGATGAAACCCCCAATGCCGTAGAGTGGTGCGAGACGCATATCCTGATCCCGCTTCATAACAGGATGACGGATAAGGATGTGGGGTATGTAGCTAATTTTCTTGTAGAGGAGGCGTTACTGAAATGAGAGTAGAAGCGTTGAAGTTGGGGCCGTCTGATGAGGTGTTGCGTAAGGATGTAGCTAGAAAGTACGGAGAGATTTGTGAGGAGATTTACCTGAAAGGAACGTACCTGCTGGGATTCTATACGCAAACTTTAGAGTACGCCCTGCAACTGAAGTTCGGGAAGAAGACTTTAGCCATGTCGAGTGCAACTGATTGCACTGAGGCGTTGCTTAGAGCTATGGGTAGTCCATCTGTGATTTTCCCAGCCCTGTCTTTCCCGTCTTCAGTTCTAGCGGCATTAAAGGCCGGGTGCCCGGTAGGGTTCGTGGATGTTGATTGGCGCACAATGACAATAGACGAGGATGAGCTTAGAGACGCGATTAAGTCTGAGTACATGATGGGTGCAATGGAAGTAGTGTTTTTCGCTTCCTACGTAGCTGGTGGCGGTTATGCAAATATGCAAAAACTGTCTGAGCTAGGGGCTACGGTGGTGGAGGACATAAGCCACTCATTCGGCGCTATGGTGGATGGTAGGGAAGCAGGTATGTGGGGGGATCATGTAGTAGGGTCTCTGGTAGCCACCAAGCCGTTTCAGGCAGGGACAGGCGGTTTTGTAATGACCAGCAATGAAGACGTGTTCAAGAGAATGGAAATGATGCGGGAGTATGGCAGAGATAGTTCCTTGGGTAGCGGGGTACTTTCAGAGCGTGGTGGTAGCTGGAGAATGTCGGAGATGGAGGCCGCTGCTGCAAGGATGAACATGATGTACACAGTGGATTTGGAGCTAGAAGAACGTAGGACCGTGCTAAGAAGATATGAGGATAGACTACCCAACCTATTCAAATGGCCTGAAAACGTCAGCCCAAACGGCTATAGAGCCTCGTTAATAGTGAGTGATTACCAATACTGGAAAGACGAGCTTGCCAAACGAGATATTGGTGTAGTAGGGCGTGTATACGACAGGCCGGTGACGGAGCAACCGATTTTCCACGGTAGTTTTGAGAAGATGCCGAAGGCAAAGGAGTGGTGCGACCATCATATTTGCCTGCCATGCTATGCAAGATTGACAGTAGATGAGCAGAATTATGTGATAAACGCCGTGAAGGAGATCGAAAATGAACAAGGTAATGCCTGACAGGTTGAAGGAAGTCCCATATCCGATAGCCGTTGTTACGACAACAGATTCCGATACGGGGCGATTTTACGGGCAGGCTGTTGTTTGGGTGACGCAAGTATCTTATGAACCCTTACGTTTCGTCATGGCTCTAGGTAAGACACGCTACACGCCGACGATTCTGGATAAGTCAGGTATATGCGTGATCAATTGGATAGATGATCCGAATATCGCCAAGATTTTTGGCAGGCAGTCTGGCAGAACAGTAGATAAGTTTGCTCAGCTTTTGCCTTGGCAGTATGAATTAAAGGAGTGGTTTGGGGTGAAGCTGCCGTTTTTGACGACAGGTAAGTATTCAGTGATTTGTAAGGTGAAGCGTAAGATTGAAGACACGAACGAAGATCTGCCCGGTACGCATAATGTCTACCTACTTGCAGGCGGGACAGTGTATGAAAATGATGGCAGAGGCTTTTTGAATTACGAGTATGGGAGTTTGTGAAATGATTGTGTTTTTGCTGGGGACTCGACCTGACATTATCAAGATGGCTCCGTTGATTAAAGCCACGAATGGCAAGAAGGTCGTGCATACCGGACAGCACTACACGCAGGAATTGGACGAAGATATTCGTAAGGATATGGGTATAGAGTTCGATTACAGAATCATTGATCAGGATGATTTGGAATCGCCACGCTCGTTCAAGTCTGTGTATCAGGGGGTAGCCGATGTTTTGGCTGAGATAGCTGAAACCAGCATGGAGAAAGGGCTTGTAGTAGCGTATGGTGACACGCTATCCGCAATGGCAGGGGCGGCGGCTGCAAAAGCTGAGGGTTGGAAGCTCGCTCATGTAGAAGCTGGGTTACGTTCGTATGATATGACGATGCCAGAGGAGGTGTCGCGTCTGGCGATAGATTCTATGTCAGATCGAATGTATGCACCGACCAGACTGCAAAAGGAGTTTTTGGAGAAAGAAGGCATAAACGGAGACCGTGTTCAGGTGTTGGGGAATGTAATAGTCGATGCAGTACGTTATGCACAGGAGAACAAGCCAGATCTAGATAAGCAGGAGCAAAGATTTGTCTTGGCGACACTGCATAGACCGGAGAATGTTGATCATCTGTCAACATTGGTACAGGTGTTGGAATTGATTGTTGTATTGGCAGCTATCAACGAGATTAGGGAGGTGTTGCTGCCCTGTCACCCGAGAAGCATGAAGCACATGGAGGATGCTTTAAGCAGGGTTCCGGGTAGTAGCATCGTCAAGGTTATTGAGCCTATGTCATATTTGCAATTGATTGCAACGATGGAGCAGGCAGAGTATGTTATGACAGATTCGGGCGGTCTTCAGGAGGAGACGGCAATTCTGGGGAAGAAGTGCATAACGATTCGTAAGTCTACTGAGCGACAGGAAACGATAGTATCAGGGCACAATTGCCTGATTAGCCCTCTAACGCATACATTTGGTGAGGCTTTGACAGAAGCAACGCTTCATCTTCAGCGAGAAACACCACCGCCAATAGAGGCGTATGGGCAGGATGTATCAAGAAAAATAGCAGAAGATCTTATGAACTGGAGGAACTGGTAATGAAATGTGTAGTGCTTGGCAATGGCCTGATTGGTAACGCGGCAGCAAAGATGCTGGAGGCCAATGGGCATCAAGTAATTGCGTATGATCAGAACAAGAGCAGATCTGAATGCTCGCCTATGGAGTTGCTTGATAAGCACGTACCGGAAGCAGATTACGTGTTTTCGGTAGTACCGACAGATCCCGGTAAGAAGGGTTTGAAAATCGCTGCACTTGAGGATACTGCCAAGATTTTTGAGCATTATGCGAAGGATACCGCTGTATTCGTGCAGAGATGCACAACGCTGCCGGGGCAGGCTCGTCAACTGGCTAAGCGTCTAGGTATTGAGGATCGTTATGTCGTGTTCCCGTCGTTTGCCTACAGAAACTCGGCTGTTGAAAATGAGATAAATCCGCCTAAAGTTGTGTTGGGCGGTAAAAATCTGGCAATGCTTGAGCAGATGGTGCAAGACCTGTTTTCTCAGCTTGAAGACAGAACGTATTACGGTACGTTTGAGGATGCAGAGGCGTCAAAGGTGTACTCGAATCTGTGGCAGGGGGTGATTCTGGCAGTATGGAATGACCTGAAGTATGCCGCACCAGATGTTGATGTGAACTTCGTCATGGAGACCTTGATTCAGGAAAAGAACCTGTCATGCCTGAAGCGATTCATAGGCAAGGCTTGGGGTAAAGGTGGCCGTCTTGATGACGATATGCTGGGATGGGTACGCAATAAGCAAGAATTGTCACCGATTATTGTTGCAGCCTACGAAAAGAACTCGCAGGTAAGGCATGATGTAGGTGAGGAGAATCGCCCGACCTCAGAACTGAAGAAGCTGGCATTCGAGGGGCGTGTATCGCCAACACTTGTGGGGTGCAAGAAATGACAGATAGCATCAAGGTAACAGCATCAGGGAAGTCCGGGGGTATAGAAATCAAGGAGATTCCTCTTGATTTGCTTGATCCGACAGACTGGAACCCGAACGAACTGTCCAAGGATAAGTTCAATATGCTGTTCGATAACATGGCGGAGGAGGGGATTTTGGAGCCGTTTGTTGTCGTGCCGAAGGAGGATGGGCGCTATAAGGTGGTAGGAGGCCATCATCGTCTGGAAGTAGCCAAGCTGCTTGGGATCAAGACCGGGCCGTGTGTTATCAAGCACGGCTACGATGAGGACAAGGTGAAGTTCCAGAACATGCGTCTCAATGTGATCCACGGAAAGATCAACGCAGAAAAGTTCACCAAACTGTATGAAGAAATGCAGGCCAAGTACCCGGATAGGGACTTGGCTTATGAGTTCGGTATCGTTTCGCCTGACGAACTGGAGAAGATGCTGGTATCGACAAAGAAATCCCTACCGCCGGAGATGCAGGAAGCATTCGAGGAGGCGTCCAAGGAGGTGAAGACAGTAGAAGATTTGGTGCTGGTGCTTAATGAGCTATTCGAGAAGCAGGCTGCGACGGTAGAGAAGTACCACTATATGATTCTGGATTTCGAAGGAAAGCAGTCAATCTGGGTACGCATGTCGAAAAAGGAGTTGAATAGAGCAAAAGAGGTAGCGCAACAGTGTTTTGTGCAATCAGTTGCAATGGACGATGTTATTAACGGGCTGTTTGACCTTTTGCTGAAAATGTCGCCAGAAGAAAAGGAGAAGTTCTTCTACGGAATGGAGAAAGTGGGGATAGGCGATCTGGACAACAAGTTTCCGACAAAAGAAGTATTAGATGAGCAAAAGGAATCTTGATAGAGACCGGAATATAGATGGCAGATTCTTGCCGGGGAATAAGTATGCCCGGATAACGGAACTGCCTGATGATAAGTATGAGCATTTCAGGGAGATGCTCAAGAAAGGTATGTCTTCATCGTACCTTGCCAAGATCATTCAGGAAGAATGGGGGTTGCACAATGATGTAGCAAGAATATCAATGATAAAGATGATCGACCGCTATAGAAGGGATGAGTTGACAGCGGTTGAGGTGATGGAAGAGATTGATCCACGGACACTGACCACCATGCGAGAAAGAGCAAAAAAGACTGTAGATCTGATGGAGGTGTACTCCGAGATGATCGAAATGCAGTTGAATCATGTGCGTATCGCATACAAGCGCATGGAGCAGACCAATTTCCCGCTGGGGGCTTTGAATGATGCTATACAGACGTTGAACAGAATTACGAAAGATTACGGGGAGTTGGGGATCAGGGCAGGGTTTGTTCAAAGGATGTTGCAGGAAGATACAGGAGAAAGGCATGTACCGAAGCACCTAGACAAGGTTTTCAGGGATGACGCGATAAGGCAGGAGCTTATCGGCGTAGTGGATGACATGATTCGTGAACTTGACGAAGAAGCCGCTGTACTGGAAGGTGAAGTCATAGAGGAGGATCAGGATGGCGGTGACGAGTGAGGTAGTTAGATCGCTCACAGAGACCTTACACAGAACAATGGAGCAAGTAGATGACCTGAAGGAGAAGCGCAGGATCATCCGGGCTTTTCGGGATTCGCTTGCTCGTGGGTCTGTGAATGAGGTATTGAAGCTGTCTCTGCTAAAGAGAACGCCTGTAACAGTACGGACGTTCATAGAAGATAAGGATTATCTAGATATGAAGGGTGAGGTCTACCCAGCAATCATGGAGGAGATTGAGGAGCTTAATTCAGGCAAGTATATTGAGGCGATTTTGACCGGAGCTATCGGCACAGGTAAGACCACGATTGCTCTAATCACGCAAGCGTATCAACTGTATCAGTTGTCCTGTTATGCGAACCCACATGCGCTGTACAACCTCGCCAAGAGTTCGGAGATTTTGTTCATTTTCCAGAACTTGACTGAAAAGCTGGCAAAGGCTGTTGATTATGAGCGTTTCAAGGCCATGATTGAAAAGTCTCCGTATTTCAAGGAGAAGTTCCCGTTTGACAAGTATGTTTTGTCTGAAATGAAGTTTCCGAACCGGATCAGTGTGAAGCCGGTTGCTGGTACGGATACGTCTGCTATTGGTCAGAACGTCTTTGGGGGGTTGATTGATGAAGTGAACTTCATGGAGGTGGTAGAGAAATCGAAACGTTCGATAGATGGTGGTACGTATGATCAGGCGGTAGCCTTGTATAACACGATTGCACGACGCAGAAAGTCACGCTTCATGCAGCAAGGTAAGCTTCCGGGGATTCTGTGTCTGGTGTCATCGAAGAAATATCCGGGGCAGTTCACGGATATGCGTGAGGAGGCTGCACGTAAGGAGATTGCTGAAACAGGCACAACGTCCATCTTCATCTACGACAAGAGGACGTGGGATGTGATGCCTGCTGATAGATTCAGCGGTAAATGGTTCAAGGTGTTTGTTGGGGACGAATACCGTAAGCCAAGGATTCTGGACGAGAATGACGTAATAGATCCGAAGGATAGGCACCTGATTGTAGATGTGCCAGAGGAATACAAGGAAGATTTTGAAACAGACATGATGGGGGCGCTTCGTGATATTGCAGGCGTGGCAACGCTTGCCAAGCACCCGTTCATCATGGATAGGGAAGCTGTAGCCAAGGCGTTTGATTGCCACCCGTCGATTCTGTCTACGACCGAGGTAGATTTTGAAAAGACCAAGCTGCTGATTTATCCGAAGCGATTCTATAAGCCGGATTTGCCGAGATGGGCGCATATTGACTTGGCTGTGTCTGGGGATAGTGCAGGCTTGGCAATAGGATGTGTACCACAGTTTGTTGATATTAGTCGTGGCGGGAAGCTGCACGAAAGATTGCCAGTGATTAGGTTGGATTGCTCGTTAGAGATACAGCCGCCGAAGGGTGGGGAGATTAAGTTCTACAAGATTAGGGAACTGCTGTATAAGCTAAGGGAGTTTGGGCTGAACATTAAGTGGGTGTCGTTTGATAGCTTTCAGTCTACAGATTCGATGCAGATATTGCGGCGTCAAGGGTTCACGACAGGTTTGGTGTCTATGGATACGACCACAGCCCCGTATGAGTTCCTGAAAACCACGATATACGACGGCAGACTAAGAGCGCCGATGCACAAGAAAGCGATAACAGAGTTGGAGTCTCTGGAGCTTGATACGAAGCGTAACAAGATAGACCACCCGCCACGAGGATCTAAAGACGTGTCTGACGCGATTGCTGGTGTAGTGCATGGCCTGACGACGCGCAAGGAGATTTGGTTGCAGCACGGAGTACCGTTGAGGGATATACCGGAGACAGTTCAGCGTATTGTCGTTAAGGTGCCGGAGTAGCTTGCAATTGATTGCAAATGTTCTGCCTACGTTGGGGCTTATATTAAAATATAATTATATTTTTACATTTTAATGTACGTTAGGATAGTTTTGTGCCAATTAAATACTGGCTGCAATTGATTGCAAATGCGAAATAATTTGACAAATTAGGGGTGGGTGCTATACTTAAACCATCACCAAAATCATCGAGAGATTCAAGGAGGTGGAGCATGGGTAATATGGCATATTTGCTGAACCAAGCAAGAAGCGGACGACCGGATCTGGCGGCCATGAATCTTGGGGTTATGGGCTACTCCCCGATGGCCATGCATGTCTTTGCGCGGTACTCACATCACGCGGGGTGGAAGTACAGCGAGGCAGAGCTTGCCACCTATTACATGGCTGGCAAGCAGGAGGCGGCGGAGGAGGGGGAGGATGACTACTAGTAGGAGATTGCCAGAGTATCCGCTGGCGGATGTGTATGATGGTGAGGATTATCGCTGCCCGCTGTGTAATTCTGTCGCTGTATTGTTGAGGGATGGGACGTTGAAATGCACGAACTCGTATGATTGCGGGTTGTGGTTTGCGGTAAGAAAAAACAAGAAAGAAGAACAAGACTAGGGTATGGATACCCAATTTGCGTTGGGGTTTTTCGTAGAATTTAACATAATCTCGGCATGGTCTGTGCCAATATATCCAGTTTGAAAGTCCGCCGCTATTTTACATAATCCCGTCACGATTTGTGCCGCCTGTGCAGAGAGATGAAGGGCGATAGGATAGATCTGTGCCAATAATAAGAACGAAAAATACCGAAAACATTTGACAAATTAGGCCCATACTCTATACTTATACCATCACCAATCAACCAATCAACCAATCAACCAATCAATCAAGGAGGTAGGTGATGGTAGATAGAGATAGCTTCCTCACAAAATGGGAGGAAAAAGAAACCAAGGAAATCAAGGAGGAGATACAACTTTTGGAAGCCAGATTGGAACGGTACGCTAGGGGTTGCCTCCCAACTCAAGCAACCGAGGAGCAGTTGGATCTCCTGTATACAATTTTAGATTGGAGGGGGGAGTAACCCCCTCCTTTTTTATGGTAGCAACCAGAAGGAGGAAGCCTATGAAGCAATTTATCATCCTCATGGGGGATGATGTTAATTGGCTGGGGGTGGTGTCGGAGGTACGACTAATCCCCGGCGTAGAGGAAGCGTATGCGGTATCCAACGCTCTTCATATAACCTTGGAGGATGGTGTTGATGAGGAAGTAATGGTGCCCCTCATCGAATCTCTCCAAGAAATCCACAAGCTCGGCCCCCGCAGTTAGGGGGCCTTTTTCCAATCAAGGAGGTAGAAAATGGCGAAATACAATGTGACAGTGAAGCTGGTTGGTGAGGACGGCAATGCCTTTGCCATTCTCGGCAAGGTCAAGCGGGCGCTCCGCGAAGCCGGTGCCTCGGCAGAGGAAATCCAGCAGTTCATGGATGAGGCTACTAGCGGGGACTACAATCACCTGCTCCAGACAGCGATGGAGTGGGTGGGGGTAGAGTAGCAGCAGCGGGCCAAGGAAGGCCCGTTTATTTTGTCCTAGACAAGAACTGTGCCATTTATTTGATTGCATTAGGTGCGAAACTTTACGAAAAATACCGAAAATATTTGACAAATTAGGCTAATATCCTATACTTACACCATCAAAACCAAACACCAACAAATCAAGGAGGTCGGTGATGCAGAAACAAGAAGCGATAGAAGCAGCATTCAAAGCAGGTTATTTGGATGCGAAGGAAGGCCGGGAAAATAAGGCTTTCAAGAGCCCCAGAGTAAAGGAACTGGCAGACCAAATCTCCTATTCGGAGATGCAGGGTATGGTGCAAGACTTTGTGCGGGCCTACAAAGAAGGTTACGCGGAATACAAGGAGGCAAAGTAAAATGGTAGAACCCATCTATGACAACATCACTGTAAACCTCTCGGACGTGAAGGATGACCCAATAGCCATTCTGCGAAGGGTAAGGAATATGTTGGAGTACGAAGGTTTGGATAGAAAACGACAACTTGAGTATTTGGAGAACGCCATCAGTGGTGACTTGGTGACTCTCATGGAAGTCACTAAAGCATGGGTAACGGTGGAAGAATAACCCCTCAACAGGCCAAGGACGGCCATTTTTACAGGAGCGAGCCATGAAATTGAGAGACCTGAAAGAACTGGTACACAAAGCAGATGAGCGTGGGGTGCCGGACGACGAAGACATTCTGTTTGTCCTTGGCAGACTGGAGAACAACATGCGCCTGCAACTGTCGCAGGTGGTGGAGACTGAAAGCTACTACCCGGAGTTGGGGGAATCGCATAAGGTTTTGTGCTTTCGACTGGATGTGGACATGGAGGCGTTTCTGAAGGCTATGGAGTTTCTGATGGCGATGAAGGAGAAAGAGAATGCTACTGAACAGTGATGTATTCAAGAGTGCAGTGACGTATCAGCAGTTCAAGGAAGAAGCGTCGGAGTTTTTCAAGCTGGTGAATACCGGCACGGTGTCGCTGGAAGGCATGGAGGCGGGGATCAAGACTCTGATGCTGATGTACGTATCTCTGGAAGGTACGGAGATCGAGGAGCATCAAGCAAGACTGGCAATCCAGCTTGCTATCAAGCGTTGCAATCAATTGCAAGGAGGGTTGACGCAATAATTTGACAAATGGGTAGCAGAGTGCTACATTCAAAACTCTTAATCAATCAAGGAGGCAGTGATGAAAGCAGCATTGAAAATCCCGGCAAATGAGCAACTGGCAGTGTTCGAGGAACTGAAAGACCTGCTGTTCGATTATGAGGTGCGGTCAGTATCAGAACTGTCGGGGGTGTCGAAGGCGACTATCTACAACTGGCTGGAAGGCAAGACCCGCAAGCCGAGGCTGGATACGATCCTCAAGGTTGCAGAGGCGCTGGGGTATACGCTGACTCTGCATCGTGTGGGCAAGGCGAAGACCAAGCCGAAGCACATCAAGCTGGTGAAGTAAGATGGATGGCCCGCTTCTAAAGATAACAAGGATGTTGCATGAGAAAGTAAGGCAACAAGGAACGGAGACCGTAGGTAGTGTAGTTGATGTATGTGTGCCGAAGGATCAAGCGAAGGGGTTAGAAAAAGATTTAGCAGATCTTATAGAGTTGCAGGTTTTTGAGGCGAAACTGAGAGTGCCATCAGGCATGACAGGGTTGGAAAAGTTGGCCATAAGTGTGTTGGTTGCGGTGTATGATATAGATCTCAAGGAGGTGTTGGGTGATGACGTACCACAAACTGATGATTAAGCTCCATGAGCTTGTTAGTAGTGGTGTAGAACCAGCAGCCGCATGGATGCAGATAGTACCGAATGGTGGGGAAGAAGCAGCTTTGAAGATGAAGGAATGGATTGAGAAAAGCTGTGCGCTGGTTATGTCGGTGAAAGGGTATTACTTCGTGCCTCGTGGTGTAGGCGTAGCCACGACTAATGTAGAGGCGTGGAGGAAGATTTATCGGTTCTTCTTCGTGCCGAAGCCCGTGTATCAATATCAAGGAGGCTGTTATGCAGGATGACATGATTCCGTTGGACCCTGAAAAGGGGCTTGACCCGCACCTGACGTATTGCCCTCGGTGCGGAGGGGAAGCCAATGAGTTGACCATTGGTGCGGTGCGAAAGGCCAAGTTGCCGAATGGTCAGTGGGTGTACGCAAGCAGAAACCGGCTACATGAAGTTCGCAAGGAGCTTGAAAAGCAGTATGGGTATCTGAACCTGAAGTGGGAGCCACTTGATGAGTATGAGAAGGTTCCTGCATCTGATGTATGCGACAAGTGCAAGGAGGAGTTGGCTACCTTTGATGATGTAATCAAGAGTGGCGGGGTGTATTTCAAGTGCAAGGAGTGCGGGGCGACTGGGGTAATCAAGTACAACGATGGAACCAAGGAGTTTTGTGATGCTGTACGTAAGACAGCAGGGGTTCCGTTTGGCAGGCCGGTTGGGGTAGAGTTGGAAAAATGTGAAGAGCACGGTGGAAAAGCAGGTAATGAATGAAGAAATATGTGCAAGATGCCTGAGTTCTGTATCGGAATTGTATGAATCGCCGTGTGGGTATGATCCAAGAGAAGCACAGAATGCAATAGGGCAGTTTCATTGTCCTGCATGTGGGACTATGGTTATGGCAGGGATGCCGCATTTGCGTATATGCAAGAAATGTATGGATGAACTGAAAGAAAGGGAGGAATGAGTATGGGCTATTTCAAAGGAGCAGCTTTTTCGTTTGTTTTGGGGTGGGTGTTTGCTGTAGTGCTTTTGGTTATAGCAAAAGATCCTGAGATTGGTTACATGACAAACGTGTTTAAGGTGTTTGTGTTGGGTGCTTTTGGGGCCTTTGGTCTTTCGTTGTTACTGCTAGTAATAGGTAGTGTGCAGAGGTACAGGGAAGAAAAGCTGTGGGCGAGGATTCGTAAAGAATTAGAAGAGCATTATGAGGAAGAGATATTGCCATGACTTCAGTAGAAAAAGTGCCCGTGAAGTGGCTGCGTTGGGATTCTTTTGCAATTGATTGCACAAGAGTTTCGCCGTATAACATGCGTTATGTGTACGAGAAAGCGAAACGCCTTGAGAGGGCGATAAGAACAGTCAAACGATGCCTGTAAAGATAGTACGGGAGTCAGCAGTAGAGAGAACTGAAGTAGAAGATCTGCTAGTAAAGGCATGGGCAGAGCGTAAAGGCTGGGATCTTGAAAGTTACCTGCGTGGGTTAGGCAAGATAAGTGCCAATTCAGCAGTAAGTA
>Ga0256832_1001027_pt1 | contig 18705 bp, 12 predicted proteins | sample 134614metaG_FD_190534 | JGI IMG/M metagenome (GOLD analysis project Ga0256832, IMG submission 190534) | Hydrothermal vent microbial communities from Lau Basin, Pacific Ocean - 134-614 | ecosystem: Environmental > Aquatic > Marine > Hydrothermal vents | place: Pacific Ocean: Lau Basin | collected...
AATTACTACTACAACGACTTCTACAATAATACCAAAAAGGTTCACTACGGCCCCCGCCACGCCGGTGCCGTCCGCACATCTGCCCGCCGTGCCGCCCGCTCCAACGGCGTGAAAGAAGGCTCCAAAAGCCGCGTCCCCTTCGACCACAACGGCGCCAACGCCCGCACGGCTACACCTTCGAGAAAAGCCGAACCGGCCCGCACGCCCACCACAAACACAAAACCGGTGCGCCGTACCGGGCCCAAGCGCCTGTCCATCCCGGATGAACCGAAGCCCTCACGCACACCCAAGTCACGCAGGCATGTGCGCACACAAGATGATGACCTCACACCTCGCAGCACCAAGCCACATCGCCCGGGTACCCGCAAGGAAAAGCGGCGCACACGCAGTGGCTTCTGGAACAGGTCTTCCGACACCCGGTCCCGGCATCGCGCCGATTCCAATCGCCGGTCGCGTCCCACCCGGACCGAGCGTCCCCGCCGGCGCACACGACCGGCCGAGCGTCCCACACGCTACTCCCGCCCGTCATCCGGACGGTCACGCGCATCCGGTTCGAGCAGACCGGCAGCGCCCCGGAGTTCCGGTGCTTCTTCCGGCAGCCGGCGCAACTCATCGGGGAGAAGCTCCCGGTCCTCTTCTCGTAACAGAGGGCGCTTCTAATCTCCGTTCCAACAAACAAACAGCTATGAGCCAAGCCGGGCTTTGGAGGCAGTTTCAAGCAGGAACTGCCTCCAAAGCGGGGCCGGCTTATAGCCGGAGACCTGCTGTTTAGCGATTGTCAAAACGTAACTGTTTAGGTGCTCCTATTTTATCCCTAAAAACAGCGGGTACCTAAACAGTTACAAAACAAAGAAAAATGAAACGACTCTTTCTCCTGGCCGGCACTACCGCTTTGTTCTGCCTTGGGCATGCCGGACGCCTGGCCGCACAGGTCTATACGGAGATGCTTCATTATGCAATGACTCAGGTGGACGGATCCGGACGCACCGTAGGTGCCGGTGGCGCCCTGGGAGCCCTCGGCGCGGACATCGGCGCCTTGAGTATTAATCCGGCGGGGCTGGGACGCTATCACCGTTCGGAGCTGGTTTTTGCGATCGGGTGGGATGGTACGCATACCAGTAGCCTTTTTGGCGCGACAAAAGAATCAATCAACAAATCGTTTATGAGCCTGCCGGCTATGGGCATTGTCTTTGCCGGGCGCACCCGCCAAAGTGACTGGAAAGCGCTCAATGTATCGGTCACCTACAACCGGCAGACCAATTATAACCGCCGTTTCTTTTTTGAAGGAGACGCTTCCGGTTCTTTGATTGATAAGTTTGTGGATGATGCGCGCGGCGTGGATCCCAATGACCTGGACAACTACACCACCGGCCTGGCCTATGATGTTTTTGCCATTTATGATGACAACCACGACCTAAACTACGAGTCCGATTTCTCCGGTGTCACCGACTCGTTTTACCACAGTCAGGACATCTTGGAAAGGGGTTCTATGGGCGAACTCGGCATCGCCCTCGCAAGCAACTACAAAGACCGGATCTATATCGGTATGAGCTTTGGAATCCCTGTCCTGAGCTACAAAGTAGATAAAACTTATCAGGAGCGTGATGACCACAATACCATCCAATACTTTGACCGCCTGCGATTTGACGAAAACGTGACGACCAGCGGCTCCGGCTTCAATGTCAAGCTCGGCCTCATCTATCGAGTCAGTAAAATGCTGCACATAGGAATGGCTCTGCATTCTCCTACTTGGCTGGATCTGTCCGACAGTTACAACAACACCATGCTTTACCAATACACCGACGGCGCCGGCGAACATTCCAACGAAAAAACACCCGAAGAATCCGGTGCCTTTGATTATCGCGTGCGCACTCCCTGGCGCGCCATATTGAGCGGCGGCGTCGTCATCGGGCGGCGTGCTTTTTGGGGCGTGGATATCGGCCTCGTCAACTACGCCTCTTCCGAATTTGACCTGACGCGAGAGTTGCAGTCACAAGAGACGCGGGACCTGGAACGTGACCTGAACCGCCAAATCAGCAAAAATTTCCGCCAGGCGACCAATTTCCGCACCGGCGGCGAATATCGCTACAAGACTTTTCGTTTCCGCGCAGGCATTGGCTTGTACGGCAGTGCCCTGGCCGACGACGACAGTTTCTCCAAAGTATATAGCCTCGGCGTAGGATACCGCGTCAAAAACTTCTTCGCCGACCTGGCTTGGCGTTCCAATGCATACGCCGAAGGGTACGCACCTTTCAGCGGGGACTATCTCAAACCAACCGCAGCACTAATTAACACAAAACACCACACCGTCTCTCTTACCGTCGGCATCAAATTGTAATTGCATCAACGCAAAACTTTGATGCGCGCTTTGTCGCCTCCTTCGGGGCCGATATCAAATCGGCCCCGAAGGGGACGAAACACCTATACCTACAGCCCGGCCATCACTACCCGCAAAAATCATAACCCACTGACAATCAACCACCTATCCGTTTGTAAACGGATATAAACGGATATAAACGTTTACAAACGGATAATGTCTTGACACCACCTGCATCTTTGCGCCGACACTCGGTCCGCCAGTCGGATCGCGATTCTTTCACCGTAACTATTTAGGCGCTCCTGTTTTTCCCTAAAGACTGCGAGTACCTAATAGTTGCCTTTCACCAAAAAATTTTTGTGTCATGAACAACCTGCGCAATCACGTATCCTTGATCGGCAACCTGGGTTCCGATGTACAATTCCGCCAACTTGAAAATGGCAATGCCATGGCTTTCGTAAACATGGCCACGAACGAAGACTACAAGCGCAACGACGAGTGGGTCCGCGAGACCCAATGGCATCGCCTTGTGGCATGGGGAAAAACGGCCGAGCGCCTCGCCCATCTGGCTGGTAAAGGCACTTCTATTGCCGTACATGGCAAACTGCAATACCGCCAATACACCGACAAGGAAGGCTATCGCCGCCAGGTCACCGAAATCGTAATCCGGAACTTCACCGTCTCCAAACCCAAAACGGACAATAAACAGGCCGATCAAGCCCAACCGGCTTTGCAAAAATAAGCACACCGGCCGACCCATCCGGCTGCCACAATGGCGTCGGGCGACGCCATTGTGGCAGCTTGGGCCTGTGGGCACACCGAAACCTCATCCTTTGGCCGCCTACATACAATTGCCAAAAAAACCTTACATTTGTACTTAAATCTGGACACTTCTATGATCAACAAAGTCATATTAGTCGGTAACTTGGGCAAGGATCCCGAGATACGGACATTGGAAAGTGGGACTAAAGTCGCTACCTTCTCCATCGCTACCAACGAAAACTACCGCGATAAAGATGGCAATTGGCAGACGATGACCGAATGGCACAATATCGTCGCCTGGCGCTATCTGGCTGAAAAAGCCGAACGCGCTTTGAAAAAAGGCTCGCTCGTCTATATCGAAGGCAAATTGACCACCCGCAAATACCAGGATGCCGAAGGCCGCGACCGCTATATCACCGAAGTGGTCGCCCGTGTCTTACAGCCTCTTGAAAAACGCGGGGATGCTTATGAGTCTCCACCGCCTCCCGCAGAAGAGCCTGCCGATGTGGCCGCTAAATCTCCAAAAGTAACATCAGGAACGCCCGCCACACCGAATAACGAAGAAGACGATGACCTGCCGTTTTAATAAGACGGCACGATTGTTTAACTAACTGCTCTTTTTTGGACCCCGACCCGTTATCTGGCCTCTTTTATCCCGTTTTCCTTTCCGCCCAACCGGATGGGTTCGCCATCTTGGGTGCGCTCCTTTTGCTTGCCCTTTTATTTGTCTCGGCGTTAGTCTCCGGTTCGGAGATTGCTTTTTTCTCTTTCCAACCGGCTGACATTTCCGACCTGGAGCAGGCAAACGACCGCAAAAGCAAAAGAATGCTCAACCTCATTCGCGCACCCCGCCTGCTCCTCGCCACCATCCTGATTACCAACAACCTGGTCAATGTCGCCATCGTTGTGCTGAGTGAGTTATACTTGCGCAGAGTCTTGCCCCAGGAGCGCATGCAACAATGGGCCTATTACATTATTGACCGCCTTCAATGGAACCTGACCGTCTGGCAAGTTGTCGAAGCGCTAAACTTCGCCATCGCTGTCATCGGGGTCACCTTTATTTTAGTCTTAGTCGGAGAAGTAATGCCCAAGGTACTGGCCTATGCCGACTACAAAAAATTTGCCCGGCGGATGACACCCCTGCTCCATCTGCTGCGCAAATTGTTTTACGGCCCGGCCTTACTCCTTGTCCGGTGGGGACATGCCATCGAAAAGCGGCTGGCCACCCAAATCAGCAATAACGACATATCCAAAGAAGACATTGACAAAGCCATTGATCTGACCACCCACGGCACCACGGCCGCAGAAGAAGAAGCAGGCCTACTCAAGAGCATCGTCAAATTCGGAGACATCACCGTCAAAGAAATCATGCAGCCGCGTATTGACATCAAAGCACTGGACTGGGATATGGCATACGATGAAGTGCTGGACCTTATCAAAGAAACCGGATTCTCCCGCTTCCCCGTCTTTAAAGAAAATATTGACAACATCCACGGAATGTTGTACGTCAAAGACCTCATCGGATTCTTCCGTGAAAAACCAGGTTTCAAATGGCAGAACCTGGTCCGTAAGGAAGTCAAATACGTGCCGGATTCCAAACTCATCGTGGACCTGCTCAAAGAGTTCAAAATCGAGCGCGTCCACATGGCCATCGTCATTGACGAGTACGGCGCCACAGAAGGCCTCGTCACGCTCGAAGACATCATGGAAGAAGTCGTCGGTGATATCCAGGACGAATTTGACGAAGATGAAGACGTGGACTACAGAAAAATCAACGATTATATCTATGTCTTTGACGGCAAAACGCTGATCAGTGAGTTTTGCAAAATTGTTAACATTGACCCCGACTACTTCGACAACGTGCGCGATGAAGCCGATTCCTTGGCGGGCATGATCCTGGAAGTCAACGGGGACTTCCCCAAAAAGGGAACCGAAATTGAAATCAAGGGCTTTAAATTTAAGGTGCTCTCCATGGGCAAAAGACGCATCGGCGAAATCCGCGTCACCCTTCCGCACCAAGGCAAAGAAAAAACTTCAGCAGCATAATGACTCACTTCCGGATATCGCTTTTTTTCATCCTGTCGCTCTTTTTGAGCTGGTCCATTGTCGCTTGCCGCGACAAGGCGGTCGCCGTACCCAAGCCCCACGCATACCCCAAAATCACCTTCCCCGAAAGAGCTTATCTGGTATTCGACACCGCATCTTGCCCCTTCCGTTTTGAGTATCCCGTTTATAGCCGCCCCATTAAAAATACCGAGTTTATGGGCGAGCCCGTACCCAATGACTGCTGGTATGACATCTTTATCCCACACTTCAATGCCAAACTTCACCTCACTTACTACCCCTTTCATTCCAAAGACCGGTACGATGAGCTCATCCAGGATGCCTACCGCCTTACCAACGAGCACACCCAAAAAGCCAACTTTATTGACGAGGTGCCCATCGAAAAAAAAGGCGTCTTCACCGGCAAGCTATTTGACCTGACCGGCCCATCCGCTACGCCGCTGGAGTTTTATCTCACCGACGAAAAGCAGCACTTTATCCGGGGAGCTTTATACCTCCACACAGAAGTCCACCCCGACTCACTCAAGCCCATTTACGACTTCCTGAAAGCCGATGTCGTGCATTTGATTCAATCTTTCTCCTGGAAATAGTACTGTTTAGGTGCTCCTGTTTGTAGCACAAAAACAGTGGGTACCTAAACAATTACGGAAATAATGCATCTTGCCTTTCGTTTGGACAACACGCATAACAATGTACAATATGAAGCAACTTTTCCTCGTGGCCGTGGGCCTGTTATTGTGGACCACAGCCTGTAAAAACGAAAGCTCCACCGAACCGGCAAACAAACCGGTAACAACCGAAAAGCCCAAACCCCGAAAGACCGTCAAAGTACCCGCCTTTGATGTGGACGCCGCCTATAACTTTATTAAGGAACAAGTGGACTTCGGACCTCGTGTCCCCGGCACACCACCTCATGAGAATATGCGTAAGTGGCTTGTGCGCTATTTCAAGGACTTGGGCTTTCGCGTCATTGAGCAAAATTTTGACGCCTACTTCCCCGACGGAAAAAAATACCGCGCCACCAACATCATCGCTTCTTACAATCCACAACACACACACCGCATTATGCTCGCGGCACATTGGGACACCAGATATATCGCGGATCAAGACCCCAAAGACAAAAGCCCCATTTTGGGGGCCGATGACGGAGGCTCCGGCGTGGGCATCTTGATGAGTATCGCCAAGACCCTCAAAGAACACCCGGCCGACATTGGCGTGGACTTCGTATTCTTTGATGCCGAAGATCAGGGAAAGCCCGAAGGCGGCAGCGACGACGATGGTACATCCTGGTGCCAAGGATCCCAGTATTGGGCTACCAACTTGCAGCCGCCCGGTTATCGGCCCCAATTCGGCGTCCTGCTCGACATGGTCGGCGCAAAAAATGCCCAATTCCAGGTGGACGAAGTCAGCAGCGCCTATGCGGGTGAATATGCCTCCAAGCTTTGGAACCTGGCCCGCAACATCGGTTACAGCCAGTACTTCCTGGACGGACAAGCCCCGGCTTTGATTGACGACCATCTCTTTGTCAACCGCATGGCGCGTATCCCTATGCTGAACATCATTAACCGCAAAAATATCAACGGAGAATACTTGTTCGGTGACCACTGGCATACACAAGCTGACAACCTGAAAGTCATTGACAAGCGAAGCCTGCGCGCCGTCGGACAAAGCCTGACGGCGATGATCTACCACGCATCCGCTGGCAATTTTTGACATATTGCGACCAAGCCCGTATCTTTTCAGCCCCAAAAGCCGGTCTTATCGCTTCAGTCACAAAACAGGCAGGCCATGTATGACTTTACTTCCATTCCCAAAGTGGACCTCCGGCAATTTATTGCCGGCACATCCGAACAACAGCACCAATTCGTTCAGAACTTGGGCGATGCTTTCCGCCACGTGGGTTTTGTCATTGTGCGCAATCACGGCATTCCTCAGGACTTGGTAGAAGACTTTTACCGGGCATCTATGGAGTTCTTCTACCTGCCCGTAAAAACCAAAATGAAATACGAAATCCCCAACCTGGCCGGCCAGCGAGGCTATACCTCTTTTGGCCGTGAACACGCCAAACATAGTCGAGTCGCCGACTTGAAGGAATTTTTTCAGTTCGGCCAGGAAATTGACGATGATGACCCCATCAAAGCCGAGTATCCGGACAATGTCTTTGTAGAAGAAGTCCCACAATTCTTTCATTTGGGAATCAAGCTATACCGCGCCTTCGAACGCACAGGCGCGCACCTGCTCGAAGCCATCGCCTTATACCTGGATTTGCCCCAGGACTACTTTGCCCCTAAAATCCACCACGGCAACAGCATCCTGCGCTCCATTTATTATCCCCCCATCACCACTGAGCCGGCATCCGCCATCCGGGCCGAACAACACGAAGATATCAACTTGATCACGCTCTTGGTAGGCGCATCTGCCGGAGGTTTGCAAGTGCAAAATATGGCCGGTGAGTGGATTGATGTCCTCCCCGACCATAACGAAATCTCCATCAATGTGGGAGACATGCTCCAGCGCCTGACCAACAATTATCTGAAATCCACCACGCACCGCGTCATCAACCCGCCACGCGAACGGTGGCACGAAGAAAGGCTCTCTATCCCCTTCTTCCTCCACCCCCGCAGCGAAGTCCGGCTCGACTGCCTGCCAAATTGTGTCTCCGACAAACGCCCACTGGCCTATCCCCCCATCACCGCCGGCGAATATCTGGACGAACGCCTCCGTGAAATCGGCCTCAAAAAATAGTGCATCAAACCTATAAGCTTTTGGAAACCTTATAGGTTTGTAACTGTTTAGGTGCTCCTTCTGTTCTATCGCTTCCCGCACTTACTTGCTTTGCCGAAAAGCATTCTTCCTCTACGACAGGGGCCCGCTCCCGCCAGACCCTAATTCGCACAAACTTCGTACTTTCACACACAAAAAGAGGATGAAAAACGCTTTGACTTGGGCGACTGCCGTACTGCTTTGGATCGCACCCGGCCGGGCTTTGCGCGCACAAGCATTGACTCAGACCGTTCGCGGAACCGTGATAGAAAAGGAGAGCGGCCTCCCACTCATCGGAGTCTCCATACAGGCCTTTCCCGCACATGGTGATGTACTGGGTACCACAACAGATGAGAACGGCACCTTCCGCATCGAAGGCATCCCGACCGGCAGGCTCCGCCTGGAATGCTCCTACATCGGATACGAACCCGTCAGTATGACAAATATCATTGTCACATCCGGCAAGGAAGTCGTCCTGGCCATCCAAATGGAAGAGACCGCTATCCAAATTGAAACCGTAAATGTCAAGGCTCATCGCAAGGGCCAAGCCATCAACGAAATGGCCACCGTCTCCACCCGCCAATTTACTGTCGAAGAGACCGACCGCTATGCCGGCTCCCGCGGAGACCCCGGCCGGATGGCCTCCAACTTCGCCGGCGTACAAGGCGCCGATGACAGCCGCAATGACATCATCATCCGCGGCAATTCGCCCGCCGGCGTCCTGTGGCGACTCAATGGTATCAACATCCCCAATCCCAACCACTTCGCCATCCCCGGCACATCCGGCGGCCCCGCAGCCATCCTAAACAACAAGTACCTGGGCAATTCCGACTTCTTCACCGGAGCCTTCCCCGCCGAATATGCCAACAGCATCGCCGGTGTATTCGACTTGCGAATGCGCAATGGCAACAACGAACACTATGAATATTCCGCCCAACTCGGCTTCCTGGGTACCGAACTCTTCGCCGAAGGACCTGTCTCCCGAAGCCGGCGCTCATCGTTTATTGCATCTTACCGCTATTCTACGCTCCAATTGTTCAGCGGGCTCCATATCAATGTCGGCACCAACGCCACACCCAAATACCAAGACGGCGCTTTCCGCCTGCACTTTCCCATGACGGGCAACGCCGCCCTGGATATCTGGGGCGTGGGAGGCATCAGCAGTATTGACATCATTCTGTCCGATCAGGAAAAACCCGACCCATCCACCTTGCTCTATGGCGACAACGATCGAGACCAGCTGTTCGGCTCACGAATGGGAGTCGCCGGCGTCACCTATACCAAATCGTTTCCTCACAACTTACTGCTCAAATGGTCCGCCGGGGCCACCCACCAGCGCGTCATCGCCACACATCATGTATTCCAGCGACACGTCAACCAGGACGGTTACTTTGTTCTCGACACGTTGATAAACAACCTCAACTACAGCTTTATGACCAACAAACTGGTCTCCCACATCGGATTCAACAAAAAATTCTCCCGCAAAAGCGTGCTAAAGTTCGGTCTCTACACCGAATACTATTTCCTCAATTACCTGGACAGCGTCCGCACCCATCATTTTGACTCACTGGGTGTCCTGCACATGGAAGACTGGCGCAAACGCTGGGACGCCCGCGACCGCGCCCCCTTGCTGCAACCTTTTGCGCAATACAAGCACAAATTCAACAATCGCCTCAGCCTCGTCGCCGGCGTGACCGCGCTGTATTTCGGTATCAATGACCGCTCATTCTCCCCCTTTGAGCCCCGGCTCGGCCTGACCTACCGCCTGACGCCCAAAGACAAACTGGCCCTCGGCCTCGGCTATCACTCGCAAATACAAAGTCCGTACCTATACTACTTCGGCGACAAAACCGACGCCCGGGGCATCCCCATTGAAGAGAATCTTTCCATGGGACTCACAAAAAGCCTGCATGCCGTTATGACCTTCGACAAGGTCATAACGGACAACGTCCACATGCGCCTGGAGACCTATTACCAACGACTTTCCCAGGTCCCCGTCAAGCCCTTTCCGTCGTCCTTTTCGATGATCAATGCCGGATCCGGCTTCTCAAGACTATTCCCCGATACCACCCTGGTCAACAAAGGCATCGGCAGAAATTACGGCATCGAATTGACCGTCGAACATTCCTTTGCCCGCGGCTATTACTACCTGCTCACTACGTCCCTGTACGACTCCAAATACAAAGGCTCCGACCACGTATGGCGCAACACGACCTTCAACGGCCAATATGCCCTCAACGCTCTGGTATCAAAAGAATTCACCCTCGGCAACAGCAGCCTGGACATCGGCAGCAAGCTGACCTACGCCGGCGGACGATGGTACGGCTACCCGGACACCGTCCAATCCAATCTCAACCAAACCGTCGTATTCGTGGACCAAAGCTTCAACACCCGCAAGTTTCGCGACTACTTCAGGCTGGATCTCAAAATCAATTACAAATGGAACCGCCCACGGGTCACCCATGAATTTGCCCTGGACATTGTCAATATCCTCGGCACCAAAAACATCCTGAAACTCAGCTGGGCGCCCGACCACCCGAGCGGCAACCCCATCCAGGAAGAATACCAACTGGGCCTGCTCCCCATTTTCTATTACAAAATTGACTGGTGACCGCCGCGCCCGTCGAAAGAAAAGTTTATCGGCTTTTCAAGCCGATGCGGTGCACAGACGAGGTAGTCCCGGGTGACCTGTCCATGATAACACACTCGGGCGGCCTGCGCATCAGGTAACTTGTTCGTAACTGTTCAGGCGCTCCCGTTTTTAGGGGAAAATAGGCATTTCAGCACAAAAACAGCGGGAACCTAAACAATTACCGCATCATTCACTCCACCAACAACTTCTGCGTCGTCCGGCTGCCCGCACTCATTACATCCACCAGATATACGCCTTTGGGCAGCTGCCCGGTCGGAATATGAAAAATATTGCGGCCCCTGTCCAGGTGCATCGCCCGGGCGTACCACCGGCGCCCGCTTATATCCGTCAGGACCAGCTCACCGTCTGCCTGCACAGGCGAAGACACCACGACGGCCACCGCATCTCCCGCCGGCACCGGATTGGGCACGACCACAGACGCCAGCCTGTCCTCCGGCATGGAAACCTGTTCCATGACAATTTCGTCGCGCGGCATATAATAAAAGACAGCATGTTGCAAGTGCTTGACATGTGTATTGCGACGGACGATATCCGACAGCGCGGTCTGCTGTATCCGGCGGATTTCAGACTGCGACAATTCCGGGTCATTGAGATAATAGAAACGATCGCCGTCGCGCAGCCGCCTAAATTGCGTAAACAGGGTTTTGTGCATGGTCTCTCCCATCAACTTGCCGGGCAAGGGATCTTCGAGCAGCATGCCGACCCAGACATCTATGTTATTGACGTCATCGTACACCGACTGTATCTCGGCCAGCTTGTCCGCATCGGCGGTGATTTGGTCAATGGAAGTGTATGGCGTCAGCCCGAAGGCCAGCCGGACCGAATTGAAATCCGGAATGCCGCGCTCCCGACCGCGGAAAATATTGATCGCCGCCAGGTCCAAACCGCCTTGACCCGGCGCTCCGAACAGCCGGTTGCGAAGGTCATCTACTAGCTTGGCATCGAATGCTTGTTGATGGTGCGCGGCCATCCCGCGCACAATTGGATCCAGGCCTGCTTCGGCCAATAGCCGGTGCGACTGAAAGTAAGCATCCTTTAGCCGGATATTCCCCTGCGGTATCGTGTCACCCCGTTCATCCAACCGCCAAAATTCCTGGCCGACAAGCGAATGTCCGATACGAAACGATGCCACCGAAAACAGATTGGAGATATTGGGGGTGACATAAGGATTATAGCCACCATACGCCGGCAGGTGGATACCCACGGATGGCAGCCACTCATCAAAAGTAATGTGCTGCATCAGCGCGATAACCAACCGCCGCGCCTTCTGGAAGACCCGTTCGTCTGACCATTGCGGGTACTCAGCCGACAATGAATCCGCCAGACGATTATGTTCGCGAAGCCATATCGTTTGGAGTACCGTCAGCAATATGTTCTCGTTGGCTCGCACATCACCGGCCACAAAATACTTGTGCGGGCCCGGCGCTGCGCTGACAAAAGCCATCGCCGGCGCATCCGGATCAATGGGCGCGTCATATTCTCCCGTCAGTGTATTGTACGGGAGTAGATCGCCCGCCGATGTCCGCAAACGCCCGCCCTCGAAACTGCGCAACCACTGGGCACGGGATTCCATCGAACCGTATAAAAAGGAGGCATCCACCCAATGCGTGATCTCATTCAGATAGCGTCGCGGGTTGTCTGGTGACGTACCGCTCGTAGGATCGGAGCGCGTCCGGAACACCGGAATGTAGGCCGTCCCCGTGCATTGCGGGTCAAAATACGGGTCACAGGCCGGGATCGGTATCTGCGCCGGCTGGCTCGCATCATCGCTCACCAGTATCACATCGTGATCTATCAACTGACCGAAAGCCCAGCAAAATTCGCTCATATTGAGCGGGTCGGCCAGGTCACGGCCATCCTGCGCAAAAATGCCATTGCTCACCACGCGCGGCGACGGCCGGTCTGCTCCCGCCGGCGCGCCCACACTGTCCGCAAAGTCCAGACCCGAGGGAATCGACAGGGGAGACAGTCGGGCTCCCCAGTCGGGATGCTCGATATTATTGTGGCTGCCGTCTATCGTTCTGACTTCCTGACCGGCCACCGGCCCGTACATGACCAGCAGCAAAAAGATGAGTAGTGCGTATGCTTTGTTCATGGGGCATTCGATTGGTTATTACACCAGCCAAATTTAGCCCCCGGCCCGAAAAACTGTCGCTATTGCGACAGTTTTTCGGGCATTTGGTGACGAAAATCATCTTTTTGCGCCGCTAATCCCCGTTTTGAAATGATAGCGCCTGCCCGGCACCCCCCACCCGTTGGCAACAAAATCACCGGAAAATCGGTTAGTAGGCATAGCAAAGCAATGAAGATGAAGAGAGCGTGGTTGTGGATACTGGTGGTGTGGATACCGACAATGCAAATGTCTGCCCAGGGCATTGAGTTCTTTCACGGACCGTGGAAAGATGCACTTACCAAAGCAAAAGAAACGGGGAAACTCATCTTTGTGGATGCAAACACGAGTTGGTGCGGCCCTTGTCGTGCCATGGCCAACCGGGTCTTCCCCGATCCGGCCGTGGGTGCCTTCTTCAACGAACACTTTATCAATCTCAAAATAGACATGGAAAAAGGGGACGCCGATTTTCGGAGCAAGTACCCGGTACACGCCTATCCGACCCTGTTTTTCATTGACGAGACAGGCGCCATTGTCAAGCGCGCCAAAGGTTACCACAATCCCGAACGCCTGTTGAAATTGGCGCGGCAGGCGCTGGCCATTTACGACAATATTGACGCCATGGACGACCTCTTTGCCAAAGGCAAAAAAGACGCTGCCTTCCTGCGCAAATACGTCAAGGCCCTGCGCAATGCCGGCAAGCCTTCTGCCAAGGTGGTCAATGAATACCTGCGCACCCAAAAAGACCTGACCACAAAGGAGAATCTCCTCTTTATTTTCAATGCCGTCACCGCTGCCGATTCCAAGGTCTTTGACCTCCTGATACGCTACCGCGATAAAATCGAAAAACTAAAATCCAAAGAAGAAGTAAACCAAGTCATTGAAAAGGCTTGCAGACAAACCGTAAAAACCGCCATCGAATTTCAGGACGAATCGCTTTTGTCTCAGGCCAAGCAAATCATGAAAGCGCAATATCCCGCGAAGGCCGCCGCATTTGGTCTGGAAGCTGATTTGACCTACTACGCCGCAGTCAAAGATGCGGACAAATACCTCAAAGCGGCGAAACGATACGCCAAAGCGGTCCGCCGCGACCCGGAGCAGCTCCACAGTTTGGCGTTCCGCGCCTGGAAGGCCTTCCCCCGTCACGCCGGCGTCCTGGAGCTGGCGGAATCCTGCGCCTCCAAAGCCGCCAAAAAAAGCAAGGACTGGGAAGCCTATTTTACGCTGGCCCAAATACTGGCTCAAAACCACAAGATCAAGGAAGCCCGGCAAGCCGGGGAAAAAGCGCTCCATCTGGCATCCGAAGCTAAGGTATCTACCTCGGCCATCCACCGCTTTTTGCAGACACTCAGTCACCGGCTATGAAGGCATCCGCCATCCACCGCCAAATCCTGAAGCTGGCCATCCCCAATATTCTCACCAATATTTCGGTTCCCATGCTCAGCAGTGTGGATACGGCCCTGATGGGGCGATTCTCCGCACTCCACCTCGGGGCTGTCGGCCTGGGTTCCATGATTTTTAACTTCGTGTATTGGAACTTCGGCTTCTTGCGCATGGGCACCGTGGGCCTGACAGCCCAGGCCTACGGGGCCGGGGACAACAGCCGGATAGTCCATACTTTCCTCCGGGCCTTACTATTGGCTACCGCCCTGTCCCTATTGATCCTCCTGCTGCAGACACCGCTTCGCGAACTGATGGTCCGACTCATGCAAGTAAATGAAACCCTACGACCGAAGGTCGTAAACTATTTTAATATCAGGATTTGGGCCGCGCCGGCAACGATGGCATTATATGCACTGACGGGCTTCTTCTTCGGGATGCAAAACGTGTGGTACCCCCTGTGGTTGACTATTTTCATCAACGTGGTCAATATCGGGACGAGCTACGGCCTGGTGCGATACGGGGGCATGGAGGTGGACGGCGTCGCCTGGGGGACCGTAACGGCCCAATACGCCGGTCTGATAGCAGCTATGATTTTATTCACTTTTCGCTACGGCCACTTGCTCCGCCATTTCAGGCGCAAGACCTTGCTTCAATTGGAAGCTGTCGCAGCCTTTTTCCGGATCAACCGGGATATATTCATTCGGACACTGCTGCTCTCTACCACATTCTTTCTCTTTTACAGTTTGTCGGCACGCGCCGGTGACATTGTACTGGCTGCCAACGTCGTGCTTTTGCAATTTCTCAACTGGATGTCCTTCGGAGTGGACGGATTCGCTTACGCGGCCGAAGCACTTGTAGGCAAGTACAAAGGTGCGCGCCGGACCGGTCTGCTGCACAAGACCATCCGGTATGTCTTTTACTGGGGCATGGGCCTGGCATTGATATACGCCGGCGTGTACGCCTGGTGGGGCGACTCGCTGCTGCGCCTTTTTACCGGCCAACAAGACGTACAGCAGGCGGCCCGGCAATTGCTGTTTTGGACCGTCTTGCTGCCCGTGGCAGGCACGCCATCTTATATTTGGGACGGGGTCTATATCGGCCTCACGGACTCAGCCGGCATGCGGGACACCATGCTTGTCGCCTTTATGATCTTTCTGGCCACCTATTATTTGAGTGCCGGAATGGGTGCGCACCGGCTCTGGTTGGCGCTGGCGGTCTTCCTGCTGGTGCGCGGCGCCGGCCAATGGTGGCTATACCATCGCCGCACGCGGGCCTAACTATGGCCGGGCTTGAGCCGGTATTGGGCCAACAGCTCCATAGTATAGTTTATCACAATGTCGTAGGGGATGATCTCAATGTCAAAGTTGAACTCCTCATCCGCCCCCATCGGCGTCTCTTCCAACTTGCGCAGGGCGGTCTTGGTGATCTGCAGACAATGCCCATAGACAAACTCCCGCTTGATCAATCCGATGATATAACCAAACATGATATTGGTCCGGCGCTCCAGGGGCACCTTACTCTTGGCATAGCGCCGCCGGTAGCGCTGCAATGCTTCCTCCATCTCGTACAATGCATGGAAGTCTTCATAGGCGAGATGCCAAAAGAACTGGGCAATGCGAATGTTGGCGTTGAAACCCTCCTTATCTCGCTTGAATAGCTTGAGATTGTGGACGTAGTGACTGATGTTGTAGTGCCGGCTCTTGTATTTCCTCGGCAAGTCCAGCTTGCCGACCTTATCCAGTATCCGCATCCACAGCAGGTACATATCCCACAGTTCGCGGTACGGCTTAGCCAGCTTGTGATACCGCCGCCGCCCGCGCACGTCGGAATAGACCTTTACCGCATAATCATAGCGCTCCGCGTAAAAAGCCAGGGTCATCTGCGCAATTTTGAATTGAAACCAGTTAAAACTCCCAGCTTTGACCAGCTTCAGTGCCTCCTCAATACGCCGCTGGCCTTTTTCGAACTTGCGCAGATACACCTGACATTTGATCAAGTTGATATAGAAGCTGACCAGTTGACTGGGCTGGTAATTAGGCAATTCGCGCAGGCCGTCAATAGCCCGCTCCAATAGCCGCTCCGCCTCGGCGTAGTGGTACAGCGTCATCGCGCGGATGATGGGAATCACCTGCCGGTAGTAAAACAGGCGCGAGGAGCGCATCGGCACCTTCATTTTCCGCACCGCGGCAGTGTATTTGTCCAGTTTGGCGCGAAATTCTTCTGTGCGGTTCTTTTGGTGGCTGATGTCCAGGGCCAAATCAAAGTACATGCTTTCCGCCTCTTCGATGGCATCCATCAGTATCTTGTAGCTCTCAAATTTGGCCTGATATTGATCATACAAGTTTCGGTCCGCCAACACGATTGCATAAACCCGCCGCAGAATGCGGACAAGCTGGTGGGCTATGTGGTACAGCTCCGCTTCCTCGGCCCGCCTGAGCAGGCGCTTGGCCAGACTCACGCCGGACACGATGCCTCCCCGGGACAATATCACCTGGATGGCATACAATTGCCGTAGGAGCTGGGCGGGCGTGTTTCGGATCTGCGGGTCCTCTCTGTCCGCAGTCTCCCGCGCCAGGATCAGGTTGACGAGATGTTGCTGGAGTTTGTACTTGGTGCGCGCATAGATGCGCCGGGTGGCGGCCGTATTTTCACCGAACAGGGCGATAATGGCCGTGGTGTCGCTGTCCACCACTTCGCTTGCTATCAGGTGATAGAGTTTGGCGGCATAGGACCGATTGCTCCGGCCAAAGGGAGTCCTGCGACTCCGGCGGTCACCGGAATAAATCCCGATTAATTCCACTAATTGCTTCATACGGTAATGCCGTCAACAAGGTAAAAACCGCCGGTTTTTTGGGGTGACAAGGCGGCTGCCCATCCGGCAGAGTAGGGCAAAACACCACACTGTGACCTGACTGGGGACGGTAAAAGTAAGATTTTTTTAATGCTTAAACGAGGACAGAGGCGGACAGTTAAGCAAAGTCAGAATATACAAACGGCACAAATTCAAATAAAACAGATGGTTTACAAAGTGCTTTACCGGCAAGACTCGCCTAACACTTTCGCCTCGAATGCCTTGGCAATCAAGGATTTGGCGGGCAGTTTTGCGCCATTGTTTCATTTTCTAACACAAAACTTCGAATCATGAAGAAAGTTTTTCTCACACTTGTTTTGGCCGCTTCTGTTGTCTTCGCTTCTAACGCACAAAATCCCGTCCATCATACACAAGACGGCTTCCAAATTCAGACCCAGACAAACTTCATCATTGTTCAAGACTGGATTTTGGGTTTCTGATTTGGCATTTGCACCGTCGTCAAAGCACCTGGAACGCCTGTTTCAGGTGCTTTTTTGTGCTGTTTATCATGTTCACGGTATGGCAAAGGTAAAAAAAATTTGGAAAAGTTTGCACCAAAAACCGTGTCACAAAAATTTCTCGCGCCCAAAACTCATTTCATAAATCATTGATAATCAATGCTATTTTCCGATTCGCCCGCATTTTAGCGCAAAAAAGTCGGAAAAAAAAATCGGATTTGGGCCTTGAAAATTGATTAGTGCTCATCCATCTTTGTCCCAGTGTTTTTGCCTGAAAAGTCAGGCAATGTGCTTTTTCTAAACTAGCATCTAATTGACCGCTCTTGGCATATTGGCAAATGCGAGTGTGTCTTAGATTAGGTTGGTGATGGAAACTTACCTAAACTTACCTAATCCGGGGTTGGTGGCGCAACCCCGCTTTTTGAAACCTAAGAGAGTCCCTGTGGCGGTGTCGTGCCATGGGGGCTTTTCTTTTGTGGCATGGTACTATATACCCTATTCGGTGTTCGCATGACCGGCCATTGGTCATCGTAGAGTAATGAGTTGACTCCAAAAACTCCGGCAAAAAACGGCCCCGCACTTACTTACTTTACAGGATTTTAGCTTTCGTCCTTCCGCACAGGCTTTTTGTATGATGAAGGCCATTTCCTCCGCACTATGGGCAAGTAAGTGCGGGACGGTTTTGCGGTTCTTCGGTTCTTCGGTTCCTCGATTCCTCGATTCTTCGTTTCTTCGATTGATCAAAAAGCCAGGCAGAAGAAAATTTGGCACACACTCACGCAGCGTATTTTTTCACGTGCGCTCCTAGTTCGTTACATAATGGTATTTTCGATAAAGGAATGCTTTTGGGGATGATCGGTATTGAAGTGGAGTCCCCTGCTTTCTTTGCGCATAGAGGCCGATTTGGTGATAAGATAGGCCACGGTGATCAAATTGCGCAATTCGCACAATTGAGGAGAGAGCGTTGTTTCGGCGTATAGTTTTTCGGTCTCGACATAGAGCAAATGTAGCCTGTCCAGGGCCCGTTTCAGGCGAACATCAGTACGCACGATGCCGACATAGGCGCTCATGGTATCTTTGAGTTCTTTCAGACTTTGTGTGATGAGCACCTGCTCCTTCGGTGCGGTGGTTCCTTTGGCGTCCCATTCGGGGATATTTTTTTGGATGGCGTAATCATCCACCACGCGGGAAGCATGGCGGAAGGCACGATGGGCAAATACCATGGCTTCGAGCAGAGAGTTGGATGCCAGGCGGTTGGCGCCGTGCAGGCCGGTGTAGGTCGTTTCGCCGATGGCATAGAGGCGACGGATGGAGGTGCGCCCGTATTTGTCAGTCAGGACGCCA
>Ga0256832_1001028_pt1 | contig 18697 bp, 23 predicted proteins | sample 134614metaG_FD_190534 | JGI IMG/M metagenome (GOLD analysis project Ga0256832, IMG submission 190534) | Hydrothermal vent microbial communities from Lau Basin, Pacific Ocean - 134-614 | ecosystem: Environmental > Aquatic > Marine > Hydrothermal vents | place: Pacific Ocean: Lau Basin | collected...
GGAGATGGCCCGAACCCATCCTGGAAGGAGAGATCCATGAGCGAGACTCATATCGACGACCGGCGGTCCCGGCGCCGGGAAGCGCTGCGCGCCTTCGCCGTGCTGGCGGGGTTCGCCGGCGGCGCGGCCGTGCTCGGATGGCTGGTGGACAGCGTGGCGATGGTTGCATTGGGCGGCGTCGCGGCGGCGCTGTTCGCCGTGCTGGCGGTCATCGCCGCGGCCTGGCCCGCGTTGAGCCGGCTCGCGGTGCTGGCTTGGACGAAGCCGTTGTTCGATGCGCCACCGGCGGATGAGGATGATTTCGATTGGCTTGAGCAATCTAATCGGCGACAAGAGGACGATTACGTTATTGGCGGCATTCTGGGCATGCCGGCCAGTGAGTATTATTGGGGATATAGTCCTCGCGCAATAAGGGCTCGCATGGCCAACTTTGAGGATGAAGATTGAAGATTGTTACCTGACTCGCTTCGATGCCTGGCTCTGTAGACTACGTGAAGCGCCGCCGGCTGCGTCGGAAAACCCTTTGGATGGAGGCGTTTTGATTTCGCCGGTCGTGTTGTTAAAACCCTTCCAAGCCTCATTCCCCTTCACCCCGACCCATGCCATCACCCCGGAAAACACCAGCGGCAGCAGGATGTACAGCCCGGTCGTCACCATGTCGAGCATGACGCGTTCCATGGTGCTGGCCGAGGTCGGATCGAACAGGTACTTCGCATCGGGATACATCGACAGATAGAGATTGGCGTCGATCCAGTCCGCCCAGCGCCAGATCACCGTCCAGAACTTGACCGTGAAGATCGCGATGCCGCCGGTGATCATCAGGCTGAAGCTGTAGCGCGAGGCGACGACCGCGATCGCCAGGAAGCCGTAGATTGCCATCAGGATCAGTGCCTGGACCATGTACGATACCTTCTTCAGGATGAACATGCCGGCGTAGTACTCCGCGAGCGTCGTGCCGAAGGAGGTGGCGACCGAGGCGCCGCCCAACAAGACCGCGGGTAGCGCGCCGACGCCGGCGAGGGAGGCGCCGAGCGCACTGACGGCCGCCGTGCCGCCGACTGCCGCGGCGGCCTGTCCCTCGCCGCCTTGCGCCGCGTCGGGGCTGAAGGAAGCCGGCGCGCTGTTGGCCAGCAGGCGGCGGATGATGATGTCGTCGGTGTCGGACGACAGCGCGCCCGTGCCGGGCAGGGCGGAGGCGAGAAACGCGAGCACGCGCGCTCTCCAGCCGCCGGACTCCGCGATCAGGCGTTGCTTGATTCCCCGGCTGGCATCCGACCACCAGTCGTTGCAATTCGGGATCGGGTTGAAATTCGCGTCGAACCCCGGCCATCCGGGCACCGCGCGTCTGGCGTGCATGATGTCGTAGTATCCCGAGACGGACTGGAAAACGTGCGAGCCCGGCCATTCGGTATCGTCCGGGCCATACGTCGCCGTGACGCTGGAGACGTCCGGCAACAGGCGCTGGTATTTGCTGAGCGCGGGCAGATAGCATTCGTTTGCGAATCGCTCGTACTCCACGCGCAGTTGCTTGTCTTCGATCTGGATCGACTGCAATCCTCGCGCGATCGCGCGCACCGGGGGCGCGCAACCGATCCCGTCGATCGCCAGTTTGTTTATGCCGGCGCTGATCGACATCACCATGTCCCACCAGATCGGCACGCTGGGGGAGGGCGGAGAGGCGCCGAAGGTATGGTCCAGCGTCGTGCCGGTCGACGAGCCGGTCGCGGTCGCCGCCGCGGGCGATCCGGGCGGCGCGCAGGCGGGCGTGAACGACAGCTCCGCGGGCGCGATCGTCATGAAGGGTTGTCCCGCGAGCACGACGACCGTGAACATCAACGCCAGTTCGACCTCGACGATGTTCTGGGAACTCGCGCTGGCGTCGCGCACCTCGGACTGCTGCTTGTAGGATTCGACGAACGCGTTCAGAACCAACCCGAAAAACGGCAGGAACACCAGGCCCGTGCCGCTCAGGATCGTCCACAGGATATCGTAGAACCGCCAGCCGTTCAGCGTCGTGAAGATCTCCAGATAGCTGCCTACCGTCATCTCATTCCCCCAACCATCGCGCGAGATGCCACAGCGCATTCTCGACCAGCACCAGGTCCAGTACGATCCACCAGGCGGCCACCCGCCAGCGCGCGTGGATCAGCGCCCGGCGCTGACGCTCGTTCAAGCCATACCGCGCCGCCAAACCCGTCGCGATGCGCCGCCAGAAGCCCACGATCGAGACAAAGATCAGCACCCGCCAGGTGAGCATCCATGGTCTGGCCGCCTCGACCGACCGGGCGATCTCGTCCTCGTGCGTCGACAACCGCCACAACGACAGCCCGCCGGCCACCGTCGCGGCCAACGCGCCGAACGCGAGGAGGGCGAGAAACACCCGTCGCCGCGACGATGCCCGCGGCGAACTCAACGCACCGCTCCGAAATCGTCCATCGGATGCGGATTGCGGGGCCGCACCGGTGACGGGTGGCCGATTGCGCCCGCATCCCGCGCCTGCTTCAGACGCAGCAGCGTCGTCGTCGTGCGTGAGACGATTTCGCGACGAGCACGGGTCTCGAACAGCAGATTGTCGATATCGTCGTTCAAACGATCGAGTTTCTCCCGCAATTCCCCGGGCGCCGGCGAGGCCTTGATCTCCGGAGTCTGCGACCCGGAGATCAACAGCCGTCGCAACAGCAACGCCTTGTCCAGCGTGCGCGCCGTGGCGATCTCGCCGGCGAGTTTCCCGATCACCAGCGACCGGTCCGACCCGGGCAGATCGCGGATCGCCTCGATGACCGAAGTCGAGATGCCGATGCCCGGCGCTTCCACCTTCTCGAGATTCGATGCCGTGATCGACAAGGTGCCGTCGACCAGTTTCGTCAGATCCGTCGCCACCTGGGTCGCGCCGGCGTCCTGATCGTTGAGCAGGCCCACGCCGGGCGAGGTGCTGGCGCGCTCGCAGCCGTCGCAGGTACGGATGGCCACCTCGCCGAGCACCTCTTTCGCCCAGGTGGCGGCGGCGGTCGGCGTCGGCCAGACGCTGGCGAGGTGCGATCCGCCGCCGGCCGCAGCGGCGGCGGCGATGGCCGATGCGCCGGCCGCCGGCGACAATCCATGCATTGAGGTCCATCCCGCCTTGGTCGTGTCCTCGACGATTTTGATCGGCGGCTGCCCGACGCCGCCGGCCTGACCGCCGGCGTTCGGCCACGGAATGCCGTTGTCGCCAGAATCCTCCTCCACGGCGTCGCGCGCCGAGACGACATCCGTGGACGACGCCAGGCCGCCCGTGCCCATCTGTACCCGCCAATCGTTCCCCATGGACAAGGTCACCCACTGGTCGAACGGGTTCTTGCCTTTTGCGATCTCCGCCTGCATCTGCTCGCAGCTCTTCGTCGCGAGCGTGACTGTTTGTTCCGCCTTCAACAGCCCGTTCTGGAACAAGTCGTAGAGCCCGGGGTTCGCGCGCTGCAACAGCAACGACGGCAGATTCGCGATGGCGCTCGTGGCCGCGTTGACCATCTGGTTGACCATGTTGTCCACGCCGTTCGCGATATTGTTCAACGCGCCGGCGATGCCCGCGACCGGATCGAACTTGCCGCAGGCGAACGATACGCCCATCGACGCCGAACCGCCGAGGGTCACCGAATTCACGATCGGCGTCGGCGGCGGCGGCAGAGCGCGGGCGCCGCCGATCTCGTAATAGAAGTAATCGTTTCCACCGGAGATCATCGGCGCGGCGCAAAACGCCGGTCCGGACAACGACCACCCCGCTATCCATGCCATCCACGCCGATACCCGTCGTATCTTTCTCGTATTCATCGAAGTCAACCACCGAAGTCCACGGAACCCAAAAAAACCTGTCCTTTCTTCTTGCAGCAGGAATACGGTCGCCAGAGCGTCCACGCATACTCTCCGCCCGACGATACCTTGCCACCGCCCCAGTCGGAGAGGCCGACCATGTCGTTCGCGCCGAACACCCGGCAACTGACTTCCGTATTCGGATAGAGCATCTGCCAGTAGCCGGTGCTCGCATCCCGTTCCTTCAGCGGTGGCGGCGGCCACACCTTGACGCCCGAGAACAGCAAGAACCAATGGTTCACCAGGCCGCCCACGCCGTCGCTGACCCACTCGTCGAATCTGGATACGTAATCGTTCCAGATCCATGAATCGCTGCGGACCGGCCAGTAGACATGCGGCTGTCCGTGACGGGTCACGATATCGCCGGCGCGCTGAGCGACCAACGCCGCGGCTTTCGGCTCTGAACTTTGGGTGCTCCACCCCGTGCGAGGAAACACATTGCCCCAGGTATAGAACGGAAACTGCCCCAGTTCCCTCAGTCCGGGGATGAGCGATGCCGGATACAAGGTTTCCGGGATCTCGGTTCGCCAGGAAATCGCGTCGAGCGGAGACGAAAAATAGGGAAAAAGGAGTTCGTGGCCGGGGGACAGATCAAGCCGGTATTCTGCATCAGGCCGATGAGCGACGCGGTGGGATGCCCGACCACATCGGCTTCCCGAAAGATCATATTGCGATGATCGCGGCGGTTGCCCTCTCGCGTGCCCTCGGTGCGATTGCCCGCGCTGTCGACCGTGACGCCCAGCAAGGAGGTCAGCAGGGCGGACGCGGCCGTCTGCTGCGCCGTGCCCAGCGTGGCCGCGACCTCCGTCCAGGGGTTGCCGCCCAGCTCGTTGTACACGGACACCACGAGATCCGGATTGTAGTGCCGCACCTTGACGGAGACCCGTATCCGACATCCCGACCAGCCGCAATACAACCAAGTGCACGCGCCGATGGGCATCCACTGCGCGCACAGCGGTATCGCAGCCACCGTGGCGGCTGAGATCGTCACGGTATTGATGCCACCCAGCACGTTCCCGACACCGATCGCAAGTGCGGAGGGCATCGAAAGAGCAAGCCAGAGCGAAAGGACCATGCGTGGGAAGACGCGGGCCGTCATTTCGCGCGCTCCAGCCATTTCCGATACCGGTCCAGCGCCGCATGCATGTCCGTCATGCCATAGATCACCGCTTGCCCGTCGAACACGATCGCCGGCAATTTCTCGATCGGGTATTTTGCCGCCAGCGCCAATCCGGCCTGCGCTCGCGCGGCGGCCGCCAGGGCGTCCTTGTCCGCGCGAATGCGCTGGATTCGGCGAATCGCCATGGCCTGGGCCGCGGCTGGATCCGAGGGCAGCCCCTCGCTGAGCCGATCTTCGAGATTCCGCAATGCATCGAGACGGTAGACCGAGACCGCCGTGCGATCGGTCATATCGGCTGGAACGTCGATCGGATAGCGATCCGTGGTGAAAATCTCGATCCGGGTCGGTGACGCGCCGGCGGACGCCGCGCTGGCGACGATCAGCATCCCCATTCCGATCGCCGCCGCTTTCACCGGGGCGAGCATACCGTTCGTCGCCTGTCGTAGGGGGGTATCGCTCATCGTATCTTCTCCCTTCGTTGCGTCAGGCCCGTTTCTGCGCGATCCGGTCGGCGACCATATAGGCCGCCTCCAGCTCGGTGCAGCCATGCTCTTTCATCAGTTCTTGTCGCTCCGCCTTTTCGTGCTTTTCCGTCATCGCCAGCGCCAGCGGCAACGCGGGCGGAACGTTTCGGAACAACGCCGTGACAGCCTTGCTGAGCACCACGCCCTCGATATACTTGCCTGGTTCCTTATAGGCCGATTGCAGCAACGACCGCTGTTCGTCGGTCAACGCCTTGAACCTGGCGATCTGATCGATCTCCTCTTTCGGCATCACTAGGCAAAGCCACCACTCCATCATGTTCAGCATTTTTTTGGAGGCATCGGGAAAATCCTCCAGATTCTGCGTGCCGAGCCACAGCCAACAGCCCAGCTTCCGCCACATCTTGGTCATCTTGACGACATAGGGCGAGAGCAGTGGCGACGTGGTGATCAGATGCCCCTCGTCCGTGACCACGATCGTCGGGCGATCGTCGTTCTGCGTGCGTTCGACGAGCGCGTTGATGCGGTTCATCATGCCGATATAGGCGACCGTCAGTTTGTCCATATTGCCCTCTTGGGCGAACAGACCCATTTCCATGTGCGTCACGTCGACGTCGGGAAAAAACGCGCCGGGCCGGTTGAAAAATCGGCCCTCTATGCCGCCGCAGAACAACGACATGGCGTCCGCCATGTCGATCGCGCGCTCCCGCCTACGATCCGGCAGGTCGGGATCTCGCGCGGTCTCGCGCAGCGCGGCGGCGACGTGCTCGTCGCCGGCTGCTTTTCGGTCGCGCGCGGCGGCGAGGATCGCGCCGCGGACCATCATCTTGTCGGATGGCGAATATTTCTCGAGTTCTCGCGGGTCGCCGCCGGTGATCATGATCTTGGCCGTGATCTCCATTCCTCCGAGATAGTCCGGGTTCTCTTCGTCATCGTCGTTCATCTCGCGGCCCTCGGCTTCCAGCGCCTTGATCGCGTCCGCGAACGGCGGCAGCGAGACGTTCGAAGACGCCGTCAGCTGGACCGAATTCGTCGTCAGCCCCATCGCCTGACAATGCTGAAGAAACAAGCCGAAGGAATTGCCCGCCTCGATGATGAAAACCCGGGGTCGATAGATGGCCAGCGCCTGCATGATCAGCAGAATCAGCGTCGCGGATTTGCCCGCGCCCGTCGGTCCGAGCATCAGCAGGTGTCCGTTCTGTTTCCGGTCATGGCGATTGAGCGGGTCGAACGTCAGAGCCTCTCCCCCGCGATTGAAGAACAGGAACCCGGGGTTCCCCGTGCCGGTGGATCTCCCATAGAAGGGCGCCAACGCCGCGATGTCACGAGAGAAGGTCAGTCGGGAGCGCTTGTGCGTCTTTTCGATTTCCGGGTCGTAGTTCCCAGGAAGATTGAGCAAATAGGTGTCGAGCGCCAGCAGATCGGACCGTTCGAGAATCGGAATCAGGCCGGCGGAGATCAGTACCGACGTAGTGCGGTTGACCTTGGTATGCAGATCCCGCATGTCCTCTCCGCGTATGTAGAATGCCATGGACATCGGGTAGATTTTGTTCCCTCTCGAGATTTCGTATTCCGCGTCCTCCGCATCCTGACCCGCCAATACCGCGTCGGCCGCGTCGCTGATCGCCGCCCGTCGGATACGATGGATGTGATCGAGGATCTCGTCCTGCGGCTTGACGACCAGCGTCTGCGCCATGATCGTCCCCTCGGGGAGCTTGTCGAACAGCGCGAATACATGATCCCCGGATCGGTGTTCCGCGGTGATGTGTCCTGGCCGTGGGATGCGTCGCAGGCCTTGCACGGACACCGTGCGTTGCGGCTGCTCGTCGAAGAACCAGCACCCGGACTCCACGTCGGACCGGGGTTGAGAGAACAACAGTCCATCGGACAGATCGAATCCGGCCGGGCGGGCTTCCGTGCCGGGTTCGACCTGGCCGTCGAGCCAGTCGATCAAATGGTCCGTATCGCCCCCCGTCAGATCCGGGTTCGTATTGAACCAACGGATCATATACTCGCGGAACTCCGAGCGTCGGCATCGACGAGACGAAACGCCGGCGTTCGAGAGCGCGGGGATGAATTTTTCCAGCACGTCGTCGAGCTCTTCCCATGGCAGCAGCTCGGCGTCGTCGAACAGTTCGCGCAACAATGAACGAGACCCGGCGCGCGCCGCCTTGGCGCGGGCCACGGCATACTTGTCCGCCGCCGGCGAACGACGATAGACCATGCAATGCACGCGGCGCGAGGAACCGCGCCATGGGCCGCCGGTGATCGCTTTGTCGACGAACAGCCCACCGGGGCGAGCGACGTCCGACAGGTGCGACTCCATTCGCTCGAGGTAGTCGAGGGTGAACGCCGAGTCACGCGCGTTGGGATGCACATAGTCCCGTATCGCGCGATACAAGGCGACGGACGAAGGCGCATCCTGCACATACCATTGCACGACCCACGGGTATTTGGGGTATTCCGGAAAACTGTCGGTGATCGCATCTTGCAGCGACCGATGGAGCGTCTGGATCCATGCCTCGGGCCGGGCCTCGCAGCCCACCGGCGTCAGCTCGATCCAGGCTCCGACGCTGACGCCGTCCTCGAAGAGCACGCATCGGTGCTCCTCGGAGTAATCCACCCAGGGCAGCAGGTCCGTGAACGACGGAGGACGGTCGTACATCCGACGATAATCCCGAGTGCGCAGCGGCCGGCGTCCCCGCGTGGCGGAATCGTCTTCATCGCTGGAGGCAGGCGACGGTCCGAGAAACGAAAAAAGCGGACGCGCGAACTTGCCCGGAATCATCGCTTGCAGGCCCCCGTATCATGTCCGGATCGATTGGGAACGGGTCCGGTCGCGTCGACTTCCCCCGGCAGCGCGAACCGGTCGACCGCGTACATCTTGAACGCCGTCGAATACCCGGGGACCGGATAGCCGCCCTGGCTCGCGAGATGGGGATAGACATACATCACCAGAGTGGGGTTCGGCAGCAGCGGAAACAGATTGGCGATCTCGTTATCGGCGTCGCGCGTATAACAGCGGTAATCCGGCGGGTCGATGGGGCGCTTGGCGGCATCGAGCGCCGCGCGCGGAGGATCCGCAGGCGTTCCCGATACCGCGGAGGCCTTCGACCCTGGCGCCTGGTCGCGTCCGAAATGTCGCTCGTAGATCTCCCGCATCGTCGGCGCGTCTTTCGTCGGGAATACCTGGGATGTTTCCCCATCGGGCGACCGGCCCATCGATGAGCAGCCGCCCAGCGTCAGCATGCCCAACGCCAGCCCCAGCGACCAGGCGCGGGGATCAATCGAGCGCCGCAGGTCGATATTCATATGGATTGCTCGCATAAAACACTTTTCTCGCTTTCGGATCGTGATCGATCGGAATCGGGGAGTCGATGTGGATGGCGATCTCCGTGCCGGGCGGCGCCCAGACCACGTCGAACGATTGCGCCTGGCGTTCGGACAGCCACTGCCGGAGCTCGTCGAGCCCGCCGCCCAGGGCCTTGCCCAGCACATATTTGCCGATCGACCCGCCGACGGTGGTCGTCTGCACGCCCGTCTGCGCCGAGAGCGTCTGCGTCGTCTCGGCCTGAGCCACGGCGTCGGCGGCCACCTGCGCGGCTACCAGAGCGAAGCGGCCCAACATGAACGACTTGGCGTTCGACACCTTGCGCCCGGAAACGCAGGGGTATCCCCAAGCGTCCGAAATCCATCCGAGGCCCTCCGCGCTCTTGGAATTTCCGCCATCGCCCCGGCGACCGCCGGTCGCGCCGCCCAGGCTTCCTTCGGTGACCGTACTGATCGCGCCATCGTCGAACACGAAGGTGGCCGAGGTGATCCGGCCCCGCACGCAGCCCAACGTCCAATCGCCCGTCGCCACGCCGGATACGACCATACCTTCCACGCCGGGTGCCCGGATGCCGTTCGCGGCCAGATTGTCACGCCCGATGAGCGCCTTGAACTTCATCGGATCGCGCACGACCCCTTTCACCGGCACTCGTCCGACGAGCGCCGTCCAACTCACGGAGCCTAGCAGCGTAGCGTTCTTCGGTATGGTATAGACGGGTTTGGCCAACACCTTCGTCACGGCCGCCGCCGCGCGCGAAAGAACGTCATCGCCCGGCGGAGGCGTAGTCGGCCGTCCGGGATGCAACATCGACACCGAGCCGGACATCATGCCGACGCGTCCCGGCGCGGCCTCTGTGCTGGAATCCGCGCGATCGAGCGGTTCGACCCAGATCATCGCCGGCCGATCGGCTGGCGCGGGCGCTCCTCCGATCGGCATGGCCCCCGGAGTTGGCTGCGTTTGCGTCCGCAACCCCTGCTTGATTCGCTCCATCTGCTGAGCCAGAAGCGATATCCGTTGCGTGACGCCGTCCAGCGCGTGACGGTTCCCGTCAGCCGGGGACGGCTCCACATGAGCCAGCTTCTCATCGATCGTGCGCTGGAGTCGCTGGGAGACCTTGGCTTCGATCTCCTGCCGTTGTCGCAACAACTTTTCGTTTTCCTCCCGCAATGCGTCCACCTTGGACGTCATCGACGCCACGTTGGCGGTCAGCGTGCGGATCGTGTCCGCGGGCGTGTCCGCATCGGGTTCCGCCGCCTGCGGAATCTGCTTCATCGTGTACGATTGCGTCTTCGAACGCAGCGATTTCGTCACGATGAACACCGTCGCCGCGAGGACCACGCCGCCGATCAAGAACAGCAGACGATTTGATCGGGGCGCGACGCTCATTTCGCAGCCTCCTCGAACGGGCGGTCGGAAACCAAATAGACCACGGTCGTGTCGTTCCGCGTATTCGCCGGTCCCAGCCATCCGTGCTGAAACGTTGCGGAAATCCAGTGGCCGCGAATGTCCCGGGGATCCAACTCGACCGTCTGGAGCGTATCGTCACCGCGATTGCGGACGGTTACGGCAGTCACGTACAGATCGCCGCCGCGCCAACTCGCGGCGGGCGTCGAAGACAGGAGCCCGCCCCGGAACAACGCGATCTCCCGGCGGGAACGTAGCGGCACGCGGTGTATGTCCGGATCGGTCGGCGCCAATCGCCGGGGAGCGTACAGCTGTTGCGCGGCGAAGCGCGTCAGAGACACTGGATCGGGTCGACGCGCGGTTTCGGGTTTCCGGGTCGCCTCGGATCGGGACGCGGAGGATTTCGCGCTCCTGGTCGCGACGCCATCGACGATTCGGACCTTCGGCATTTCAGCGGTCGTATCGACCGCCGAAAGATCGATCAGATAGGTCGTGCCGTCGTCGATCTCACGCACCAAAATGCGATGCGGACCGAACGGTTTTCGCGCCAGCCAGTACACCGTACCCTCGATGATCTGCGTGCGCAGACTGCCTTGCAACTCGGACGGAGCCGCGATCTTCACGGCGTCGTCGAATTGCACGATCCGCTCCCGCCCGACCGGCAGTTCCAAGGAGATCGGCGTGCGATCCCACACGATTCGCTCGGGAATCGCCGAGACGCGCACCCGACCCGAATCATCGGGAGAATCCGCCGAAACCGCCGGCATGACCGTGGTCAGCATGCAAAGCGATAAGGTCATGACCAGCCATTTTTTCCGTGCGCGGGGGTCGATATCCGACGTCATTCGGTGGACTCCTTCGATTTCGCCAGCTCCTCGTCGGTCAGCCTGCGCGGGGGTTCCGCATAGCCGTCGAGCGCCAATCCCCAGGGATTCGATTCCGGATCCGCGTCGAACCGGACCACCCGCATGCCGTAGCGTATCCAGGCGTGCTTCACCTCGAGGCCTCGCACGGATTCCCGGATCTCGATATCGAACCAGACGACCCATGTGTTTTTGTCCAATACATCGACTCGTCGCTCCTCGTACCCGTGCCCCGGGATCTCGGTGGCGTAGCGCGTACGATAGGACAGCTCACCGCGGTTTCCCTTCATTTTCAGTTCGCGCTGTAGCTGCTCCTGATACTTCGGCGTCAAGAAGGGGGACAATCGAAAGATCGCGGCGCCGAAGTCCTTCTGGCCATCGGCGGGCCAGCGATTCAACTGCTGGAAAATGTAGTACGCGAAGGAATACACGTTCGACGGAGGGATCTCCCCGGCCGTCAGTTCGGCGCCAGAGCGCAGATCGGGCGGATAGTAGATGCGCAGATAGCGCGGCGCCTGGCTCCACCCCCAGATGAGAGAGGCGATGATCAGGAGCAAGGACAGGATGACGATCGACAGGGAACGGATATGCGCGTCCTTGTTGTCGACGATATGGCGATACCTCATTCGATGCGTCTCCCGATGTCCCAGTATCCCGTGCGCCGGATATAGCGGCTCTTCCTCAGGCCTGATTCATGCAGGCGTATCACGATCCACTGCACATAGAATCCATCGGGCCGGTTGCGTTTGAGCGCCCGCAGCACGAGCGCCGCGACATACACCGTCGCCAACATACCGATGCCGACGATACCGAACCCCATGGACCACGCCCCGATCGATCCGGCGATCACGAAGGCCAGCGGAATCCAGACCACGGCCGAGGCGATCACTAGCGTGCTGAACTCGGACGACGTGCATCCGAACAACATCAATGGCTCGGTATTCAGGCGATCGGCCAAAAAGGCTCTGCGTTCCATGGGGTTCAGATTACGGCAATACCACCGCGGCCTGGTTCAGCAGATAGGTGATGAACAGCAGCACGCCCGCGCCGGCGCCGACGTACAACCCGAACTCGCCCCATTCCGCTTTCTTCGCACGGACCTCGTTGAGTTTGGCCAGCGACGCCCAGGCGATCCACAAGAACCCCACGACAGACAGAGCCAGGCCGAGCAGCACGGCGCCCGCCTTGATGTATCCACCGAGCACCGTGAGCCAGTCCGTGCTGGTCGTACCCGTCGCTCCCGCGGGCGCGGTCGGCGACGGCAGCGCCGCATGCGCCGGCATGGACGCCCATAGCGTCATCGTGCCTACGCCGATCCAGATGCGTTCGAAGATCTTGGTTTTCCTCATGTCGGATTCTCCTGATGTTATCGCTTAAGGGCGGATGAAATAGGTCAGTAGCAGCAATACGATGGCGCCGCGCACGACCCGAAAGATGAATTCATGGAAAGAAATCCCGCGGCTGGTCCAGTGGGTATAGAGGGAACGGGTGATCCACACGTACCACAACAAGACCGCGAGCGACACGAAGGACGCGAAATACAACGCCATGGCGTTCGGCGCGATACCGGAAGCCGCTTGAAACGCGGCGTTCTGCGCCGCGGTCATCGCCTGGCGCCCCGCGCCCGAAATTTCCGATCCGGACGATCGATGCGCACGGAACGGGGCGCGTCGATCCCGATTCTCATCATGTGCGGATCGCACTCCAGTATGCGGAGGTGGATGCAACGATCGCGGAAGGAGTGCCCCTCGAACAAATCGCCGATCGGCATATCCGGATCGATCGCGCTGAAATCGAGCACCAGGGATTGTCCCGGTCCGCGTGACAGAACCAGCATCAGCGTAGATCTCCGTATTCGCCGTCCAGCGGCGGGATCGTGCGCGGCGTGCGCCGCGCCGCATTCAGATAATCGCGCAATCCTGCGCGCACGGTAGCCAGGTCATGGCGAAGACGACCGTAATCGAAGCGGACGCGAGCCTCCGGATCCGCCTGCCCGCGCGCATCCCGAATCAGCGGAGCCAGCGCATCGATCTCCTTCGCGATGCGCGCGAGTCGCGCGCGTTCCGCATCGTCATCGGCGACCGACCGGCTCGACCACAGGCCGAGACCGATGAACAACAGAATGAAAACCCGAATCGTCATTGCGTGAACGAAGCCGTAATGAATATGACGCCATTCCACGTTTTTTCGGGCGGGCGCGCCACAAACAACCGGCGGAGAGTTTCGGATGGTTGTTCACGGTGGTTTCGTGGGGGCTTCGTTCTGCAACCTGCGAGACGGGAAAGTGGTTTCGAAACCGTTTCGATACGGCGGAGTGCTACAGTTTCGCGGTGGAAAACGATCGGGAGCCGATAATGAGCGAAGACCAAGACCCCGACGAAACGACCCGGGATGTGGGCCGGGCGTGGTCGACGGATCCGCATGAAATGGCCATCCGATCCCTCGGTCGAGGGATCGCAGCGCTTCGGAAAACGGTCGACGAGCTGGAACAGGGTGAAATCGAAATGGCGCGGACGGAACGAAAGCTGGGCGACGCCCAACGGGACATGAACAATGCGGGAGACAGCGCGCTCGACCGACTCATGGCGTCGCTGGAGACCCTGATCGCGGAAACGCAGCTGATGAAGCTGAGTGCCGGCACGCTCCGAGCCGGATTGAGCGAGCGCGCCGAGTACATCGACGAGTTGAAGCGCTCGTTGGAACGAGAGCGGCGGCGCGCGGAAACCGATCAGCTGACCGGGATGCCCAACCGGCATTGGCTGGAGCGCGCGATGAGGCGAGTGATGGAAGACGCCGAAACCGCGTCGCTGATATTGCTCGACATCGATCGTTTCAAGCGCATCAACGACCGACTCGGGCACGACGTGGGAGACAAGGTGATACGGGCCGTCGCGAAGCTCATGACGAATGTCATGCGCGTAAAAGAACTTGCCACTGTGGCCCGCTGGGGTGGCGAAGAGTTCCTCGTCCTGCTGCCGGGCCACGACATCACGCAAGCCGCCACGCTGGCGGAACGGATCCGGAGGACCGTCGAACAGGCGCGCATCGTACGTGCCGGCACGAAGGAGCCTATCGCGACCGTCACGCTCAGCGCCGGCGTATCCGCCTTGCGTTCGGACGACGACGAAACGTCGTGGCTGAAGAGAGCGGACGCAGCGCTCTATCGAGCGAAACGCTCGGGTAGAAACCGGGTCGAGATAGAAAAAGTCCGCTGAGGGATCTCCGGCCCACCACTACAGATACTTCTTGAACGTCGCGGACGTGACCGCCAGGGAGGTCGCGAACAAGGCGCCGAACGGCATCACGACGAAATTCGGATGCACCGACCACGGGATGCTCAGATAGACCAGCCAGGCCGCGAGGAACGACGGCCATACCCAACGCTTGGCGTGATGGTACAAAAAGGACGACTCCCGTCCGCCGCCCCAGCGCCGCAGGTCGCGTTGCACCAGTCCCTCGGTGATACCCACGAGTCCAAACAGCACGAAGACCGGGAGGCTCAAGGTCAGCACGGCCAGACGAACCGCGAATACCTGGGTGATCGTGATCGCGGCGACGATGTAGTCCGCGATCGTCGCATAGACCGTGCGCAGCGTGATCCGTATCGACGAATCGTCCACCGAGGGAGGCGCCTGGATCCAATGGATGAAATCGATGAATCCGGTGGCTTCGAAGAGATAATGATAGAACAGGTTGGCGAACCGGGTGGCGAATCGCGCCGGGCTGCTGGTCATGACCGAGAGTCGAAAATCGTCGTTCAGAAACGAGATATCCGAAGCGAGCATCTCACGACTGTGCAACGAGCCTTCATCGCTCCAGAAAAACGTCATCCCGATCCACTCGAACAGTATGGAGAACGCCAGGCTCAGGAGCAGAACGGCGAACGCCCTGGCGATCGTCGAAAGCGCGCGGCCCACCACGCCCTGTTCGACCGGACGATCGCGCGCATCGGCATGTTGCGCCCGCGACATCAGGCCGCCTCCACCTCGGTCCACCAATCATCCTCGCCCTCCCAGCGAGGCTCCGAGGTATAGCGCATGCGCATCTCCATCGCCATGGACATCAGATCGGAAGGCATGTCGGCGTCGTCGTCGGGCATCGGCAAGGGCATGCGCAGCTTATAGAGCTGGCCGCCCTCGATCAACGCGAACGCCTGGCCCTTCGGCAGCTGAATCACATCCGCCGGCGTGATCATCGGGGATTCCGTGACGGATATGCGATCCTCGTTGCGCGACGTGAAGTGCTCCTGAGATCCTGGGTCGGCCGAATCCGCCGTACCCGAAACCTGCATCAGGGTATATACCTCGACAGGAGGCAATTGCGAGGTCAACATCTCAGCCGTCGCCATCTCCTTCACGCGCAGCAGGAACAGCGTATTGAAGTTGCCCGCGATCTGGCCGGCTTTCGCCGCATTGCCGATGCGGGCCTCGACATCGCTCCAAGTCTGGGTATACGCCGTAACCTGAAACCCGGCGCCGCCGGCCTTGTTCAGCATCGGCACGAACTCGTCGCCGATCAACTCGTTGAACTCATCGCAATGCAACGATATGCGAGGCGCGCGGGTTTTTCCGCCGGGCAGGCCATCGGCGATGCCGTGCTTGTAAATGCTCCCGGCAACCGACACCAGGTCGGCGAACATCGAGTTACCGACCGCGCCGGCGACAGCCATGTCCGACAGCGCATCGAGACCGACATAGACCACGGCCTCCTGCCGGATGACCTGCATCCAATCGAATATCGGGGACGGGTTCGACAGGTCGAAGTAATCGGGCGAGATCAGCTCGGCCGTCTTGCCTGAAGTCAGTTTCTCCATCAACGGCAGCAACGAAGCGACGATCTTGTCGAAATACGTCTTGTCGTACTCGACGGCCGAGCGCAGCCCATCGGCGACCGGATCGTAGTAGCCATTCTCGCGGATGCATTCGAGCAGCGCGACGACGAACCTGGACCGGTTTTTCAGCGCGAACGGCAGGTTTCGCTCGTTGATCTTCGACTCTCGTCTTCGTACCTCTTTCTCCCATTCCGTATCGATCGACGGCAGCCAGTAACGACAATAATCGACGAACAACGGCTCGATGTTCGTGATCCAATGCGTGATTTGCGTGTAGTCAGGACGCTTGCCGAGCGCAACCAGGGCGCGCGCGATGATATTGACGAAGCGCCAGCCGAACTCCTTGAATGCGGCGGAGTTGCCTTCGTTGGGCAACTGATTCGAGATGCGCGTCGCGACCTCGGTGATACGCCCGAACGACCCGATCGCGTTGTAACGCGCGGACAGATCGGGATACCCCAGGTGAAACAGATAAAAGGGCCGGCCCGCGCGCTTCGCCTCGATGTAGCAACGCAGCATCAAGTCCGCATCGCCCTTCGGGTCGAATACGATCGTCACATCGCCGCGCCGGATATCCTGAGCGATCAGCACCTCGGCGAACCGCGTCTTGCCGACACGCGTCGTGCCCAGCACGAGCACATGGCCGACGCGCTCGCCCAGATCCATATAGATATCGTGTTCGTCCGGCTCGATCGCGTGCAGCACAGGCGTACCGCCCACGGGGGGTAATGGTCGCACGGGGTTGAACCAAAGCGACGAGGCCAGAAACCCGGCGGCGACGCGCAAGACCGGCAGACCCTCCCATGCGATTTCGGCGCGCCGAGCCCATCGATAGAGCCGACCGGGTTCCACGTAGCGCCGGACGCTCGGGCGGATCGTATCGCGCAATCTCTGCGTGTGCAGCTGCGTCCAGCGAAAGCCTCTGCCGATGAACAGCTTGCGGTCGTTGACCGGGATCTTGTCAGCGCGCAGCCGATATGTCGGCAAGCGCTTCAGGTTGCGTTGATAGCGCAAGACATACCATGCGGAGCGTGCACGGAGGGCCGCGATTAAAAAGAGGATGGCGGCGGCCAGGTACGCGACCGACGGCGTCATCATCAATGCCCAGGGCGCGGCCAAGGCGATCGACCCGCAGGCTCCCGCGACCAGCGTGGACCAAAGTTCGACAGGCGGGCGCAGCAACGCCTCGATGGGATACTGGTTGCTCACAGTGAGACTTGTGACCGGGCAAACCGGTCGATCTCGGCATCGCAAAGGCCGGCCGGGACAGATGTTTCAACGTAGTCGTCACCGCGCCAGGCGTCCGTATAATCTTCATACTCATCACATGGCAGCCAACTTCCATCGGGCCAAACAAACAAACGAATCATCGAAGTACCCGCATCATCATTCATTGCTCGATCCCTCCTTTCCAGATCAAGACCGGGTAATGTTTTATGCCCAGCACCCGTGCGATGTCATCGCCCGGCGCGGGCATCACCGATACCCCGGCGGGTCGGACGACATCGTGTATCCGGCGCAAATCGGGCAGACCCTCCGCCTGGACCAACATGCCAATCGCGGAGATTTCCGCCAGGCGCTTCAGATGCGTCCGGAGCCACTTCAGGGAAACGTCATCCGAACCGATGAGAAAAAGCGGCCGACGAAGCATCGGCCGGTCGAGACGACGAGGGATCACCGCGCCGACCGTCAACGATGGAGAATGCAATGGCAATTGGAGCGGGATGTTCACCACGCCGCCATCTTGACGCGCATCGATCGCAGCGTTCGTAGGACCATCGTTGACCAATGCTGAAAGGAAGGGCCGGACTGATTCGGTATCTCCTGTATCAGCAATGACAGCGAGTTCGGCCTGCGCAAAGCCACTCATCAGCAACGAACAGGCGCAAAGAGAAGGAACAAGGGCGCGTAACAAGGGCATGGGCATTCCTCGAAGAGTCAACGCGAAGTGATCACGATCGGATTACGCCGCTGAATACATCGCATCACGCGCTCACGGTATGTTTCGGCTCGTCGTTTCTGGCCCGGGCTCGGGCCGGGACTGTGATAGAGGCCCACGGCAGTCTTCCAGTCGCCGCCCGCGCGCCGCAGGGATTCGATCAGAATCTGCGCGCCGACATTCATGTTCACCCATGGGTCGACGGCCAGGGCGGGATCCCCATTGAAACGATCGTGGTGATAGCGCCAGTCGACTTGCAGTGGGCCGACATCGATCAGGAGCACTCCCCGATGTATCAGGGACCGGAACTCGGCCAGCAGATGCTGGCGATCGGGAAAATAGCGCGCGCGCCCCCGGACATTGAGCGTCCATGGCCAAGGCGAGGCGCCGCGACGGCTTTCCACCAGCGACACGCAGTAAAGCACGACGCCCGGGACGCCATGCAAATCGGCCGCATCCAGGAAACGATCCAGTGAGACCTCGGCGGTGGATGTGTCCGGCGCGGCGGCGGATGCGGATCCACACGAAACGAGGCCCCATAAGAACGCGAACGCTCGCAAATCAATGTTCATCATCCATCCGCCTCCACTTCCCGTTCTCGCGCGCGAACAACAGGTACTGGCCTCGATCGACGCGCTTGCGGTAATCGGGAAACCGAGCCGCCAGCGCGCCATCGTCATGATTCAACGTCACGACACGCTCGCGCACCACGGCGGGATCGATTCGCATGCGTTTCGCCCAGGCACGCAACGCGTCGTCCGTAGCGGCGCCGACAATGTAGATATCCAAGCGACCATGACCGGCGACACGTCGTATCCAGCGGGGCATGTTCGAAGCGCATCGCGCATCGCAATGAGTCGTCGTGAACAAAGCCAAGCGATTCG
>Ga0256832_1001029_pt1 | contig 18682 bp, 18 predicted proteins | sample 134614metaG_FD_190534 | JGI IMG/M metagenome (GOLD analysis project Ga0256832, IMG submission 190534) | Hydrothermal vent microbial communities from Lau Basin, Pacific Ocean - 134-614 | ecosystem: Environmental > Aquatic > Marine > Hydrothermal vents | place: Pacific Ocean: Lau Basin | collected...
AAGGAGCCGCGTATGCAATTCATTGATCTCTCCGCTCCCATCGCACCCAGTCCCGAGGGAACCCCGCCCTTCCTGCGCATCGACATCGAATATCACGACCACGCCCAGGGCGCGGCTCAGGCCCAGGCTATCCTCAAGGTTCCGCCCAGCGTCTTTCGCAACGGCGAAGGCTGGGCCACCGAGACCATCACCCGCCTGGGGACGCACGACAGCACCCATGTGGACGCGCCCTGGCACTACAACAGCGTCATCCAGGGCCAGCGGGCCCAGACGATTGACGAGCTTCCTCTGGAATGGTTCTTCGCCGACGGGGTGGTCTTCGATTTCGCGCACAAGGCCGACGGCGACGCCATCACGACGGAGGAAATCCAGGCGCAACTGGACGCCATGGGCTACCAGCTCAAGCCCCTGGACATCGTGCTCATGCGCACGGGCCGGGACGCGTTCTACAACCAGCCCGACTATCTCTTCCGCGGGCCCGGCGTCACGCCCGAAGCCACCCGCTGGCTGTATGAGCAGGGCGTGCGGGTCATGGGCATCGACGCGTGGGGCTGGGATCAGCCCCTGAACATCCAGGCGCAAAAGGCGATGGAGGCCGGAGGCAAACCGGGCATTTTCTGGGCCGCGCATCAGGTGGACCTGCCCTACGCCCAAATCGAGCGCCTGGTCAACCTGGACAAGCTTCCTCCCCACGGCTTCAAAGTCGCCTGCTTCCCCCTGAAAATCCAGGGCGGCAGCGCCGGCCCCGCCCGCGTTGTGGCGATTTTGCCATAAAGGCGACTGTTGGCACGACCCGAACCCATAGATTGTAAGCCTGGAACCGGGCCGATTCGCTCCTCCGTCCGACCTCCTGGTCTATCGGTTTCCCGGTTTGCGGTTGCGATTTGTCATGTGATGATGGCCATGGTGAGGCGGGCGACCGCGATGAGCCGATCCTCCGCGTCCCGCACCCGGATATCCCACACGTGGGTGCGTCGCCCGATGCGGATGGGCTGAGCCCGACCGGTCACTACGCCCTCGCTCACCGAGCGCAGATGGCTGATGTTCAGCTCGATGCCCACGGCCTGTTGCCGGGGCCAATCGATGATGAGCACCGAGGCCACGCTGCCGATGGTCTCGGCCAGGAGCGCGGTGGCTCCGCCGTGGAGGATGCCCGCGGGCTGCTTCGTGCGATGATCCACGGGCATGGTTGCTTCCAGCCAATCATCGCCGATGGCGGTAAACTGGATGCCCAGGTGGCCCACCGCGGTGTTTTGGCGGGTTTGGTTGAGTGCGTCGAGGTTGGGAGGATATTTCCAGATCATAGGGTTAGGGGCAGGATTAAACTAAACGCATTTTGAAATCAGGTGTTTTCGGCCTCGGCCACCCGGAGCTGAAGCTCCGGGCTACGAAACGACGCCGGGTGAACCCGGCTTCCTGCGGCGCGCGACCTGCACCGTAGCCCCATTCATGGGGCGTCGTTTTTAGCCCGCAGGTTCACCTGCGGGCGGCAGCGCGGCCAGAGAATCGCCTTTCATGGATGATCCAATGCAAACCAAAAGCCTTGGTTTCAATTTGCTATCAGTTTAGGATCGGGATTGGGTGTTATTGGACGCGGGCCAGCTCGACCACCAGCATATCCAGGGCCAGGTTGGCTTCCAACTTGCCTGTTTTGATGGCGACGTCGGTGTCCAGCAGGCGATCGTAGATGCGTTGAAGCTGGTCGGGGGTGTAGTGGCGGGCCTGGCGCATGGCTTTTTCGGTGGGATAGGGATGCAGTTTGAGGGTCGAAGCGATGTCGTTCAGGTTCATGCCCTGGTTCATGTAGTCCTTCACCTGGATGAGAATGCGGTATTGGCGCACGATCATGGTGAGGAGATAGAGGGGGTGCGCACCCTGGTTGCGCATCTGGGCCAGCAGGCGGAAGGCGACGGGCGTGCGGCGGTTGCCCAGCGCGTCCACCATGTCGAAGATGCTGGCTTCTTTGGCGTAGGGACACATGAGGCGCACATCGTCTTGAGTTATGGGGCGGTCGCCCGCATAGAGCGCCAGTTTCTCCAGTTCGCTGTCGATGATGCGCAGGTTGGGGCCGATGAAGGTGGCCAGGGCTTCGGCCACGCCCGGTTTGAGCCTGACGCCTTTCCCACGGGCGTGTTGCGCCACCCATCGGGCCAGCTCGCCCCGTTTCAATTTGGGCGTCTCGAACAACGCCACCTCTCCCCTCTCGCCCAGCTTCTGGATCGCCTTCAGCACGGGATTGCGGGCGCTGATTTTCTTGCTTTCGTTAAATACCAGCAAGGTGCTCTCCGGCATGGTGGGCAGATAATCCGCCAGCCAGATCAGGAAATCCCTGGAAGATGCAGGCTGTTTGCCGTCCGGGCCTTTTTTCTCCAGGCGGGTGAGCAGATCTTCCACCACGACCAGCCGATAATCGCCCAGGAAGGGCGGCACATCGCAGTGGTGCAGCAGAGCTTCCCGAGAGAGGCCGCGGCCATCCAATGTCACCGCGTTCATTTCGGCCAGATCGCCCAGCTTCGCTTTCAGCGCAGCGATACGCTCGCTTTTGCCGAATTCTTCCTCGCCGTGGAACAAGTAAATCATCAGTAATCAGTGATCAGCAGCGATCGCATTTTCCGAAACCGGGGCGTAGGCCAGTCCCACCCAATGAAAGACGCGCTTGCCCAGTTGCCTGCGTTCGATCTCTGTGACGCGGACGGGAGGGAGGTTGGCGTCGGTGGTGACTTTGGCCTGGAGCCGCATGCCCACCAGTTGCCCCATGACGACGCCGATAAGTGCGCCCAGCACGCCCGCGGGCGCTTGTTCGATCCATCCCCGGCCTTTCGTGCCCGTGACGGCCAGCATGGTGCCCCCCGCGGCCAACACCGCAGAAGCGAGCATGTTCGTGCCGCAATTGGGATGGATGGCGAGTTGGCGCTCGCCGCGTTGCAAACGCCCGATAGCCTCATCCACCGCCCGACGCAGCATATCCGTGGGAACGTCGCCGTAAATGTAAAAACCACGGCTGTTGGAACGCCCCGCCATGCTGGTGAAGGGCGCCATGCGGCTGAGAATGTGGATGGTGGCGTGTTCGATGGCGTGATTCCATCGGGTGAGAGCAACGAAGTTCATCTTGATCGGACTCATTGGGTGTTCTGGGAATGGCCTGGCGAACCGGGATCGAGACTATTTCGCCTGAGAACCGGTTGATCGGGAGGATCAACCTGCATCAACCCCTTTATTCTACCACACGCCGCCCGTCTACTTGCGAAAATCATCCGTTGGCCAGCCAGATGTACGCCACATAGCCCGCGTAGATGGCCAATAGCGCCCAACCTTCCCAGCGGGAGAGTTTGAGTTTGGTGAGCAAAAAGATGAAGAGCAGGATGACCGTGCCGAACAACAGCAGCGCCGAGGTCATCAGGCCCGCGGTGTCGATGGCGATGGCGCCCGATCCCATCGCCATGGCCAGGAGCCAGGGCAGGCCCAGGCCCACGAGCATATCGAAGATGTTGGAGCCCACGGCATTGGCCACGGCCATATCGCCCCGCCCCTGTTTGGCCACGACGATGGAGGCGAACATGTCGGGGACGGACGTGCCCGCGGCCAGCACCGTCAGCGCCACGACCACCGCGGGCACGTGGATGGCTTCGGCGAAGGCCACAGCGGATTCGGCCAGGGCGTAGCTGATAATCGCCACGAACGCGATGGAGACGAAAAACGCCCGCAGATAGGACGTGCGCGCATTCCCGGCCAGGAAGCCGATGCCCTTGCTGATGGCGATGGTCACTCGATGATAGATGTCGGTGCAGCTATGCTCTTTCTGGATAGCCTCTTCAACAATCCCCACCACGTCCGTATCCTTGACATACGCATCCCACTTGTAGAGAATGATGAGGTAGATCGCGTAAACCGCCAGGTAGATGGAGGCTTCGAGCAGGGTCACCTTGCCATCGTAAATCGTGATCAGTAAGAGGATGACGCCCACGGAATACATGAGGATATCCCGCGTGATCACCTTCCAGGAGATGTGGGCGGGATTGGCCACGGCGGAGACGCCCGTAATCACCAGGATGTTGAAGATAGCAGAGCCTACAATGGTGCCAATGCCCACGTCGCTGTGTGCGCCGCCCGCAACGAACAAGGAGAAGATGGCGATGGCCAGTTCGGGCGCAGAGGAGCCCATGGCCATCAGCGAGGCTCCGGCCACATTGTTGGGCAGATGCAATTGTTGGGCGATCTGGTCCAGGCTGATGATGAAATACGCATCGGTGATGATGGACAGCAGGTAGACCGAGACAACGATGACGATCAGGCTGGTGACGATGGCGAGCATAGGATGGTGATGAGAACGTTGACGGAGGATGATAGAGCGCAAATGATTTTGACATTATTGTCGCCATTTTCTGGGAAAAAGCAATCCCATCCCTTTCGCATGGGTGCGTCCCAGGAATTTGGCGTCATCCAGCCGACTGAAGTCGAACTCTTCAGGCCTGCGGCCAGTGGACGGCCCACGCCGTCCAGAATTATGCCAACAAATGGTCGCCGAAGGGCGACTACCGGCGCGAAGCGCCTAAAGAGCCCGAGTTTACTCGGCAAATATCTGCCAATAATTTGGGACGCACCCTTTCGCATGTTTGACCTTTCCCTATCGACCCGCTACCCTTACTGTGGCTCGGTTTCCCGGTCTACCGGTTTCCCTGTTTTCCAACTTTCCCCCAACCGTCATGGGTTTGGCCGATCTCCACATCCACTCCACCTTTAGTGATGGCGTCGCTACCGTCGAAGCCATCCTTTATCACGCGTCCATGCACACCAACCTGGACGTCATCGCCATCACCGACCATGACACGCTGGCGGGGGCGTTGCGGGCGCTGGAGCTTGCCCCCAGGTTTCGGGTCGAGGTCGTTCCCGGCGTCGAGGTGACCACGTTGGAAGGGCATCTGCTGGCCCTCTTCGTGACCGAACCCGTGGCCGCGGGCATGTCCTTCGTGGATACAGCCCGCCGGGTGCGGGAGATCGGCGGCCTGCCCATCGCCGCCCACCCCTTCGACGTGCTGGCCAGCGGCGTCGGCGCCCGCTGCCTGCGACGCATCCAGCAGGACCACCCTGGCCTGCTGGCGGGCGTCGAGGTGATCAACGGCTCCTTGCTGTCCTCCGTAGGGAATGCGCGGGCGGAGCGATTGCGTTGGGAGCTGGAACTGCCGGGCGTCGGCAATTCGGACGCGCATTTGCTGGAAGATATCGGCGCGGGCTACACTATTTTCCCCGGCAGCACAGCAGAGGATTTGCGTTTGGCCCTGGAAGCGGGTCATGTCACCCCGGCATTGCGCCGCCGGGACCGCGCGTTCTATCGCCGGGCGTTGACCCGGTTCGCCCTGCGCATGGGCCTGGGTCTGGCGGATACGCTGGATGAGCGCGGGGAAGAAGCGCGTATCCGCAAGCGACGGTTTCGTCGATAGCGCTGTTCCGAAAATAGGATTAGGGAACGCAGATGACGCAGATTGAAACGGATGAGCGCAGATAAAGAAAAAATCTGTGAAAATCATCTGCGAAAATCAGCGTCGCATCCGCGTTATCAGCGTTCTCATTTTCATCCGTATCGGCGAGCTCTTGCTCGTGTCGCCCGCTTTCACTCCTCGCCCGGCGTCACCTTTCCCCGCGTTTTTTTGATCTCCGACCGGCGGCGTTTCTTGCGCAATCGCCTTTCCCTGGCCGCTTCCGAGGGCTTCGTGGGCAGTCGTCTTTTGCGCGGCGTCGTGGCCTCTCGCAGCAAGTGAACGAATCGCTCGATGACCGCCTGCTTGTTCTGCCATTGCGACCGACGCTCGCCCGAAACGAGATGCAGCACGCCATCCTTGTCGATGCGGCTCGCCAGATGCTGTTCGATGCGATAGCGCTGGGTTTTCGACAGGCTGGGCGAGTTCCGCACATCCCACAGCAATTCCACGCGCGTCTCGGATCGATTGACGTGCTGGCCGCCCGGGCCGCTGCTGCGCGAGGCGCGGAAAGTCAGCTCGCGCATGGGAATCCGCAAATTGTCCCGGATATGCAGGATAGCGTCCTCGTTCATGGCGATTTCATCGGTTTTCGAGTATGATTGCGTTGCGATCATGCGCCCTTCGCGGGCGTCTCTACAATTGATACGGTTTTGTTCAAGCACTCGTTCCGAGGTGATTTCATCATGCAGACGGCTCATCGATTCGATCATATCGGCGAATCGGTTATCCGCGAGATGACTCGATTGGCCATCAAACACGACGCCATCAATCTCAGCCAGGGATTCCCCGACTTCGGCCCGCCGCCCGAGGTCGTAGAGGCCGCGGTGGACGCCATCCAGGGCGGGCTCAATCAGTATACCATCACCTGGGGCTACCCGCCCTTGCGGGAAAAGTTGGCCGAGATCTACACCGACCGACTGGGCTGGCAGGTGGAGGCCGATGAGCATATCGTCGTCACCTGCGGCGTCACCGAAGCCCTGGCTGCGGCGATGCTGGCGGTGTTGAATCCGGGTGACGAGATCATTATTTTCGACCCCGCCCACGAGACCTTTCGGCCCGGAGCCAAGCTGGCCGACGCCCGTCCCGTCTCCGTGGTGCTGCAATCCCCTGAATTTCGCATCGAGCGCGAGGCGCTGGAGGCTGCCATCACGCCCCGCACCCGGGCGATGATCCTGAACACGCCCCACAATCCCTCGGGCCGGGTGTTCGACGCGGATGAGATCGCGACGGTCATCGACGTGGTGACGCGGCATGACCTCGTCCTCATCACCGACGAGATCTATGACCGGATTCTGTACGATGGCCGGGAGCACGTCAGCCCCGGCGGGTTGGAGCCCCTGCGGGATCGCACCATCACCATCGGCGGGTTCGGCAAGACCTATGCGGTGACAGGATGGCGTCTGGGCTACGCCATCGCGCCCTCGGCCCTGGCCCGGGCCGTGAAGCCCGCGCACGATTTCCTCACCATCTGTGCAGCCACTCCCTTGCAGGCCGCGGCCGTGGCCGCGCTCAACCTGCCCGAAAGCTTCTATGAGCAGCAACGAGCCGACTATCATCAGCGACGGGCGCTGATGACCGAGATTTTACGGGATCTCGGGTTCCATTTTCATATTCCCGAAGGGGCGTACTACATCCTGGCCGATTACCGCGACCTGCCCATCCCCGAGGCGGCCTGGCCCGCGGATCGTTTCGCCCGTTGGATGACCACGGAGGTGGGCGTAGCCGTGGTGCCTGGCCCCAACTTCTACGCCAACCCTGCCGACGGCGAGGGCCTCATCCGCTTCGCCTATCCCAAGAAGCTGGAAACCCTGCGCGCGGCGGCCGATCGCATGGCGCGCTTGAAGGGATAAGTTTCTGTCTTGAAAGGTAACTGCTAACGTACCCCGGTTAACAAACCACAAAGAGCACAAAGGCACTAAGAACACGAAGAAAAAATGTATCAATTTCCCTTTGTGCCTTTGTGTCTTAGTGTTCTTAGTGGTTTTCGGGTGACGACCAGTGATGACCTTAGTAGTTACCTTGAAAGCCTTATAAACCAACACAGCTGCCAAATTGGAGCATCCTCATGAAAACGAAATGGTATGCGCTTACGCTTCTCCCAATTCTTCTCATCCTGCTTGCGGCCTGCGGCGGCGAGAAGTATGAAGCTCCGCCCGCGGACGCGGAGATCAACGTCGCGGTGAGCATCCTGCCCCAGCAGTATTTCGTGAAGAAGGTGGGCGGGGAGCATGTCTCCGTACTGGTCATGGCCGGGCCGGGCGTCAATCCCCTCACCTACGAGCCGCCCAAGGGGCAAATCCGGGCGCTGAAAGATCGGGATATCTACTTTCTCATGGGCATCCCGCCCGAAACCGCGTGGCTGACGGAGGTGCAGGAAGCCGCGCCCGACATTCAGATTGTGGACATCAGCCAGGGCGTCCCCAAGACCGATGACGATCCCCACATCTGGCTCTCCCCGCGCCTGGTCAAGACCCAGGCCGAAACCATCGCCCAGGCCCTCATCGCCGCTGACCCCGCACATGAAGCCGATTATCAAGCCAATCTCGACGCGTTTCTGACGGAGTTGGACAGGCTGGATGAGGATATCCAGCGGGTAATGGCGCAAAATGACGCTACGGGCAAGACGTTCATCGTCGCCCATCCAGCGTGGGGCTACTTTGCGGCGGATTATGGTCTGGAGATGGTCAGCATCCCCGAAAACGCCACCGACGCCCAATTGCAGGACCTGGCCTCCCTGGCGACCAGCAAGGGCGTCGAGACCATCTTCTATCAGCGGGGCTTCGATGAGAAGACGCCCGCGAAGTTGGCGGACATGATCGGCGGCCGGGTTGTGCCCCTGGAGCCTCTGAATCCCAGTTGGGAGGCCAACCTACGCAGCGTGGCGCTCATGCTGGCGAAAAGCGCGCGCTAAACTAAACGCATTTTGAAATCAGGTGTTTTCGGCCTCGGCCACCCGGAGCTGAAGCTCCGGGCTACGAAACGACGCCGGGTGAACCCGGCTTCCTGCGGCGCGCGACCTGCACCGTAGCCCCATTCATGGGGCGTCGTTTTTAGCCCGCAGGTTCACCTGCGGGCGGCAGCGCGGCCAGAGAATCGCCTTTCATGGATGATCCAATGCAAACCAAAAGCCTTGGTTTCAATTTGCTTTCATTTTAGCTGACGTCAGGCGACGCGAGCAATGGCTTGCCGATACGGACGAAAATGAGAACGCTGATAACGCGGATGCTTCGCATCGCAGATTTACGCAGATGATTTTCACAGATTTTTTCAGTAACTGCTAAGGTAGCCTGGTTCGGCATCGAAAATGCCTTGCCACGAAGGCTCGAAGGGACGAAGTCAGCCCGAGCAAAGGCTCGCCGATACCTATGAAAACGCCCCGCGGCCAGGGTGACGCGTGAAGCCAGGCACGTAATGAGTAATGCGTAAGGCCTTCACGTTTCACGTTTTCACGCATCACGCTCGTGGCAGACTCGCCCAACGTCGGCCTGGCGATCCTCAATCCGAATCCTGATCCGAATCCTATTTTCAAAAGCAGTCCGACGTTATTGCCCGCGCAGCGTTTCCAGAATCTCCCGACCATACGCCTGCAGCCGCCACGGCCCCAACAACCCTAACGCCCGAAGCTCCTCCAAATTGCCTGGATTGGCCCGGGCGATGGCCATGAGCGTGCGGTTGGTCATGACCACGTCCGGGTCCACGCCCCGAGCACGGGCCTTTTCGGTGCGCCAGCGGCGCAGGGCCTCGTAACGGGCCAGCGCCGCGTCATCGGGGCGCTGGCCGCCGTTGCGGACGGGATAGGCGGGCGGGCGGGCCTGTCGCCCCTGCTGGATGACTTGCAGCAGCTTGCGAGCGAGATGGGGCGGGAATCGGCGGGAAAAGCCGGGGATGGCCCGCAGTTGGGCTTCGGTGCGGGGCATGTCGCGGGCCAGAGCGAGGATCAGCTCGTTGCGCAGGATGCGGTAAGGGGGGACGTCGCGTTGGCTGGCGCGTTGCTCCCGCCAGTCGAACAGGGCTTTGGCCACGGCCTGCTGCGCCGGCTCCAGGTCGCGCACGCCCGACAGCCGCCAGAAACTCGGGGCCTCCTTCTCCTCCCAGCGGATTTTCCGCAGGTCGGCGAACACCTCCTGCGCCTCCTCCCACCGCCCCGCAGCCCGCAATTCCTGTTCGATCTCATCCCGCAGGGGCAGGAGGAAGTGGGTGTCCAGGCGGGCGTAGGCCAGTTGTTCGGATGAGAGCGGGCGCTTACCCCAATCGGTGCGCTGCATCCGCTTGTCCAGCGTGATTCCGAAGCGGTTTTTGAGGATGGAAGCCAGGCCCGGGTTCGACCAGCCCAAAATGCGCGCGCCCCACAGCGTGTCGAAGAGATTCCCAAACGTCCAGCCGAAATCTTTGTTCAGCAGCAGGACGTCATTTTCGGCCGCGTGCATGGTGACTTCGATGTCGGGCCGGGCGACAAGCTCCCCCAGCGGCTCCAGCGCCCGCAGCGCCAGCGGGTCGATGATCACATCTCGCTCGTCGGTGGAGACCTGAATCAGGCAGACCTGGTAGTGGTAGGCGTACATGCTGTTGGACTCGGTGTCCAGGGCAAAACGTCCGGCCTCTTCCAGTTCCGCCACGAGGAGCTTGAGCTGATGCGATTGGGTGATGACGATAGGCGGGGGTAGATGGGGCAATTCCATGGCCCAATTATCCCCACTTCCCCGCCTCTTGTCCATTCTCCGGGCTCACGGTACAATGCCCTCATGGCTGCATCCGAGTTCCAGGGCTACAAGCTGCTGGTGACCTACAATTACCTGCCCGGTCGTGAAATGGCCTATCGCCGGTTCATGATCAATCAGTGGCTGCCCGCGGTGCAGTCCTTGGGCCTGGAGCCGCTGGAGATCTTCCACACCATGTGGGGCGAGTATCCTGTCCGGCAGATCTCCCTTTACGCGCCCGATCTGGCGACCCTGCGTCGGGCGTTGCGCAGTCGCGAATGGGCGTTGTGGTGGCAGCGGTTGGGGCATTATGTGCGCGAATTGGACTATTGCATCGTCCCCGCCCGTCCCTGGTTTCAGTTTTGCTGAATGGGCGGGTATGTTTTGGTGCGCGTCCTAAAATTTTGGCAAATCGCGTTGCCATCAGGAATTCGGTCGTGCGGGCTCCACCCGGCGCTGAAGCGCCGGGCTACGCAACCACGCCGGGTGAACCCGGCTTTGGGCGGGGGCTGGCTCGGAAAGCCCCCTTGAGGGGGCGTCGTTTCTAGCCCGGAGGTTCACCTCCGGGGCGTCAGGCGCAACGCGCCCATAATTTGGGACGCACCCCAGAAAGGAGGTCACGTCCTAAAATTTTGGCAAATCGCGTTGCCATCAGGAATTCGGTCGTGCGGGCTCCACCCGGCGCTGAAGCGCCGGGCTACAAAACCACGCCGGGTGAACCCGGCTTTGGGCGGGGGCTGGCTCGGAAAGCCCCCTTGAGGGGGCGTCGTTACTAGCCCGGAGGTTCACCTCCGGGGCGTCAGGCGCAACGCGCCCATAATTTGGGACGCACCCTATGTTTTGGGGGTGGTTGATATGATTTTTTCACATAATTTCTAACAGTCGTTCGATAGAAAAATAAAAATAATTCCGGCAAAAGATCAACTCATAACCAGCATAAATGTGGCATCTCAAACAAAAAAATGTTGGCAAATCCGGCAATTTGACATTTTTGGAAAAATAGAGTAAACTAACAAGCGTTAGATAGATTTTTGATAGGTTTCGCGAGCAGCGCGCCGGATGCTCCCCCGCCCCGGCGAGTTTCACTCCCCCCACGCGAAATCCTGTCGAATCAATTGAATAATACGTGATTGCGCCTTTCCTGGCCTGGTTTTCCTCTCCCCCGTCCCCCAAATTCCCCCATGACCAGCATGCCGCAGGCGATTCCCCCCGATCACGGCGTCCCCCGCGCCTTCTGGGGCGAACATCGGCAATCCATGAGCGCCGATGGTTATCTTTCGCTTCCAGCACAATTTACAGAAGCCCAGTTCATCCTCACCAAAGGACTGGACGGGTGCCTTATGCTTGCCCCGCGAGACTATTTCGCCTCGTTGCAAGCCAAGGTTCGCGCACTTCCGCTGACCAGTCGGCGCAGCCGGTCCTTCCGCAGGCATCTGTTCGCCCACGCGACGCCCGTCGCGGCCGACAGTCAAAATCGCATCTTCATTCCAGAATCCCTGCGGACGTATGCGAATCTCACAGACACGGTCGTGGTGATTGGCAACGACGCTTATCTGGAAATCTGGAACGTGGAGGCCTGGGAGCAGATGAGCCAGGCCGTCGATCTCATGGTACAGGAGGAGGACTGGCAACTGGAAGGAATCTGACCTCATGCCCACTCGAAAAGGACGAGAGACTCGGAAACTGGTGCTTGAGTCGGCGCGGGCGCTGTTTCGTGAAAAGGGTTTTCAGGGCGTGAGTATTCGCGAGATCGCTAAAAAGGTGGGAATGCGGGAGGCGTCGCTCTACTATTATGCCCCCGAGGGGAAGGAGCAGTTGTATGTGGAAGTGGTGAAGCAGGAGTTGGAAGCGTATCGGGAGGGGATGGTCCAGGCGATTCGCGGCGCCCGTCCCATGTTGGAATCGCAATTGCGCCAGGTTGCGGCCTGGTTTTTGACACAGACGCCCCCGCCATTGTTTCGTCTCTTCGAAACAGACCTCCAGTTTCTTTCTCAAGAAAACCGTGAGGACGTGTTGGCGCGTGTCTTCGAAAGCCTGTATTCGCCTTTGGCTTTGGTTTTTCGCAATGCTCAGATCCGAGGTGAAATCCGGGTTGTGGACCCAATTTTCCTTGCCAGCCAGTTTTTGTCGACGATGGTCGGTATGCAACACGCCCAGCAAGCCGGGCTGCTGACCGACGCCAACGACGCTCTCATCGACCAAACGTTGGATGTGCTGATGAACGGTCTGGCTCTTGACATAGGTTTGGAGGATGACGGCGAGGGGGAAGGTGAGGCGTGATCTCGGGAATGAAATTGTTTTCCCCGCCCGCGGCGTGCTAAAATGCCCGCATGAACGCGCCCATTCTCGACCTGAACGCCTGCGTCCGGCTGGCGGACGATTGGCGACGCCAGGGGCTCACTATCGTCTTCACCAACGGCCATTTCGATTTGCTACACGCCGGGCATGTGAACTATCTTCAGGCGGCGCGGGCGCTGGGTGACCGGCTCATCGTGGGATTGAACAGCGACGCCAGCACCCGCCGCCGCAAAGGCCCGACCCGCCCCATCTTCCCCCAGGCGGAGCGGGCGCGGCTGCTGGCCGCGCTGCGGGCGGTGGATGCCGTGCTGCTGTGGGATGCCGATGATTTTCGAGACGCGGTGGCCGCGCTGAAGCCCGACATCTACGTGAAAGGCGCGGACTGGAATCAGGCCGGGGGGCCGAAACCGCCCGAGGCCGAGATTGTGGCGGGGTATGGCGGGCGGGTGGCCTTCATCGATCTGACGCCCGGGCGCTCCACCTCCGCCATCGTGCAGGACATCCTGCGCCGGCATGGCTGCCAGCCGGAGGGCGGGGCGTGACCGAGACCATTCCCCCCGAACTGCCCGAGGAGGACGTTCATCCCTCCATCGCCCGCAACGCCGCGGTGCTGAGCCTGGCCAGCATCTTCAGCCGGGTGCTGGGCATGGTGCGGGAGATCATCATCCCCCACTTCTATGGCGCGACGGGCCTGGTCTCGGCCTATGCGCTGGCCGAGTTCGTGGCCAAGATTCTCTACGACCTGCTGGTGGGGGGGATGCTCTCCGCGGCGTTGGTGCCCGTGCTCAGCGACTATCGGCGGCCGGAGAAGCGAGCGCAGTTTGCGCAGGTGGCCAGCGTCGTTTTCACAGCCATCGCCATCCTGGCGGGCGTCGTCGTGCTCATCGTCGAGGTCTTCGCCCCCCAGATCGTCTTCCTCATCGGCGGCGATCTCTCGCCCGAATACCAGATCGAGGCCATCCGCCTCATGCGCATCACCGCGCCGGTCATCTGGGTGTTCAGCGCTTCGGGCGGGCTGGCCGCCATCCTCTTCGCCCGCGAGCGCTTCACCATGGTGGCCCTGGGCGACGCCCTCTACAACCTGGGCGTGATCATCGTCGTGCCCTTGTTCCACAAACAGCTTGGGATCGAGGCCCTGGCCTTCGGCATGGTGCTGGGTGGGCTGATTCAGCTTGCGTTTCGCCTGCCCGATCTGCGGGGCTCGGGCCTGCATGTCACCCGGCATCTGCGGAACCCGGTGCTGAAGCGGGTGTGGAAGCTCTATTTTCCCATCCTCATCGCGGTGCTGGTGAGCATGATCCAGGGGGGCATCGACCGGCGGCTGGCCAGCGGCACGGGCGATAGCAGCCTGGCCTATATGCGCACAGCCACGACCCTCTACCAGCTTCCCCACGGGCTGGTGGCCGTGGCCATCTCCATGGCCTCACTGCCCAGCCTCTCCCGCTGGGCCGCGGCCAAAGACTGGAGCGCCTACAAAAGCACCCTGGCCGCGGGCCTGCGGGCCGTGTTGGTGTTGGTCATCCCCGCCACCGTGTTCCTGTGGGTGCTGGCCGCACCCACAGTGCGGCTGCTGGCCGAACATGGCGAATTCACCCCCACCGACACCTACTGGACCTATCTCACCCTGCGCTACTACCTGGTGGGCCTGGTGTTCGCCAGCGTGGACTGGCCTCTGAATTTCGCTTACTACGCCCGCGGCGACAGCAAAACCCCGGCCATCGTGGGCATCCTGGCCGTGGGCGTGTATCTCATTTTCGCCCTGACGCTGCTCCCCTACCTCAGCTTTCTCGGTCTGGCCTTCGCCGACGGTATGAAGCAGATGGCCCATGCGTTCATGATGATCTTCCTGCTGTGGCGCTGGGGCGGGCGATTGGAGCATGGGGTGGGCCGCACCGCGCTGGTCTCGACAGGCGCGGCCCTGATCATGGGCGTCGTCCTCTACCTCAGCGCCGACGCGATGATGGCCCGCATGGGTACGGCGGACCTCATCCCCCGCGTCCTTACCCTGCTCATTCCTGGCCTTTTGGGCGGCGTCATCTACTACCTCATCCTGCGCTGGTTGCGCGTGCCCGAGGTGGATTTGCTGCACGGCCTGGCGGGCCGGGCGATGGGGTTAGGTCGGAAATAGCGCCTGGCCCCAGCCGCAGCGCGCCGATACGGATGAAAATGGCGGGCTACGTAGCCCCGTAACCCGGTAAACCAGGCAACCAGAAAACCTGGGAAACCGGGTCGCGTCCCTCGCCATCCCGGTCTACAGGTCTATCACATCTCCATATCCCACCCGTATGGTTTAAGCCATGTTCCTGAGCAGGAATTATCGAAGCCTATCAAGAAGAGCTTAATCTATCCCAAAAGTTTCAAAAAAACTTGCCCACATTTAAGAAATGTGATAAACTAGTCTATTGTCGGGAGAAGGCTCCCATCATACTCCCTGCACCTTTCTGTAACCATCCACAACTTCGCTGGAGCGTGCGTCCAGGTATTCCAACGGCGCTCTGGCCACGAAAAAAGGAGAACATCTCACAGTGTCTCTCAGTACTGCAGAAAAGCAGCAAATCATCGAGGAATACCACCTACACGAACATGACACCGGCTCTCCCGAAGTGCAGGTGGCTCTGCTCACCAAACGCATCAACCAGTTGGTCGAGCACCTGAAGACCCACAAACATGACGAGCATTCCCGTCGGGGTTTGCTGAAGCTTGTGGGCCAGCGTCGCCGCCATTTGGCTTATCTGCGACGCAAGGACATGCAGCGGTATCAGGCGCTCATTCAGCGCCTCGGGCTGCGCAAATAACCCCGATTGCAAAGAGGCGAGCAGATGGCAGAGGGAGCACCATCCGCTCGCCTCTTATGTAATCACTTCCAACCGAAATCCCACAACCGCCCGAGCGGAGGCGCAGCGCCCGCCCTGCAAGGCGCAGGAATTGGCAAGTGAGCCGAACTTTTCGGTTCGACTCAGTTTCCAGTCCCTGGGCTTGCAGGTGGAGGGGCCGCACAGGATCACCTCGCGGGGAATGTGTCGCGCGTCGGGCGAATCACCCATCAACAAAAGAAGGAGTATCATGACGTACCATCAACCTTACCGCTACGAAACCACTGTTGGCGGCAAAACCATCGCGTTCGAAACCGGATCATTGGCCAAGCTGGCCGGCGGCGCGGTGACCATTCACCTGGGCGGCGCGGTCATCCTGGCCACGGCCACCGCCTCCAAATCCCCGCGCGAGGGCATCGATTTCTTCCCCCTGAGCGTGGATTTCGAGGAGCGCCTCTACGCCGCGGGCCGCATCCCCGGCAGCTTTTTCCGCCGGGAAGGCCGCCCCAGCACCCAGGCCATCCTCACCGCCCGTCTCACCGACCGACCCCTGCGCCCCCTCTTCCCCAAGGGCTTCCGCAACGATGTGCAGATCATCTGCACCGCGCTCAGCGCGGATGAGGAGAACCCGCTGGACATCCTCTCCATCAACGCCGCCTCCGCGGCGCTGATGATCTCCGACATCCCCTGGGGCGGCCCGGTGGGCGCGGTGCGCGTGGGCTATATCGATGACGAGTTCGTCATCAATCCCACCTTCCCCGAAATGGAGAACAGCCTGCTCGACCTGCGGCTGGCGGGCACGAAGGACGGCATCCTCATGGTGGAGGCTGGGGCCAATGAGCTGCCCGAGCATATCATCCTGGAAGGGATGAAGATCGGGCATGAGGCCATGCAGCCCATCATCGACCTGCAGATGAAGATGCGAGAGGAGTTGGGCAAGGAGAAAATCTCCTTCCCAGTGGCTCTGCCCGATGAGGCGCTGGTCCAGGATGTGGTCGAATTGACCGAAGCCCGCATGACCGAGATCATGAAGGCGGGCCTGGATAAGACCGCCCGCGGCGAGGCGCTGGACGCGCTGAAAGCCGAGGTGTTGGAACAGCTCGCCGAGAAATATCCCGATGAGGAAAAGGAGCTGAAAGCCGCATTCGAGGACGTGGAAAAGAAAGTTGTGCGCCGCCTGATCCTGGAAGAGGGCATCCGCCCGGACGGCCGCGATCCCAAGACCATTCGCCCCATCTCCGCGGCGGTGGACATTCTGCCTCGCACTCATGGTTCGGGCCTGTTCACTCGCGGCGAGACCCAGGTGCTGACCATCGCCACCCTGGGCACCCCGCGCGAAGCGCAGACCCTGGACAACCTCTCTCCCGAGGATACGAAGCGCTATATCCACCACTACAACTTCCCGCCCTTCTCCACCGGCGAAACCTGGCCCATGCGCGGCCCCAAACGCCGGGAGATCGGCCACGGCGCGCTGGCGGAGCGGGCGTTGGAGCCTGTGATCCCTCCCCAGGAGGAGTTCCCCTACACCCTGCGTCTGGTCTCCGAGGTGCTCAGCTCCAACGGCTCCACCTCCATGGCCTCGGTGTGTGGCAGCACCCTCTCTCTGATGGACGCGGGCGTGCCCATCTCCGCACCGGTGGCGGGCATCGCCATGGGGCTCATCAGCGAGGGCGATGTGACCACGGATGAGGGGCGCTATGTCGTCTTGTCCGACATCCAGGGCATGGAAGATCACCTGGGCGATATGGACTTCAAGGTGGCGGGCACCGAAAAAGGCGTCACCGCCCTGCAGATGGACATCAAGATCAATGGGCTCAGCTTCGAATTGCTGAAGAACGCCCTGGATCAGGCCCGGGAAGGCCGTCTCTTCATCCTGGAGAAGATGCTGGAGGCCATGCCCGAACCCCGCAAGGAGCTTTCCCCCAACGCGCCTCGCATCATCACCATCCACATCGATCCCGAGAAGATCGGCAAGGTCATCGGCCCCGGCGGCAAGATGATCCGTCGTATCCAGACCGATTACGACGTGAAGATCGATATCGACGAGGATGGCACCGTGTACATCGCGGGCGGCATCGGTGCCGAAAAGGCCCAATCCGAGATCGAGATGATGACCAAGGAGGTGGAGCCTGGTCAGATCTACACGGGCAAGGTCGTGCGGGTGGAGCCCTACGGCGCGTTCGTGGAGATTCTGCCGGGCGTGGATGGCATGGTGCACATCTCGCAACTGGCTGATTATCGCGTGCCCAAGGTGGAAGACGTGGTCCAGGTGGGCGATGACCTCATGGTCATGGTCATCGACGTGGACCCCAACGGCAAAATCCGTCTCAGCCGCCAGGCGGTGCTGGAAGGCTGGACCGCGGAAGAGGCCCGAGAGCGGGATAAAAAGAACAGCAGCCGCGGGCGCAGCGGCGGCCGGGACCGCGATCGTCGCGGGGGACGCGGCCGCGATCGCCGCGGCGGCAAACCCCGACGCTAATCATTCAAGACCTCGGAGATCTGCCAGACCTCCGAGGTCTTTCGCGAGAAGACGATGAACTGGCCCGAAGGAACCTGCGTTTTTGCCCATCGCGGCGCCTCGGCTTATGCGCCCGAGAACACCCTGGCCGCATTCGAGCTGGCCGCAGATATGGGAGTGCACGGCATCGAGTTCGATGTGCAGATCACAAAAGATGGTCGGCTGATCATCCACCACGATCGGGAGTTGGGGCGCACGGAGGACGCCGCCGGCCCGTTGTCGGAGTGGACCTTTGCCGATTTGCGGGCGATGGATGTGGGAAGCTGGTTTGGGAGCGAATTCGCGGGAGAACGGATGCCCACGCCCGAGGAGGTGGTGGAAGATGTGGGAGATCGGTTGTTGCTGAATTTCGAGCTCATCAACGATTCCCTGCATCTCAACGGCGTCGCCCCCTTGCTGGTGGACCTTTTCCGCCGCATGAATCTCTTCGACCGGGCGATGATCTCCTCCTTCAACCCCCGCTCATTGTGGCGGGTGAAGAAGCTGGAGCCGCGCATCGCCATCGGCGCGCTATGGAGCCCGGACGAGCCCTGGTTGCTGCGCGAGGGCTGGTGGCGTCGCTTGCTTCACCCCGATGCGCTCCATCCTTACCACGCGCTTGTAACGCCCCAACTGGTGCAGCAGGCTCACGCCCGCGGCCAGCGCGTGCACACCTGGACGGTCAACGATGAGGAGACCGCCCGTCGCCTGTGCGCCATGGGCGTGGACATGATCATGGGAGATTACCCGGACCGTTTGTTGGCGGCCATAAAAAGACCTTGAAGTGCATCGCTCCCAAGTCTACTGGCTAACCATCAAGGGTAGCCAGATGCCCGGTTCCATGCCAGGAGGCGGGGTCGGCGTGTCCGTTGGCGTGGGTGTGATGGTGGGGGTGGGAGA
>Ga0256832_1001030_pt1 | contig 18676 bp, 29 predicted proteins | sample 134614metaG_FD_190534 | JGI IMG/M metagenome (GOLD analysis project Ga0256832, IMG submission 190534) | Hydrothermal vent microbial communities from Lau Basin, Pacific Ocean - 134-614 | ecosystem: Environmental > Aquatic > Marine > Hydrothermal vents | place: Pacific Ocean: Lau Basin | collected...
CATGGGACAGGCGGCCAGCATGGGCGCCGTGCTTCTGGCGGCCGGGACGCCGGGGAAGCGTTTTACCCTGCCTAACGCGCGCATTATGATTCACCAGCCGCTGGGCGGCGCCGAAGGTCAGGCCAGTGATATCGAGATCGCTGCCAATGAAATTTTACGCATTCGCAAAACGTTAAACCGTATAATGGCCGAATGCACCGGAAAAAAAGAAGAACAGATTGAAATAGACACCGATCGTAATTATTTTATGTCGGCACAGGAAGCGCTGGACTACGGTCTGGTGGATAAGGTGCTGGCGCCACGGTCGAAAGAAAAGAAAGATTAAATGTCCAGAAAAAATGTAAGAATGCCGGTATATCGCTGCTCTTTTTGCGGGCGCTCTTCGGATGAGGTGGAAAGCCTGATCTCCGGGCCGGATGTGCATATTTGTAATGAATGTGTGCGCAGCGCGTCCGATATTATAGAGCGGCATCAAAAAGAATTGAATGTTGCGCCGGACAGTTTATATCCTCCCGCCGAAATCAAGGCCCGGCTGGATGAGCATGTTATCGGTCAGGACTATGCCAAACGCATACTTTCCGTGGCGGTATATAACCACTATAAGCGCATAAATCAGAAAGAACTGGGCGATGATGTGGAGATCGAAAAAAGCAATATCTTGCTGCTCGGCCCCACCGGTACCGGTAAAACCCTGCTGGCTCAATCCCTGGCGCGTATCCTTAACGTCCCCTTTTCCATTGCCGACGCCACGGTGTTGACCGAAGCCGGCTATGTGGGCGAGGATGTGGAAAATATTCTGGTGCGGCTGTATCAGGCCTCCAACTTTAACCTGGAGCAAACACAGCGCGGCATCATCTACATTGACGAGATGGATAAGATTGCCCGCAAAAACAGCAACCCTTCCATTACCCGCGACGTTTCCGGCGAGGGAGTGCAACAGGCCATCCTGAAGATTCTGGAAGGAACCGTTTCCAGCATACCGCCCAAGGGCGGGCGCAAGCATCCGGAGCAAAACCTGGTGCACATCGATACCAAGAATATTTTATTTATCTGCGGCGGCGCCTTCGAGGGCCTGGAAGACATTATTCGCCGGCGGGTGGGTGAGAAGACCATCGGTTTTGAAAAAGATGTTGTCAGCGGCACCAAGATGACCAAGAGCGAATTATATGCCCGGGTGGAAGCGGAAGACCTGGTGCAGTTTGGGCTTATCCCGGAACTGATCGGACGTTTGCCCGTGCTCAGCTCTTTGAAGGAACTGGACCGCGAGGCGCTTTATCGGGTTTTGACCGAGCCCAAAAATGCCCTGATCAAGCAATACGTCAAGCTGGTAAAGATGGAAGGCGTAGAGCTGATCTTTAAGGATGAAGCCCTCTATGCCGTTGTTGATCTGGCGCTAAAGGCTAAAACCGGGGCCCGTTCATTGCGCTCGATCATGGAAAAGGTCATGCTGGATATCATGTATCGTATTCCATCCATGGAAAACCTGAAAAGCGTAACCATCGACGCGGAAGTGGTCACTTCCGGCAAGGAGCCCCTGTTTGAATTTGGCTCATCAAAAAAGACCGCATAAATTTATAACAGAATTCCAAGGCTGGCTAAAATAGGACTGATGTTTTAAACCGTACAGGTGATCAGTATATTTTAGGCAGCTTTTTTTATTGGGAGTAAAATGAAAGTTAAGACAAAACCGCGCAAAAACGGCTTTGAAAGCTACCGCACACTGCCCCTGAAAGACCTGGTTGTTTTTCCCAACATGGTGGTTCCGTTAATCGTGGGCCGCAAGGCCTCGCTGATTGCCATCGAGGCGGCGGTGGAAGAAGATAAAATGATTTTATTGCTGGCCCAGAAAGACCCGGGCAAGGATGATGTGGCCGCCCGCGACCTTTACCGCACCGGTGTTGTGGCGCGTATTCTGCAATTGATCCGCCTGCCCAACGGGCTGGTGAAAATCCTGGTGGAGGGTATTTTCCGGGCCCGGATAAATACACTGAATAAAAAGGCCGGATATTTTAAGGCGACGGTAAACCATCTGGAACCGGTAGCCAACCTGACCGAGGAGGATGAAGCTAAAAAAAGGCGACTGGTCACCCTGTTCCGCCAATATGTAAAATATAATGATGATTTGCCCGATGAGGTGCTGTTTACTTTTAACCATGTCGCGGATATTCAGCGGCTGACGGATTTCATCGCCACCTATGTCGATGTGGGCATTGAGGAAAAACAAAAGATTCTGGAAACCCCGGATTTATCGGTTTGCGTGGAGCGCCTGACCGCGATTCTGCAAAAGGAAATCAGCATCCTGTCGCTCAAGTCCGATCTGGATGAAAAAGTTCGTGATCAAATGGTCAAGTCGCAGCGCAACTACTATTTACAGGAGCAGTTGCGGGTCATTCGCGATGAACTGGGCGAAGACGAACCCTTTAGCAGCGAGGCGGAGGGTTTGCGGAAGCGGCTGGAAAAGGCGGGGCTTCCGGAGCCGGTGATGGACAAGGCCATGGAGGAATTGCGCCGTTTTGAAAAAATTCCGCCCATGTCTCCGGAATCCAATGTGTTGCGGACCTATCTGGAATGGTTGAGCGATGTGCCCTGGTCCCGGGAAACGCAGGATAATTATGATATCCGCCGGGTTCAGGAAATTCTGGATGAGGATCATGCCGGCTTGAAAAAACCGAAAGAGCGCATTGTGGAATATATTGCCACGCTGAAACGGGTACGCAATATCCGGGGCAGTATTTTGTGCTTCATCGGCCCGCCGGGCGTGGGTAAAACCTCACTGGGGAAATCCATTGCCCGGGCCATTGACCGCGAGTTTGTGCGTATTGCCCTGGGCGGTATAAGCGACGAGGCGGAGATACGCGGCCATCGCCGTACCTATATCGGTGCCCTGCCCGGAAAGATTGTTCAGGGAATGAAACGGGCCGGCACGGTAAATCCCGTGTTTTTGCTGGATGAGATCGATAAGCTCAGTTCCGATTATCGCGGTGATCCCGCCTCAGCCTTGCTGGAAGTGCTGGATCCTGAACAAAACAGCCATTTTGTGGATCATTACCTGGAGGTGGAGTATGATCTCTCCCGGGTATTGTTTATTCTGACGGCCAATTCCGCCGCCGATATTCCCGACGCCCTGTACGATCGCCTGGAGGTGGTGGAGATGCCCGGTTATCATGATGCCGATAAGATGCTCATCGCCCGGAATTATATCCTGAAAAAAGCGCTGAAAAATCATGGTTTGTCTCCGAAAGAGCTCCGGATAGACAAGGCGGTGTTTGAGAAAATCATCCGCGAGTATACGGCGGAACCCGGTGTGCGCGCCCTGGAGCGGGAGATAAACAAAATCTGCCGCCGGGCCGTGGTTGAAATCGGCAAGGAAGAGGTGACGAAACTGCATGTTACAACCGGGAATCTGTCCGATTTTCTGGGTGAGCCGCATTATGCCCTGACCACCATCGTCCGGGCCGGCGAGACCGGTGTGGCCCTGGGTTTGGCCTGGACAGCCATGGGGGGGGATGTGTTGCCGATCGAAGTTAATCTTTTGCCCGGCAAGGATAAGCTGACATTGACCGGTAAGCTGGGAGAGGTGATGCAGGAGTCGGCCCAGGTGGCCATTAGCTTCTTGCGTTCCCGTGCCCGTAAATATGGTATTTCATCTGATTTTATCAACAAGTATGAAATTCATATCCATTTACCGGAAGGGGCCATACCCAAGGAGGGGCCATCGGCGGGCATCACCCTGACCACCGCGCTGCTGTCGGCGCTGAAACGCAGAAAGTTTCCCAAAAGCCATGCCATGACCGGGGAAATTACCCTGCGGGGCAAGGTGCTGGAGATCGGCGGCTTAAATGAAAAGCTGTTGGCCGCTCAACGCCTTAAAATCAAAAATGTTTTTCTGCCCGAAGCCAACCGCAAGGATATAAAAGAGATAGACGCCTCGATTATTGAAAATATGGAACTGCATTTTGTAAAGCATTATGATGAGATATTCGAAGCTTTATTTGAGAAATAAGCGGTTTCACCACGGCAGCGATCGGGAAGATCGGGGCGACGGAAAAGGAATGCCGCGCCAAGGTAAAGGCAAGGCTACTTTCATATCACCGTGCGGCTGTGGCAGGGTAGGTTTGTTCTTGGGTCGGCAGGTGGTGCTAAGTTAAAGCTATGGTGCCGTGCGGGACATCCGGCATAAACAAAAAAAGTCCACCTTTGGAGATGGACTTTTTATAAAAGGGCTGAGGCTAAAGAATATCAGGACATGGAATTGACAAAGCGGGCCAAACGGGATTTCTGATTGGCGGCTTTGTTCTTATGAATAATATTTTTCTTTACCATTTGATCCAACAGGCGGTAGGCCGTTTTAAGGTTTTCCGTGGCCTGTTCTTTGTTCTCGCTGTTTAATACCGCTTTAATCGCTTCACGCATGCGGCTGCGATTGACACGGTTGTAGGCACGTTGTTTTAAAGATGTGCGAATTCTTTTAATAGCAGACTTATGATGTGCCATGCTTTAGAGCTCCTGATTGATTTTCCACAAAGGCAGATAATGTAAGTAAAAAAAACCGTGGTGTCAAAGGTAAAAGAAAGAAATAAAAAATATAATTGAAAAAAAATACATCAAAAAGTTTGACTTCAAAATTATAATGCTTAAATTACCCAGCTCTTAATGAAATGTCGCTGGCGTAGCTCAATTGGTAGAGCAGCTGATTTGTAATCAGCAGGTTGGGGGTTCGAGTCCCTTCGCCAGCTCTGTTCCATAGTGTGATTAGCCCTCAGATAGGTTATGCTTGTACCGCGCTTTTATTAGCGGGAGTAACTCAGCTGGCTAGAGTCACAGCCTTCCAAGCTGTTGGTCGCGGGTTCGAATCCCGTCTCCCGCTCTGCATAACCTTTCCTAATGTTAATCTATTAGCCCACGTAGCTCAGTCGGTAGAGCACATCCTTGGTAAGGATGAGGTCACCAGTTCAATCCTGGTCGTGGGCTCGCCGATTTTTTGTAAAAAGTTTATTCACTATTGCACTTTTTGGAGGGTGTTCTAATGGCTAAAGAAAAATTTGATCGTAGTAAACCGCACGTAAACATCGGTACAATCGGTCACGTGGATCATGGTAAAACGACCTTGACCGCAGCAATTACCCAGGTACTGGCAAAAGAAGGTTTGTCCCAGGAGCGTTCATTCGATAGTATCGATAACGCGCCGGAAGAGCGCGAGCGTGGTATCACCATCGCTACCGCGCACGTGGAGTATGAAACGGCTAACCGTCACTACGCCCACGTGGACTGTCCCGGTCACGCGGATTATGTAAAGAACATGATCACGGGTGCCGCGCAGATGGACGGCGCCATTCTGGTGGTAAGTGCCGCCGACGGCCCGATGCCCCAGACCCGCGAGCACGTATTGCTGGCGCGTCAGGTAAACGTGCCTTATATCGTTGTGTTTATGAATAAAGTGGATCAGGTGGATGATCCCGAGCTGTTGGAACTGGTGGAGCTGGAGCTGCGCGAGCTGCTTTCCTCCTACGATTTCCCCGGCGATGATATCCCCGTGATCATGGGTAGCGCCCTGAACGCGCTTAACGATCCTTCCGGCGAAGCCGCCAAGCCGATTCTGGAGCTGATGAAGGCCGTTGACGAGTATATCCCGACGCCCGAGCGTGATGTGGATAAGCCCTTCCTGATGCCGGTAGAGGACGTGTTCTCTATTACCGGTCGCGGAACGGTAGCCACCGGTCGTATAGAGCGTGGCGTTGTTCACGTGGGTGATGAGGTGGAAATGATCGGACTGGGAACGCACCGCAAGGTTGTTATTACCGGTGTTGAAATGTTCCGTAAGCTTCTGGATGAAGGCCGCGCCGGAGACAACGTCGGTTGTTTGATGCGTGGCGTGAATAAAGAAGATATCGAGCGTGGAATGGTATTGGCCGGGGTCGGCAGCATAACGCCTCACCGCAAGTTCAAGGGTGAAGTTTATGTGTTGACCAAGGATGAGGGTGGCCGTCATACGCCGTTCTTCCAGGGTTACCGTCCTCAGTTTTATTTCCGTACGACGGATGTGACCGGTTCCATCAAACTGCCGGATGGCGTTGAGATGGTAATGCCGGGCGACAACATCACCGTGGAGATCGAGCTGGGTAAGGAAGTGGCCATGGAGAAGGAACTGCGTTTCGCTATCCGTGAAGGTGGCCGTACCGTAGGCGCCGGTGTTGTTTCGGAAATTATAGAATAAGATCGGAGAAAACAGACGTGGCTAATCAAAATATACGCATCCGTTTAAAAGCATACGATCATAATCAGATTGACAAATCGACTGATAAAATTATTCGTACGGCACGGTCAACGGGGGCCAAGATTTCAGGACCGATACCCTTACCCACAGATCGCTCTGTGTATACCGTATTGCGTTCACCACATGTTGATAAAAAGTCGCGTGAGCAGTTTGAAACGCGTATTCATAAAAGATTAATAGATATTTTAAATGCCACCGGAAAAACTGTTGATGCTTTGATGAAGCTTGAATTGCCGGCCGGTGTTGATATCGAAATAAAAACCTGATTTTAAGTTTCGGAGAAAATGATGCAGGGAATTCTTGGTGTAAAAAAGGGTATGACCCAAATCTTTGATGAAGAGGGGCTGATTGTACCGGTAACGATAGTCGAAGCTGGTCCTTGCTATGTTACACAAAAGAAGACACGGGAAAAAGACGGGTATTTCGCCGTACAGATCGCTTTTCAAGACAAGAAGGAAAAGCGCACAACCAAGGCTTTGCAAGGGCATTTTGCCAAGGCAAAAGTCGCCAACAAGCGAATATTGCGTGAATTCCGGTTTTCAGATTTTGAAGAATTGGAACTGGGCAGCGAGTTGAAAGCCGACCGTTTCTCGGCCGGTGATGAGGTTACGGTATCTGTCGTATCCAAGGGTAAAGGGTTCCAGGGTGTTGTAAAGCGCCATAACTTTGCCGGTGGCCCGAAAACACATGGTCAGTCCGATCGTTTGCGCGCTCCGGGTTCCATTGGACAAAGCTCCAATCCGTCCCGCGTGTTCAAAGGCATAAAGATGGGCGGTCGCATGGGTAACGAAAGAATTACATTGAAAAACGTACCTGTAGTAAAGGTAGACGCCGAGAATAATTTGATTTTTCTGAAAGGCTCTATCCCCGGTGCTAAAAACTCCATTGTAGAGATTAAAACTAAGTGGTAAAATAATGAACGTAGCTGTATTTGATATAAATGGAAAAAAGACCGGCAAAGAGGCCGAGTTAAACGATACCATATTCGCCGGTGAGATCAATGAGCATGTTGTATGGCTGGATATCAAGGCCCTGATGGCCAATAAACGTCAGGGAACCCATGCCACCAAAGGACGCTCGTATGTTTCCGGGGGCGGTAGAAAACCGTTCCGTCAAAAGGGTACCGGCCGTGCCCGCCAGGGTTCCACACGTGCACCGCATCATGTTGGTGGTGGCCGTGTTTTTGGCCCCAGTCCTCATGGATACTATCAAAAGGTAAATAAAAAAGTTAAAAAGATCGCCCGTCGGTCGGCTTTAACGGATAAAGCGCAAAACCAGAATATAGTGGTTATTGAAGACTTTCAGATGGATGCGCCCAAAACCAAAACCATCATTAGTATGCTGGAAGGATTTAAACTCAGCGGAAAACGGGTGTTGATTTTAACAAACGGTAATGCACCGAATATTTACAAATCAGCGGAAAATGTGTATAAGGTCGAAGTACGTGAAGATGTCACTTTCTCCTCCTATGATGTGGTAAAGGCACATACCATCCTTATTCAGGAAGGCGCTCTGAACAAAATTAACGAGGTGTTGGGCTAATGAAAACTAAATCAATTATTATAAGGCCTCTGTACACGGAAAAAATGGCCGCACAACAGGAATCCATGAATAAATATGCTTTTTCTGTTAACCCCAGGGCCAATAAAATTGAAATCAAGAGTGCCATAGAAAATAAATTTGACGTAAAAGTTAAAAGTGTAAAAACCATGAATGTCCGGGGCAAGATGCGTCAGCAAATGACACGCCAGGGACGGTTTATTGGTCGTAAGTCGGATTGGAAGAAAGCAATAGTTACTTTGGAAGCCGACTACAAATTAGATCTGTTTGATAACGCTTAAGTTCAACGAGGAATGTAATGGGTATAAAAAGCTATAAACCAATAACACCGGGACAAAGATTTAAGACGGTAAGTGATTTCGCGGAAATTACGCGCAGCGAACCTGAAAAGTCTTTATTGGAGCCCCTTTCCAAATCGGGAGGGCGTAATAATACCGGGCGTATAACATCATGGCAGCGTGGCGGCGGACATAAACGGCGTTATCGTAAAATCGACTTCAAACGCAATAAGCATGATGTCCCGGCCAAGGTGTTTTCCATAGAGTATGACCCGAACCGGACGGCCCGTATTGCTCTGTTGCATTATGCCGATGGTGAAAAAAGATATATTCTTGCGCCGGATGGTATTAAGGTCGGTGAGACTTTAATGGCCGGAGAAAGCGCGGAAATTAAAGATGGCAATGCCTTACCGCTGGCAAAAATTCCGGTGGGATTGATGGTGCATGCCGTAGAGATGAAGCCTAAAAAAGGGGCCCAGTTGGCGCGAAGCGCCGGAACCTATGCCCAGATATTGGCGCGTGAAGGAAAATATGCCTTATTGAAAATGCCTTCGGGCGAGGTACGTAAAATACCCAGTACCTGCTATGCCACCATCGGTACGGTCTCCAACGGTGACCATATGAACATTTCCATCGGGAAAGCCGGACGTACGCGCTGGCTGGGCAAACGCCCGAATGTGCGCGGTGTGGCAATGAACCCCGTGGATCACCCGATGGGTGGTGGTGAAGGACGTACCTCCGGTGGCGGACATCCGCGTTCACCGTGGGGACAGTTGGCAAAAGGTTTAAAAACCCGTAAAAAATCTAAGCAGTCGAATGCAATGATTGTTAAACGGCGTAATAAAAAATAGGAGTCGTCCATGGCTAGGTCTGTAAAAAAGGGACCCTTCATAGATGAAAGTCTTGATAAGAAAATTGCAAAATTAAATGAAGAGAACAAAAAAGTTGTTGTGAAAACCTGGGCCAGGCGTTGCACGATTCCGCCTGAGTTTGTAGGGCATACCATTGCCGTACATAACGGGAAAAAGTTCATACCGGTTTACATTTCGGAAAACATGGTTGGACATAAACTCGGTGAGTTTTCACCAACACGTACTTTTCGTGGCCATGGTGGCAAGCTTGCTGAACGCATGTCACGTCTTAAGTAGAGGAATTTGAATAATGGAAGCAAAGGCGCGTTCGATGTATGTGCGGATGGCTCCGCATAAAGCACGCAGAGTTTTGGAACTGGTAAAGGGGCACACGGTTAAGGATGCTTTGAATATCCTGCATTTTACAAGAAAAAATGCCGCGGAACCTCTTTATAAAACCATCCATTCCGCGTTTTCCAATTTGAGCAATATCGATGACAATGAGCGTTTCGATATGGAAGACGTAATTGTAAAAAATGTATATGTGGACGGCGGACCGATTGTTAAAAGATTCCGCCCGATGTCCATGGGGCGCGCCGGACAGATTCGTAAGCGCACGTCTCATATCACTGTAGTCGTAGAACACAAAAGTTAATCGAAGGAGAATATTTTGGGACAGAAAGTTAATCCCATTGGGTTACGACTTGGCATTATTCGTTCCTGGAATAGTTCCTGGTTTGATGAGAAAAACTTTGCAGGAAAACTCGAGGAAGATTTAAAACTTCGCAAGTACATAAAGAGCCGTTTGAAAAAAGCCGCTGTCAGCAAAATCGAGATTGAGCGTACGGCCAAACGAGTTATTCTTACTATCCATACCGCCCGTCCCGGTATTGTAATCGGGAAAAAGGGTTCGGAAGTCGATAAACTGCGTGAAGAGCTGAAAGCCCTTACCGGTAAGGAAGTTCAGATAAATATCAATGAGATAAAAAAGCCGGAACTGGATGCCTATCTGGTCGCTGAAAATATCGCCCGCCAGCTGGCCGGGAAGGTAAGTTTTCGCCGGGCTATGAAAAAATCGATTTCTTCCACCATGCGCCTGGGAGCGGAAGGCATAAAAATTATGTGCAGCGGTCGTTTGGGCGGAGCGGAAATGGCCCGTACGGAACAGTACAAGGAAGGGCGTATCCCCTTGCATACCCTGCGCGCGGATATAGATTATGCGACCTATACTTCTCACACCACCTATGGAGCCATCGGTGTGAAGGTGTGGATTTTTAATGGCGAAGTTATCGGACGCCGCTAAAATTTTGATCTGAGGAGATTCTCAAAATGTTAATGCCTAAAAAGGTAAAGTATCGTAAAAGACAGCGCGGAAGAATGAAAGGTAATGCCCAGAAGGGCAGTTCCATCGCTTTCGGCACCTATGGACTTAAAGCCATGGAATCCGGTTGGATCACCAGCCGCCAGATAGAAGCCACCCGTATCGCGATTACGCGGCATGTCAAAAGGGGCGGTAAGGTGTGGATTCGTATTTTCCCTGACAAACCCGTAACCAAAAAACCGGCGGAAACCCGCATGGGTAAAGGTAAAGGGTCACCGGAATACTGGGTAGCCGTGGTTAAATCCGGCCGCATTATGTTTGAACTAGACGGGGTACCGTTTGAGTTGGCCAAGGAAGCCATGAGACTGGCTTCGCACAAATTGCCCATTAAAACAAAATTTGTACACAAAGAAAGTTAAAATGGTGTCCTATGAAAACTAGAGAAGATTATAAAAGCTTAAGTTTGGATGAATTGAAAGAGCGCTTAGGCGAGCGTATCGAGGAACTTGAAAATTTACGTTTGCAACAGGCCACACACCAAATATCAAATCCGTTGCGGATTCGTTTTGTGCGCCGGGATATTGCTCGTTTGAACACACTCATTCATCAACAAGCAACCAGTCAAAAAGAGAGTTAAGCGAGACATGGAAAAACGTAATTTAAGAAAAACCCGGGTAGGCAGGGTTGTAAGCAACAAAATGGACAAAAGCATCACCGTGGCCGTGGAGAGACGTTTAAAGCACCCTATATATGGCAAGTTCATTAAAAAGACCATGAAACTTTATGCCCATGATGAAGAGAATACCTGCCAAAAAGGGGATTTGGTAAAGATTATGGAGACGCGCCCGCTGAGCAAGAAAAAACGTTGGCGTCTAGTAGAAATTGTTGAAAAGGTTAAATAATCAAGACCACAGGATAAAAAAATGATTCAGGAACAAACACGTTTAACAGCCGCCGATAATTCCGGTGCCCAGAAGATGATGTGCATCCGGGTATTGGGAGGTACGAAAAGAAAATACGCTTCGATCGGGGATATTATAGTTGTAACGGTTAAAAGCGCTATTCCCGGTGGTGCCGTAAAAAAAGGTACCGTCCACAGAGCTGTTGTTGTACGTACGAAAAAAGAAATTAAACGGGCGGATGGCAGCTATATACGCTTTGATGAAAATGCCGCCGTTATTCTGGATGGCCAGGGAGAGCCCCGTGGAACGCGTATCTTCGGGCCGGTGGCCCGCGAATTGCGCGATAAGAAGTTTATGAAGATTGTGTCTTTGGCACCTGAAGTTTTATAACCCAATTAAATGGTTTGAAAAATGAAAATTAGAAAAGACGATACGGTAAAAGTAAAAAGCGGTAAATTCTCAGATCGCAACAAGGTAGGCAAGGTTTTAAAGGTCTTTCCGGACCAAAACAAAATTATTGTTGAAGGCGTCAATATAATCAAGCGTCATACAAAACCGAGCCAAAAACATCCGCAAGGCGGCATTGTTGAAAAAGAAGCGCCGATCCATGTGTCCAAGGTTATGTATTACTCCACAAAGTTTAACGTAACAACACGCGTGGGTTATAAGTTTCTTGAAGATGGAACCAAGGTACGGTACTGCAAAAACCCTGAATGCCAGGGTGAAATAATTAATTAAAAGCGAGTAGATGAAGATGTCGAGCTATCAACCACGTATGGCGACAAAATATAAAGAAGAAGTTGTCCAGCACCTTATAAAGAAATTCGGATATAAAAATATCCATCAAGTACCCAAACTGGTGAAGATAAATTTAAATATGGGTGTGGGTGAGGCAATACAGGACTCCAAGAATCTTGATAAGGCCATTGAGGATTTAACCATTATCAGCGGTCAAAAACCTCAGATTACAACCGCACGTAAATCCATATCGAACTTTAAGTTGCGCCAGGGTATGAAAATCGGTTGCCGTGTTACCTTACGCAACAAGCGTATGTTTGAGTTTCTGGACCGGTTTATTACCGTGGCCGTTCCCCGGGTTCGCGACTTTCGCGGTTACTCGGATAAATCCTTTGACGGACGGGGAAACTATTCGCTCGGCGTAAAGGAGCAGATTATCTTCCCGGAAATCAATGTGGACAGCATTGATAAAATCCGCGGCCTGGATATTACCTTTGTAACCACGGCGAAAACGGATGAAGAAGCATATGAATTGTTAAAAGCAATGGGTTTTCCATTTAGAAAAAATTAATCGGAGTTTAAATTGGCAAAGAAGTGTTTAGTCGTAAAGGCGAATAGAAAGCAAAAGTTCCAGGTGCGTGAATATAACCGGTGCAGCCGGTGCGGCCGTTCCCGGGCTTATATGCGTAAATTTGGAATTTGCCGAATTTGTTTTCGGGAACTCTCTTTGCAGGGAGAAATTCCCGGCATAACAAAAGCCAGCTGGTAGTGGAGGTTTAAAAAAAATGTCGATGTCAGATCCTATCGCGGATTATTTAACGCGTATCCGGAATGGTTTACATGCAGGTTTAAAACATGTAGACATTCCTTCTTCTAAGATCAAAAGAAAGATTTCCAGAATCTTGTTACAACAGGGCTTCATCAAAAAATATATTATTTTGGATGATGGCAAGCAGGGGATTATTCGTATTTGGTTAAAATACGATGAAAACAAGGATCCTGTTATTCATGAAATCAAGCGTATCAGCACACCCGGAAAACGTCAATATGTTTCTGTGGATGAGTTGCCGCGCGTAAAAAACAACATGGGTATTGCTATTTTGACTACACCGAATGGTGTAATTACGGCCCGTGAAGCAAAAAGACAAAATGTAGGTGGCGAAGTGATTTGCCACGTATGGTAATGGAAAGTTGAGGAATTGAAGTGTCACGTATAGGTAAACTACCCATTCCGGTTCCGGCCAATGTCCAAATATCCCTGGACGGAACTCTATTGACTGTGAAGGGCCCCAAAGGGGAACTTAACAGGAACTTTCATGAAAAGATGTCCGTCGAGTTTAAGGATCAAACGCTGATTGTTTCCCGTGATTCGGACAGCAAAGAGAGCAGAAGCCTTCATGGTTTAACGCGGGCCCTGCTCAACAATATGGTTGTTGGTGTCACAACGGGATATGTTAAAAAATTACTTATTGTCGGTGTGGGATACAAAGCCGAGATGAAAGGTAAGAACCTTTTGTTGACCGTGGGTTACTCTCATCCGATTATGATTGCCGTACCCGATGAAATTAAAATATCCACCCCTTCTCCGACGGAAATCGTTGTGGAAGGTATCGATAAAGAGCTGGTCGGTAAGGTGGCCGCGAAGATTCGCAGTTACAGAAAGCCTGAGCCTTATAAAGGAAAAGGCATCAAATATGAAGGCGAATATATTCGTCGTAAAGCAGGAAAAACAGCAGGTAAATAAGGGTATCTAAAAAATGGCACGTAAAAAAATAAAAGGTAATGCCGAGAGACCACGCTTGGTTGTAAGCCGGAGCCACAAACATATTCATGCTCAGTTAGTAGATGACTATGCCAATAAGGTTCTGATTGGCCTGACGGACTATAGTAAGGATGTGGTTGCCGAAGCTAAAAAAGCAAAAACTAAAACAGAAGCGGCGGCGATAGTCGGTAAGAAAATTGCTGAAAAAGCAAAGTCCATGGATATCTCCCGGGTCATTTTCGACCGTAACGGATATCTGTATCACGGACGCATAAAAGCCCTGGCTGACGGTGCCCGTGAAGGTGGACTTGAGTTTTAATAAGGAGCATGAAAGTGATTGATCGAATAAATCCGGGTGAAATCGAATTAAAAGAAAAGGTTGTTTATATTAACCGTGTTGCCAAGGTGCTAAAAGGTGGACGGCGCTTTTCCTTTAATGCCATCGTGGTGGTAGGTGACGGAAACGGTGTTGTCGGCCTGGGACTGGGTAAAGCCAACGAGGTGATAAATGCCATCTCCAAGGCGACCGATCAGGCTAAGAAAAACCTTGTACGGGTGGCCTTGCTGAAAGGAACCATACCTTATTCCGTAAATGCCCGCTTTGGCGCCGCCAAGGTGGTATTGAAGCCCGCTTCCGAAGGTACCGGTGTCATTGCCGGCGGACCTGTAAGAGCTATTTGCGAAATGGCCGGTATTCACAATATTCTAACCAAGTCCAATGGATCTTCAAATCCGCATAACTTAAGTAAAGCTACGTTTTTTGCACTTAAGAATTTAGTCAGTGCCGAAACCGTGGCACGTCGACGTGGTCTTTCTGTCGCTCAGATATTCCACGGTTAAGAGAAAGTCGGAAGGAAATAAAATGGCCGCTAAAAAAGAGAAAAAAATCAAAATCACGCAGACCAAAAGCCGTATCGGTTATAATGTTAAGCAGAAGCTGACATTGGATGCTCTGGGTTTGAGAAGAATGAATCAATCGGTTGTTAAAACGGTAACACCGCAGATTGAAGGAATGGTTAAAAAAATTCAACACTTAATTTCTGTAGAAGAAGTTTAATACAGGATCAGATAATGGAATTAGGCAAATTATCTCCCAATAAGGGAACGACAAAAGATACAAAGCGACGCGGACGGGGCGAAGGTTCCGGGTTGGGCGTTACTGCCGGGCGTGGCCACAAAGGTTACGGTTCTAGAGGCGGTTCTAAAAAACGGGCCTGGTTTGAAGGTGGACAGATGCCTATCCAAAGGCGTTTACCTAAATTTGGCTTTACCAATATTCGCAAAGTTGTATCCCAAGTGGTGAATGTGGAAGTTCTTAACGCCTTTGATGAGGGCACGGAAGTTACACCCGAACTTTTATATGAAAAACGCCTGGTTCGTAAGAATAGCGTACCGGTAAAAATCCTGGGTAACGGTGAGTTGGAGAAAAAGCTTACCGTTAAAGTACATGCCATTAGTGAGAGCGCACGCAAAAAAATTGAAAAAGCCGGAGGCTCGATCGAAATATTATGATCATAGATACTTTTAGAAATGTATTTAAAATACCCGATCTTCGGAAGAAAATTCTCTTTACCATTATGATCCTGGGGATCGAACGGATCGGAACGCACATTGTTACTCCCGGTATCGATACGGCCGTTTTAACCGAAGGCTTTCGGAATTTACAGGGCACCCTTTTCGGCCTGTACGATTTGTTTGCCGGTGGTGCTTTTAAAAAGGCCGCCATATTCGGTCTGGGAATCATGCCCTATATCAGCGCTTCCATTATCATTCAGTTGATGGGCGCTGTTTTTCCTCATTTTCAAAAATTGCAAAAAGAGGGTGACGAAGGGCGTAAGAAGATCATGCAATATACCCGATACGGAACGTTGGGTATATCCGCGGCTCAGGCGGCTGGTGTAGCAATCTTTTTACAAAGCATTCAAATCGCCGATGGACGTCTGGCGGTTCCCGATCCGGGTTTGGGATTTATTTTATTGACGGTACTGTCCATGACTTCAGGAACCATGCTGATCATGTGGCTGGGAGAACAGATCGATGAACACGGTATTGGAAACGGTATTTCCCTGATCATTTTTATCGGTATCATTGCCAGTTTGCCACAGGCGTTAAGTCAGGAATTTATTCAGTTCTCCAGCGGAGAAAGGACCCTGTTGGCGGAAGCACTCTTGCTTGCCCTGGCCTTTGGCATTATCTATGTGGTTGTTTTGTTAACGCAGGGTACGCGGAAGATTCCCGTACAATACGCCAAGCGGGTTGTGGGCCGCCGTGTTTATGGCGGGGTTAATACCCACTTCCCGATGAAGGTTAACACCGCCGGTGTTATGCCTATCATCTTTGCCCAGGCTTTGATGTTTGTTCCGCAAACCATGTTGACTTTTGCCCCGGATAACGATTTCTTTATAATGCTCCAGGGGTGGTTCTCCTATGAGTCCTGGGCATACTGGATCATTTATGGCCTGATGATTGTCTTCTTTACCTATTTTTACACGGCTATCGCCTTGAATCCGGTAGATGTAGCGGACAATCTTAAAAAACAAGGTGGTTTTATCCCCGGTGTACGTCCGGGTAAAAAAACCTCGGAGTATCTCGACAACATCCTGACGCGGATCACGCTGCCGGCCTCAATATTTTTAGCGATCATTGCCATTATACCGGCGATGTTAGCGAAGTGGGCGGGCATACCGTTTTCCCTGGCCAGCTTTTTTGGCGGCACGGGTTTGTTGATTATTGTAGGTGTGGCCCTGGATTTCCTGCAACAAATAGAATCGCAACTTTTTGAACGCCATTACGATGGCTTCATGAAATCCGGTGCAATTAAGGGACGTAAGTCTTAAAGGAAATTGATGTGGCAAAGAAACAAGAAGCCATCAGAGTAGACGGCATTATAAAAGAAACATTACCCAATGCTTCTTTCATTGTAACTCTGGATAATGGTCATGAAGTTTTGGCTTATATTTCCGGTAAAATGCGCATGCATTTTATTAAGATACTTCCCGGTGATAAAGTGAGTTTGGAAATTTCTCCCTACGACTTAAGTCGTGGCAGAATAGTTTATAGATATAAGTAAAAGGTAAAGAAAACCATGAAAGTACAACCTTCTGTGAAAAAAATATGCGATGGATGCAAAATCATTCGTCGTCATGGTGTTGTTCGAGTAATTTGCAGTAAAAACCCACGGCACAAACAGCGCCAGGGATAAAATTTTAAGGAGATTGGGTTTGGCACGTATAGCAGGTGTAGACTTACCAAAAAACAAACGCGCGATTATCGGTTTAACCTATATATATGGTATCGGTAAGACCACGGCACAAAATATTTGTACTGAAGCAAAAGTAGATGTCAATACGCGCATAAAAGATTTATCGGAAGATGAGGTTGCCCGCATCCGTAAAATTATACAGACCAAGTATAAGGTTGAGGGTGCTTTAAAGTCTGAAATTAATATGAACATCAAAAGATTGATGGATATAAATTCAGTTCGCGGCTATCGTCATCACCGTGGATTGCCCGTGCATGGACAACGTACCAAGACAAATGCCCGTACCCGTAAGGGACGTAAGCGTTTGGTGGGTGGTAAGAAAAAATAATATTCGGAGGTAATTTTGGCTTCTCCTAAAGCTAAGCGTAAAGCAAAAAAGAAAACTGTTGAGCCTCATGGCAAGGCACACATAAAAGCAACCTTTAACAATACGATCATTTCGCTTTCCGATAATTACGGAAACGTAATCTCCTGGGCAACCGCCGGGAAAGTCGGGTTTAAGGGTTCACGTAAAAACACCCCCTTCGCCGCTCAGGTAGCCGCGGAAAATGCCGCAAAGATTGCGATGGATATGGGGTTGAAATCCATTGATATAGAAGTAAAAGGTCCCGGTTCTGGACGTGATGCCGCCATCCGTTCCTTGCAAGCGGCCGGTTTAAATGTTCTTTCCATCAAAGACATTACACCAATACCGCACAACGGATGCAGGCCGCCCAAGAAGAGACGCGTATAACCACTGGAGTTTATGAATGGCACGAGATAGAAGACCTAAAGGAAAATTGGTTAGAAAATTTGGGGAAAATATTTTTGGTAACCCTAAATTTGACAAACTGCTGAACAATAAACCGTATCCTCCCGGACAACATGGCATGTCCCGTAAAAAAGTTTCGGATTACGGTATTCAGCTTAAGGAAAAGCAAAAACTGAAAATCATGTACGGCTTGCTGGAAAGACAGTTTAGAAATCTGTTTAAAAAAGCCGAGCGTATGAAGGGTGTAACCGGCGATAATCTGCTGCAATTACTTGAAAGCCGTTTGGATAACACCGTTTATCGTCTTGGCCTGGCCAGTTCACGTTCACAGGCCCGGCAGTTGGTGTTGCACCGTCATATTACCGTAAACGGGAAGATTGTCAATATCCCTTCCTATACCATGCGGAAAAATGATGTTATTCAGGTAAAAGAGAAAAGCCGCCGTTTGACGGTATTTCATGAAAGCCTCAAAAGTGTGCGCGCCGATAATATGTATCCCTGGCTTAATATCGATAAGGCCCAGTTGAAAGGGGAATATCTGTATGCCCCGTTGCGTGAAGAGATCCCTGTTAATATTCAGGAAAACATGATTGTCGAATTGTATTCGAAATAAAAAGAAATTTTATATATAATTATAGGTGAAAAATGAGTTGGTCCAATTTACAAATGCCCGAGCGTATTGAGTTAGAGGAATCGACATTTACAAATACTTTCGGTCGTTTTACAGTACAACCATTGGAAAAAGGTTTTGGTGTGACGATCGGAAATATGTTCCGTCGCGTGCTGTTATCTTCGTTGCATGGAGCGGCAATAACATCTATCCGTATAAACGATATACAACATGAGTTTACTCAGATTGAAGGCGTTTATGAAGATGTAACAGAGATCATTTTAAACCTGAAACAGGTGCGTTTAAAATTAAACAACCCCCGTCCGGACAAGGTTACCCTTTCCCTGGCCGGTCCGTTGGATTTTAA
>Ga0256832_1001031_pt1 | contig 18665 bp, 11 predicted proteins | sample 134614metaG_FD_190534 | JGI IMG/M metagenome (GOLD analysis project Ga0256832, IMG submission 190534) | Hydrothermal vent microbial communities from Lau Basin, Pacific Ocean - 134-614 | ecosystem: Environmental > Aquatic > Marine > Hydrothermal vents | place: Pacific Ocean: Lau Basin | collected...
TTTTTAAGACGCCTTGTTCTTTACATCGGGCAAAGATACCTAAAATAAATCCTCACGTTATCATCACCATGGTTCATTGAACTTTGTCCCAAAACTCAAAAAACCGCTCCCCTCCCAAAACCACGCGATGCGAAGCGAGCGTAAAATCACATTAGAGGCCGCCAGGCCTCCACATTAGAGCCGCAGGCTCCACATTAGACGCGAAGCGTCCACATCAGAACGCGAAGCGTTCCACATTCAAAATATTTCCCTAATTTCACGCCAAACAAAAAACCATGAAAAACCTCTTTTCATATACCGTATTGGGCCTCCTCGCAGCCTCGCTCCTTGCATCCTGCTTCCTGAAATCCTACAAGCCCGAAAACATGCCGCTGAAGCGCCTCGAATTCGGGCAGGGTGGGGGCGTTACCGGCGCCGTGAAGGAATATACGCTCCTGCCCAATGGCCAGGTTTTTGTGAAAAATACCCTCGACAACTATTATCTCGAGCTCAAACGCGTCAAACCGCGTGAGTTTAAAAGCGCCTGGCACAAACTCGACTCCCTGCGTTTTCTCAAATACGACTTTTACCACCCGGGAAACGTCTATGCCTTTTTGCGCCTCAGCGACGAAGAAGTCGAGCAGGAAATCGCCTGGGACCCCTACGGCTACTGGCAACCGGAGGAGGGCTTCCTCAAAGTCTATAACCAACTCATGCAAACGGTGCAAAACCTGCCCGTACAAGACACCCTCTTCCTGATGCCCGACAGCACGACCACGGCCACTCAATAACCCGTTGTGCAGAAAGTCCTCGTCATACGCTTTTCCTCCATAGGCGATATCGTGCTCACCACGCCCGTATTGCGAGCCCTCAAAGAGCAAGCCGGCGCCGAAGTACACTTCCTCACCAAAGCGCGCTTTGCCTCCCTCCTCAGCGCCAATCCGCGCATAGACCGCCTCTTTACATTGGGCACCCCCGAAGAGGCAGGCCAAAGCCTGAAAGAACTCCTCCCAAAACTCCGGGCCGAACGCTACGATTTTGTCCTGGACCTGCACAAAAACCTGCGTTCGCTGCGCACCCGCTTTTACCTGCGCCGCCCGACCGGAACTTTCCCTAAGCTCAATTTCCGCAAGTGGCTGCTGGTACACTTCAGGTGGAATACCCTGCCGCCCATCCATCTCGTGCAGCGCTACATCCGGGCCGGTCGCCAACTCGGACTCCGCTACGACGGCAAAGGACTGGAGCACTTTATTCCCAAAGAAGAGGAGGTGCGCATAGAAGATTTTCTACGCCTTTCGGCAAATGCCCCCCTCATTGCCGTAGCCATAGGCGGCACCTACGCCACCAAACGCCTGCCGCCGGAGAAACTCGCCGAACTTTGCACCCGCCTCCCAGGGCAAATCCTGCTGCTCGGAGGGCCGGAAGACAAGGCAGCAGGAGAGCAAATCGCTCAAAAAGACCACATCATCAACCTCTGTGGTCGCCTGAGCATACAGCAATCGGCCTCTGTGCTGGCACAGTCGAATTTGGTGCTGGCTCACGATACCGGCATGATGCACATCGCCGCAGCCCTCAAAAAGCCACTCATCTCCATTTGGGGCAATACCGTGCCCGATTTTGGAATGTACCCGCTTTTTCCCGACGATATGCCGGCCTTCGAGATGCGGGCAGAAGTGCAGGGACTGTCTTGCAGGCCCTGTTCCAAGCTCGGTTTCGACATTTGCCCGAAAGGGCACTTCCGATGTATGCAAGAGCAGGATTTGGACAAAATTTTACGCCTGACAAGTGACTTTTTGTCTGAAAATAGGCATTTGTGATACTTGGGTGCAAAAAAATAGGCGTGGCATTTTGTGTACTCGAAAGAAAGCCTTTACTTTGGCAGTGATTCGGAAACAAAGGTAGAAAGGCCTTATTTTTCGGTATTGAATGAGGTAAAAAATCGTTTTTATATGAAGAGCCTGAAAGCATTACTCCTTTTTTGTTCGTTCGCCCTTCTGGCGCCTTTGAAAGGGCAGGACATCCACTTTTCGATGTTCGATATGGCCCCGCTTTCGCTAAACCCCGCCTATACGGGCGCTTTTTACGGCACCTATCGCGTAGGAGGTGTCTATCGCGACCAATGGGCCAGTTTCCTGCCCGGGCAATTTACTACGCCCTCATTCTATCTCGATGCGCCGGTACTCACCGTGCGCAAAAACGACTGGATAGGCGTTGGGGGCATGGTCTATCAGGATCAGGCCGGCATCGGCAAACTGCTAACCAGCACCTACCAACTCTCTGCCGCTTACCACCTGGCGCTCGACAAAAAAGCAGACAACGTACTGACACTGGGTGTTCAGGGCGGGCAGTTGTTTAGAAAATTTAGCAATAAAGGAGGTGGGTTTAGAGGTACATACCTCGGTGAACAGTTCCCTGAGAACCTGGGTGGCGAGGGAAATTCAACTCCTCTGGATCCGGCTATCTCCCTCTGGCCGGATAATGATGAGAACCCGGACGTACATTTCTTTGATATCCAGGCCGGCCTGCTCTTCAAATCCCGCATCAGCAAGACCATGGATCTGACCCTCGGATTCGCAGCCCTGCACCTGGCGCGTGGAAAAAACTATGGCTTGGTGAGCAAGGACAACTCGGAAGATGCACGCCAAAACATGCGCTTCAACGTACACGGCCAGATGAACATGGCCCTGACCGATAAATGGACCCTTACGCCTCAGTTTCTCTACACCCGCATGGGGCCGGCTTCCGAAGCTGCCCTGCAGGCCTGGGGCACTTACGCCTGGGACCCGCAAAGAGACATCAACTTCCGCGCCGGACTGGGCTATCGCTTCGGCGATGCAGCCGAAGTACTGGCTGGGGTGGACTACAAGGACCTGCGCGTGGGCGTGAGCTATGACGTGAATGTCTCTTCCCTGAAAGACGCCACGAGATTCCGCGGCGGCTTTGAAGTCGCTTTGATGTACGTCGGCAAGATTTACAAAAAGCCGAAGGTGAAACCCGTGATTATTTGTCCGAAGTTCTGATTTTTGCTTTGCGCCAAAGTCCCTCCGGTTTTTGGCGCAAGCCGTTTTAGTACTCCATTGATTGAAAACACTAACAGCGATACAATGCGAACCTCTCTATTGACCTTTGCCCTTTTTCTTTGCGCTCTTGTTGCATTGCAGGCACAGCCTCTCAACAAGGCCACCTATGCCGCTATGATCAAAACGGCTGAAGAACAATTGGCGAACAACGACTATTACAATGCCATTGAATGGTATGAAAAAGCCTATGAAGAGCGCAGCGATCCGGAATTGGCCATCACCATTGCCACACTCCACTACAATCTGCGCAATTACCGCAGGGCAGAGAGCTGGTTTCGCCGTGCTTTGCGCAAAGACAAGAAGGGCAAGTATGCGGAATACCGCTTCATGTATGCCCGCTGTATGAAAATGAATGAAAAGTACGACGAGGCCATTGAAGAATTCCAAAAATATCTCGAAACAGCTGCCGACGAAAAAATGCGCGAACTGGCCGAAAACGAAATTGCCGGCGCCGAGTTTGCCAAAATAGCCCCTGAGCCCGAAGACCTGACCATCTCCAATGCAGGGCGCAAAATTAACAGCAAGTACTCTGAATACAGCCCCGCATTCAGCCCCGATGGCACCGAAATGTACTACGCTACCCTCAAGCGCGATGAACTGCTCGTCATAGATGCAGACAAAGGAGATAAGGAAGAATATTACACCCGCATTTACGTGGCCAAACGCACAGATGAAGGCTGGAGCGAGCCCCAGCCCCTCGGGCAAAACATCAATCGCCCGGGTTACCACGTGAGCAACTGCGCCCTTTCTGCCGATGGCCGCCGCATGTTCTTCAACCGTCTTTTGCTCAAGGGCAATGAAGTGGCTGAAGCCAAACTCTTCGTCTCTGAGAAAAGCGGCTCGGGCTGGGGCGCCGCCAAAGAAATCGAAAGCCTCAATGGCGATTACATCGCCAAGCAGCCCGCAGTGGGAGAGCTCTTCGGAAAAGAAGTCCTCTTCTTCTCCTCCAACATGGATGGAGGCGAAGGCGGCTTTGACCTCTACTATGCCACCTATAAGGGCAATGGCGTGTATGGCGACCCCGTCAATCTCGGCCCCAAAATCAATACGCCGGGCAATGAAGAAACGCCCTTCTTCCTCGATGGCATCCTCTACTTCAGCTCCGACGGCCACCCCACCATGGGCGGCTTTGACATCTTCAGAGCAGAGTGGAATGGCGCCACCTGGAGCGAACCCTCCAACATGGGCAAAGGCTACAACACCAGCTTAGACGACCACTATTTCACCCTTGCGGGAAATGGCTTCCAGGGCGCCCTGACGTCCAACCGCACCGGCGTGCGCTCCGTCTTTGCCCGCACCTGCTGCGATGATATCTATAACGTTACCCTGAAACTTATCGAAGCCAATCTGCTCACCCTCGCTCTGGATGCCGAAACAGAGGAACCTCTGGATAGCGTTACTGTGGAACTGGTGGCCCTGACCGCAGAAAAGCCCAAAGTCATAGCACGCCAGACACATGTCAAGACAGACCCCTTTGCTTTCCCTCTGGAGCTCGACCAAACGTACATGATCATAGCCAACCGCGCGGCTTACGATCCCGATACCCTGGAGTTTAACACCCTGGGCTTGCTGGATTCCAAGACTTTTGAGTTGAAACTCAGGCTCAATCCCGAGCCGGTTTACATTACACTGACTAAGGAAACGCCCATTGTGCTCGAAAACATCTACTACGATTTCGACGACGACAAAATCCTCCCTGATGCTGAACAGGACCTGCAATTGGTCTTCGAGCTGATGAATGAATATCCCGACATGGTCATCGAGTTGTCCTCGCACACCGACAACCGCGGTACCGAAGCTTACAACCGCGACCTCTCGCAGCGCCGCGCCGAATCTGCCCGCCGCTGGCTCATCAACAGGGGAATTGCCCGCCGTCGCATCGAAGCAGTGGGCTATGGCGAAAGCGTACCTTTTACCGTTACGGCTAAAATCGCCGCTGAATATCCCTTCCTCAAAGAAGGCGATGTGCTGACAGAGGAGTTTATCAACAAGCTGGAAACGGAAGAGCAAAAAGAAATTGCTCACCAACTCAATCGCCGCACGGAATTCAAAATCATTGAAGGGCCTTCCTCCATTCGTATCGAAGAGCGCCGCCTCATCCGACGCGGCAAGCACGAGGTGAAAGACCAGCCCGTCGAGAAAAAGAAAGAGGGCGTCAGAGAAGAAGACCCCAATCAAAAAAAAAAGTAGCTGATGAAGGAGGGCAGCCCGCCGGCATCGCGATCAGCGAGCTGTCCTCTTTACATGGCATGAAAGACCTGAGCGGTCTGCCCATCATGCACTTTGAGCGGCGCAAGGTGGATTTTGGTAAAGTGAAAAAGGGCGAAAAGCGCGAGCATACTTTTCACTTCACCAACACAGGCGAAGGCCCTCTGACCATAGACATCATCTCGGCCTGCGATTGTACCACTGTAGAATATGAGCGGGGCAAGACCTGGCAGCCCGGAGAAAGCGGGGACATACACGTCATTTTTGACAGCTCCTCCAAAGACGAGGGTGAGACCATTACCATAGACATCATCCTGCGCCAAACGGCAGGTAAAGAGCAATACCCCATTATTGAAAGTTTGCAGTACACTTTTGAGCTTGAAAACTAAAAAAAAAGATTTTTTTTTCGCTTGATTTTTTTTAGGAAACGGCGCGTAACCCTTTCGGTGCGGTTTAAATCTCGGCATGGCTGATTTTTTTTAAAACACCAAACCGTGCATGGGAATTTTAAATTCCCTAACTTTGTTGCCGAAAAAAACTGGATATCCCATGAACAGATTACGACTCTTCGTACTGGCATCCCTATTGGTCATTACCGGCGTGAAAGCACAACAGCTTTCCCTCTTTACGCAGTACCGCGAGCAGGCAGAAGTGCTCAACCCCGCAGCGCTTAGTACGGCCTATCTGGCCTATGAACAGAATGTATCCTTCCAGGCCGCTTACCGCAAACAGTGGGTGGACCTCAAAAGCGGCCCTGTAACGCAGATGATCAGTGGCTCTTACCTCTACGACGGCAGTGGCGTCAGCCTCATGGCCGGAGGCCATTTGATCAATGACGTAACCGGCCCCACTGCCTTTACGGGCTTGTATGGCCGCCTTGGCGGGGTTATCTCCGGCGACCCCTACTTCGGAGGTATAGCCCTGGCCATCAGCGGTGGCGCCGTACAGTATCGCCTGAAAGGCAGCGAAATTCGCCTGCGCGAATCGGGCGATATACTCGAAAACAAAAGTTACAGCCAACTCTATCCCGATGTGGGCGTAGGGCTTTATGCCTATCAGCGCATTACGGCAGGGCGTGAAGATGTGGTCATTTATGGAGGAATCTCCGTGCCGCAAATCATTGGCCTGGATCTGTCCTTTAAATCGGAAAACGGAACTTTTGATATTAAACGCACGCAGCACTACTACGCCATGTTCGGGCTGTATAAATTCTTCAGCAACGATGGCTTTATAGAACCCTCCGTTTGGTTCAAATATACACCCGGCGCTCCGGTTAACATAGACCTCAACCTGAAACTGCAACTGGCACCCAACTTCTATGTTGGTGCAGGAGGCTCTACGGCCAAAGCCATTCATTTGGAAACGGGCTTTGTGCTTGGAGGCTTGGGCTATGACAATACCTTTCGCGTGGGGTATGGCTTCGATTATTCCTTCACCTCCTTTGGCCCTTATACGGGCGCTACGCATGAAATCAACCTGTCTTACTCCTTTGAACGCTAAGTACAAGGAAAGACTTTGGCGATTATACCCATGTCCCAAAAAAAGATTAAATGGTTATGAAAAAATTATTCCCCCTGTTGGTATTGCTCTTTAGCATGACCACAGCCGTAAAACTCTATGCCCAGCCTACGGTATATATGAATCCCGACTTCGTGCTCGTCAATTCGGGCGCAACGGACTGTATCCAATTTAGAACGCTGGACTTTACGGACATCCAGGAGATGAACTTTTCCGTACAATGGGACCCCGCCGTTATCACCAACGTCAATGTCCCGCCTGCCAGCATCAACCCTTCCATGGCGCCTAACCTGACCATCAACATTGACCAGGTAGAGGGATTCCTCACCTTTGAGTGGAAAGTCAACGACCAGCCGGGCTGCCCCCCCAATACGGAGTCCCTCACTCTGGCCGATGAAACGGTGCTCTTTGAGTTTTGCTTCGAAGGTGTCAGTGGCCATACCGACCTGACCATAGGAGATGCCCCCTTAGAGACCTATGTAACCCGCGCAAATTCATGCCCGCTTGACATTGGCCTCTTCACCGGCGATGGCTTTATCTCTGTGGACTACCTCCCCGTCGTAGTCAATGTCCCCGACGTAACGGCCTTTGAAGGCGAGACAGTCTGCATGGATTTCACCGTAGAAGATTTTACCGAAATTGTGAGTATGCAGTTCTCCATCAATTGGGAACCGCAGGTCTTGCAGTTTGAATCCTATACCTGTCTGTTGCCTCAGTGCGGAACAGCCAACATCAATCCCAACAACACAGCGGGCTATGCAGCCTTCGCCTGGCCCTCCCCCGACCCGACCAATGGAACAAGCCTGCCCGATGGAACGGCCATCATGCAGGTCTGCTTTACCGTAGTGGGCAACTGCGGGCAGGTCTCGCCGGTGGACATCACGGGCGATCCCGTCCCCCTCGAAGTGGTACATACCATATCCGGCGGAGACCCCGAAGTGGGCATCCTGCAAAACGGTGGCAGCGTAGCTGTGGGTTGTTTCAACCCCAACGGCCTTACTGTCATGGTGGAAGATGCCCAGGTACAGCCCGGAGAATCCTTTTGCCTCGATGTTACCGTAGAAAACTTCGACAACCTCAAGCACTTCCAATGGACGCTCGGCTGGGATGAAGACCTCATCCAGTTCTCCAACGTGCAAAACATCAACCCCAACCTTTCCTTCTTCGACATCAACGATTTCAACTTCAATGGCGCCAACAACGGCTATCTGACGGTGGACTGGTCTGTCTTCAGTGGGGGAGAGACCCTGCCCGACGGAGCCGTGCTGTTCCAGGTCTGTTTCGATGCCATATCGGCCTGTCTGAACTCTCCTGTGAACATCATCGGAGACCCCACGCCCATAGAAGTTGTCAATGGCAGCAATCAGGATGTGGGCATCAACACCTTAAACGGCCTCGTAGAGCTCTACTGCCCGCCGGGCATTACGCTTACTACTCCTGATCTCGAAGTAGATCCCGGCAATACCATCTGTGTACCCGTAGAAGTACAAAATTTTGATGAGGTTACGGATATGACCTTCTCCATTATATGGGAAGCAGGAGTATTGGATTTTCAGAGCTTCCAAAACTTTAACCTGCCCGGCCTCTCGGCAGCCAACTTTGACGTCTCTTTTGCCAATGGCGGCGTCGCCTGTCTTTCCTGGTCGGATGTGAGCGGCTTGGGAGAAACTCTGCCCGATGGCTCGGTACTCTTTGAGATGTGTTTTGAAGCCGTAGGCCCACCCTATTCCTGCTCGGGCTTTGATTTCAGTTTGTTGCCGTGTGGTCTGGAAGTGATTACCGCCAATTCCGCAGGCTTGGACGTGGGTCTTAATGCCCAGCCGGGGCAGGTTTGCATCACCAACCCCACCTCTTTTGTGCTCAATGTTTCGGATACTTCCGGTATCGCCGGAGATATCGTCTGCGTGGATGTCAGCGTGCAAAACTTTATCAGCCTGGGCCTGACGGAGTATTCCATTAATTGGAATCCCAATATCATCAGCTACGTCTCTCTGCAAAATCCGGAAACACTCCCCGGTTTTAATTCAAACACCTATGACGACAGCAATGCCGATTTGGGCAATATCACTATCAACTGGGCCTCAGGTTCGGGCTCCGGAAACAGCCTGCAGGACAGCACCGTCATTTATTCCCTTTGTTTTGAACTAATTGGCGATGAAGGAGACTGTAGTGCCGTCAGCATTACCTCTGTGCCGCAGGACATCGTCGTTCAGCCTGCCGGTACCAGTACCAATGTGGGCCTGATTGCTCAAAATGGCGAAGTCTGTGTAGCTTACCATCTCGAAGTAACGGATACCCTCATCTTCGGGCCCGATTGCCCGGGCGCCTTCACCGGCTCCATAGACATTTCCGTGAGCGGAGGCAGCGGCGATTATTCCTACCAGTGGTCAGGCCCGGGAATGGTACCTCCCAATGACGCCATGGAAGACCCCACAGGATTGACCAATGGCACTTATACCGTGCTCATCACAGACAACCTTTACCAAGGGCTCTTTACAGAGGAAACTTATGTGGTCAATCTCTCTTCTGCCGCGCCGATAGCTTTCGCAGGCCAGGATACCATCCTTTCCTGTGGCTCTCCCACCATGCAATTGAGCGGAGCGGGCTCTTCCGAAGGCCCTCAATACGAATACCTCTGGTACACCAACAACGGCCTGGTTGACCCCGATAGTGAAAATCAATTGACAACGACCATCTTCGGCCCGGGAGAATACATCCTCCAGGTTACGGACAACCTGCTCGGCTGTACCGTCTCAGATACGGTCTCAGTCAGCCAGGCCGTCGTGCCTTTTGCTTTTGCAAGTGTAACGGAAATTGTTACCTGTGCCAATGACACCATTTCTCTGTTGGGCGAAAACTCTACCGTCGGCGGAAACATCAGCTACCTCTGGACGACCACCGACGGCCAGATTGTACCGGGTACGGAAACGGAAATCAATGCGCAGGCCACCAGTGGCGGCATGTACATCCTCTCCGTAACCAACACCAGCAGCAACTGCGTGGCTATGGATACCATTAACGTAAGCATGGATACCATTGCGCCCATAGTTGTCATTACAGGAGCCGACCAGGAACTCAACTGCACCGTCAACAGCATTACACTCGATGGAAGCATGTCCTCTACCGGAGGGCAATTTGCCTACAACTGGACAGACCCCCAAGGCGGCTTCATCTCCGGCGACATCACCGCCACGGCAACACAGGGGGGCTTCTATCACCTCATGATTACCAATGCCTCCAATGGCTGCTCTGCCATAGACTCCGTGGAGGTGGTAACAGATACCCTGCTGCCCGTTGCCAATGCCGGCCTGGACCAATTCCTGACCTGTGTGGTTGACACGGTTATACTTGATGGCTCCGGCTCTGATCAGGGCCCCCAGTACACCTATATGTGGACGGGCCCTGCCGTCGTACCCGGTACAGAGAGCGCCATCATGGCTGCCGCCACCCTCGATGGCCTCTACACCCTGGTCGTAACCAATACCGACAACGACTGCCAGGCCTCTTCCGTGGTGCAAGTCAGCCAGGACACCCTGCCGCCTCTTGCCGAAGCGGGCATGCCCGATACCGTGCTCACCTGCCTGGTTCTGACAGCCAACTTAGACGGCACCGGCTCCTCTGAAGGCGCTCCGGGCGAATACAGCTACCTCTGGGAAGGCCCCAATGTCTTAATTGGCGAAACCAGCCTGCAGGCAACAGTCGGCGACCCGGGTGTTTATACCCTGACCGTTACGCAGGAATCCAACGGCTGTACGGCCTCCGACCAGGTCGAAGTCCAAGCCGATACCACAGCGCCCAATGTAGTCATTGCCGAGCCCAATGACCTGACCTGCGACAGCCTCTCTGTGGTACTGGATGCTTCCGGCTCAGACCAGGACCCCGATTATACCTATTTGTGGTCGGGCCCCTTCTGCATCAATGTCTCTGATCCTCTGGCGCCGGAAGTTTTCTGCCCGGGCACCTTCAGCCTGCAGATCATCAATGCCGTCAATGGCTGTATAGGCGAAGGCTCCGTCGAAGTACAGGAAGACAACGAAGCGCCCGTAGTGCAACTGACAGATACCGTGTTTACCTGCTATGACAGTCAAATCACTCCGGATGTCTCAGGCGTATCCACAGGCCCTGAGTTCGCTTATGCCTGGGTAACGGTACCCCAGGGCAATGGCTGTTTCGTAACGGATACCACCGACTTAAACCTGGTCGTCTGTGGCCCGGGTGGCTATGGCCTGGAGGTTACAAATACCGTCAACGGCTGTACAACTACGGGGCTGCTGAACGTCGTGGCAGACACCATGCCGCCGGCAGAGATCAGCATCGGCCCCGATACCGCCCTCACCTGCTTCAATCCCGAAATCAGCCTGCTGGCAGGCACGACCACTGTGGGCGATCTCAGCTATCAATGGTTGATGAACGGCAATCCCATCCCGGGAGCCACTACCGATATGCTGGATGTAAATACCCCGGGTACTTATGGCGTGGAAATCACCAACAACGAAAACGGATGTACCGGCATGGCCGGCGCCGAAGTCGCCGATATGACCAATCCGCCCCTCGCCGATGCCGGCCCCGCTTCCGTGGACCTGCTCTGCGGTGAAGATGTGGTCGAACTCGATGGCTCGGCCTCCGACAGCGGCCCCGATATCAGCTATCAGTGGATGGCCCTGCAGGAAGGCATCATCGTGCCGGGTACGGAAACCCAGGCTGTGGCCCAGGCCGACACTTCCGGTACTTATGTGCTTACAGTGCTGAATGAAGCCACCGGCTGCGATGCGACCGATACGGTTACAGTCCTGTTTGTCATCCCCTTTGAAAATGCCTCGGCAGAAGTAGTGGGCGATCCCTGTTCGACCTCTGCTACGCTAATGGGGAATTTGCCGGAAGGCACCACAGGCGTATGGACCATGAGCCCCTCCGGTGAAATTGAAGACCCCGCCGCCGCCATGACCTTTGCCGACAACCTGCCCTCCGGCCTGGTGAGCTTTACCTGGACGCTCTCGGCTCCGGGTTGCCTCGACTACAGCTCCGCTACGGTTGAACAGCAAGTCGAAGCCATGCCCTTTGCCGTAAACGACCAGGTATTTATGGGCGATGGTGTGGAGCAGATATCCATTGACGCCGTGCTCAACGACAACCTCGCCGGCATAGACAGCTTCAGCTTCTCCATTCCGGAACCGCCCGCCGTAGGTGAAATCCAGAATGTAATAAACGGCAGCTTTACCTATGTGGCTTCGCCTTACTTCACAGGAGATGTGCAGTTCGATTACATCGTTTGCAATGTTGCCTGCCCCGATTTTTGCGATACGGCTTTTGTACTCATTCAAATTGACAAAGACATCAATCTGGAAGAAACTGCGCCCAACGCCATCACTCCCAACGGAGATGGCGTCAACGATGCCCTGATTTTTGATGTGCTGCTCAACGCTCCGGAAAAATATCCGACCAATGAGTTGCTCGTCTTCAATCGCTGGGGCGATATCGTCTTCCAGCAGGCGCCCTACGAAAACAACTGGGAGGGCACCAACCAGGCCGGCGAGCCTTTGCCGGAAGGCACTTATTACTACATCCTTCGCCTCAATGTAGCCGAAGGAGAGATCATCAAGGGCGATATCACCATCATCCGATAGACGCTCTCAGGCGTGTTCCCGCCGAAAAAAAGCGGGAATACGCCAAATCTCTCTATATTTGTTCCGTCGGGTTTCCCGTCGGAACAAATACTTATTCCTATGAGTCGTGTTTTATTGCTTTGCCTGACCGCCTTTCTGAGCCTTTCTCTAAGCGCTCAGGACGAATTGCCCCATACCCAGCTTTACCTCTTTCAGCTCGATTACGACAACGGTAAACCCTTCCTTACCAAGCCGGTTTATCTCACGGCTTTCAATGCCGGGGGCTACAACAATCAGCCTTATTTCGTGTCGGAAAACGAGCTTTACTTCACAGCTCAACTGGCCGGTGAAGAACCTGCTCAAACCGACATCTGGTCTATGGACCTGGCAGAAGGGACGCTTACCCGCATCACCCAAACGGTGGAGTCGGAGTATTCCCCCCGCCTCATGCCCGGCTCGTTTTACTTTACGGCCGTGCGCGTAGAAGCCGATGCCGAAGCTACACAGCGCCTTTGGAAATTCCCGCTCGACCATCTCGATGGGGGAGAGCCCGTTTTCCCCACCATCCGCAAGGTGGGCTATTACGCCTGGATAGACCGCCGGCGGGTGCTGATGTTTATCGTCAATGAGCCGCCGCTCTTAATCCTCGCCAATACGGATGAATATGCCTGGGAACGGGTTACCAATAACCCGGGCCGCTGTATGCAGCATCGCCCCGATGGCAAAATGCTCATGGTTCATAAAGAAACCCCCTCCAAATGGGTGATCGTTGCCCTGGACCCCGAGACCCATGAGATGGAGCCCGTCGTTACCTGCCTGCCGGGCAGCGAAGATTTTGTGGCCCTGCCCAACGGCGCTATACTACAAGGCAGTGGCAGCAAGTTATATTACTACATGCCCGGCCAATCCACCGACTGGGAAGAAATAGCCGACCTGCGCGAGTACGACATTCTCTCAATCACGCGCCTCGCCGTCAATAAAAAAGGGCAACTCGTGTTGGTGGGTAAAAAGTAAGGGCCTGCTTCCATCACTTTTGAACCCTCAAGCACTTAACCCATGCGCATCACTTTACTCCTTTTGTGCGGCCTGCTTTCCCTCTCTTCTTTGGCTCAGCGCCGCCCGGGCTCCGCTTTGGTGCAACTCGACGCCCATGAAAAAGCAGCAGATTTGCAAAAAACACTCCGGCTCCTGGTACCCGAAGCGAAAATAGAAGTGAAAGCTTCCCGTGCTTCAAAGCATGGCATTTACGAAATGAGCTGGGATGAAGATTTTCTGCCTTTCGGCAAATTGGAGGAATTGCTGTCGAAGCAAAAAAGTGTGCTTGCCTGGCAGGGGAATTATGAAGTCGGCTTTCGCCAAACAGAACCCGATGATCCGCTCTTTTCCGGTCAATGGAACCTGGAGCTCATCCGTGCTCCCCGCGCCTGGGATTTTGCCCGCGGAGGCCTGACGGCCGAAGGAGACACCATCGTCATCGCCATCATTGACAACGGCTTTGACATCGCCCACGAAGACCTGCAGGGGCAGCTCTGGACCAATTGGGCAGAACTGGGCGGGCAAGCCGACTTCGACGACGACGGCAACGGGTACGAAGATGATTTGCACGGCTGGGATTACAACAACAACGGCCCCGAATATCAGCCCCTCTCGCACGGCACTTCTGTAGCAGGCATCATCGGCGCCAGGGCCGACAACGAGACCGATATGGCCGGCATCAACTGGAATGTCCAACTCATGCTCTTTGGCATCTATGAATCCAATGAAGTCGTAGAAGCCTATTATTACATCCTGGACCAGCGCCGCCTTTACAACCAGACAGATGGAGCTCAGGGGGCCTTTGTGGTAGCCACCAATGCCTCTTTCGGCATAGATGCCACCTGGTGCGATGACTTTCCGCTTTGGGGCGCTGTGTACGACTCCCTCGGGCAGGAGGGCGTGTTGAGCGTTTCCGCCGTTTCCAATGACGACATAGATGTAGGTCTGGTGGGAGACCTGCCCACGACCTGCCCTTCCGAATACCTCATCACCACCACCAATACCGATCGCTACGACCAATTGCTGGCCGCTTACGGCTTGCCTTATGTGGACCTCAGCGCCCCTTCAGGCGTGGGCTCTGACGGCCTTCCCTCGCTGAAGCCCGGCAACAGCACCGGCAGCTTTGGAGGCTCTTCCGGCGCTGCACCCCAAGTCGCAGGAGCCATCGGGCTGCTGTACAGCGTTTCTTCCGATTCTCTCATACGGGAGCTAAAAACAGAACCGGCTCAGAGCGTTTTGCTCCTGCGCGATGCCATTCTGAGTTCCACACACCCTTTGGAAAGCTTAGAGGGCAAAGTCGTTTCCGGCGGTCGTTTAGACCTCTACGGCGCCCTGCTGTATCTGCACGCCTACGTCCAGGAATATCCCCGCCCCGATCCCGTACAGGACTACACCGCCCAAACGGGCTGGCTCAGCATTTTCCCCAATCCCGCCCGCTCCGGAGAAGAAATACGCGCTTATTTCGGCAGCGAAAACCTGGACCCCGTCGTTTTCCGTCTGACCGATGCCACCGGCAAGCTGATGTTCGAAGGCGAAGTACAACCACAGGCCTTTGCCCAGCAGTACCTCGCCATCCCCACCCGCAACCTGCCTGCCGGTATTTACTTCATAACCCTCCGCCAGGGCCCCCTCCGCCTGACGAAAAAACTGGTGGTAAATTGGTGAAAGTGGTGGAATCGGTGAAAGCGGGGGAATCGGGAAAATCGGTTTAGCGTTTATCGTGTATCGTGTATTGTTGGTTTTGGCGTGATGAACGTGATGAGCGTGACGCGTGACGAACGTGACAAATGTAAGCAGCTTAGTCCCACTAAAAAAATCTGTGAAATCCGATAATCTGTGTAATCTGTGATTCTGACGATAAGCGTGAGGAACGTAACGGGCGTAACGAACGTAACGAACGTGACAATCGTGACTTGATAGAACGCGGATGACGCGGATGACGCGGGTTTTCGCGGATTTTTTAGCCAGTTCAACTTGATATCGCGTTTTATGAGTTCGGCTCGGGGATCTTCCTTGCGTCAGCCTGCCTGCTGCCGGGCCACCGGCAGGCAGGCTCCCCGATCCTTTGGTTAAGCCCAAATCAAAAATCAAAAATCGTTAATCGATATTCGAAATTCAAAAAAAGCCTTTCATTGGTTCATTATCAATTCTCCATTTTTCATTCTTCATTCCAAACATTTTGTTGTAAATTTGCAACAAATTGTAACACATGCAGATAGAATTGTTTTTACTTCTCGGCTTTGGTATCGTTTTGGGAGCGGCTTTGGGTTGGTATCTCACTTATCGTCAGATTAGGGGGGGCGCTTATGTGCGCAGGGAATTGTACGAGCAATTGGAGCGCACGGCAGACTTGCTGCGCGATGATCTGGGTGAGAAAGAAGCTGACTTGCGTCGGCAGACAGCTGAGCTGGCGCGGAAGGAGGAGCGCATTCTCGCGTTAGAAGAGCAGGTGCGCAGCAGGAAGGAGCAGTTGCTGGAGTTGCAGCGGCAAAATGAGCAGACTTTTGAAAATCTGGCCAACAAGCTGTTGGAGGAAAAGAGCCGCCGCTTTGTGCAGAGCAATCGCGAACAAATGGATGCCCTGCTCAACCCCCTGCGCGAGAAAATACGGGAATTTGGCGAAAGCATCCAAAAAAAATTCGAGGCAGACGCGCGGGATAAGCATTTGCTCAAGGCCTCTATCGAGCAACTTCAGCAGCTCAACGGCCGCCTCAGCGAAGACGCCAACCGCCTCGCCAAAGCCCTGACCGGCGACAACAAAACCCAGGGCGATTGGGGCGAATATCAACTGGAAATGCTGCTGCAAAAAGCCGGACTGGAAAAGGAGGTGCATTACAGCGCTCAAAACAGCTTTAAAGATGAGGATGGCCGTCACAAGCGTCCCGACTTCGTCATTCATTTGCCGGAAGGCAAAGAGCTCATTATAGACTGCAAAGTGTCCCTGACCTCCTACGAACGCTACTTCGGAGCCGAAGACGAACAGGAACGCAAACGCCATTTGCGCGAACACCTGCTCAGCCTGAAGCAGCACATCCGCTCGCTGGGGCAGAAAAACTACCAACAACTCTATGGCATCCGGTCGCCGGATTACGTCTTGCTCTACCTGCCGGTGGAGGGGGCCTTTGCCCTGGCGCAACAGGCCGATGCAGAACTGTTCGTCAAAGCCTTAGACAACAACATCGTGCTGGTTTCGCCCACAACCCTGCTGGCCACCATGCGCACGGTGGCCTACATCTGGAAGCAGGAAAAGCAGAAGAAAAGCGTGGAGGAAATCGTGCGCCAAAGCGGCCTGCTCTACGACCGCTTCGTCTCTTTTGTCAACGACCTCAAAGAAATCGGGCAGCGCCTCGATGGCGCACAACTCGCCTACGACAAAGCCATGCGCAAACTCACCACCGGCAAACGCCCGGGCGATACCCTGATCGGGCGGGCCGAAAAAATCCGCAAAATGGGAGCCAATGCCAGTAAGAAATTGCCGCCTGATTTGTTGGAGTAGAAACTTATGTGCCCTTTATCACACTCTTTAATAGCTGCGAATTGGCTACCTTTGCCCCGACAAAAACGAATTTACAAGGCTTTGAAATTTCCCTCAGCGAAGTTTCAAAGCTTAACACCTGACAAGCAGAATCAATCATGGCAGAAGAACTGAAATGCGTCATCATCGGCTCCGGCCCGGCCGGTTATACGGCAGCTATTTATGCGGCACGCGCGGGCCTGAATCCCGTGCTCTACACAGGCCAGCAACCCGGCGGGCAATTGATGATTACCACCGATGTGGAGAATTATCCGGGCTATCCGGAAGGCGTGTTGGGCCCCAAGATGATGGAAGACTTTAAAGCCCAGGCCGAGCGCTTCGATACCGATATCCGCTACGAGCTGATTACCAAAGTGGATTTCACCGGTCCCGTACACAAACTCTGGACGGAGAGCGGGCACGAAATCCACGCCCATACGGTCATCATCGCTACCGGTGCCAGCGCCAAATGGCTGGGCCTGGAATCCGAGCAACGCCTGATGAACAAGGGCGTGTCTGCCTGTGCCGTCTGTGACGGCTTTTTCTTCCGAGGCATGGAAGTGGCCGTAGTCGGCGGCGGCGATACGGCGGCTGAAGAGGCTTCCTACCTCGCCAAGATCTGTCCCAAAGTGCATCTGCTCGTTCGCCGCGATGAGATGCGGGCTTCCAAAATCATGCAGCAGCGCGTGATGAATACCGAAAACATCATCATCCACTGGAATACGGAGACCAAAGAAATTCTCGGCGAAGAGGAGGTGGAGGGCGTGCGCGTCTTCAACAACAAGACCGGCGAGGAAAGCGTACTGCCTGTGAAAGGCTTCTTTGTAGCCATTGGCCACAAGCCGAATACCGAAATTTTCAAGGATTGGTTAGACATGGACGATACCGGCTATCTCATTACACAGCCCGGCAGCAGCAAGATGAATGTCGAGGGCGTTTTTGCCTCCGGCGATGCGCAGGACAAGGTCTATCGCCAAGCCGTTACGGCAGCCGGTACGGGTTGCATGGCTGCGCTGGATGCAGAGCGCTATTTGACGGAAAAAGGAATCATCTGAGGCGTTTTTACGCCTCTTTTTTTGGCATAACCCGATTAAAACCCCAGCTATGAGTACATCAGGCAAAACCCGTTTTCGCCCGGGCGTTTTGTATGGCGATGAAGTTACCGAACTACTGAATTACGCTTCTGAAAATGAATTCGCCCTGCCGGCGGTGAATGTGGTGGGCACCAACTCCATCAATGCCGTGATGGAAACGGCCCGGGACATGCAGTCGCCGGTGATGATTCAGCTCTCCAATGGAGGCGCCTCTTTTTATGCAGGCAAGGGGCTGAGCAATGAGGCGCAGCAGGCGGCCATTCTCGGTTCCATTTCTGCTGCCATGCACGTACACACCCTGGCTCAGGCCTATGGCGTTACCGTCATCATGCACACCGACCACTGTGCCCGCAAGTTGCTGCCCTGGATAGACGGCCTGCTCGAAGCGGGCGAGAAGTTTTACGAAAAACGCGGCTATCCGCTCTTCAGCTCGCACATGCTCGACTTGTCTGAAGAGCCTTTGGAGGAAAACGTCGCCACCTGCGTAGAGTACCTCAGGCGCATGGATGCCATCGGCATGACGCTGGAAATTGAGTTGGGCGTTACCGGCGGTGAGGAAGATGGCGTGGACAACACCGGCATAGACAGCTCCCGCCTCTACACCCAGCCCGAAGAAGTGGCCTATGCCTATGAA
>Ga0256832_1001032_pt1 | contig 18661 bp, 15 predicted proteins | sample 134614metaG_FD_190534 | JGI IMG/M metagenome (GOLD analysis project Ga0256832, IMG submission 190534) | Hydrothermal vent microbial communities from Lau Basin, Pacific Ocean - 134-614 | ecosystem: Environmental > Aquatic > Marine > Hydrothermal vents | place: Pacific Ocean: Lau Basin | collected...
AACGGCATCAGATGTTCGGGAATCAATAGCTTTTTCAATACCATCTTTTTCGGTTATCAACATGGCATAAAAAATACCTTGATCAAACTTGTTGATAATAACTTTTTTTAGATTAATTCCGTAAACGCCCATCATCGTCTTCATCAAATCGTGTGTTAAGGGGCGTTGCGGAATGATATCTTTTTCTAAACCAATAGTTATGGAATGCGCTTCCATGCCGCCAATAACAATCGGCAGTTTTTTACCCGTAATGGGCTCACTTAAAAACAAAACATAAGCGCCTGTTTGGGTTTCACTGTATTGTATGCGGTCAACTTTTAATTCTATCAAACTCATGTTTTGTTATTTTTTGATATAACGAAAATACAAAATTATTTGTAAAAACGCATCTCTTCGATATACTTAAATACTTCGGGCGGTAACAAAGGGCGTACATTTTTACCCTGTTTGATATCTTGCCGGATTTGCGTAGCGGAAATTTCAATAATAGGCGCTTTGATTTTCTTAATGGCAGTATGTGCCATCAAATAGTCCGGAACTGTTTTTTGATGAATGCGCGGATAAACATATATTTGATAATAGGCCAAAATAGCTTCATAGTTTTTCCATTTGGGTAAGCTTACCAAATTGTCTTCACCCATTAAGAGTACGAATTTTTTGTCCGGATATTTTTCTTGCAATACGGTTAAAGTATTAATGGTATAATTGGGTTGCGGTAAATCAAATTCAATATTAGATGCTTTGATTTTCGGATAATTTTCCGTTGCCAAGCGTACCATAGACAAACGCTGAAAATCGTTGAGCAAAGTCGCTTTCTTTTTTAGCGGATTGTGTGGCGTTACCACCAACCAAACTTCATCGATGTCGGTATGCTCAACAATATGATTGGCTATAATTAAATGCCCGATGTGAATGGGGTTAAAACTTCCGAAAAACAAGCCTGTTTTTTGCATTTAGTTATTATTGTTTGTTTGTTGAATCGGTTATCTGATTATATGATATAAATGTACGGTCAAATGTCATTTTGAACGTAGTCAAAAAATTTTATTTTATTTATTTTCAATTTTTCTGATATTTTATTCTTCAAGACGCACGACCGTGCGTCTCTTCGCACTTTATAACTTTCTTATTAGGACTCGTCAGCGTCTTTCTTTTTCTAAAACTTTGACGGCTTCACTTATGTATGGGTCTTTTTTAACCGCTTTTATCCATTTTTCTCGTTTAACTTTAAAAACCGTATCATTGATTTTTTCTTTAGCTTTGACATCTACCGGAAGTGAATAAATTTTAAAGTTGGATTCAAATTTGGTCAAACTGTCAAAGCGTTTACCAATAGCTTCATCTTTTTTTAAGTCTGCAATATATTTATCGAGTTTGAGATAAATTGTATTATCCTTTTTATTGTCGGCAACCCAACGGGCTCTTTCTTTGATATGTTTGAACAAGGTAGTTGTATCAATGCGTTGTTGTTCTTGTGCAACGATTTGCGATTTACCGGTTATATCATAAGTTTTATGATGTGCTTTTTTGATTTTGTCCCATGCCAAAGCTGTCGGTTCATCTTCTTCACGAATTTTAAGATACATATAATTGTCGGGTATCATAATATCCGGTGTAACGCCTTTGCGTTGGGTGGAACCGCCGCTGATACGATAGAATTTCTTTGTAGTCCACTTTAAAGCGCCTAAATCACCAAATTCATTACCCATTACACGATTTAATCCGATAAGATTTTGCACCGTGCCTTTGCCGTAAGATTTGCCGCCAATGATAATGGCACGATTATAATCTTGTAGAGCTGCGGCTAATATTTCTGATGCCGATGCCGACAATTCATTGATTAAAACCACCACTTTGCCGTCGTAAACCGTGTTTTTGTCTTGGTCTTTTAAAATATCGACCTTATTCTTTTTATCACGCACTTGAACTACCGGTCCTTTATCGATAAAATAACCGGCAATATCGATAACCGTAGAAAGCGAACCGCCACCATTATTGCGCAAATCTAATACAATACCTTTGACATTTTCGGCTTTGAGTTTTTCTAATTCTTTTTTGATGTCGGTGGCTGCTGAACGCTGGTTTTGTTCTTTAAAATTGATATAAAATTTAGGTAGATAAATATATCCGAAAGTTTGATTTTTATCTTTTATCAATAAGGATTTGGCAAAAGTGTCTTCCAGTTCGACTCTATCTCGGGTGATAGGAATGGTTTCAATACTGCCATCGACCCGCTTGACAATCAACTTGACGATAGTTCCTTTAGGTCCTTTTATTAATTTGACCACTTTTGACAGCCGCATACCCATAATATCTACCGGTTCGTCATCACCTTGCCCCACTTTTTGAATAAGGTCGCCTACTTTGAGTTTGCCGTCTTTCCAAGCCGGACCGCCGGCTATAATTTCTATAATTTTGACATAATCACCATCTTTTTGCAAGCGTGCGCCAATACCTTCAAAAGAGCCGGACATGCTCGTATCAAAACGTTCTTTACCTTGCGGACTGAAATAATTGGTATGCGGGTCATTTTGCATGGTAATGGCGTTCATATACATGGAAAAATAATCCATTTCTTCCATATCTTTTAAGGCGTCGAGATAGGTTTTAATGGATTTTTTAGTGGCTTTAAGCGCTTCTTGTTCCAATTCTTTTTGTGATTTCGGTTTAAAAGTGCTGTCCTTTTTTTGTTTTTGTTCTTGGGCTTTTATTTTATCATATAATCTTGATAAAGTATTGAATTTTAAATATTTACGCCAACGTTCCTTAACTTCCGCTTTGGTTTTTGCCGGTTTGATTTTTTTATAATCTACATTAAGCGTTTCATCTTTATCGAAATCGAAGCCTTTTTCTAAAATATCATTGATGTAATCTACTGTTTCTGCTTGTCTTTGTTGAATAATAGCATAAGCTTTTTGGTAAAAACCGGTTTTTCCTTCGCGGATTTCATTGTCGATAGAATCTTTATAAATTGATAAACTATCTATATCCGATTGCAATAAATATCTTTTGGAAGGGTCTAAGTCGTCCGTAAATTCTTTAAAAACCTTTTCTGAAAAAGCGTTATTAACAAAAGCCGGATGATAATGGGCATAGTCAATAATCCGGTTGACTCCGGTTATGATAGCTGATTCCCTATTATCAGCGGTTTGTTGTTGTCTAAAAGCTACAAAAATACCTGCCAATACAAGTATAACGAGAATGACTTTATAATTCCTTTTCATAAAAATAAGTATTTTATTCATTGTAAATTTGATTTGTGAAAAAACTATGCCACAAAACAGCTGACAAAGTTAAGGTTTTATTAAATAAAAACCATAATGTATATGTGTTTCTTATTTTGACTTTAATTAACCTGCATATACAAGACTAAGCTTTTGGGTCATATTGAGCTACCGGCAGCATGTCTTTTATGTTAATTCTAGTTTTTTTGGTACAATTTCCATTTCAATTATAACTATTTTATCAAATCGCAATTCAATAAAATTTTTATCTTTGTTGACATTATATTTATTAATTATTTTTAATAAAAATGCTTTTTTATACTCATCGTTATTTTGCTTAATAGCAATCATCCGAACATCATTCTAAATAGTATTTATTAAAATGAAAAAAGTTGCAGTAATAATGGGAGGTTATTCTTCCGAATATGACATTTCTTTAAAGAGCGGACAAACTGTAATGACACATTTGCCCAAAGATAAATATGATGTTTATGCTGTGCATATTCGCAAAGATAGATGGGTGGCGGTAATCGACGAACAAGAATATCCGATTGATAAAAACGATTTCTCATTTAATAAAAACAACCAAAAAATTACTTTTGATGTGATCTTTAATGCCATTCACGGGCATCCGGGAGAAGATGGGGCTATATTGGCATACTTTGAAATATTAGGAATTCCACATACATCGGCAAGTTTTGATAAAATGGCGTTGACATTTAACAAAAAAAACACTTTAGCGGTAGTACGTAGTTATGGAATTCCTACGGCAAAGTCCATTTTTTTACACCAACATGATGCTATAAATTTGGATGAAATTGTTGCGCAAATCGGCTTACCCTGTTTTGTTAAACCCAATCGTGCCGGTTCGAGTTACGGTATCAGCAAGGTTTATGATAAAGATGAACTGCAACCGGCAATCAATAAAGCATTTAAGGAAGACAGAGAAATCATTATTGAAGCTTTTTTACAAGGGCGTGAAGTATCTGTAGGGGTTATTAAATACCAAGGACAAACGATGGTATTGCCGATAACAGAGATTATCAGTGAAAATGATTTTTTTGATTATGAAGCTAAATATTTAGGTAAATCTGAAGAAATCACACCGGCTGATATTTCCGATGATCTTGCCGCACGTACGCGCGAGACAGCTGCTCGTGTATATGACGTACTCGATTTAAACGGCGTATCCCGTGCTGAGTATATTTTAGTCAACGGTGTACCGCATTTTTTGGAAATCAATATGGTTCCGGGGCTAACGGCAGCATCTATTTTTCCGCAACAAGCTCTTGCTGCCGGATTGAGTTTATCCGAACTTTTTGAAAATGCTGTAGAAATGGCACAGTAGGTTGTTATAATTTATAAAATCGGATTCGAATAAATTTTTATGAAAAAGTGATGGTTTCTATTAATTTTATTCCAAAATTTGATATTTGTTGATACAATGGTGTAAATTTTATTATATTTGTCACAATATACAATATCTCGGTAGGCTTTTATTAATTACAAGCCGGATGCTATATTTAAAAAAATTTACGTTATGAAAAAAATTACGACTTTCATTTTACTCATTATTACCGGCACTTTATTTTCTCAATTTCAGAGAAGTGTAATATCCAATACCAATACCAACGGTGCTTATGGCATTTTAGAAAAAGATCTCAATGGCGATGGCATTTTAGATTTGATGGGCGCTAGTGAAATTGATAATACTTTGGCATATTTCATCAATGATGGCAGCGGACATTTTACCCAGATTATTATTGCCAATAATTTTACCGGAGCCAGATCTATTGATGCGGCAGATTTTGATAATGACGGTGATATGGATTTTGCTGCTGTCGGCTCATCCGAATTAGCTTGGTTTGAAAACAATGGTAGTACTTTTACCAAACATTCAATTGCAACCGGTCTTACTGATCCGCGACAAGTACGGGTATCAGATATTGGTACACTTTTAGATCCGGCAACCCCCGATGGCGATATTGATATAGGTGTTTTGGTCAGTGGAGAAAATACAGCAACGGTTTATTTAAATGATGGCAGCAATAGTTTTAGTCGTTTTAATATCATCAGCATCGATTCACCACAATACCTGCATGGTGGGGATTTTGATTTGGATAACTCTCCGGATTTTTTAATTACATCTTATGGTGGAGATGAAGTGGCATGGTATAAAGTAGGTAGTTTCGGATTGGTCAGAGGTGGCACGGTTGTTTCTAATTTTAACGGCGCTTTTGGAACTGAAGGTGGAGACATAGATTTAGACGGCGATGATGATGTGATTGCTTCTGCATTTCTTGATGATGAGGTCGCTTGGTTTGAAAATGTCAATGGTGATGGTTCCAGTTTTACCAAACATACCATTGATAATAATTTATTAGGTGCTTCTTATGTTCACTGGGTAGATATTGACAATGATGGCGATAAAGATATAGTTGCTACGGGTTATGGTGATACTACCGGTAACAACTCTCAAGTTGTTATTTACTATAATGACGGGGCGCAAAATTTCACCAAAACGGTAATTGACAATAATATTCAAGGTGCTGCTACTTTTTCGGTACAAGATTTTAACGGTGATGGTGAATATGATATAGCGGTAGCCGGTTCGGAGTCTAATGAGTTTGTTTTATATACACACCAATCTAATGCCGTACAAACTAATGATTTAGCCCGTTTAACAGTATATCCTAATCCGGTTTATGATATTTTGCATATAACTTCGGCTAATCCGGTGCGGTTAATTGATGTGTTTGATATAACGGGGCGTCTGATTTTATCTACGCAACGAGCCACAATTGATGTATCAAACTTTAATAAAGGTTATTATTTAGTTAAAATTATTTTACAAGATGAAAGTGTCATAACTAAAAAAGTTTTGGTGTTAAAATAACTTACTATCCTTATTTTTTAATATTTGTTCGTAACCGGTGTCTTCATGCACCGGTTCTTTTTTGGCGGCAGTTACTGCCAAACGATCACATATTTCATTTTCCGGATGATTGTTATGCCCTTTAACCCAAAAAATTTTATAATGAATACCGTCAGAAACTTTTAAAAACTCGTGCCATAAATCTGGATTTTTGGCTTTAGCAAACCGGTTGGCTTTCCATTTGTGTATCCAGCCCTGCCGGATGGCATCGACTACATATTTTGAATCGGAATAGATTTCAACAGGCAAACTTTTATCTTTAATTTTTTTTAAGGCGTCAATAACCGCCATGAGCTCCATACGATTATTGGTAGTTAACTTAAAGCCCTTTGAAAATTTTTTTTCCAATTTACCATCGGTTGTTTTCATAACAATGCCGTAGCCCCCCGGTCCCGGATTTCCAAGCGCCGAACCATCGGTATAGATTAGTATTTTGTTGCTGTCAGACATGTATTCTTATAGTTGAAAGTAAAAGCTTAATAAGAACGCGGAAAACCTTTATTAACAACGATAATAAAATCAGCTTTATTGAGATGTTTTTTATCTAATTTTTTCAAACTGTCTTGGGTTTCAACATCGATGGTAACAATTTTCAATTCCGGATTTTGTTGTTTTAAATACCAAACAATGCCCTGTTTAAAGTTAGAATGGTAACTTCCGTTATAGTGTAGAAACAATTGTCCTTTTTTATAATTTTTTAAAATATTGTAAGCCATGGTTGCATCTTTGATAGCTTGTGCTTTGGGTAAATTATCACCGCCATGTCCGCCCATCATATGACGCATTTTTTTATATTGAGATAATCCGGCATCGTATTTAATAGGCAAGGGGGCAATCCATTGTTTATCTGCAGCCGGTAGTGTATCTAAAGCTTTAAAACCACCATGGTACACTTTAGAAGCATAACGGCGTGGCACGTTAGTAGCTATGAAGTGTAATCCGTATTTTTTGGCAAAATCCATTAAGGGCTTATAGTCGGTTTTAAAGTTAGGCCACAATCGGGCGTCTTTCTTCAATTGTTTGTAACTTATAGAATCTTTTAAATAGTCATTGACTTGTTTTTGATTATCGGTTTCCATCATTTCGGCACCTAAAACCAAATTTTTTCCGGCTGCTTTGTACAGATCTTTTGTTAGTTCCAATTCAAACCAATGTGCAACGGGATTGTCATGCTCTTCGCCAAAGAAAACCATGTCTGCCTTTTTGGCAGTTTTTAGCAATTTTTTGTAAGAAGTTTTCTTGCCGTTGGCTTTAAATATTTGAAAAACTTGTTTTTTTTGAGCTTGTATATTTAAGCTGATTAAAAGTGTGAGAAGTCCGAAAAAATATTTCATAATACAATTAAAATTTAAGGGTTTGTTTGATGTGTTTTTGTCGAATGAGCATATTATTATCTTTGATGTCAATAGAGAGTTCTGCCGTGTGTTTGTCTAAAACTTTGATATGTACATCGGCTTGGGTTACCGGTATAAGTTTGACGTTTCTAAAGCCGTAAACTTGTACATATAAAGGATTTTTTTGTAAAGCTTGTGTTGTATAATCAGCGGTTTTAAGGACTTTGTCTTTGATTTCAAACCAGATATTTTGTGTGTATTTGGCATCCATCAGCCCGGGATCTTTCGGGCTTTGTATATAGCTGTATTTAAGTACAATACGTTGTCCGGGCAAAACTTTAAGATAATTTTGTCCCAATTCATTTTTCACTACAGTTAATTTTTGGTTGGGAATGACCATTATCTTTTCTTGAATTTGGTAGTTTGAAGTTTCCGATTTTTGTACCATTGTAGTCGCTTTTTGAGGTATAATCTCCACTGTTTTACAAGCAAATAAACCGGATAGGAGCATTAAAAATATCGTATATTTCATGGTGAATTTTTTTGTAAGATATAACAAATTTAGTGAAAGATATTAAATCATTGGTTATTTGATGATTTGGTTAATTGATTATTTGATGACGATCACTTAGATACCCCACTCCTTCGTCGTGGCACTCAGTGACCTACTTCGGTACATACCGACTAAGGTCGGGACACTCAGTCACCCTTAATTCCGCTACACAGGTCATTGAGTGGTTCCGATGATAATCGGAAGCGTATCGAAATGACCGATAGATTCAGCACATCACAACACTTTCTACACTACAGACTATCTTTAATTTTTAGGACACCGTTTATTTTGTTTAGCCTGACGTTTTTAAAGTCCAAACTGCTGTCAAATCCTATACCGGTTATATACTCATCATTTTGTCTTAAAGTCGTTTGTTCATCACCGAAAATATGCCGGTTATTACCGTCCCAATACAAATGTCCGGTTTGCAGACTACTACCGTCAGCACCGGTTATATGGACATGACCGATTAATTCTGCCAAATCCGGATTTTTATATAAGAATGCTTTATCTGCGGTGATGAGGGTTCGTTCATTATTTTGGTTATTAATTAGAATAATTTTGATTTTGTCGGGAAAATATTGGTACGAAAAATCTTTTTGATTGCTGTAATCAATCATTAAGGGCGCTGTCATAATCAGGGCTTTGTTACCTAATAATGTATAGGTCAGTTTAAAATCTTTGGTTTCCGATATTGGAATAGTTTCGTTGTCTTGGTATAACCGGTTCACTTCTTCTATATCTTTGGAACATGAAAAAAGCACTGCGGTTAAAAAGATAACCACAATGCTTTTAATGTTATTTTCTATCGTAAACATTTTTTATTTGTTAGGGACGGTCACACTACCGCCAATCCAACATTTCATAGGTATTTTTTTACCGGCCATACCTTTGATAAAGATATCGGTTTTGCTAGGTGCTTTGGCTCTGTAAGCAGCAGCTATTTTGCGTGCTCTTTTGGCACTTGACGGGTCAACTTTGGCAGCACGGTCTGCCATGGAAGCAGCTAACCAATAGGTTGCTCTTTTACTGAACTCATCAGTACCACAACTGTTGGCACTACTAGCATATAGACGAGCGATTAGTAAGTATGCACCACCCATTGAGGGTTTAAATTCTAATGCTTTGCGTGCATAAGTACGCGCTTGTGATTTTTGACCGCGTTTTTCAGCCAAACGGGCTAATTTGTAATAGATTTTAGCTTTATCATAAGCTTTATTAGTTAAGCTAATAGCTTTTTTATAATACTTAATAGCTTCATTGATTTTGCCTTTCTTTTCCATTAAGATACCTAAGAAATAAGCGGAGCTGAAAGATGGTTCTATTTTGTCTAATTGTACAACCAATTTTTCAAAAATAGGGTCATTTGAACAATCTTTTTTACTTAAATTGGAAGCCGCTTTACGTAACCAAGAAGGATTGTTTTTATTGGCTTCAAAAGTACGCTTATATAAAGGCACCAAGTGTTGGCAGTCACCTAATTCACCTAAAATATTATCCATATTTTTAGCTACAATACTATATATAGGTAAATTTTTGCGAATGGCTTTGAGTTTTTTCTCTTCTTTTTTGGTCAATTCACCGGCATCTTCTTTTTTTTGCAAATCTTCCATTACAACGGTATATTTTTCACTCAATTTATCAATAGAACCGGTTAAATCGTTGTAATGATTGATCAGACCTTCAAAACTCAATTTGCCGTTTTTATAGAGTGCAACAGCCGCATCAAAATAACCGTAAATAGCTTTCGGGTTGGTAAACTTATCTTTATTTAGCTTGTAACCTTTACTAAAAATATTATAAAGCTCTTCCTTGCTACCGACTTTGTTATTAAGCATAACCAATCCTTTGTCGTGATAAACTTTAGCGGCATTTTTTGAATTAGGAAAATAAGATAACCATTTATCATACAAGTTTAATAATGTATTAAGATATTCTTTGGTTTTTGCTTCATCTTTGGCTTTTTTAGCTTTTTTGAGTTTGGCTTTGTAAATCTTAGTCCCGTCTGCATAAATTGCTTCACTGTGTTTAGGACAGTCTTTAATCAATTGGTTCCAGTATGTCAATGCCTCATCATATCTGCCGGCTCTGACATAATCATTTTCTAAACTCAAATTGACATCACACTTATCAGTTTCTTGTGCATAAAGTCCTAATGAGCTAAATAAAATAATTCCTAATAATGTGTAAATCCTTTTCATAATATTTATGTATTTAATTTATTTTTCGTTTAATAAACCAGCGATCATTTAGTGATAATCCAATATGTAAATTAACATATTGTTCTTTGACCAACCGGTTGGTAATTTTACCTCTTTGTCCGAGTTCAACCCCGAAGTTCAAATTGGAAATACCTTTGATTGCCGGTAAGCTTAATCCAAAAGTTATGCCAAAGTCAGTGATTGGAGTATCATAGAGCAGCATTCCTGTGTTTTTATAATAAGCGCCGGCTTTGTAAGTTATTCGTTTCCAATATTTTGTAATAGAATTGTATTGTGGGGTGTAAAGACCGCCAATTCTAAAACTTGATGCATTTTGGTATTGAACATAGGATGGATCAAAGAATGGATTTCTAAAATTTTGCATTGTTTGCAGATTATATTCCATTCCTATAAACCATTGGTTTTGTTTACCATAACCAAAACCGGCATTAAAATTTGACGGAAAATAAATGGTAGCATCTTTATCTTCGCGGGTCAATATTTCTACATGCTCATTTCCTGTCGGTGTTGGTGTAATTAATAGGGTATGACTTTTATAGTGCGCTTTTAAAGGGGCACTCATGCTATAATCAGCGGAGATATTGAAATAATGCTGTTTGTTTAGTGAATAATGATAAAAACTCGAAAATTTAAAACTGTTACCACTAAAATCAACATCACTGTTTTCTTTAGTATATGTGTAAAGGTCAGCCGGAATCCAATAATTCTCGTGATCCAAAAAACCAAAATAATATTGATATTCAAAACCCAGAGAAAGTTCTTTAGTCACTTGATAAGCACCTGCTAAAAATAAACGAGAATTGCCACCATCGCCTTTAAAGGTATAGGTACCCAATTCATCCTTTTCAAAGATTTGAAATCCGCTGGAATTTACAGGCACTAATCCTAAACCGACACCTATTTTTTTTCCGATAGGAAATCCCAAACTAAAATAAGACATATTATGTGACGAAACCCATTGACTTTTGGATTGATCACTCATGTTTATAAAATTATTGGCTAATCCGAGATTAAAATTAACAAATTTGAGATGAGATAAAGTTGCCGGATTATTAATATTATAATGAATGCTATCGGCATAAATACGAATACCGCCCATTGCAAGATTTTCGGTGGTCCCTCTAAATGACGTATCTCCCAAACCATAAAAAGAATAAGGAGAAGGAGAGCCATCTTGCGCTCGTATTTGTAAGGTAAGTAATAAGAGTACGGCAATAATAGACCGGTTAAATATTTTCATAAACTATTTATTCAAATTTAAAATAAAATTTAGTCCTTCAAGGAGAAGGAATTTTGAGCTTACAAATATCTTATTTTTTATGTATCTATCCAAAAGTTTCTCATTACCACCTGTTAAATAAACTGTTAAATCAGCAAATTTTAAGTTATATTTAACAATAAACCCTTCTATTTCATTAACTAAGCCATTAATAACACCGGATTGAATTGATGTCAAAGTAGTATCACCAATTAGAGGGATATCATCTTCTTCAGGTTGTAATAAAGGAAGATTTTCCGTGTAGTCATGCAATGATTTAAAGCGTAGTTGTAACCCCGGTGATATAGCACCGCCATAATACACATTGTTCCGGTCTATAAAATCGTAGGTAACACAGGTTCCGGCATCAATAATTAAGATGTTATTCCTCGGTTTCTTAAAAACCGCACCGGCTACTAATCCTAACCTATCGGCACCAATAGTTTCCGGACTTTTATAACGAATTGAAAAAGGTAATTTGAGATGGGTAGACAAATATAAAAATTTGATTTGATGTGTCGTCAGCCAATCATTTAAGGACTGCACCGGCTTGCCTACCTGTGAAATAATAGCATTGGTCACCCGAAAATTTTGAATAAGAGTTTCTAAAATTCTGTTTATATCATCGTGATTTTCAAGGCGTTGAAAGTGCATCAACCGGTTATTGTTGTCAAAGACTGCCAGTTTAATACCGGTATTCCCTATATCGATGATTAAATTCATTTTTTTATATCAAAAATTCGTTTCATGCTGCAAATTTAGTGATTATTGAGTAATTTATCTATTACATAGAATATGGTGTTGAACTATATATGATATGCAAGCGGTATCAAAAATACTTAGACAAAAAAAGAGCGATAAATTTAAAATTACCGCTCTTTTGTAAAATTTTATTGAAAAAAATTATTTGATAATGATTCTTTTTACACCTGATTTGTTCTCACTATTTACTTGTAATAAATAAATGCCTTTTTTCAAATGCCCTAAGATGACATTTTTTGTAAAGGTATCACCTGAATTGTTATAAACACGATGAAAAACTGCTCTTCCGGACATATCGAGTAATCGTACATTAATGCGTTTACCGGCACTTAACTGTATATTGACCTGACCCGAAGATGGATTTGGCCATACTTTAAACAATTCAAAATCTTGATCATTAATTCCTAAAATTTCTTCACAGATTTCCAAAGCCCACATATTAAGAGAACCACCGTTTCCGGACACCGGATCATAAACTTTTAAGGTCCAATCACCTTGTGCGTTTTCGCCATTAAATGCACTCATGGTTTCAAATGGTTTCATATCATCTCGAATAGCCGGAGGCGTCGGATTGCAGTCTAAAAAGTTTTCGGAATTATCATCATAAACCACTTGAATATTTTGATAGTTACCACTACAAGTTCCCGATTGATTTAAAATAACTTCCGTGCCTTGTGGACTGACTAATTTTATTTCTAAATCGGAGATATTAGTGTGAGTAATATCAACATATACTTTTACACTACTGATAGTACTGCTTTGCCCATAGTTAATCTGAGATTCGTAAGGCGAGCTTGAGGCAGTCGTCGGAATACTTACTGCTGTGGTATTAAAACTTTGATTGCAATTAATTTGCAATGTTGAAAAACTTCTTACTTCTGAAAAATTACCTGATGCACAATCATTCAAGGGTTTTACGCGCCAGTAATAAGTCCCGCCATCAGAGATGCCATAAGTATGCTCTTTGATTAAATAGGATGGATTATTTACTATTTCATCTAAGATGATATTGTTAAAATTGGCATTGACAGCAATTTGCAGCTGATATTGTTGGGCATTGGGATGCGCTTCCCAATCCAAAGAGAATGGCTTTCTTAAATCAACGGCACCGTCAGCCGGTGCAATCAAATTTTGCGGAGTAAAATTATCTTTTAAAACATGCAATTTCAATTCCTTAATAATCTGTTGACTACCGTTGGTACCGACTACTTCTAAATTATATATACCGGCAGCAACATTATCTAATCCGGAAATTTGTAAAGAGAAATTACCGTCTGCGGATAAGCCGGTAGGTGAAAAAGTGGCAGTTGCTCCGGCAGGTAAATTATTTAAGGAGAAGTTGGTGGTGCCGCTTACAGCATTGGATTTGGTGTAACGCAAATTATAAGTAGTTGAGGTTGTGTTATCAGAACAGATATCACGATTTTCGCCATCGGTAGCATTTATAGCAAACGGATTGGAAATACCGGTAACGATAATAGAAACAACCTGCTTGTTATATTTCAAATTTCCTTTATGAGAAACTGTTATGGTATAGGTTCCGGAAGCATTATTAACTTGAATTTTTTCAAAATTATCTACTGTATTATCACCTGTGGTTGCAGCAGCACTCGGATGAGCAGGATTAAGTTTCCAAGGATAATAAGTCGTCCCGTTTTTAGTAACCCGGATATCTAAATCATTGACTAAAGCCGGAGTTGGATTATCGAGCATATCAGCAACAGTTCCTTTGATAACATGACCGGCGGGGTCAGTCCAACAGATGCTCGCCATTAAAGGGTTGGTGCCATCTGAATTAACTGTAAACGAGTAGGTTTCACCTTGATGTAAAGTAATTTCTTTAATATTGGATGTCAAACCGTTATTAACAATGGCTTCTGCAGCTGCGGCTGTATTCATCAACCCCCAACCGAAAGCATAATCCGGTCCTGTATGACTACCGGCTTCACGGGCGGTATGTAAAGCTAATCCCTTTAATGTTGATGAACGAATGTAATTGCCATAAGTTTCATGATAGAGTTGTTGTAATAAAATCAAACTACCGGTAATAGTTGGTGAAGCCATTGAGGTTCCGTCATAAGTGTCTGTTGCTGTATCAGAATCTGAAATACAGGATGAAACCGAAACACCTTGTCCACTGATATCCGGTTTGATACGCCCATCATCTGTAGGTCCCCAGTTACTAAAACCACTCATTGTAACACTACTGGGACCATTATAAACGGAAACTCTTCGTACAGCTGCGACAGTAATCCCGTTTTTGTTGGTAGAATTGCCCGTGAGCATATCATACCCACCTTTATTAGAACCATTAGATGCATAGTATCTGTCGTTTCCGGCAGCATCAACGGCAATATAATAAGGGGCATTAAACATAATATCATCCCAATTTCGGGCTTCGTCAGAATATTTACCAAACCAATATATATCAATAAGGCGTTGCCCCAGATAATTGAACGCACGCATACCATATGAGTGATTTGATACCAAAAGTCCCTCTGCTGCTCGAGCAGCCATCTCGGCATCATCATTAAACCAATCATGTGCCCAGCAAGAAGCATTAAATGCCATCCCTCTATATCTGGTTATGCCGTTGGCAATCATAGTACCTGTAACATGAGTCGCATGTCGGTTTAGGTCATCAGGACCGGTGAAAACCGCTCCATCTCTTTGTGTAACTCTTCCGGTTAAAAAATTATGTGTTCCTCTGACAGCACCACCATCCCAAATACCGACAATCATATTTTGTCCTTGTATATTGAGCCCTAAACCACCATTATTATATAGCTTATCCGTATTAATGGTTTTCGCAGCATAATAGTTTTCAGTTTGATAATAAACCGGCTTACCATCGGGTGTTAAACGGATTAATTCAAAAGCTTGCCCGTTTTGACTCCCTTTAATCGGCCAACCCATTTCTTTGGCTTTTTGTTCCGCTTCAGTTTTTTGCTTGGCGTTAGCAACGCTTAAAGAACGGCTTAACTTTTGCAGATATTTATAATTGGTTTGATTAACAATATTTACCCTTTCTTTTTTTGTTTGTGCAAAAAGAGCCGAATAAAACAATAAGAAACTTAATAAAAAGATTTTTTTTGACATATTTATATAAATTAAGAATGCAAATTTATAAAAATTGTAATCGAAATTATCTTTATTTTAACTTTTAATTTTGAAAGCAGCGATGTATATTATTGATAATTTAATTATATCATGTAAAAATTACATTTTCATCAAAAAAAGCAAAAAAATCAAACATTAAAAAAATATATATACATATTTTGTATATTTTTACCTTTAATAATTTTAAAAACGTAAATAATATGAAAAAATCATTACTTTTTGTTTTAGCTGTATTTTTCGGCTTTAACGCTTTTGCCCAACAAACGACGCCCGGCTGGGAGGTTTACCATTCCGGATATCAAGAAGAATCCAGAGGTATTTCTGCCTTTGGCATCCTAAACTCAACAACAGAAGATGTTGCTTGGAGTATTGCTTATGACGGTTCCGGAAACAATGCTGACATTTCAGCAGTTGCGTACACATCTGATGGTGGTGTTACTTGGACGGCTTATGATCCGGTTTCTTTACCCGGCGCTGTAAACCTAGGTATTTCGATGGTTTACCCAACCAGTGCTACTACGGCTTATATTGCCGGTTACAAGCGTAGTTTTGGTAACGGTGGCATATGGAAAACTACTGATGCCGGAGTTAATTGGGTTAAATCTTCTTCTAATAGTATGTATGCAAATGCAAATTCTTTTTGTAATGTTGTTTATTTTTGGGATGATAATACCGGTTTTGCACAAGGTGACCCTATCAATGGTGAATTTGAAATATATCGCACAACCGATGCGGGTGCTACTTGGACTCCTGTTCCCGGTGCTAATATAGATGATCCCCTTCCCGGTGAAGTTGGTTATGTACATAGTATGACATATACACCAAACGGTTCAACTGTATGGTTTACGACTTGTAAAGGACGTTTATTCCGTACTAGAGATCAAGGTCTTACTTGGACTGCTTTTCAAACTCCATTGACTGATTTTGGTGGGTATTGTTCTCCTGGCGATAGTGGTAGCATAACCTTTAAAGACGATAATGAAGGTTGGATTGTTAGAGGTAATGGTGAGTTATTTCACTCAACCGATGGTGGTGAGACTTGGACGCAAATGACCCCAAATTATGATTGGATAGGGAGTGATCCTGCAAATCCCAACCCGTTTTTTGGTGGAGATATTAGTTTTATTCCGGGTACTGCAAATACTTTAGTCGTAACAGAATCAGATTATAATCTACCGACTTATGGTGCTGCTATCAGTTATGACGGTGGACAAAATTGGTACAAAATGATTTATTATAATTTTGACGGTGGTCCTTGGGAAGTTTTACAAGCAGATGGTAATATCCAACACCTTTCTGTCGCTTTTAGAGATATCAACTTTGGTTTAAGTGGTGGTTTTTCACACTTAAATGACCCTAATGATCCTAATAGTGCTCCGACACAAGGTGTATTCAAATATAATAATGATGCCATCTCGGGGCAATCTATAGCCGGTGAAAGCATTGACGGCTTAAGTGTATATCCTAATCCTGCAAGTACATTTGTTAAAGTAAATACCGATGGGGCCGCTTTAAAAAATATTGCTGTTTATGATATAACCGGTAAAGAAGTCTTAAACTTTAGCAACTTATCTGTCAATAACATGACAATTAATACCTCTAAATTACAAAAAGGTATCTATTTGATGAAAATAGAAGATGCAAATAACGAACACCAAGCAGTTAAATTGGTCATTAAGTAATTTGATTATTATACATTAAAAATGAGGCAATCTCTTTGAGGTTGCCTCATTTTTTTGCTTATAATGTTCTCTTCATTTGATATTTTTATTTTCAATCCTATGATTAAAGTTAATTTTCTGCTTTATCAAAACATAATTTACATCCGGGCAAACGCATCATAAACGATTTAAAATTATTTCTTTAAGCCCCATGGGGATTATCCGGTTTGTAGAACATAATGTCATTACAAATCCAATAAGCCCTATCGGGGTGACCTGATAAAATTATCAATAATAAACCTTAGAGGTCGCTCCTACGGAGTTTATATTATGGAATTGGAATATCATTATATTTGGTTACATTAACATTTTATAAAATTCTTGAATAAAAAATGCATTAGGTGCAGTTATTCTTGATTTATATATATATTAATACTATCTCATCAATAATTACTAAATTTGCGATAGAACTTTATGTTGAGCAGAATTATCGTAAATTTACCATTCAATCCTTATCACAAACAGATGAAACAGTTATTTTTTAAATTTTTGATATTTTTTAGCATAATGGGATGGGCACAACAAAATATTGCTATTGATTCCTTATATAAGCCTGACCCGCATTACTTGGAAGACCAATTTTATTTTGGCATTTCATATACAGTACTGAAAAACTTGCCTGAAGACATGACGCAAAACGGTTTTTCCAATAATATCAAACTCGGTTTTATCAGAGATATTCCGCTTAATGAACGGCGAAATTTGGGGATTGGTTTGGGCTTAGGCTTATCTTGGGAAACCTATTATCAAAATTTAAGAGTCAGCGTTGACGAACAAACCGGAAAAGTTTCTTACACTATTTTGCAAAATGTCAGTTATAAAAGCAATTCATTTTCCTTAAACAAAATTGATATTCCCTTTGAAATTCGTTGGCGTGGCAGCACGCCCAACAAATACAAATTTTGGCGGCTTTATACCGGTATAACGGCTTCATATGTTTATAAAACCAAATCTAATTATGTAACCGACAATATTGATATAACTTTTCAAGATATCAAGATAATTCGCAATTGGCAATACGGACTCAATGTATCTGCGGGTTATGGCACATGGAACTTTAATTTTTACTACGGACTTAACAATCTTCTTAAAAATGATGTAACTTTAAATGGAAAAATTCTTGATGTGAGAACAATGTCCTTTGGTTTTGTGTATTATTTTTTATAAAACAGTGTGATAAAACTTTAAAAAACATCGATTAATATCGAGTTAAATAGACTCTCTCAGTAGATTTTGATACAATTCAATAAACCTTTTACCGGTTTGTTCGTTGTTAAAATTATTTTTTACCAAATTGTAGGCATTTTGTCCCATTTTTAAACGCAAATCATCATTTTGTAATATATTTAAGACAGCTTGCTCAAATTTTTCTATATCGAAATCAGGTAACAGAATGCCGGTTTTTCCATCAATCAATACTTCTGATACACCACCGACATCAATGGCTATACTTGGCACTTTTTGAGCACCGGCTTCTAAAATTACCCCCGGAACGCCTTCAACCAAGCTGCTTAATACAAATAAATCGGCGC
>Ga0256832_1001033_pt1 | contig 18653 bp, 22 predicted proteins | sample 134614metaG_FD_190534 | JGI IMG/M metagenome (GOLD analysis project Ga0256832, IMG submission 190534) | Hydrothermal vent microbial communities from Lau Basin, Pacific Ocean - 134-614 | ecosystem: Environmental > Aquatic > Marine > Hydrothermal vents | place: Pacific Ocean: Lau Basin | collected...
CCTGGGACAATGTCTCCGATACCGCTGTGAATGACACGGTCAACGACATCATCGCCCGCATCCGCAGGGAAGGAGATGCCGCCCTGCTGGAATTCACCAACCGCTTCGATGGTTGGCAGGCAGAATCCGCTGCAGACCTGGAAATCCCCAAGAACCGGCTGGAACAGGCCTGGAACAGTATTCCCCGTGATCAGCAGCAGGCTCTGGAACACGCAGCCGCCCGCATCCGGGCCTACGCCGAACGTCAGAAGATGGCTGGCTGGGAGTACGAGGAAGCCGATGGCACCCTGCTGGGTCAGCAAGTGACGCCCCTGGATCGGGTGGGCCTGTACGTGCCCGGCGGCAAGGCGGCCTATCCCTCGTCCGTACTCATGAACGCCATTCCCGCCAAGGTGGCCGGGGTAGGGCAGCTCATCATGGTGGTGCCCACCCCCGGCGGGGAGGTCAATGAGCTGGTGTTCGCGGCTGCTCACGTCTCCGGCGTGGACCGGGTGTTCGCCGTGGGTGGCGCCCAGGCCGTTGCCGCCCTGGCCTATGGCACGGACACCATTCCTCCGGTGGACAAGGTCGTCGGCCCCGGCAATATCTACGTGGCCACGGCCAAGCGGGCGGTGTTCGGCCAAGTGGGCATCGATATGGTGGCGGGACCTTCCGAGATTCTCATCATCTGTGATGGCCGCACCAATCCTCACTGGGTGGCCATGGATCTGTTCTCCCAGGCGGAACATGACGAGGATGCCCAGTCCATCCTGCTGTGTCCGGACGCCGGTTTCATCGAGCGCGTGGAAGCGGCCATCGACGAGCTGCTGCCGGACATGGAACGCCGCGAGATCATCGCCACTGCCCTGCATGAGCGGGGCGCCCTGATCAAGGTCAGCGACCTGGACGAGGCTGCCATGATCGCCAATCATATCGCCCCCGAGCATCTGGAGCTGTCCGTGGAGGAACCCCGGGAGTATGCGAAAAAGATCCGCCACGCCGGGGCCATCTTCATGGGACGCTACACTTCTGAGCCCCTGGGCGACTACTGTGCAGGCCCCAACCATGTCCTGCCCACCTCGCGTACGGCGCGCTTCAGTTCACCGCTGGGGGTGTATGACTTCCAGAAGCGCAGCAGCCTGATCCTGGTGTCCGAGGCGGGCGCGGATACCCTGGGGCGCACGGCATCCACTCTGGCACGGGGCGAAGGCCTGACCGCTCACGCCCGCTCCGCCGAGTACCGTCTCAAACCGTGAGCATGGAAGAGCGGGTGGCCAACTGGATTCGTCCTGAAATCAGGGCGCTGTCTGCCTATCACGTGCAGGATGCGTCGGGGCTGATCAAGCTCGATGCCATGGAGAATCCCTACACCTGGCCGGAAGATCTGCGCCGGGAATGGCTGGAGCGCCTGCGTTCCGTGGACGTCAACCGCTATCCTGATCCCCAGGCGCGGGATCTGGCGCAGGAGCTGCGCTCGGCCATGCAGGTTCCCCGGGATATGGCCCTGCTCCTGGGCAACGGTTCCGACGAGATCATCCAGATGCTGGCCCTGGCGGTGAGCGCTCCCGGCCGTTCCATCCTGTCCGTGGAGCCGGGATTCGTCATGTACCGCATGATCGCCGCCTGGTGTGGCATGGACTATGTGGGCGTGCCTTTGCGCGAAGACGATTTCTCCCTGGATATGCCTGCGCTGCTGCAGGCTATCAGAGCGCATCAGCCCGCCCTGGTCTTCCTCGCTTTCCCCAACAATCCCACGGGCAATCTGTTTGCCGAAGCCGACATGCTGGCGGTGCTGGAGGCGGCCCCCGGCCTGGTGGTGGTCGATGAGGCCTATGCACCCTTTGCCGACAGCAGCTTCATGTCCCGCCTCGGGCAGTATGACAACCTGCTGGTGATGCGCACGGTCTCCAAACTGGGCCTGGCGGGCCTGCGCCTGGGGCTGCTGGCCGGGCCGTCCGCCTGGCTGGAGGAGATCGACAAAGTGCGCATGCCCTATAACATCAATGTCCTCACCCAGGCAACCGCCCGCTTCGCCCTGGAACACCATCAGGTGCTGGACGGGCAGACGGCCGCCATTCGCCGGGACCGGCAGGCCCTGTTCGAAGCCCTGCAGTCCATGGATGGCATGTTTCCCTATCCCTCCCAGGCCAATTTCATTCTTGTGCGCACGGCCAGTGGCCGCGCCCAGGCCCTGTTTGAGCACCTGCTGCACAATGGGGTGCTGGTGAAGAATCTGCACGGCGGCCATCCGCTGCTGGAAGACTGTCTGCGTTTTACTGTAGGCAAGCCGGAAGAGAACCGGCAACTGCTGAAATTGGTGGAGGGCTTTGCGCATGGCTGAGCGTGGCCGTTTTCCGGTTCTCTACTGGGCCAGTATCATTCTGCTGCTTCTCATGTTCGCTTTCAGCGGCTGGTGGTGGTACCGCAGCACCATCGGTTCCTGTGACAACCTGCTGGATGAGCCGGTTACCCGTGCCTATGTGCAGCGTATGTGGAAGGCAGGGCGTATCACTGTGCTCATGCGCCATACGGATCGCTGCCGGGAAGGTGATGGCCAGATCTGTACCGATGGCCTGACACACAAAGGGCAGGAGGATGCGCGGATCATAGGTGCAGGCATGCAGGCATTGCTGCCCGGGGAGTTCGAGCTCTACAGCAGCAAGGTGGATCGGGCTATTGCCACGGGCAGGCTGGCCTTTGGCCGGGACCCGGAAGTGGTGCCCTGGCTGCGGGAAGACTGCAAGGATGATCTGCAGCGGCAGTTGCAACAGCCACACAAGGGAAATCAGGTCATGGTGACGCACAGCACCTGCCTGGGGGTGCTGAAGGATGATCAGGGAGAGAAGCTTCTTCCTTTCAAACCGGCCGGTCATGAAGACTATGGGCTGGCGGTGTTCCTGCTGCGTCCGGAGCAGGGAGGCACTCCAAAAGTGCTGGCCTGTGCCTGGCCAGAGGATTGGGAAGAGACGGTACATGAGTGAGTGTTCCCGCCGCATGCTGGGCGCCTGGTGGCTGTTGAACTATGGCTTTTCCCTGTTTCTGGGGTGGGGCTTCCTGCAGAACAGCCAGCCTTCCGGCTGGCAGGCCTGGCTCTATGCCCTGGCGGTATGGCTGACCTATTCCCTGGTGTATCTCCTGCCCGCCATGCTGCTGAGCTACCTGGCCTGGCGTTTTCTGCGGCCGGTTCATTCCCGGCTAGCCTGGGGGATGGGAGTCCTGTTCTTCGGCGTCAGCTTCCTGCTCATTTTTGCCGATGCCCGTTTGTACAACCTGTTTGGTTTTCACATCAACAGTTTCGTCCTCAACCTGGTCACCACTCCCGGCGGCATCGATTCCCTGGGCAGCAGCGGTGGAGCGGAGGCAGTGTTCGCCCTGATGGCCCTGGTGCTGATACTGGTTCCGGCCCTGCTCCTGCTCCCGGCGCGCTGGATGGCGGGACGCCAGGGTAAAAGAAGCCTGGTACTGGGAAAACGATGGGTGGTGGTGTTGCTGTTGCTTGGCGTGGCGGAACGGGTCGCCTATGGCGTCAGTTCCCTGGAGTATTACAGTCCGATACTCAAGGTCGCGGATGCCTTTCCCCTGTACAACCGGGTGCGCTTCAAGTCCTTGGCGGCCAAACTGGGATACCAGAACAAGCGCCCCCGCCAGGTGTCTGCGGGGATGGCCAAGGGAGAGCTCAACTATCCACTCAAGCCTCTGCGGGTGCTGCCTCCGGAGAAGCCCCTGAACATGGTGTGGCTGGTGGCGGAATCCCTGCGCTGGGATATGCTCACCCCCGAGATTATGCCCAACACCTGGAAGTTTGCCGGTGAATCCCTGAGATTGGATCAGCATTTGAGTGGGGGCAATGGCACCCGTCAGGGGCTGTTCTCCCTGATGTATGGCTTGTACGGTGCGTACTGGGATGCTTTTCTGCGTGAGGAGCGCGGGCCGGTGATGCTGGATGTGCTCAAGGGGCAGAACTACCAGTTCTATATGACCACCAGCGCCTCATTCACCTATCCGGAGTTCGACCGCACCCTGTTTGCGGCCATCGATTCAGCGGATCTGCATCATGGGCAAAAAGCCCGTCCCCCCTGGCAGCGGGATATCGACAACGCCAAAGCTGTCAGCCGTTTTATTCGTGACCGGGACAAGTCCCGGCCGTTCATGACGTTCTTTTTCTTCGAGTCCACCCATGCCCGCTACGATTTTCCGGAAAGCTCGGTCATAGTCTCGCCCTATCTCAAAGACGTGAACTATGCGCTCATGTCCAAAGCCAGTCTGAAGAAAGACATCGCCCAGCTCAAGAATCGCTATATCAACGCTGCTCATCATGTGGACAAGCAGATCGGGAGAATTCTGGACACCCTGGAGCAACAAGGTCTGCTGGACAACACCATCGTCCTGATCACGGGGGATCATGGGGAGGAGTTTATGGAGAAGGGGCACTGGGGGCACAATGCGGGTTTCCATGAGGAACAGATCCATGTGCCTATGGTGCTGCACATTCCTGGTCAGGCGCCCCGGGTGCTGTCTCGGCTCACCAGCCATATGGATATCGTACCCAGTCTCATGCCCTTGTTGGGGGTGAAGAATCCGGTTGCTGATTATGCTCAGGGGCATGACATCTTTGCCCCTGATTCTCCCGGCTATGTCATTGCCAGTGACTGGAGCGGTGTGGCGTATATCGATGATCAGTACAAGTTTTATGTGCCCTACCGCAGTATGTCAGGAAAGCAAAATGTGCTCACCACGCGGGACGACCGGGACGTCAAGGAAGCCGGAGCATTCTACAAGAGTCACATGGCGACCATACGCCAGATGCTCAAAGGCGCAAAGCTGTTCACCCGGCCCCGTTCCGAATAAATTTTTCCAGCTGGCGGTCCTGCCAGGGCGCCAGCAGGGTTACGGCGAGGATGCCGCCGATGAGAGCCAGGAACATGTCTGACTGGGTGTCCCACACATAGCCCTGGGTGCCGAGGAAGGCAGTGGCATCCTCGCCGCTGAAAACCGCCACCCACCATTCGATGAGCTCATAGAAAGCGCTGAAAGCGAGCACGAAGCAGACTGCGAAGAACTTGGTCCAGATTCTGCCGTTGATCACGCGCAAACGGGTCAGCAGCTCCCTGGCGATAACCGCGGGTATGAGTCCCTGGGCCAGATGGCCGAGCTTGTCATAATTGTTGCGCTGACCGCCGGTGAGGTCCCGAATCCAGTCGAACAGAGGGACTTCCGCATAGGTATAGTGACCGCCCACCATAAGTATGATGCAGTGGATTAGGATCAGCCAGTAGGTCAGACGGGTGAGGGGGAAGGACCTCCAGGTAAGCACCAGCGCCGCCAGGCCCATGAGGGCCGGGGCCACTTCCAGAAACCAGGTAAAGCGGTCCTTGGGAGCGATGCCTGACCAAGTGAGCGCCAGGACATAGATGCACAGCCAGATGATCACTTCCTTCGTGGTGGGGCGGGGAAGCGTGTTCATTCCACGTTCAAAGGGCGTTCCGCCACAGTCAGTTTCACGTCCATGTTCTTATTGCCCCGCAGGATGCGCATATCCATGGTGGTCCCGGGAGATGCCACGGCAATGGCATTCATTACCTCCTGAGCATTCTTGACGGGTTTGCCGTTGATGCGCTGGATGATGTCTCCGGGCATGATGCCCGCTTTGTCAGCCGGACCATCTTCCAGGATGCCCGACAGCAGTACCCCGGTGGTGCCCTGGGCGAGCCCCATGGCCGCAGCCATGGCCGGTGTCAGGTCACTGCCGCTGGCGCCTATCCAGCCGCGGATCACCCGCCCATGCTTGATGATCTGTTCCATGACCTGGCGGGCCAGGTTGATGGGAATGGCGAAACCAATGCCATGAGAGCCGCCGCTGCTGGACAGTATGGCTGTGTTGATGCCGATGACCTCGCCCTGGGCATTGATCAGGGCGCCACCGGAATTGCCCAGGTTGATGGCGGCATCGGTCTGTATGAAATCTTCAAAGGTGGCCAGTCCCAGTCCCTCGCGGCCTGTGGCGCTGATGATGCCCTGGGTGACGGTCTTGCCCACGCCAAAGGGATTGCCTATGGCCAGGGCGATATCGCCCACGCGCAGCTCGGCAGAGTTGCCCAAGCGGGCTGGGGGAAGATCCTTCCCCGCTGCCTGGATAACGGCCAGATCTGTGTCAGGGTCGATGCCCACCACCCGGGCAGGCACCTGGGGCTGGTCTTCGGCGCCGATGAAGATATCATCCGCATCCTTGATCACGTGATTGCTGGTGAGGATGTACCCGTTGGGATCCACCACCACCCCTGAGCCGAGATTGTTTCTGCGCTGCAGCTTGGGTTTGCCCCGGGGATCGCCAAAATAATGCTGTACCAAGGGATTCCTGAACAGAGGATCACCTTCTTCACGGGTGATTTTGCTGGTGTAGATGTTGACCACGGAAGGCTCCGCCAGGGCAACGGCATCGGCCCAGCCGTTGTTGACGGATGGTGATGTATTCAGGTTGAGGGCGGCCCCATCCTGCTGCAGCAGACCTGGCCAGAACAGCAGTACCACTACAGCCGTGGCAATGCCGGCTGCCGCAGAGGTAAACATAAAAGTGATGAGACGCTGGAAATTCATGGCCGGAACATTCTAACATGGGCTTTTTACCCCGGAGCCGCCATGACCTCTCTTCGTGACATCATCGACTATTGCAACACCCGTCTGAGTGTGGCGGCCTTCGATGACTACTGCCCCAATGGCTTGCAGGTTGAGGCCTGCGAAAAAGTGGCTCGTATCGTTACCGGGGTAACCGCCAGCCTGGCTCTCATTGAAGCGGCCCGGGAAGCGCAGGCGGAATTGTTGCTGGTGCATCACGGCTATTTCTGGAAGGGTGAGCCTCAGTCTCTGACCGGGATGAAAGGCCGGCGCGTGCGCGAACTGTTCGGTGCCGGGCTGAGCATGGCAGCGTATCATTTGCCTCTGGATGCCCACCCTGAGCTGGGCAACAACGCGCGCCTGGGGCAACTGCTGGGGTTTCCTCAGGCAGGTCCGATTACAGAAGACGGGCTGTTGTGGGGAAGCGAATTGCCCAGGCCTGTGACTGCGGAAGAGCTTGGCCAGCAGCTACGCTTGCTGACCGACCGGCAGCCCCTGCTCCTGAAGGGGGGGGGCCATGCCGTGTCCCGGGTTGCCTGGTGTACGGGTGGCGCCCAGTCGTGGCTGGGGAAGGCTGCAGACCTGGGCTACGATGCGTTCATCACCGGTGAGGTATCAGAAGCCAGCTTCCACATCGCCCGGGAACGCAATATACATTTTGTCGCCGCAGGCCATCACGCCACTGAACGCTACGGGATTCAGGCCTTGGGGGCCGAGCTGAGCGAACACTTTGGTCTGCAGCACAAGTATGTCGATATTCCCAATCCTGTTTGAGCCGGAAATTACACCAGGCTGTTGAACTTTATTGAATTCAGTATGTTACCCAGCATGGCTGGGTCGTTTTCAAAAAGAGCCGACTGTTTTGCATAGGCCCCCATAGAAAAATTAAACCCCTTTCAACCTTGACCAAACACGGTAATTGGGTGAAAATCCTCAGTTATCTTCAGAATAGAAAATTAGTATATTCTGAAACACTGCAGATCTGTGTCTGCGGGAATATTTTCCTAAACTTTTCACTAGCTACTGGGGGATTCCATCCATGAGCTCACAAGGCGTGGACCTCAAAAAACGCCGCATGTTGATTACAGCTACCGCTGGCATCGGTGCGGTTGGCGCGGGCTTTGCCCTCGTTCCTTTTATCAGCTACTGGCAACCCAGCGCCCGTGCCAAGGCCCTGGGCGCACCGGAAGAGGCTGACATCGGCAAAATCGAGCCAGGTGCGTTGTTGCGCGTCAAATGGCGCGGCAAGGTTTGCTGGGTGGTACGCCGCACTGAAGAAACGCTGAAGAATCTCAAGGAGAACACCAGCCATCTGGTGGATCCCGATTCCGAGGTTCCCCAGCAGCCTGAGTACTGCAAGAACTGGCACCGTTCCATCAAACCGGAATATCTGATTGCCGTAGGCATCTGCACCCACTTGGGCTGTTCGCCTACCTATCGTCCGGATATCGCCCCGGCTGATCTCGGCCCTGAATGGCAGGGTGGTTTCTTCTGTCCCTGTCATGGTTCCAAGTTCGATCTTGCCGCACGGGTATTCAAGGGCGTGCCTGCCCCGACCAACCTGGTGATTCCCCCGCACAAATATCTCAGTGATACGAGAGTGCTTATTGGTGCAGACGATGGAGGTGCGGCATGAGCCTGATGACCTGGATAGACGAGCGTTTCCCCGCCACCAAGGTGTGGAACGAACATCTGGCGCAGTACTACGCGCCCAAGAATTTCAATTTCTGGTATTTCTTCGGTTCTTTGGCCATGCTGGTTCTGGTCAACCAGATCGTGACCGGCATCTGGCTGGCTATGAGTTACAAGCCCGATGCCACCCTGGCCTTCGCTTCCGTCGAATACATCATGCGTGATGTGAACTGGGGCTGGCTGATCCGCTACCTGCACTCCACCGGCGCTTCGGCCTTCTTCATCGTCATCTATCTGCACATGTTCCGGGGACTGATGTACGGGTCCTACCGCAAACCACGGGAACTGCTGTGGATCATCGGTATGATCATCTATGTGGCGATGATGGCTACAGCTTTCTTTGGCTATCTGTTGCCCTGGGGTCAGATGTCCTACTGGGGAGCCCAGGTCATCGTCAACCTGTTCTCCGCTATTCCCGTGATCGGTGATGACCTGTCTGTGTGGATTCGTGGTGACTATGTCATCTCTGATGCCACCCTGAACCGGTTCTTTGCCTTCCACTTCCTGCTGCCATTTATTCTGGCTGCCTTGGTATTCATTCATATCGTGGCATTGCATAAAGTGGGCTCCAACAACCCCGATGGCATCGAAATCAAGAAAGGTCCCAAGGGCAATCGCTGGAGCGATACGGCGCCTGCCGATGGTATTCCCTTCCACCCTTACTACAGCGTGAAAGATATCGCCGGTGTGGTGGGTTTCCTCATCATCTTCCTGGGGATTGTGTTCTTCCTGCCGGATATGGGCGGGTACTTCCTGGAGGCGCCCAACTTCGAACCGGCCAACCCTCTGAAGACGCCTGAGCATATCGCTCCTGTATGGTATTTCACGCCTTTCTACGCCATGCTGCGTGCAGTACCCAGTTTTGCCGGAACCCAGGTATGGGGTGTGCTGGTCATGGGCGCATCCATCGTGGTGCTCTTCTTCCTGCCCTGGCTGGACAGAAGCCCTGTGAAATCCATTCGTTACAAGGGACCCATTTCCAAGGCGATGATCGTCATGTTTGTGGTGGTGTTCGTCATATTGGGTTATCTGGGCATGCAGCCTTCCACGCCAGGCCGTACCTTGCTGGCGCAGGTATGCACCATCTTGTATTTCCTGTTCTTCCTTGGTATGCCGATCTACAGCAAGATTGACAAGACCAAGCCCGTACCAGAGAGGGTGACCAAATGAAAAAACTGATCGCAATCCTTTCTTTGGCACTGTTGCCTCTCGTTGGTTTCGCCAATGAAGGGCATCATCTGGAATCAGCCAATGTTGATTTGACGGATCATGCTGCCATGCAGCGGGGTGCCAAGTATTTCGTCAATTACTGTCAGGGCTGCCACTCTCTCAAGTATGTTCGTTATGAGCTTTTTGAAAATTTTGGTCTGACCAAGGAGCAGATTCTGAACAACCTGATGTTTTCTGAGGGGAAAATCGGTGATCTGATCACGACTTCCATGCCCGAAGGCGCTTCTGCTGACTGGTTTGGCAAGACCCCGCCGGATCTGACCCTGGAGGCCCGTCTGAAGCATGGCCATGCGGACTGGATCTACACTTACCTGAAGAGCTTTTATGTTGATGAAAGCCGTCCCTTTGGCGTCAACAATGTGGTGTTCCCCAACGTGGGGATGCCTCATGTGCTGATGGAGCTTCAGGGTGTTCAGGAAGCTGTGATAGAAAAAGACGAACACGGCAATGAACATGTCAAGGAGCTGAAACTGGTCAAGCCAGGGCGCCTGTCTCCTGAAGAGTACGACCAGCTGGCCCGCGATCTGACCACATTTCTGACCTATGTGGCAGAACCCATGAAACAGGAACGCCAACATCTGGGAATCTGGGTGATGCTGTTCCTGCTGGTGTTCTTCGTGGTGTCCGTAATGCTCAAGAAGGAGTACTGGAAAGACGTGCACTGATCCAGGGCACCTCCTTCTGCCACGCCTTCAGGCGTGACAATGCCCCGGAAAGGCGCACAGTCTGCTATACTGTGCGCCTTTTCCGCATCTGGTGTTTATCACCGATAGCATCGGCTGCGGTAATGTAAACAGGAAGCTTCCATTGGCAACAAGAAGATCAATCATGACACTGTTCTCTGATCCGGCGGATCTGCACAGCCATCGCGTACGCCTGGTACTGGCGGAAAAGCATGTAACTACCGATATCGTGGATGTCGATCCACTCAATCTCCCTGAAGATGTCATGGATCTCAATCCCTATGGCACGGCGCCTACCCTGGTGGATCGTGACCTGGTATTGTTCGATTCGCGCATTATTCTGGAATATCTGGATGAGCGCTATCCCCATCCCCCTCTGTTGCCTGTCGATCCCGTCTCCCGGGCCACTTTCCGCATGTACATGTACCGGGTGGAGCAGGACTGGTACAGCCGGGTGAACACCATACTCGGTGGAGGCAAACCTGCCACCAAGGCGCGTAAGGAACTGAAGGAAAGCCTGATTGCCAGTGCTCCGATTCTGGCGGCCAAACCTTATTTCATGAGCGAAGAATTTTCCGTGGTGGATGCAAGCATTGCACCTTTGCTGTGGCGCCTGCCGTATCTGGGCATCGAGCTGGAGAACAAGTCTTCCAATATCTTCAACGCTTATGCAGCGCGCCTGTTCAAGCGTGAAGCCTTCGCCCAGAGCCTCACTGAGGCGGAGCGGGAGATGCGCCTGTAGCCGGGCCTCGCCATGACTTCCAACCGCCCCTACCTGGTTCGCGCCATCTGGCAATGGATCAGTGACAACGGCCTGACGCCGCATCTGCTGGTCAATGCCGATGCTGAAGGGGTGGAAATTCCCCGGCAGTTTGTCGAAGACGGCCGCATCGTGCTCAATATCAGCGCCAGTGCCGCCCGTGATCTGGAACTGGGCAATGACTATATTTCCTTTGGCGCGCGTTTTTCCGGCACGCCCATGAGTGTCCTGGTTCCGGTCAGCGCGGTACTCGGTATCTATGCCCGGGAAAATGGCCAGGGCATGTTGTTTCCGGAAGATGATGGCGGGGATACGCCTCCTGAGCAGCCGGACGACAGTACGCCAGCTTCCGGGGGGCGGCCTTCCCTGAAGGTTGTCAAATGAGGCGGCTATAGTGGGAAAAACCATGAAACCCATGAGAATACTCATCTTTGCGCTCATAATGAATGAGGGCGCAATTGCCGTTGCGGACGATGTGTCTGCCTATCAGACGGCCAAGAAACAGGGAATCAAGACCTGCCTGGAGAAAGTGAAAGTGGTAGGTAACTTCATTGTGGGAGATCACGACCATGCTTCCCATGATGTATGGAACACGGATGATACTGACAAACGCATGTTTTCCTCCTTCCTGGTCAAAGCATACTCGGACGGCGACAGCCACATTTCCATGATCGTGGGGCCGGACGCAACCAACAGGTGTTTTGCCGAATACAATGAAACTACGTTGTGGAACAAGTCCTGTTCCATTATTCGTGAAGAGGTGTTTTCTGAATTCGATTTTGTGGGATCAATGAAGAATGCCACTCTTGTTCTGAAGAACAAGGATGATTCTGTCAATGCGTATCTCACCCCCCAGAATGGCGGTAATGCCTGTCTTTCCACGCGTCGGGAAGTGGTTTACTACTGACGGCTGTCCAGAGCCTGGAGGTTCAGGGCTTGTCTGAATGTCTGCGCTGCTTCCCTGGAAAGGGTATGACATTGCCTGCAGGGATATCCGTCTCAGGGGGGAAGGGTTCAGAATGGCTTTTCTGCATCTCCTGCTCGATGGTGTGCCTTCCCTGAAGATGCACGGCTTCCAGCTGATTGCCCAGGAGCAGCACATAACCGCTGTCGCGTAAGCTGCCGTTTGCGCTGTAGTCGAACCGGTACATGCGCCGAAAACGCAGACCAGAGGTTGTCCAGCGCAGGCCTACCCGTTGCAGGTAGACGCTGTCATCCAGCAACTGGTATCTTTCACGATTGCAGGCCGCGCGGCTGATGCCCACCGCAAATTCCCGGGCGCGGGCGGCATTCATCCAGAAGATGATGATAAGTCCCAGCAGTAGAATAGCGAACAGAGTGGCGATCACGGTATGAGTATCCCGGGGTCCAACAGGCGAGATGCCTGTGAAAGATTGGAGGTTTATACAGGTGATATTACCAGACTTGATGTGGACACCATCATCTATTGCTATTTCAGCGAGTCAGATACGGCCATCCACCGAAGAACGATAGAGGAATTGTGCCAATGAAGTGGATAGACGAAATTCCCATGGGGTATCTGGTATTGGCGGCTTTGTTTTTTGGCCTGATGCCTTTTACGCCTGAGCCTCATGTATGGGAGAAGCTGAAAATGCTGTCGGCCGGGACACTGGTGCGCCCTCTGGATATCTTTGATCTCATGCTTCATGGCGCTCCCTGGGTGCTTTTGGGCGTCAAGGTATGGCGGGAATGGCGCAGGGAAGGCCAGGCGGGTGACAGCTGAAGCCGTGACTGGCCTTCCCTGCTCATGTTGTCAGTGCCGGGATTCCCACCAGACGTAGTCAACAAGGGCATGGGCGGCGGCCCGCCGCGGCCCATACCAGCAGGGGTAGTAGCAATGACGCCGGGGCCGTTCATAGACCACCACCACCTTTTTCCGCGGTGTGACAGGTTTGACCACGACGACCTTGTACCCACGGTGATGGCCGTGGGCAAAGCTCAGGGCTGGCAGGGCCAGCAGGATGCTGCCCAGGACAGCGGTGAGAAGAATCTTGGGTTTGGATGCTTTCATGGCGTGTCTCCAGTAGGTCTGTGTAATCTGGATAACGCCTGAAACGGCTACGGGTTGACCGGCGGGGTTATTTTTTATGTGCCGAAAGCCTGTCCAGGCGCAGGCGCTGGCGCTCGTCGAACAGGCGCCGACTGCCCGCCCAGATCGCTGTGAGGCTGCCCAGTCCTGATCCTGCGGCGATGAGAAACAAGATTAAAAGCTGGTATTTGGCTGCTTCCAGTGGCGGGCTGCCGCCCAGGATCTGTCCGGTCATCATGCCCGGCAGGCTGACGATGCCAGCGGTGGTCATGGCATTGATGATGGGGATAAGACCTGAGCGCAAGGCGTCTCGGCGGATGCCGGCAATGGCCTGCTGCCATTCATGGCCCAGCATCAGGCGCGCCTCAATGGAATGGCGTTGTTCCCAGGTGTTGCGCGTGAGATTGTCCAGGGCAATGGCGATGCCGGACATGGTGTTGCCCAGCAGCATGCCCAACAGGGGGATCAGGTACTGGGGTTGATACCAGGGTTTAACCTGGATGATCACAGTCAGGGCCAGCAGGGTGATGGTAAAAGAGGACAGGAACATGGAGGAAGTCCCCAGGGCATAGCCCCAGCTCCCCCGGAAGCGCCGCTGCTGGCGCGCCATGACCTCGTAGCCCGCCACCGCCAGCATGACCGCTGTCATGGCGGCGATGAGCCCGAGGCTGGTCTGGGCGAACAGGGTCTTGAGAATCATGCCCAGGATCATCAGTTGCACGGTACTGCGGGCTGCGGCAATGAGCAGCTGCCTGCCGATGCCCAGGCGCAGCATCCACGACAGCCCTGCCAGCAGGCAGACCAGGGCGGCGGCTATGCCCAGATCCCAGGGAGAAAGCAGCACCAGGTCCATGTCAGTTTTTCTCCATCTGGAAACGGCCCTGGCGCATCTGCGCCCGGCGATGGGCCACCCGCTCCAGCTGTGCCGGATCATGGCTCACCCAAAGGGCTGCGGCCTGTTGGGAATCCAGGTACTCAAGAACGATCTTCTCGACGGTTTCGGTATTGCCGCGATCCAGATTGGCGGTGGGTTCGTCCAGGAGCAGCACCCGCGGCCGGTTGGCCAGCATGCGCGCCAGGGCCAGGCGCTGTTTTTCCCCGCTGGACAGTCTCCCTGTCTGCCACTGCAGCACCTCTTCCGAAAAGCCCAAGGCGGTCAGTACCGGCATGGGCCAGGATGATGCATGCAGGCCCACGCTGTCTTCCCACCAGTGGCTTTCCGCCGGCAGCAGGGCTACCCGCTGACGCCAGGCCGGGCCGCTGAAGTTTTCCCGGGGAACGCCCTCCAGAAGCACCTCTCCCTCGTTGACATCCAGATCGGCCAGGGCGCGCAAGAGCAGGGTCTTGCCCGAGCCTGAATCGCCGTGCAGTCCCAGACAGTGTTGCCGGTGAATGGCCAGGCTGACTTGCTGCAGGAAATCCGTATTCAGATTCCTGACTTCCAGCAAGGGTGTATCAGCAGCAAACATGGCGGCAGCGGATATTCCGGCAGGATTCTGAAGGACTGCTAAGCTTCAAGTGTGACCGGCATAAAATCATAAATGCCGGCATATAAGAGAACATGAACAATCTGGAGGAGTACGTTAAATGACTATTGCAAGCAATCTTTCCCCTGAACGCATGCAGGCTCCGGTCAGTTTTGATGACTGGACTGAAACCCAGGCCATGGAGATGGCCAAAGAAGAAGGCATTGAGCTGACGGACGGTCACTGGGAAGTGATCTACTTTCTGCGCAATCACTGCAAGGAGCATGGCACTTCCTGTACCGCACGCCATGTGATCAAAGCCCTTGCGGAACGTTTCCAGGATCGCGGCGGTAAGCGTTACCTGTATTCCCTGTTTCCTCACGGTCCAGTGTACCAGGCCAGCAGGCTGGCAGGTTTGCCCCTGCCGCCCAGTACACTGGATCTTTCTTTTGGAAGTGTGCATTGATCAGGCTTTTCGCCTGAACAAAAGATCCCAGACGCCGTGACCCAGGCGCTGGCCCCGTTGCTCAAACTTGGTGATGGGGCGGGTGTCGGGGCGCGGGCTGTATTCTTCTGCTCCAGCCAGGTTCTCGAACAGGTCGCTCCTTTGGGAAAACAGGCCCATGATCTGTTCGGCGTAATCCTGCCAGTCTGTTGCCGCGTGGAACACGCCTCCAGGCGCAATCAGCCGGCCCATGAGTTCCACGAAGGCTGGGCGCACGATGCGCCGTTTGTGGTGTTTCTTCTTGTGCCAGGGGTCGGGAAAAAATAGCTGTACCCGGTCCAGGGAAGCATCCGCCAGGGATTGTTCCAGTATCTCCATGGCATCGTGGTGCATCACTCTGACATTGGTGATGTTTTCTTCACCCAGTTTCAGCAACAAGTGGCCGACGCCGGGGGTGTGCACCTCGATGCCCAGAAAATTGCGTTGTGGGAAATCCTGAGCCATTCGTGCCAGGGATTCACCATTGCCAAAGCCGATCTCCAGCCATACCGGATTGGGGTTGCCGAACAGGTCGGGAAGATCCAGCACCTTGCCCGGCTCGAAATCCACGCCGAATGCCGGCCACCAGCGCTCAAAGGCCTTTTGCTGTCCGGGGGTGAAACGCCCGGTACGCAGCACGTAGCTGCGGATAGGGCGATGCTTTTTTTTCTCCACCGTCAGAAGAACAGGCCTTCCAGGGGAGAGGAGGCCGAGGCGAAGCGTTTGGCCTGCATGCGGCCCGCCAGGTAGGCCTCTCGACCGGCCTGGATCGCCTTCTTCATGGCGGAGGCCATGAGTACGGGCTTCTGCGCCGCAGCGATAGCGGTATTCATGAGCACCCCGTCACAGCCCAGCTCCATGGCCACGGCGGCATCGGAAGCGGTACCCACGCCCGCGTCCACCAGGATGGGCACTTTGGCGTTCTCCACGATGGTGCGGATATTCAGGGGGTTGCGTACGCCCAGGCCGGAACCTATGGGAGCGGCCAGGGGCATGACCGCAGCGCAGCCCATGTCTTCCAGTTCCCGGGCGATGATGGGATCGTCGTTGGTGTAGACCATGACGTCAAAGCCGTCCTTGATGAGCTCTTCCGCGGCTTTCAGGGTGGCCATGACGTCGGGGAACAGGGTCTTTTCATCTCCCAGCACTTCCAGTTTCACCAGGTTGTGCCCATCCAGCAGTTCCCGGGCCAGCTTGCAGGTGCGCACGGCGGTTTTCTGGTCGTAGCAGCCTGCAGTGTTGGGCAGGATGGTGTACCTGTCCGGGGGCAGTACGTCCAAAATATTCGGCTCATCGCTGTTCTGACCCATGTTGGTGCGGCGCACGGCGATGGTGACGATCTGGGCGCCGGAGGCATCGATGGCGGCGCGGGTCTCGTCCATATCTTTGTACTTGCCGGTGCCTACCAGCAGGCGTGAGGAAAACTCGCGTCCGGCGACGCTAAAAGTATCATTGTTTTCTGACATCGGAATTACTGCTCGGGTGACTGAAGAATATGGACAAATCTTACCATCAGCCGCCGCCGATGGCCTGTACGATTTCCACGCTGTCGCCTTCTTTCAGGTGATAACGGTCATGTTCACTGCGCGGCACCAGTTCCTCGTTCACCTCCACGGCGTAGCGGCTGCCTTGCAGGGACAGGTTGTTGATAACATCAGTCAGGGTGGCGCCGTCATCAACCGGCGTGTTTTCGCCATTCAGCTGGATATTCATGGGCTTGGGGTTTTTACGGGTTAAAACAAAACTGATTTTACACTAAACTCTGGGATTCATTCGGCAAGGGGGCCATCGATGAAACAGTTTCATGAAAATATCATTTCCAGTGAAGAGGCGGTTACGCTGGACGGGTTGTTTGCCCGCCGCTTGCATCGTTCTCCCGATGGCCTGGCTTACCAGTACTACGACAAGGCAGGCAAGATGTGGGAAAGCTATACCTGGAAAGAGATGGCCGCTCAGATCGCCCGTTGGCAGCAGGCGCTGGCCAAAGAAGGTCTGCGCGCAGAGGACCGGGTGGCGGTGCTGCTGCGCAATTGTCCTGAGTGGGTCATGTGGGACCAGGCCGCTCTCAGCCTGGGACTGGTGACTGTGCCCCTGTACACGGACGATCGGCCTGACAATATTGCCTATATCCTGGAAGAGGCCGGGGTGAAGGCCCTGTTGGTGCAGGATGCCGGACGCTGGAAGCGCCTGGTGCCGGTATTGCCGGAAGACAGCGAAGGACGCCTGAAGCGCGTGGTGTTGCTGGACGGGGGCAAGGAAGCGGAAAAGTTTGCGCGCAACGATGACCGTATCCGCCTGGCCCGTGACTGGCTGCCGGAAAACGGCGGTGAACTCATGGTGCGCAAGAATGCCGATCCCCATTCCCTGGCCTCCATCGTCTATACCTCTGGCACCACCGGACGTTCCAAAGGTGTGATGCTCAGTCACCAGAATATGCTGTCGGTGGCCCATGGCGGGCTGACCCTGCTGGACTGCTATGAAGAAGATGTGTTTCTGTCTTTCCTGCCTCTGTCCCATACTCTGGAAAGAACCGCGGGCTATTATCTGCCCATCATGGCCGGCGCCAGCGTGGCCTATGCCCGATCCGTGGCCCAGCTGGGGGATGATCTTCTGAAGATTCGCCCCACAGTGCTCATTGCGGTGCCACGTATCTTTGAGCGGGTGTACGGAAAGATCAAGGATCAGCTGAAAAAGAAGCCTGCTATTGCCCGTAAACTCTTTGATATGGCTGTGGACGTGGGCTGGGCGCGTTTTCAGCGCCAGCAGGGCCGGGGCCACTGGTCGCCCAAGTTGCTGCTTTGGCCGCTACTCAACAAGCTGGTGGCAAGCAATGTCGTCGCCAAGATGGGAGGGCGTTTGCGCGCAGCCGTGAGCGGAGGGGCGCCCTTGTCACCAGATATCGCCAGGGTGTTCATTGGTCTGGGGATTCCCATTGTGCAGGGCTATGGCCTGACGGAAACCAGCCCGGTGATCAGTGTCAATTCCCTGGAAGACAATGTGCCGGACAGCGTTGGCATTCCGATCCGCGGAACCGAAGTGAAGATTGGGGAAAATGATGAGCTGCTGGTTCGCGGGCCAGGGGTCATGCGCGGTTACTGGAACAACCACAAAGCCACCACGGAGACGATCGATCCGGATGGCTGGCTGCATACCGGCGATCAGGCACGCATAGAGGACAATCATATCTTTATCACTGGCCGCCTCAAAGACATTCTGGTGCTGTCCAATGGCGAAAAGATACCTCCAGCCGATATGGAGATGGCCATTGCCCTGGATCCGCTTATCGAGCAGGTCATGGTGGTGGGCGAAGGGCGTCCTTATCTCACCGCTTTGGTGGTGCTCAACGAAGATCACTGGCCGGGCCTGGCCGAGGAACACGGGCTGGATCCTGCTGACCCGGCCAGCCTGGAGGACAAGAAGCTGCACAGTGCTGTTTTGCGGCGGATCAAGGCGTCTCTAAAGGATTTTCCCGGGTATGCCAAGATACGCCAACTGCGCCTGTTGCTCGACCCCTGGACCATCGAAGAAGGGCTGATCACACCTACCCTCAAGGTCAAGCGTCCCAAGGTACTGGAGAAATACGCATCTGAAGTGGACTCCATGTACTCGGGCGGGCCAACCAACTGAGGATTTCGGTTATACTTCCCCAGGGCCAATTGCGGGTATCGTATATCGGTATTACCCCAGCTTCCCAAGC